>Ga0316227_1000016_pt1 | contig 331454 bp, 285 predicted proteins | sample TBH18019metaG_FD_206012 | JGI IMG/M metagenome (GOLD analysis project Ga0316227, IMG submission 206012) | Freshwater microbial communities from Trout Bog Lake, Wisconsin, USA - TBH18019 | ecosystem: Environmental > Aquatic > Freshwater > Lake > Hypolimnion/Profundal zone | place: USA... | reverse complement strand
TGGACTCCGCACCCCGGGTCACCCCGACGCACGCCAAGTTGGCTACCTGTTGAACGAGCAATTAACAGGACTAACTCCTTTCAGTTAGTAAGGTTGACCAGGCTTGACCTGGCGTACCCGAGGACGCCGAGGCAGCCGAGGTTCGCCGAGAAAAAAAAGCAGGTGCGGAAAGGAACCCACTTTAGTCTGGAGTCATGGAACGAAGCGACTCGAGCAAAGGCTTGGCTTATCTGGCCACCGCAGCACTGCTCTGGAGTTCCAGCGGCATCTTCATCAAGGTCCTGACCCTTTCGGCCTTCCACATCGCCTGCTACCGGTCGCTGGTATCGGCCCTGGCGATCATGGCGATCCAGACCCTGCGGGGCCGGCCCTGGCGGCTGCCGCGGGATCCGGCCGGGCTGCTCGGGTCGCTGGTCTACTCCCTGGTGCTGGTGCTGTTCGTGGTGGCCACCAAGCTCACCACCGCCGCCAACGCGATCTTCCTGCAGTATGCGGCCCCGATCTACCTGCTGTTCCTGGAGCCCTGGCTGTTCAAGCGGCGCTTCGCCCAGCGGGACCTGGGCGCGGTGGCCGCCTGCGTGGCCGGCATGGGGCTGTTCTTCGCCGGGCACCTGGCCAAGGGCGGCCTGGCCGGCAACCTGCTGGCCCTGGTGTCCGGTTTCCTGCTGGCGGTGTTCTCCCTGATCCTCAAGTGGAAGCGGGTCCACGAGCCCGACTACGAGCCGATCGGCATGGTGGTGCTGGGCAACCTGCTGGTCGGTGTGCTCTGCCTGCCGTGGGTGCTGCCGCACCCCGCCGCCAACCCCGGTCAGATCCTGGTGCTCCTGTACCTGGGCATCTTCCAGCTGGGCATCGCCTACATGCTGTTCACGGTCGGCCTGCGCTACCTGTCGGCGACGGCGGCGCTGATCACCTGCATGCTGGAGGCGGTGTTCAACCCGGTCTGGGTGTTCCTGGGCATGGGCGAGAAGCCTTCGCCGTACGCCCTGCTGGGCGGCGCGGTGATCCTCTCGGTGATCCTGTGGTACAACCTGCGCAAGGCGCCGGTGCCCGAGCCGGTGGACTGAAGATGGAGATTCCCGCGTGAGCAACGACTACAACGCCTTCCGGATGACCATGGGCGGCGCCCGGGGCAGCGTCTCCACGGCCCGCGGCCGGGGCGCGGCCGCCTCGGCCCACCGCCAGGCCTCGGAGCTGGCCATCGCCGCCCTGGCCGACGGCGGCAACGCCTTCGACGCCGCCTTCGCCCTGGCCTTCTCCCTGTGCATCTACCATCCCCAGGCCGGCAACCTGGGCGGGGGCGGCTACCTGCTCTACCAGGAACGGGGCGCGTCCCGGCCGGGGGCCTTCAACTTCCGCGAGCAGGCGCCGGCCGGCGCCACCCTGGCAGCCTTCCTTCAGGCCGACGGCAGCCCCGATCCCGACCGGACCGCCTTCGGCCCGGCCTCGGTGTGCGTGCCGGGCACGGTGGCGGCCTTCTTCGAACTGCATCGCCGGCACGGCCGGCTGCGCTCCCGGGACCTGCTGCAGGGGATCGCCCGGTGCGCCGAGGCCGGCGCGGAGCTCACCGGCTATGAGGCCGAATGCCTGAACCGCTTGGGCCCCAAGCTGGCCGTCTCGCCCGAGGCCAGGGCCATCTATGTGCGAAAGGAACCCTTCCAGGCCGGCGACCTGCTGCCCAACGCGCATCTGGCCCGGACCCTGGACCACCTGGCCCGGGAAGGGGAAGCCGCCTTCTACCGGGGGCGCATCGCCGACCAGATTGCCGCGGACCTGGACGCCAACGGCGGCCTGCTCACTGCCGCCGATCTCGCCGGCTACCAGGTGCGGGAGGTGGCGCCCATCGCCCTGGAGGTGGCTGGCCGGATCGTCTGGAGCCTGCCGCCCGAGGCGGGCGGGGCCATGCTCCTGGAGATCCTCGCGATCCTGGACCGGGACGGCTTTCGCCGGTTGCCCCACGGCTCGGCGGCCTACCACCACCACCTGGCCCAGGCCGCCAAGCTGGCCTTCATCGACCGCCTCGCCTACCTGGGCGACCTGCCGGTGGCGGACGATCCCACCTACCGGGCCCTGCTGGACCCGGACCGCGCGGCCCGGCTGTTCGGCCTCATCGACCCGGGCCGGGACACCGCCACCGACGCCCTGCAGGCCGGGATCCGCGAGGGCGGCCGGCACACCACCCATTTCGCGGTGGCGGACGCCGAGGGCAACGCGGTCTCGGCCTCCTACACCATGAACCTGCGCTACGGCTCCAAGTGGGCGGTGGCCGGCGCCGGCTTCCTGCTCAACGGCAGCATGGATTCGTTCTCGTTCGTGGAGGGGCGGGAGAACTACTTCGGCGTCCTGGGCAGCCGGCCGAACCTGTTCGCGCCGGGCAAGCGCCCCGCCAGCAACATGGCGCCGGTGCTGGTGACCCGTGGCGGCGCGGTGGAGATGGCCCTGGGCACGCCCGGTGGTCCGACCATCCCCACGTCGCTGGCGGCGATCCTGGCGGCGGTGCTGTTCCACGGGGTGCCGCCGGAACAGGCCGTGGCCGCGGGCCGGCTGCACCACCAGGGCTGGCCGGACGTCCTGGCCCACGAACCGGGCTTCGAACCGGCCGCACTGCTCGGCCAGCTGGAGGCCATGGGCTACCACGTGAAGAACAAGCAGGAACTCATCGCCGATGTGCATGGCGTGTTCCGGACGGGTGAGGACTGGCTGGGGGTCAGCGATCACCGGCGGGAAGGCCGGGCGCTCGCCACCGTTTAGACAATGAAATAAGGAGAGCCGGACGTCCCCCCAGGGCCTCCGGCTCTCCCCCGCTCCGATTCGGCGCGGCTTGGTGCTTACTGTAGCAGCGCCAAAACCTGCTGGGCTGCGGTGTTGGACTTCGCCAGGGCGCTGGTTCCGGACTGGTTGAGGATCTGGAACTTGGTGAGGTTGACCACATCGTTGGCGATGTTGGCATCCTCGATGCCGCTCTGGGCGGCGGTGAAGTTCTGCACCTGGATGCCCAGGATGGCCGACGTGTCGTTCAGTTCCGCCTCGCTGGCGCCGATGGAGGCGCGCATGGTGCTGACCGAGGCCAGGGCGGTGGCCAGCAGCGTGGCGACCGAGGCTGCCGAGCTGGTGGTATTCAGGTTGTTGGTGGCTTCGGTCAGGCCGAGGGCGCTGGTGGCGGTGTCGGCGACGGACTGCATGTTGAGCGTGATCAGCCCGTAATCGCCGGCCGAGATCACCAGCGGCACCGACGCGGCCGAGAAGATGGCCTGGCCGTTGAAGTTGGTGTTGGTGCCGATGTTCACCAGGGTCGAGACGATGTTCTGGAACTCGGCGTCGAGGTTGGCCCGGTTGGAGTTGCTGATGGTTCCGGTCTGGGCCTGCTGGGCCAGCTGGGCGGCCCGGGTGAGGAGGTTGGTGACCTCATCCAGGGCGCCGTCGGCCACCTGCATGTACGACACGCCGTCATTGGCATTGCGCTGGGCCTGGCCGGCGATCTTGATGTCGGCCCCGAGCTTGTTGGCGATGGCCAGGCCGGCCGGGTCGTCGGCGGCGGTGTTGATCCGCTTGCCGGTGGTCAACTGGGTGATGGTGTTCTGGAGATTCTGGCCGGTGATGGTCAGCTGCCGGCTGGCCGCCATCGCCGAGAGGTTGTTCAGGATTGAGCCCATAGGACGCTCCTTGAGTTCGGTTGGAAGGATGGATCAAATCGACGCTGACCGCCTCGCCGGCCCTTGGGCGGCGATTCTTCGGGCGACGGGCGCGCGTTCCGGAAAGGGGGGGACTCAGGGCCTCCGGAAATCGGGGGCCCCGCGCGGGCGGACGGGTGTTCCTGGGAGTCGGGTGAGGCTTTTCGAGGACGGGGCATGGATCCCTCCATTCCCCAGAGGGCAAAACCTGCTGGGTTGAAGGGATAGAATCAAGAACGATGCCAGAGCGGCCAAATTCCTGATTTGCCCACGTTTTCTCTAATTCTTCAGGGTCACCGTGAAGGTGCTGCCCTGGTCCGGCACGCTGGCGACCTCGACCTGGCCGCCGTAGAGCCCGGCCAGCCGGCGCAGGATCGACAGGCCCAGGCCCGAGCCCAGGATGTTCCGGGTCTTCTCGTTCCTGATCCGGCTGAACTCCCCGAACAGCCGGGCCAGCTCCTCGGCGGTCATGCCGATGCCGGTGTCGTGCACCTGGATGCGCACCTCCCCGGGCCGCCCTTCCAGTTCCACCGTGACCGATCCGCCCTCGCGGTTGTACTTGATGGCGTTGGACACCAGGTTGTTGAACAGCATGGCCAATTCGCCTTCGTCGGCGTCCAGCAGGATCTCGCCGGGCGGGCAGAACAGCAGGTTCACCTTCTTTTCCGCCGCCAGCGCCTGGTGGGTCTCCAGGGCCTGGGCGGCGGCCTTGCACAGGTCCTGCCGGACCAGGTTGCGCTGCCGGCGGCCGGATTCCAGGGCGGTGAGGTCCAGGAGGTCCATGATCAGCTTGCGCATGCCGTCCAGGCGGATAATCGAGCGTTCGACCAGGCGGTCATAGTTCTCGATCGGATCGCCCAGGGCGTGCTCCTGGAGGATCCGCAGGTTGCCCTCCACCGCCGCCAGGGGCGATTTCAGCTCGTGGGCCAGGATCGAGAGGAACTCGAAGCGGATCTGCCGGCGCTCCCCGGCCAGCTTGCGGGCCTGGGCCTGGACGGTGTGGGCCTTGGCGGTCTTGTGCACCGCCGCCTTGAGTTCGTCCGGGGTGAACGGCTTGGCCAGGAAATCGAAGGCCCCGCATTTGGTGGCCTGGACCGCCGTCTCCAGGCTGGCGTAGGCGGTGATCATCACCACCAGCGCTTCGGATTTGGCCTCGGTCAGGATCTGCAGCACGTCCAGTCCGGACATTCCGGGCAGCTTGTAGTCCAGGAGGATGATCTCGGCGGGGTCCGCCTTGAGCTGCTCCAGGGCCTCCTCACCGGACTCGGCGGTCGTCACCCGGAACCCCGCCTCCACATCGATATCTTCGAATACGGTCACATACGATCGAAGGGCACGCTCGATGGACAGGCGCATCCCCATCTCGTCGTCCACCACCAGCAGATGCAGGGTCTCGCGCATGGGCACCTCAGGGGCCGGGATGGTGGGCCGCCCGGGGAAGCTTGAGGCGGAAGGTGGTGCCGGTGGGTCCGGCCGCCGGGTCCGGATTGGACTCGACCGAAATATCGCCCCGGTGCAGCTTGACGATGCCATAGACCACCGGCAGGCCCAGGCCGGTGCCCTTGCCCATCAGCTTGGTGGTGAAGAACGGCTCGAACATCTTGTTGAGGTTCTCCTTGGGGATGCCCGTGCCGGTGTCCTTGACCTCGATGATCAGCCACAGGGCGTCGGACCGGCTCAGCACCTCCAGCCGGCCGCCGTCGGGCATGGCGTCGAAGGCGTTGCCCACCAGGTTCACGAACACCTGGATCATCTGGTCCCGGTCCAGCTCGGCCATGGGGCTGCCGGCGGTGTGGGCCACCGAGACCGTCACCCCCTCCGGGGTGGCCAGGTTGGCCAGGGAGGTCTGGATCACTTCTCTAATATCGTTGACGTTGTGCGAGACCTTGTTCTGCCGGGCGAAGTCCAGGAGCCCCGAGACGATGCGTTTGCAGCGGTTGGCCTGCTCGGCGATCATCTGCAGGTCCGGGCGCAGGGCGGAGGCCTGGTCGCACTCCTCCAGCAGGAGGTGGGTGTACATGAGGACCACCCCCAAGGGGTTGTTGATCTCATGGGCGACCCCGGCGGCCAGCTGGCCCATCGAGGCCAGCCGCTCCGAGTGCATCAGGGTCTCCTGGGTGGAGGCCAGCTTTTCATTGGCCTGGCTCAATTTGCGAATCGTGTTGAGGTTGTCGTCGATCACGAAGGGCAGGCACATCTCGCTTTCGGCGAAGCCCTTGCCGATGGCCAGGGCGTGCTCCCGGCAGGTCGGGTAGCCGCAGGCCCCGCAGTTGAGCTCGGCGGCCTCGGAGAATTTGCCCATGCGCTGGAGGATGGCGTAGAGCTCGGCCGGCTCCAGGGGATGCAGCCGCTGGTCATTGGCCCGGTAGCCGCGGGTCAGGTCCAGGCTCTGGAAGCGGTCGATGTTGCGCTGCCAGACCTCCTGGTCCAGCTGGGTGAAGCGGAACCGGCTGTAGCTGCTGACCCGGCCCCGCCGCTTGAACAGGGTCTCCTGGGTGCTGAGCCCGGGCCCGGCGATGCAGCCGTTGCAGCTGAGCAGCTCCACCAGCCGGGCGTCCATGGTGCCGGTGGCGAATTCCTTGAGCACGGCCGTGAAGCCTTCGATGCCGTCGGTGGCGACCACCTCGTTGGCCACCAGGTCCTCGCGGATGGCGGCGGCCTGGAGGAAGCCCCGGGTCAGCGGAAACAGGCTGCCCAGGTACGGATGGGGCGGGTCGAAATCCCGCGGCTCGCAGCGCTCCACCGTGACCTCCCGCTGGGCGAACAGGGTGCGCAGTTCCCGGAAGGTGATGGCCGCGTCCGGGCCTCCGGTGATGTCGGGATCGATCACCTCGGCCTTCTTGGCCACGCAGGGACCGACGAACACCACCTTGATGCCGGGGTGCAGGCTCTTCAGCACCCGCGACATGGCCACCATGGGGCTGACCAGCGGCGACAGGTTGGGGATCAGCTCCGGGTGGTAGCGCTCCACGTAGCCGACGATGGCCGGGCAGGTGGTGGCGATGAACTGGGCGCGCGGCTGCAGGACCATCAGCTGGCGGTACTGCTCGGCCACCAGGTCGGCGCCGAAGGCGACCTCGGTGACCATGCCGAACCCGAGCTGCCGCACCATCCCCACCAGCACCCGGAAGTCCATTTCCTCCTGGAATTCCACCGGGAAGCTGGGGGCCAGACAGGCCGCCACCGGCTGGCCCGAATCCAGCAGGGCCTCGACCTCGTGGACGGTCGAGACGATCCGCTTGGCCTTCTGGCTGCAGACCCGGATGCAGTTGCCGCAGCCGATGCAGCGCTCGGGCACCACCTCGGCCTGGCTCTTGGTGATCCGGATCGCCTTGGCCGGGCAGGTCCGGACACAGGTGTAGCAGATCCGGCAGCGGTTCTTGACGGTGCGCACGAAGCCCCGCACGTGGCCTTCGCCCTCGACCTCGCCTGGGGGATCGTCGGGCTCGCGCATGGCCGGATCAGAGCTTGAGCAGGCGCCGGGCCTCGGCCCGGAGCTGCTCGGGCCGGACCGGCTTGTCCAGCACCACGTCGGCCTTCACCCAGGAGGCCGCCTCGTCGGTCTGGGGGTGGAAGTCAAGGCCCGTGGCCGCCTTGACGGCGGTCAGCAGGATCACCGGAGTGTCCGGATAGAGCCGCTTGACGTGGTGGCAGAGCACGAAGCCGGAGTCCATGTTCTCCATCATCAGGTCGAGCACGGCCAGGTCCGGCACGGTGGTCAGCAGCGCCTCCTCGCCGTCCTTCTGGCCCTGCGCCTTGATGATGTGGTAGCCCTCGGCGGCCAGGACCATGGCCACCTGCTCCAGCAGATCGATGTCGTCGTCGACGACCAGGATGTTCTTGGGTTCGGTCATGGCCCTCGCCTCCGCGGCTACTGCAGTACTTCGCGTTGCTGGTAACGGGTGTGGAGCAGCTTGTGGCTGATGGGCCCCAGCGGCTCTCCCAGGAATTCATCGTAGAGCCGGCGCACCTGGCCGTTCCGGTGGCTGACCCGGAGCTCGTCCTTCTGGTCGATCCGGTAGAGCGCCGCCATCCGGGCCCGGACCGCGGCCGGGTCGGCGCCGATCGGCTGGCCGCCGCCATTGATGCAGCCGCCGGGGCAGGTCATGACTTCGACGAAGTGCAGGTCGCTGCGCCCGGCCTTGATCTCCTCCATGAGCTTGCGGGCCTGGCCCAGGCTGGACACCACGGCCGCGCCCAGGTCCAGGCCGGCCACCTTCACCCGCAGTTCCTTGCAGCCCTGCATGCCGCGCAGGTCCTGGATGGTGTAGTCCTTCATCTCCTCGCCGGTGAGCAGGAAGACCGCGCTGCGCAGGGCCGCCTCCATCACCCCGCCCGACGCGCCGAACAGCTTGCCGGCCGAAGAGCGCTCCCCGAACGGGTTGTCGGCGCCCTCGGGCTCGAGGGAGCCGGGGTTGATGCCCTTGATGCGCAGCAGCTCGGCGAGTTCCCGGGTGGTCAGGACGTAATCCACGTCCGGCACGAAATCCCGGCCCATCTCCGGCCGGTTGCACTCGAACTTCTTGGCCGTGCAGGGCATGATCGAGACGCTGACGATGTCCTTGGGGGCCAGCCCCTCGCGCTGGGCGAAGAAGCTCTTGATGACCGCGCCCATCATCTGCTGCGGGCTCTTGCAGGTCGAGACGTTGGGCAGCAGCTCGGGGTAGAACTGCTCGACGAACTTGACCCAGCCCGGCGAGCAACTGGTGAACATCGGCAGGGCGCCGCCGGAGGTGACCCGCTTGAGCAGCTCCGAGCCCTCCTCCATGATCGTCAGGTCGGCGGTGAACGAGGTGTCGAAGACCCGGTCGAAGCCGACCCGGCGCAGGGCCGCCACCATCTGGCCGTCGACGTCGGTGCCGGCCGGCAGGCCGAACTCCTCGGCGATCGACACCGACACCGCGGGCGCATGCTGGACCACCACGGTCTTGCCCGGATCGGCCAGCACCCGCAGGACCTCGTCCACGTAGCTGCGCTCGGTGAGGGCCGCGGTCGGGCAGACCAGGATGCACTGGCCGCAGTTGATGCAGCAGCTGACGTTGAGCCCCTGGTCGAAGGCCGTGCCGACGAAGGCCTTGGAGCCCCGGTTGATGAAATCGATGGCCGCGACCCCCTGCACCTCGTCGCAGACCCGCACGCACTTGCCGCAGAGGATGCACTTCTCCGGATCGCGCACGATCGAGGGGCTGGAGACGTCCTTCTCCCGGCGCTTGCGGGCGCCCCGGTAGACCCGGTTGCGCACGCCGTGCTCCCGGGCCAGGTCGCTGAGCTGGCATTTGCCGTTGCGGGCGCAGTACAGGCAGTCGTCGGGATGGTTGCTGAGCAGCAGCTCGACGATGGCCTTGCGGGTCTTGAGCACCGTGGGCGTGCTGGTATGGATCTTCATGCCCTCGGCCACCGGGTACGAGCAGGCCGGGGTCAGGCCCGGGGCGCCCTCCACCTCCACCACGCACATGCGGCAGGTGCCCGAGGGCAGCAGGCCTTCCATGTGGCAGATGGTGGGCACGTGGATGCCGCCGCGCTTGAGGGCCGTGAGGATGGTCTCGCCCGGTTCGGCGGCCAGTTTCTGTCCATTCGCTTCGATCGCCAGCATCACTTACCTCGCTAGACCGGTTGGGTGAATTCGATGTCGCAGCGCAGGCAGCGACGGGCCTCGCACTGGGCGTGGGCCTCGGGCAGGCAGAGATCCACTTCCAGGGTGTTCTTGAACCGCTCGCCGACCGGCAGCCGCGGCGGATGGGCCCGGCCGCCGCTGTCGGGCTCGTCGTCGGCGGCGCCGAAGGGCGGCACGTAGACCGTCGGCAGCGCCACCTTGGGGATCGCCTTGAGCTGCTTGCCCTGGAGGTGCCGGTCGATCATCACCGCGGCGTTCTTGCCCGCGGCCACCGCGGCGATCACCGTGCTGGGCCCGGTGACCAGGTCGCCGCCGCCGAACACCCGCTTCTGGGAGGTCACGTAGGATTCGGGGTTGATCACCAGCCCGCCCCAGGGCTTGAGCTTGAAGCCCTCCAGGGCGGCGGTCTCGGGCTCCTCGGAGATGGCCACCACCAGGGTGTCCAGCTCGGCCACGAACTCGCTCCCCGGGATCGGCACGGGCCGGGCCCGGCCGCTCTCGTCCCGGTCGCCCAGCTCGTTGCGCTGGAACAGGATGCCAGTGAGGTGGCCATCCACGGCCTGGACCGCGAGCGGCGCCACCAGGGTCTCGATCCGGATGCCCTCCTGCAGCGCCGCCTCGACCTCCTCGGCGTAGGCGGGCATCTCCATCCGGGTGCGCCGGTAGAACACCGTCACCTCGTCCACGCCGCGCTGGCGCAGGGCCACCCGGGCCGCGTCGAGGGCGCTGTTGCCGCCGCCGATGATCCCCACCCGCCCCCGCCCCAGCTCCTGGCCGTGCAGGTTGTAGGCCTTGAGGAAGGCGATGCCGGGCAGGATGCCCTCGGCGTCGTCGCCGGGCAGGCCCAGCTTCTTGCTCTGGTGCGCGCCCATGGCCAGGTAGATGGCCTGGTAGCCCTCCTCCTTGAGGCTCTGCACGGTGAAGTCCCGGCCCATCTCCTTGCCGTAGGCCACCGTCACGTTCGCGTTGATCAGGCTGTCGATCTCCTTGGCCAGCACCTCCCGGGGCAGCCGGTAGGCCGGGATCCCGGCCACCAGCATGCCGCCGGCCTGGGCTTCCCGTTCGAACACGGTGATCCTGTAGCCCTTCATGCCCAGGGCGTGGGCGGCGGTGAGGCCGGCGGGGCCGGCGCCGACCACGGCGACCATGGGCGCGCCGGGCTTGGCGGGTTTCGCGGCCGCCTTGAACACCCGGGGATCGACCCGGTCGACCACGAACCGCTTGAGTTCCCGGATGGCGATCGGCTCGCCGCCGGTGGTGCCGCAGCGGCAGGCCGTTTCGCACGGATGGTTGCAGACCCGGGCGCACACCGACGGGAACGGATTGGCCCCGCGGATGGCCTGGTAGGCCTCGTCGTATTCGCCCAGGGCCACGTGGGCCACATACTTCCAGACCTCGGTCCCGACCGGGCAGCCCGATTGGCAGGGGGCGCCCACCAGCTCCCGGCAGGCCCCGGCGGGGCAGCGGCGCTCGTAGATGTGGGCCTCGTACTCGTCGCGGAACCACTTGAGGGTGGAGAGCACCGGGTTCGGGGCGGTCTGCCCCAGCCCGCACAGGCTGCTCTTCTGGATGGCCTCGCCCAGTTCCTTCAGCACCATCACTCCCCGCACCCGGATGAGCGCGTCCAGCCCTTCCTCGGACCTGCGGTTCTGGGTGATCGCCTTGAGGATGTCCAGCATCTGCCGGGTCCCTTCCCGGCACGGGATGCACTTGCCGCAGCTCTCGGACTGGATGAACTCCATGAAGAACTTGGCCAGGTCGACCATGCAGGTGTTCTCGTCCAGCACCACCAGGCCGCCCGAGCCCATGATCGCGCCGAACGACTTCAGCGCCTCGTAGTCGCAGACCACGTCCATCTGCGGTTCGGGGATGCAGCCCCCGGAGGGCCCGCCGATCTGCACGGCCTTGCACTTCTTGCCGTTGGGGATGCCGCCGCCGACGGCGAACACCACGTCGCGGATCGGGGTGCCCATGGGCACTTCCACCAGCCCGGTGCGCCGGACCATCCCGGAAAGCGCGAACACCTTGGTGCCCTTGCTGCCGGCGGTGCCCAGGGCGGCGAAGGCCTTGGCGCCCATCTGCATGATCGCCGGGACATTGGCGAAGGTCTCGACATTGTTGATCACGGTCGGCATGCCGAACAGGCCGGACTGGATCGGATAGGGCGGCCGCGGCCGGGGCATGCCGCGCTTGCCCTCGATGCTGTGCATGAGGGCGGTCTCCTCGCCGCAGACGAAGGCCCCGGCGCCCATCTTCAGGGTGATCTCGAGGCCGAAGCCGGTGCCCAGGATGTTCTCGCCCAGAAGGCCGTAGGCCTTGGCCTGGGCGATGGCCTTCTTCAGGTTCTGGATGGCCAGGGGGTACTCGGCCCGGATGTAGATGTAGGCCTTGCTGGCGCCGATGGCGTAGCAGCCGGTGATCATGCCCTCCAGCAGCCGGTGCGGATCGCTCTCGCAGACCGCGCGGTCCATGAAGGCCCCCGGGTCCCCCTCGTCGGCGTTGCAGATCATGTACTTCTGCTCGCCGGACGCGGACCGGGCCATCTGCCACTTGCGGCCGGTGGGGAAGCCGCCCCCGCCCCGCCCGCGCAGGCCCGAGGCCAGGATGTCGGCCACCACCTCTTCCGGCTTGCTCCCGGTGAGGGTCGCGTGCAGGGCGGAATAGCCGCCCCGGGCCAGATACTCGTCGATCGAGGTGAAGTCGATCAGCCCGGAATTGGCCAGCACCCAGCGGCGCTGGATGGCCAGGAACGGGTGCTCGGCCAGGGGCCGCAGCTTGGGCCACTCGGCGTGGCCGGGGGCCGGATACTGCCCCAGCGCCCAGTCCATGCGCGGCTGGCCGGCGAAAAAGCCGTCCAGCAGGGCGTCGACCTTGTCGGCGGTGAGGTTGCCGAAGGCCACGCGGCTCTGGCCGGGGGCCTGGATATCGACGATCGGCTCCTCGGAGCACAGGCCCACGCAGCCCACTTCGCAGATCTCGGCGTCCAGCCCCTTCTCCTGGCAGTAGGCCCGGATCCGGGCCAGGGTCTGGGCCGCGCCCGCCCCCAGGCCGCAGGTGCCCGCGCCCACGAAGATCACCGGCCGGTCCACCCGGTCCCGGCGGAGCCGATCGATGACCGCGTCCAGTTCCTCACCGGCCAGCCCCTTGAACGGCCCGGCCTGGAGGACCCCCAGCAGACCCGCGCTCGGGCGGGCAGGAACTTCCCAGCAAGAGGCATGCATGACGTTAGACATGGGCGAGCTCCTCCGCGCGGCAGCCCTCGAGGATGCGCTGCAGTTTCATGGGGGTGACCTTGGCGTGGAACTCGCCGTTGATGTTGACCACCGGCGCCAGCCCGCAGGCGCCCATGCAGGCCACCACCTCCAGGCTGAACCGGGTGTCCCGGCTGGTCTGGCCGGGTTCGATCTTGAGGGTGCGGGTGACCATGTCCAGGACCCGCTTGCTGCCCTTCACATGGCAGGCCGTGCCCCGGCAGACCATCACGTGGAACTGCCCGCGCGGCTGGAACCGGAACATGTTGTAGAAGGTGGCCACGCCGAAGATCTTGCTGGCCGGCAGGCCGAGGCTCTGGCCGACCCGGGCGATCGCCTCCCGCGACAGGTAACCTTCCGCTTCCTGCACTTCCTGGAGGATCGGGATGAGGTGGTCGCGCCCGGCCCCGGGGTGACCCGCAAGGATGCTTTCGATACGCTGCATGTCGACCATTTCCGGCACTCCTTCGAGAGAAGAGTCCAAAGCTCGATCCATGGTATGCCCGGATAAAACGACCTATCGGTCATTTTAGTGATGGTGATCACAAAAGGCGACCAGCAGGTCATCTTTACCGCCCCGGGTCATTGACGGGGCCCGCCCCCGCCCCGAACCTGGAAAGGTCGGGTGCCGGAATCCGTTCCGGCGCCGGTCAATCTCCTCCACCCACCCGACCGCGAGGCACACCCCCGAGCGGAAGGCCCCGTGGTCCTCTTTGCCGCGCTGACCGTCCGTTCCCCGCCTTCCCGGCCGGGCCCCCTGAAAGGGCCGGCAGATGCACAAGCGCCTGGGCGTCATCGGGATCGTCGTGGAGGATCTGGCGGCCGCCCCGGAGGTGAACGCCCTGCTGCACGAATTCGCCGGCCTGGTCGTGGGCCGCATGGGGATCCCCTACCGGGAACGCGGCGTCTCGGTCATCTCGGTGATCGTGGACGGCCCCGCCGACGCGCTGAGCGCCCTCACCGGGCGCCTGGGCCGGATCCCCAACATCGCCGTGAAGTCCGCCCTGACCAAGGAGTCCTGATGTCCACCTTTGATCCCATGTCCCCCGATCCCAACGCCTTCATCGCCCATGAGGAGATCGAGGCCACCCTGGCCGAGGCCCGCGCCCGGGCCGGCGACCCCGCCCGGGTGCGGGCCATCCTCGACCGGGCCCGGACCTTCGGCGGCCTGACCCATCGCGAGGCCGCCGTCCTGCTGGAGGTCACCGACCCGGCCGTGCTGGCGGAGATCTTCACGCTCGCCAAGCAGGTCAAGGAGCACATCTACGGCCGGCGGATCGTCATGTTCGCCCCCCTCTACCTCTCGGACTTCTGCGTCAACGAATGCAGCTACTGCGGCTACAACCACGGCAACCCGATGCCCCGGCGGCGCCTGAACCAGGCGGAGCTGGCCGGGGAGGTGCGGGTGCTGGAGAGCCTGGGCCACAAGCGCCTGGCCCTGGAGGTCGGCGAGGATCCGGTCAACTGCCCGCTCGACTATGTCATCGAATGCATCAACACCATCTATTCCCTGAAGTTCGACAACGGCGCCATCCGCCGGGTGAACGTCAACGTGGCCGCCACCACCGTCGACGACTACCGCCGGCTCAAGGACGCCGGCATCGGCACCTACATCCTGTTCCAGGAGACCTACCACAAGCCCACCTACCGCGCCGTGCACAAGGGCCCCAAGCGCGATTACGAATGGCACACCGGCGCCCACGACCGGGCCATGGCCGCGGGCATCGAGGACGTGGGCCTGGGCGTCCTCTACGGACTATATGACTGGCGCTACGACACCGTGGCCATGCTCATGCACGCCGAGCACCTGGAGCAGGCCCTGGGGGTCGGCCCGCACACCCTGTCGGTGCCCCGGATCCGCGCGGCGTCGGGCGTCTCGGCCGAGCAGTTCCCGCACCTGGTGGCCGACGACGACTTCAGGAAAGTGGTCGCGGTGCTGCGGCTGGCGGTGCCCTACACCGGCATGATCCTCTCCACCCGCGAGCCCATGGGCTACCGGGAGGAAGTGATCGCCCTGGGCATCTCCCAGGTCAGCGCCGGCTCCTGCACCGGCGTCGGCGGCTACGCGAACGCGCCCAAGCTGGGCTTCGAGGAGGCCGTGCCCCAGTTCGAACCCGAGGACAAGCGCGCCCCCGTCCAGGTCCTCAAGGAACTCCTTCGCGACGGCTACATCCCCAGCTACTGCACCGCCTGCTACCGGGAGGGCCGGACCGGCGACCGCTTCATGCAGCTGGCCAAGTCCGGCCAGATCGCCAACGTCTGCCAGCCCAACGCCCTGCTGACCCTCATGGAATACATCGAGGACTACGGCGACGCCGAACTGCGGGAACTGGGCGAGCGCCGGATCGGCGAGGAACTGGCCACCATCCCCAACCCCAAGGCCCGGGCGGCGGCGAGCGCCTACCTGGACCGGATCCGGGCGGGGGAGCGGGACCTGCGGTTCTGAACGGAGGTCAAGCAAGTCCCTAATGTTTCCCATAGGTTGCATCGTGGTCCGGGTGCAGGGACAGAAGCACAAGTCTGCCCCCCTGGACCATGGCCTTCAGGCGGGAACCTTCGGTCACTTCCATGCTTTCCAGGGAAAGCCCGGTCACGGGATCGAACTGGTTCTGGATCCGGTGGAGGTGGATGCCCTTATGGGCCCGGAGTTCCTGCTCCGAAAGCCGCTGGGCCGTGCGCACCAGCTTGGCGAGCCCTTTGCGGACCGCGACGGGTGTCGCCGGGTCCAGGGCTTCCAGGAGGAGCGAGGGTTTGATGTCGAGGTCCATCCGCCCCTCTACTTCTGGCCAAGTTCAGCCAGGAAGGCATCGGCCGCCACCGACCGGCCCTCCCGGTGCTCCTGCAGAGCCCGGGCGGTCTTGGCCATGGCCTCGGGCGTCCAGGCCCACAACTCGCTTTTCGGAATCGTCACGACCGGCACCAGCCGGTAGCTGCCATCCGTTTCCGGAATGATTTCCAGGGCCTGGTTGGGCTCCAGCCCGGGCAACGCCGGAAAGGTCACCCGGCGCCGGGCATCGGGCGTGACCAGGATGGGACCGGGCGGAACGGGTTTGGCTGCGGGGGCATCCATGGGATCTCTCCTGATGGAAGCTTGGGGCAGAAACCCAATTAGGGCAATACCCCAGAACAGGATTGCTTCAGGGAGGCAACCGGCCGGTAGGCCATACAAGCGTTACGCCCAAAGCAATTCTAAATACCGGATAATGAGGTCAACTTATGTGACCCCTGGCACAGACCCCGCGGCTAGAATGATCCATATTCCCCTCGGGTCACCTTTCGCAGCCACTTTGCACCCATGCATAGGAGCGCTCCCATGGCCAAGATCCTCATCGTGGACGACGATCCCGATATCGTGGAGGCCGCCAGCCTCTTCCTGGAACGGGAAGGCCATGAGGTCCGGGGCGCCGGCAACCGGCCGGACGGGATGCGGGCGGTCGCCGACTTCGACCCGAACCTGCTGATCCTGGACGTGATGATGGAGCAGCCGGACGACGGGTTCACCATGGCCCAGGACCTGCGCCGGCAGGGGTGGAAGCGGCCCATCCTCATGCTCACCTCGGTCGCCTCCGTCTCGGGCCTGGCCTTCGGCCGGGATCCGGAGATGGTGCCCGTGGACGATTTCCAGGCCAAGCCGGTCGAGCCGGCCGAGCTGGTGCGCAAGGTCGCCCAGCTTCTGCAGTAGGAGGAACCATGCTGATGACCGAACGGGACCGGCTGGCAGCGGAGATCGCAGGCCTGGCCGAGAAACTGGGCCGGAACCGCACCTCGCTGATCCCCATCCTGCTTGAAGTGAAACGCAAGTACCACACCATCGACAGCTACGCCATGCAGGTGATCGCCGATCTGCTGGCCATCCATCCCGTCGAAGTCAACAGTGTGGTCTCCTTCTATGCCTTCCTGGGCGACCGGCCCCAGGGCAAGTACGTGATCCGCCTGTGCCGCACCCTGTCCTGCGACATGGCCGGCAAGAGCCGGGTCCGCCGCCAGCTGGAGAACGACCTGGGCATCACCTTCGGCGAGACCACGGCGGACGGCAAGTTCACCCTGGACTGGGCCAACTGCATGGGCATGTGCGACCAGGGCCCGGCCCTGCTGGTCAACGACCGGATCCACACCCGGGTCACCCCGGAATCGGTCCACGAGATCATCGAGACGTGCCGCCGGGCTTTCGGCGTGCACGCCGCCGAAGCGAAGGAGGTGGTCTTCAAATGAGCACCCTGCCCACCTATGCCGCCCAGATCCCGGAAGCCGGCCTGAAGGCCGCGCTCGCCAAGGACCGCCCCGCCATCATCGCCGAAGTCACCGCCTCGGGCCTCAAGGGCCGCGGCGGCGCCGGCTTCCCCACCGGGGTGAAGTGGAACTTCGCCGCGGCGTCCCAGGCCGCGCGCAAATTCGTCATCTGCAACGCCGACGAGGGCGAGCCCGGGACCTTCAAGGACCGGGTGATCCTCCAGGAGCACCCGGACCTGGTGTTCGAGGGCATGACCATCGCCGCCCGGGCCATCGGGGCCAGGGAAGGCATCCTGTTCCTGCGCGGCGAGTATGCCTACCTGCGCGGGCACCTGGAGGGGATCCTGGCCCGGCGCCGGGAACAGGGGCTGCTCGGCCCGGCCATCCTGGGCTCCGCCCTGAATTTCGACATCCGCATCTTCATGGGCGCCGGCGCCTATATCTGCGGCGAGGAGACCGCCCTGATCGAGGCGCTCGAGGGCTTCCGGGGCGAACCGCGCAACCGCCCGCCGTTCCCGGTCAACACGGGCTTCCTGGGCTTCCCCTCGATCGTCAACAACGTCGAGACCCTGGCCTGGGCCGCCTGCATCCTGGCCAACGGCGCCCCCTGGTTCCGCCTGGTGGGCACGGAGAAATCCACCGGCCACAAGATCTTCAGCGTCTCCGGAGACTGCTCCCGGCCGGGCGTGTACGAGTTCCCCATGGGCATCACCGTCACCGAGCTGCTCCGGCACGTCGGCGGCGAGGGCGCCAAGGCCGCCCAGATCGGCGGGGCCTCCGGCCAGTGCGTGCCGGCCAAGGATTTCGGCCGGACCCTCGCCTTCGAGGACATCTCCACCGGCGGCTCGGTGATCGTGCTGGGCCCGCAGCGGGACATGCTCGACGTGCTCCGGAACTTCCAGGAGTTCTTCGTCGACGAGTCCTGCGGCCAGTGCACCCCCTGCCGGCGCGGCAACACCAAGCTGCTCGAGGGCCTGGAGCTGCTGAGCGAGGGCCGGTGCAGCATGGCCTACCTGCGCGAACTGTGCGCCCTGGGCGAGACCATGCAGGTCGCCAGCAAGTGCGGCCTGGGCCAGAGCAGCGCCAACGCCTTCCTCTCCGTCGTGGAGCACTTCCGCGAGGAGATCATGGGCCGGATCCCCTCTCACGTCTGAACCGAGGCCAGCATGAGCGCAAATTTGACCGAATCCACCCGCCGGGCCCCGGCCAGCCAGGCGCCCCAGCAGGTCCCCGTGGCCGAGAACACGTCCGCCATCGGCGGCAGCGTGGGGATCACCATCAATGGCCAGGAGATCAAGGTCCCCCTGGGCACCACCATCCTGGACGCCGCCAAGAAGGTGGGCATCAAGATCCCCACCCTCTGCAACCATCCCGACCTCTGCGTGGCCGGCGTGTGCCGGATCTGCTCGGTCGAGGTGGAAGGCCAGCGCACGCTGCAGGCGGCCTGCGCCTACCCGGTGATGTCGCCCATCAAGGTCCACACCCATACCCGCAAGGTGCGCATGGCCCGGCGGCACATCGTCGACCTGATGCTCAGCGAGCACCACGGCGAATGCTACGCCTGCGGGCGCAACAACAACTGCGAGCTGCAGTCCCTGGCCCGGGAATACGGGGTGGACTTCTTCCGCTTCGGCCACCCCGAGAAGCCGAAGTTCGCCGTCGACCGCTCCAGCTACTCGGTGGTGCGCGACAACAACAAGTGCGTGCTGTGCCGGCGCTGCGTGCGCACCTGCATCGACCTGCAGGAGGTCGGCACCATCGAGGTGCTCGGCCGGGGCGACCGCAGCCACATCTCCACATTTCTGGAGAAGCCCCTGGGCAGCGTGGTGTGCATCAACTGCGGGCAGTGCATCAACCGCTGCCCGACCGGCGCCCTGCGGGCCAACGACCCCACGGATGAGGTGTGGGAGGCCATCCACGACCCGAAAAAGCATGTGGTCATCCAGACCGCGCCCAGCCCGCGCGCCGCCATCGGCGAGTGCTTCGGCCAGGCTCCGGGCACGCCGCTCACCTACGAGCTCAACACCGCCCTGCGCATGTGCGGGTTCGACCGGGTGTTCGACACCAACTTCACGGCCGACCTGACCATCATCGAGGAGGGCACCGAGCTGCTGCTCAGGTTGCAGAAGGCCCTGGCCAAGGGCGAGCCGGCCGCCTTCCCGCAGTTCACCAGCTGCTCCCCGGGCTGGGTGAAGTACCTCGAGCACTTCTACCCCGAGTACATCCCCAACCTGAGCTCGGCCAAGAGCCCCCAGCAGATGTTCGGCGCGGTGATCAAGACCTGGTACGCCGAGAAGCACGGCATCGACCCCAAGGACATCGTAACCGTCGCCCTGATGCCCTGCTCGGCCAAGAAGTTCGAGTGCAACCGGCCGGAGATGGACGACTCCGGGTTCAAGGACGTGGACTACGGCCTGACCACCCGCGAGCTGGCCAAGATGATCAGCGAGACCGGCCTGGACCTCACCCGCCTGCCCAGGTCGGACTTCGACGCCCCCTTCGGCACCGCCACCGGCAGCGGCGTGATCTTCGGCGCCACCGGCGGGGTCATGGAGGCCGCCCTGCGCACGGTCATCGAGCTGGTGGCCGGGATCAAGGTGGAGGACCTGTTCGCCCATGCCGACATCATTCCGGTGCGGGGCTTCGAGGGGGTCCGCTACGCCGAGCTGCCGATCGCCGCGGTCGGCCCGGTGCCGGCCCTGCTGGCGCCGCTGTTCCCGAGCTGGGACTTCCTCAAGGGCGCCACCCTCAAGGTGGCCGTGGCCCACGGCACCGCCAACGCCCGCAAGGTCATGGAGGACATCAAAGCCGGCGGCAAATTCAGCGAGTGCCACTTCATCGAGTTCATGGGCTGCCCGGGCGGCTGCCTGGGCGGGGGCGGCCAGCCCATCCCCACCTCGCCCGAGATCAGGAAGGCCAGGGCCCGGGCCATCTACGCCGAGGACTCGGCCTACGCCGTCCGCAAATCCCACGAGAACCCGGACGTCCTGAAGATCTACGCGGAATTCCTCACCGACGGCCCCTGCGGTCCGCTGAGCCACCACCTCCTGCACACCCACTACACGGAACGAGGCCGCTACATCGAATAACCCAGGACCGCCCATGCCCGAAGGATCACCGACCCTTCATTTCCTGGCCCCGACCTGGGCCGGGACCCATGCCCGTGCCTTCGACGCCCAGGAACAGGAGGTCCTGGACCACGTCAACCAGCAGATTGCCGGGGAGGCCTCCCTGGACGATGTCCTGGACTTCCTGTTCGAGGTGATCCGCGACCTCTACCCCTGCGACCGGATCGGGCTGGCCTTCCTGGAGGACGACGGCCGCCGGATCGTGGCCCGGAAGAGCCGGGCCAACTACGAGCCGGTGCTGCTGCAGGACGGCTACGCCGAGGATCTGGCCGGAAGCTCCCTGCGCATGGTGCTGGATTCCAACTGCTCCCGGGTGATCTACGACCTGCCCCGGTACCTGGTGGAGCACCCGCGCAGCCAGTCCTCCCGGATCCTGGTCCGCGAGGGGGTGCGCAGTTCCCTGACCTGCCCGCTGATCGTCAAGGACCGTGCCATCGGCGTGATCTTCCTGAGCTCCCTGGAACCGCGGGCCTACACGCCCTACCACGTGCAGCTGTGGATGGCGCTGGCCGAGCGGCTGGCCCAGGCGGTGGAGAAGGTCTGGCGGATCGAGCAGCTGACCGCCGCCAACCAGGCCTACACCGAGGTCCTGGCCTTCGTCAGCCACGAACTCAAGAACCCCATCGCCAGCATGATGACCGACGCCCGAGTGCTCGCCGACGGCTACCTGGGGGCGCTCGAGCCCCGCCAGGTGCAGAAGCTGGAGCGGCTGATCGGCAAGGGCAACTACCTGCTCAACCTGATCCGCGAGTATCTCGACCTGGCCCGGATGGAGGGCGGCGACCTGATCCTGCGCCCGGTGGAGACCGATTTCCTGGCCGACGTGGTGGAGCCCTCGGTGGAGCTGATCCTGGCCCAGCTGCAGGAGCGCGGCATGACCCTGGAACGCAAGGGCCCGGCCGCGCTGGGCCCGGTGCGCTGCGATCCCGGCCTCCTGAAGATCGTCCTGGTCAACCTGCTGGGCAACGCCGCGAAATACGGCCAGGAGGGCGGGATCGTCCGCCTCACCGTCGACCGAAGGGCCGAGGGCATCACCGTGGCGGTGTGGAACGAAGGCAAGGGCTTCCCCCCCGAGGACCGCACCAGGCTGTTCCGCAAATTCAGCCGGCTCAACCCCGAAGCCAAGGGCCCCAAGGGCACCGGGGTGGGCCTCTACACCGCCTGGCGCATCGTCCACCTGCACGGCGGACGCATGGACGCCACCAGCCGGCCGGGTACCTGGGCGGAGTTCAGCTTCGATCTGCCGCAGCCGCTGCCGGGGTGAGCCGGGCGGCCGGATTCACCCGGCGCGGATGATCACCTTGAGGGCCTTTTCCTTGGCCGCGTCGCCGAAGGTGTCGTAGGCCTTCATCACTTCGTCGAGGGTGAACCGGTGGGTGATGAGCTGTTCGGGTTTGAGCTTGCCCGAGAGCACGGCTTTGAGGAGCATCGGGGTGGTCACCGTGTCCACCAGCCGGGTGGTGATGGTCACATTCCGGCACCAGAGTCTCTCGAGCTTGAGGGCGACGCTCTCGGCGTGCACCCCGATGTTCGCGAGATGGCCGCCCGCCGCCAGGATGTCCTGGCACACCTCGAAGGTCGCCGGGATGCCCACCGCCTCGATGGCCACGTCGACGCCCCGGCCATCCGTCACCTGCAGCACCTTGGCGACCGCCTGGCCGTCCCTGCTGTTGACGGCCTTGGTGGCGCCGAAGCTCGTCGCCACCGCCAGCCGGTTATCGTCGAGATCGATCATGATGATCTCCGCAGGCGCATACAGCTGCGCGGTCAGCAGCGCGGCGAGCCCGATCGGGCCGGCCCCGACGATGGCCACGGTGTCGCCGGGCTTGACCGTCCCGTTCAGGACCCCGCATTCGAAGGCGGTGGGCAGGATATCGCTCAGCATGACCAGGGCCTCCTCATCCGCCCCCGCCGGAACGTGCAGGAGGCTATTGTCCGCGAAGGGGATGCGCACGTATTCGGCCTGGGTGCCGTCGATCGTGTTGCCGAGGATCCAGCCGCCGCCATTTTCGCAATGGGAGTACATGCCCTTCTTGCAGTTCAAGCACTTGCCGCAGGAGGTGATGCAGGAGATCAGGACGTGGTCCCCCACCTTGAAGGATGAAACGCTCGCGCCGATCTGGGCGATGACCCCCACGCCTTCATGGCCGAGGATCCGCCCTTCGGCCACAGTCGGCACATCGCCTTTCATGATGTGCAAGTCCGTTCCGCAAATGGTCGTCAGGGCCACCTTGACGATGGCGTCGGTGGGCGCGGTGAGGACGGGTTCCGGCCGTTCCTCCAAGGCGCGCTTGCCAGGACCATGGTAGACAAGTGCTTTCATGTTATGTCCTTTCGACTCGTGGGTTGGGGGTGGCGGAGGCCTTGGGAACGGTCCCTCTGGACAGCCAGATGCCACCCGGTTCCTGTTCGCAGGTTGCGTGCCATAGTTTAAGTGTTCTATTTTCTTCATTTAAAAAGACACCGTGATCGCCATGCCCCTGCCGCGATCAATCTGAAACGAAATCCCGACCGGTCCGGTGCCCGCGGACCTGACCGTTGTCAGGGGCTGGGCGGCTATCATGGTCGCAGCGCCCTGAAAGGAACCCCATGGCCCGCCTTGCCCCCATCCCCGCCATCCTGATGATCCTGGCCACAGCCCCCGCCCTGCCCGCCCAGACCCCGCCGCCGGCCCAGGAGCTCCTGGCCGCCGCCCGCGCCGCGGCCCAGGACAAGACGGTGTTCGTGGCCTTCCACGCCTCCTGGTGCTCCTGGTGCCGGCGGCTGGAGGCGACGCTCAACCGGCCGGCCGTCAAGACGATCATGGACAAGCACTTCGTGATCCAGTGGCTGACCATCAAGGAGCGCAAGGAGAAGGCGGTCCTGGACAACCCCGGCGCGGCCGAGCTCTACGCCAAGTGGGTCGGCGGCGCCAACGCCGGGATCCCCTTCTATGGCGTGCTGGACGCCAAGGGCGAGATGTTCAGCTCCTCCATCCGCGCCCCGAAGCCGGGCGCTCCCGCCGAGAACCTGGGCTATCCGGGCGACCCGGAGGAGATCCGGGCCTTCCTGGACCTGCTCAAGGACGGCGCCCCCAGCCTGACCGCCGCGGAGCTGGCGACCCTGGGCCAGGAACTGGACGCGGCCAAGCCCGCGCCCAAGGCCTGAGCCCATCACGAGGCCGGCGCCGGTTCCTTCTTCAGCGTCCGGATGTAGCGCACCACCTGGTCCACCTGGTCCGCCGTCAGGGTCCTGCCCCAGGGCGGCATCACCGGCGCCAGGCCCACCCCTGCCCCGCCGCGGCGGATGACGTCGGCCAGGGCCGCGTCGGTGTGCGATTTCTGGAAGGCGGGGTCGGACAGGTCGCGGGGCCGGGGGTCGAGGTTGAAGGCGTTGAAGCCGTCGCCGGCGCCGGTTTCGCCGTGGCAGGTGTGGCAATAGTGGCGGAAGACGGCCTTGCCCAGGCGCAGTTCGTAGGAGAGGGCCGGTTCCGGCGGCGCTTCGGCCGCCGGCGCCTCGGCGGGCGCCGCGGCCGCGGCCGGCGGTGGCGGGGTGTGGCGGCAGGCGGTGGCCAGGATCAGGGCCAGGGGCAGGATCCACTCGGGGCGACGGGTCATTTGGCACCTCCGGGCTTGGCGGCGACCTTCTGGGTGTCCAGGTAGGCGGCGAGGCCCAGGGCTTCGGCATCCTGGAACCCGTAGTCGGGGCAGCGCACGTCGGCCCGCCACTTCTGCGGTCCCTTGAGCCAGGTGTAGACCCAGCCGGGCTTCAGGCGCCGTCCGGCCTCGCTGAGGGGCGGGCCGTAGTAGCCGCCGCCGGCGCCGAGGATGTGGCAGGCCCGGCAGCCCTTGGCGTCGTAGAGGCGCTTGCCCTCCTCGGGATCGCGGACCTTGCCGGCGAAGGGGTCGTCGGGGATGGCCGGGTCGCGGTAGAAGGTCTCGAAGGTCTGGGCCAGCAGGGCGGCCTCGTCCTTGGCCATCCGGAACACCGGCATGCGGTCGGTGAGGATGGGGCGGATCGTGAACGACAGCATGAGGTAGTCGGCGACCCACTCGGGCTTGCACTTGCTGCCCTCGAAGGTCAGCGGGGCGGTGGAGATGTCCCCGCCCTGGCCGCCGATCTGGTGGCAGGAGAGGCAGCGGTAGCGGTCCATGATGGCGCCGACCCGGCCGCCGGGGATGATGCTGGCGCGGACCGGCGCGGTCGCCCGGAAGGCCTCGGGCACGGGCCGGGCGCCCATGGCCAGGAGCGCGGTGACGATGGCCTGCCGGTCGGGGGCGGAGAAGCCGTAGCTGGGCATCTTGAGGCCCTGGCCCATGGAGCGGGGATCGGCGATCTTGGCTTCCAGCCAGGCCGGGAGGGTGTGGGCGACGTCCTTGCGGGCGCCGAACTCCAGGGAGGAGGCCCGCTTGTCGCCGATGCCGTCGAGATCGGGGCCGAACTTCTCGTTATCCGAGCCCTTGTCGTGGCAGGAGAAGCAGCCCAGCTTGCGGAACAGCTTGGCGCCCTGCTCGGCCATCGTCTGGTTGACCCGGACCGGGTCGAGGATCTCCTTGGGTGCGTCGAAATCCTTGAACTCGGACTCGAAGTAGGCGACCACGTCGCGGCTGTCGGCGGCGGAGAAGCCGAACTGCGGCATCCGGGTGCGCGGGTTGAAGGCATGGGGATCGCGGATGAAGGCCAGCAGCCAGCCCTGGGTGGCCTTGGAGGCGACCTTGCCCAGTTCCGGGGCCGAGGCGTTGCCCTTGCCCTCCACGGTGTGGCAGGAGAGGCAGCGGGCCTCGGCGAAGATCTTCTTGCCGTTGTCGGCGTTGCCGGCCGGTTCCTGGGCGGCGGCGGCCACCTGGGCGGCGGTGGCGGCGCCGGGCGCCAGGCTGGCGATGTAGTGGGTCAGCTGCTGGATCTGCTCGTCGGTGAGGTGGAAGTCGGGCATGGTGGCGTTGGGGTCCACGCTCCGGGGCTGCTTGAGCCAGCGGCGCAGGGCTTCGCCCCCGGCCTTGAGGCCCTCGGCCTGGAGCGGCGGCGCCTCGGAGCGGAAGGCCTCGCGGCCCTTGATCTTGTGGCAGGCCATGCAGCCGGCGGTGGCCATCAGGGCCCGGCCCCGCGAAAGGATCCCGGCCCCCTCCACCTGGGCGGCGGCGTGGCAGCGGCCGCAGCCGGCCTCCACGAAGGCCAGCGGGATCATGGGGCCGCCGGAACCGGGCGCGGCGCCGTGGGCCTCCTCCTGCAGGGTGGCCAGGCCCTGGCCGCCATGGCAGGCGGTGCAGCCGAACCGCTCGATGTCGCCGGGCGTGTGCGGGGTTCGGGCGTGCTGCTGGAAGGGGCCGGGCGCGCCGGCCATGACCGGGTCGGCCACCCCAAGGTGGCAGGTGGTGCAGCGGTCCACGGTGTTGTTGAGGGCGGGCAGCCAGATCTGCTGGATGCTCACCGGCCGGGCCAGGTAGGCCTTGGCGGCGGCCTGGCTGCGGGCGCGCGAGGCCCCCAGCCGGGCGAATTGGCGCTGCATCGACCGGTACGGGCGCAGGGCGTTCTTCACCGGCGAGATGGCGAGCACCGCGAAGAACAGGAGGCTGGTGATGGCGAACAGGCGTTTCAGCGGCATCGTGGCTCCATCAACCAAGGACATTCATGTTCCAGGGCCACACCAGGGACCACCCCGGCCCGCGGAAGAAGGTGCCGAGCACGGTGAGGATGGTGGCCACCAGGACGAACCAGGTGAAGATCCATTCGGGCAGGGTCACCTCCCTCAGGAAGCCGCGGACCCGGTCTTCGGGGCGGGCCGACCGGGCCATGAACATGGCGGCGGCGATGCCGACCGTGGGGACCACCACCGGCCAGCACTGGAAGGCGGCGAACAGGAGGGCCACGAAGGCCGAGGCGCCGCCCACGCCCAGGGCGGTGCGGCGCGCCCGGTCCGGCTCGGCGGGCCAGAGCGGGCCGGCCGTCAGGTTGATGTTGGCGTAGGGGATCACCACCAGGCAGGCCACCACCAGGCCCGGCAGCACCACTCCCGCCACCACGGGCGGGAAGTAGTGCAGCAGCTCCTGGAGGCCCAGGAAGTACCAGGGCGCCTTGGAGGGGTTGGGGGTCTCCAGGGGGTTGGCGATGCCTTCGAGCGGCGCGTTGAACAGCAGGGCGATCACCGACAGCACGATCACCACGATCTGGAACAGGATGATCTCGCGCACGATCAGGTGCGGGAAGGTCATGACGAACTTCTCCTGGGTGCGCCGCACCAGGGGCCGGGTGTCGGGCCGCACCAGGGCGACCCGGCGGGGCACGAGGATGGGGTCGCTGGATTCGACCGGAACCATGGTCATGGCTTCTCCTCCTCATCCTGGGACGGGTCGTGGGGCCCCTGGACGCCGCCGTCCTTGCGCACCCGCCAGATGTGCACCGACACGAACAGCAGCAGCACCACCGGCAGCACCACGCAGTGCAGCACGTAGAAGCGCAGGAGGGCGTTCTCGGAGACGATGTTGCCGCCCAGCAGCAGGAACCGCAGGGGCTTCCCGATCAGGGGCGCGGCCTTGGCCATGTTGGTGCCCACCGAGACGCCCCAGAAGGCCAGCTGGTCCCAGGGCAGCAGGTAGCCGGTGTAGCTGAGCAGCAGGGTGATCAGCATCAGCACCACCCCCACGACCCAGTTGAACTGGCGGGGCGGCCGGTAGGCCCGGTGGTAGAACACCCGCAGCATGTGGGCGATGGCCCCGAACACCATGAGATGGGCGGCCCAGCGGTGCAGGTTGCGGTAGAAGACGCCGTTGTCCACCACGAACTGGAGCTCGCGGATGTCCAGGTAGGCCTGGGGCACCGAGGGGTGGTAGTAGAACATCAGCAGCACCCCGGTGGCCACCAGGATGAAGGTGCAGCACAGGGTGATGCCGCCGGCCCAGAAGGTGTGGGTGAACTTCAGGCTCCGCTCCCGCACCTTGATCGGGTGCAGGTGCAGGAAGATGCTCTCGAACACCACCAGCGAGCGGTTGCGGTTGCTGTCGGCCACGCCGTGGCGGACGATGGAGCGCCACACGGCGGTGGCGCGCAGCCAGGCCCAGGCCTGGCCGGAGAGGGAGGCGGTCGGGGCGTCGCTCATACCTTCAGCACCTTTCCGTGGGGGGCGGTGACGCTGGTGTCGACCACCAGGTTGCCGGCGGCGTCGGCGCGCACTTCAAGCCACGGCAGGGGCTGCGGCGCCGGGCCGTGGAGGACGTTGCCCTCCAGGTCGAACACGCTGCCGTGGCAGGGGCAGGCGATGACCCCCTCGCTGGAGTTGTGCCGGGTGATGCAGCCCAGGTGGGTGCAGACGGCGCTCAGGGCGAACACCCCCTGGGCCGTGCCGATGATGTAGGTCTTCTGCTCGGCGTTGAAGCGCACGGTCCCCTCGGGGAAGTCGGCGACGTTGCCGGCCCGGAAGGTGGTGGGCGGCTCGAACAGCACCTTGGGCTCGAGGTAGTCGAGCACGGTGAGGGCGGCGCCGGCGACGGTCACGGCGCAGGCGCCCAGGCCGACCTTGGCCAGGAATTCGCGCCGGCCGGGATCGTCGGCCAGGGGCATGGAGGGGACGCTGGGATCAAGCACAGGGCTTCTCCTTGGTGGCGAAACTGCGCATGGTGATGGTGCCGGCGGGGCAGCGCATGGCGCACAGGCCGCAGCGGATGCAGACCAGTTCGTCCTTGATGATCACGGAGCCCAGGCGCACGCCGTCGGCGAACACCGGGGCCAGCTCCCGGGCCGGATCGTCCGCCGCAAGTTCGGCAATGGCGGCCGCGGGCAGGATCTCGATGCAGTCCTCGGGGCAGATGTCCTGGCAGCCGCCGCAGAGGATGCACTCGGTGCCGAGTTCCGGATCCTGCTCGAAGATGGTGTTGGTCCAGCACTGCAGGCAGCGGGACCCCTCCAGCCGGGCGGCGCCGGTGGAGAAGCACTCCTCCACCTCGGCGAACCCGACCCGCCGGGAGGTGGGCCGCATGGGCGGCTTCTGCCGGGGGATCGCCTCGAAATCCCAGTCCCGCTCGTAGCGGGGCAGGACGTCGATCTCGACGACCACCTCCGCCACCGGGCAGGGCCGGCCCTGGAGGTGCTCGTCGATGGACCGGGCGGCGCGCTTGCCGTCGGCCACGGCGTCGATGGCGATGCGCGGCCCGAAGGCGGCGTCGCCGCCGGTGAAGATCCCGGGGGCGGTGGTCATGAGGGTGTCGGGATCGAAGATGATCCGGCCCCGCTGGGTCTCGACCCCGTCCTCGGGGGCCAGGAAGCTGAAGTCCCCGGTCTGGCCGATCGCAACGATCACCGTATCGGCCGGCACCACGTGCTCGGAGCCGGGCACGAACTCGGGGGCGAACCGGCCCTTCTCGTCGAACACCCGGGCGACCTTCTGGAACTGGATCCCGGTCACCGAGCCGGCCTCCCCGACCACGGCCAGGGGCCCGACCCGGTGCAGGAAGCGGATGCCCTCCAGGGCGCCCTCCTCCACTTCCTCCAGCGCGGCCGGCATCTCGGCCTCGGATTCCAGGCAGCACACGGTCACTTCCCGGGCGCCGAAGCGCACGGCGCTGCGGGCCACGTCCAGGGCCTGGACGATGGAGAGGTTGCGCTCGGTGTTGGTCTGCGTGCCGCCGCGGGCGGCGGTGCGGGCCACGTCCAGGGCGACGTTGCCGCCGCCGATGACCACGATCCGCCGGCCCAGTTCGACCTTGTAGCCCAGGTTGAGGTTCAGGAGGTAGTCGATGCCCTTCATCACCCCGTCCAGGTCCATGCCCGGCACCTGCAGATCGCGGCTGCGCATGGCCCCGACCCCCAGGAACACGGCCGCGTAGCCCTGTTCGCGCAGGCCCTTCAGGGTGAAGTCGGTGCCCAGCCGCATGTGGGTGCGCAATTCCACCCCCAGGGACAGGATGGCGTTGATCTCCAGCTGGATGAGGGCCCGGGGCAGGCGGTATTCGGGCACCCCCAGCCGCAGCATCCCGCCGGCCACCGGCGCGGCCTCGAAGATGGTCACCGGATAGCCCAGCAGCGCCAGGTCGTGGGCGCAGGCCAGGCCGGCGGGGCCCGAGCCGATCACGGCCACCTTCTCGGGGTGGACCTGGCTGCGGCTGCCGTAGATCTCGGTCAGCACCGAGAAGTCCAGCATGCTCTCCACGCCGAACCGCTCGGTGACGAACCGCTTCAGGGCGCGGATGGCGATCGGTGCGTCCAGTTCGCCCCGGCGGCACGCCGCCTCGCAGGGCGCCGCGCAGATCCGGCCGCAGATGGAGGCCAGCGGGTTGGGCCGCCGGGCCACCGCATAGGCCTCCCGGTACCGCCCCTGGGCGATGAGCGTGACGTACTTCCCGGATTCCGTATGGACCGGGCACGCCCACTTGCAGGGGAAGTTGCGTTCAAGCCACTCCTGGCTGACCTCGTCCATGGCGCTATTTGGCGATGGCGAAATCGGCGACGGTCAGCCCGGCCACCTTCATGGCCTTCTGGGTGGGCTTGCACTTGGGGTGCCAGACCTTGACCGTGACGTCGCCGTCGGGCACGCCGGCGATGTGGAAGCTGCCGTCGGCCTTGGTGACGGCGTAGTAGGGGGTGGGCACGGCCAGCACGAACGCCTCCATCTCCGGGTGGACCTTGCAGAGCAGGGTGGCGGTGCACTCCTTGTTGAAGGTCTGGCTCTTGGACTGGCCCTGGGGCCAGGTGCCCAGGTTGAACTTGTCGCAGCAGGCGTCGGGGGAGAAGACGTTGTGCAGCACGGCGTCCGAGTTCTTGAAGTCGACCGTGGTGCCGATCAGCACCGGCAGCACGTGGGGCACGAAGACCAGGTCCTTCTGGTCGATCTTGGCGTGCTCCTTGGGCGCCGCGAAGGTCCTGCCGGGGAGGGCGGCGACGTAGACCACGGCGTCGGCGCTGTTGCGGACGCCCTTGCAGGTGACGGTGCCGTGCAGGTCGCCGGCGGCGGCCGGGACGGCCAGGGCCGCGGCGATGAGGAGTGCGGAGCGGAGCGGGTTCATGGGTTCTCCTAGAAGGCGACGCGCAGGATCGTGTTGATCCCGGTGGTGGTGGGCAGCACCTGGTTGTAGTCCTTGCGGTACTCGAGCATCAGCTTGAGGTTGGCGACGACCGTATAGGTGAAGCTGACGTTGAGGAAGCGGACGCCCTTGGGCTCGGCGGCGGGATCGGCCATGCGCAGCTTCTCGTAGCGCAACGAACCGAGGAAGGTGGGATTGAACACATAGTCGGCCTGGGTGAACCAGGCATCGAAGGTGTGCGGGGTGTCGTTGAGCAGGACCCCGCCGGTGCCGTCGAACAGCTGCAGGCGGTCCTGGCCGTGCAGGGCCACGCCGAACAGATTCAGATCCTTGACCATCAGGGAGGCGAACAGGCCGACCCGGGAGTAGTGGGTGTCCTGCATGAAGGCCGGGGCGCCCGCATCGGTGTTCAGGCTGGTCCAGGCATTGGTGCCGCTGCCGGCGAAGGCCAGGACGCCCAGGCGCAGGGAGGTTTCGCGCCAGTTCTCGGGGGGCATGGCCACGCCTTCCGTGTCCCCGTCCAGGCCCATGCCGCCGAACTTCCAGTCCATCCGCGCGTAGAAGTCCTTGTTGGCGGAATTGTTGAAGTTCCCATTCGGGTTGAGGGTGGCGGGGCCGCCGTCGGCGCCGGGGGTGAGGGTGGCCTGGCCGGGGCCGAGCTTGGTGGAGACGCCGACGGTCCAGAAGAACCGGTGGGCCAGCACCCCGTAGGCCTCGATCCCGCGCACCCGGGCCGGGAGGGACACCTGCATCTGGGCGTCGTCCAGGGAATTGCCGCCGTGCAGGCCGACCGGGTTGTAGCTGAACAGGGCATCGATGCCGTTGTCGGTGGAGATCCACATCTCCTGGAAGCCGTCGTAGAGGTTGGGCGCGAACTTGCCCAGGCGGATGTTGAAGGCGTGCTCGGGGCCCAGGAGGTTGTCGAAATCGATGCGGGCGTGCTCGATCTCCACCCCGGAGCTGGAGTCGGGGTTCTCGCTATGGGTGAGTTCGCACAGGAAGCTGAAGTGGTCGCCCAGGGTGCCGGCGGCGAACAGATTGACCTCCTGGGGCAGCTGGAAGTCCTCGTGGGTGACCGCCTTGTTGCCCTGGTGGTCGTCCGTGGAGGAATACACGGATTCGGCCTTGATGTTCAGGGCGAAGGGTCCGGCACTGGGCAGTTCGCTGGGCCAGACCGCGCTGGGCCACAGCCGCTTGTAGGCGTCCGCGCCCAGGGACAGCTGGCGGACCTTGACCTGTTCCTCGGTCTCCTTGGGCATCCGGTAGCCGTTCAGCCGGAAGGCCTGGCCGAACGGGTTGAGTTTGGGGAACACCGTGTGGCAGGTCTGGCAGGAGGTTTCGTATTTGCGGGCGAAGATCGGGAAGGCCCGGGCCGGCAGGGCCGCCAGGACCGCCAGGGCGGCGGTGGCGAGGAACTTCAAGGCAGGGCGCTGCCCCCAGGCGGATCGTCGGTCCATGGTCTGGCTCCCGGAAAGGATGTTCCAGCAAGCATGGGCGGAAATGCCTCCGCGTCCCATGGGACAGGGGAACCAATCTGCCTGGTGAAAAGGAACCGGGTCGGGTCCGTTTCTAGACCAGGTGCTTCTGGAAGGCGAAGGCCACCGCCTCGGCCTTGGACCGGACTTCGAGCTTGGTCAGGATGTTCTGGCTGTGGTTGCGCACGGTCAGGACCGAGAGATTGAGCAGGCTGGCGATCTCCCCGCTCATCCGGCCCGCGGCCATCAGGCCCAGGATCTCCACTTCCCGCTGGGTCAGGCGGCGGGCCCGGGCGTCGGCGGATTCCCGGGCGGCGGTCAGGCCGGCCTTGGGGGCCTCCTCCTCGCGCGGGGCGGCCGGAACGCCCGCCCGGGCCGAGCGGAGAATGTGCACCAGGAAGAAATGGCTGGGCGGCGCCACCGTCAGATGGAGGATGGTCAGGTCCACGTGGGCGGTCGCCGCCGGCTCCCGGGTCCGGAAGCGCAGGTCGAAGGGCCGGATGGGTTCGCTGCGGGCGGCCATCTCCTTGACCGGGCAGTTCTCGGTGCAATAGCGGTTGCCCCAGCCATCGCAGCCGCCCAGCAGGGCGGCGCAGCTCTCGCCCAGCGCCTCGGCCTCGGAAAACCCCAGGAGCCGCTCGGCGCCCTGGTTCCATTCCACGATCCGGCTCATCCGGTCGGTGATGAACACCGCGTCCGGGGACTTCGCCAAGGCGACCGCCATGGAGGCGACCTCCGGGGGGAGCCTGGGCGGTGAATTCATGACAAGATTATCCTCTTATGGAATGCCCGGGTTCATCCCGGTCAGGGGTGCCCGGGCCGTCCCCCGAAGGATACTTGTAAAAAGTTCAATATCAAGCGAATCTGCCGACCCGTGCCAGCCAATCGCAAGGCTCGAAATATTTAAATATTTTATTATCGATTCCGAGGGCCTGGACGAGGAACGACCAAGTTCTCATCATGCTTTTTCTCAGCGTCCCAGCGAGTCCTCTGCGCCCCAGCGTTCCATTGGTTCCTGAAAGGAATCCGAGCGCCCAGGCAAGAAGCGATCGCATCGGAATGTCATGGAAACCAATTGAACGCTGGGGCGCAGGGGACTCGCTGGGACGCTGGGAAAAACTTGGTCCAAACATCACGGGCGCTAGGGCAGGACCTTGAAGGCGAGGGCATCGGCCAGGAGGTTGAGGGCCTGGGAGCGGTCCTTCTTCGAAGCCGCGACGCCCTCCTCCCGGTGTTCGAAGTCGAACCCGACGTGCTTCATGTGGTGCTGGAGGTGCAGGCTCAGCCGGGTGCCGGCCCCGCTGTCGGCGGCCTGGGCGGTCCAGCTGAAGCTGCGGAACGGCGTGTCGCCCTCCTTGGCCGGCAGGACCGGCGCGCAGCGGGTGGGGGTGGTGATCTCCGCGAAATACTCCAGGTCGAGGGGATTGCCCTGGCTGACGGGCAGGCGCCGGGGCACGCCGGGCTTCTGGGTCTGCACCGGGACGATCTGCCAGCCCAGGGGCGTCAGTTCCAGTTCGCCGCCCGTGCGCTTGAGGGCCTGGGGCAGATCCAGGGCCAGGTTCAGGGTGAAGGGGCTGGCCTGGTCGAGCGGATCGCCCTTGGCCAGGACCTGGATCACCGCCATGGGCGGGAGGTCCAGGCGCTTCTGCAGATCGGCCCGCAGGGCGTCGGCGTTGGCCATCTGCGCGATGGCCCGCAGCTTCCAGGCATCGCCCTGCTCGGTGATCGCCAGGGTCGCGTGCAGGTTGCCCCGGGCATCGGCCTCGCCTTTGAGCCGGAGGGTCACCTTCGGGGGCACGATGGCCGCGTCCGGGACCCGCACCCACTGGCCGCCCTTGGCCGTGCAGATCAGCAGCCGGCGGCCGCGGTGCACCTGGTCGAGCCGGCCGAGGGAGGTGAACCGGTCGGTGGGGTCGACCAGCAGGAACCGGCCTTCCGGCGTCTCCACCTCGGCCGGGAAGCCCAGGCTCGCGTCCAGGCGGATGGCGGTGATCACATGGTTGTGGGCCATCAGGGAGAGCGGCTCGCCGGCCTCCACCTCCCCTTCCAGGATGAGGGCCAGCACCGGGCAGGCCTCCAGCCCGATCCGGTCGGCCCCGGCGATCAGGAAGCTGGTGAGGTCCTTGCAATCGCCATAGTGGCGGCGCCCGACCTCGGAGGCGGCCAGGGGCACCCAGCCACGCTCGGGGGTCAGGTAGACCGCCTTGTAGGTGAGCTCCTTCGCCATCCAGGCGTGCAGCTGGCCCAGCCGGTCGGCCGGATCCTTGCCCTTGAATTCAGGCACGCCGTCCACGGCCAGGAGGGCCTTGAATTTGCCGTACTCCCAGCGGGCGAAGGCGTCCCAGTCGGTCCACACCGGAGCGTCCTTGAGGTCCGGGTCGATGAACCGGATGGACACCCAGGGCAGCACATTGCGGGCGTGGGGCGTATGGTTCTCGTCCTTGGGCAGGGCCGGAACCCGGTCCAGGCCGATGCCGATCTCGCCCAGCGCCCCCGGCTGCGGGAACCACGGGCTGAAATGGTGGCGGTCCACCCGGATCTCCACGTTCCGGGTGTTGGTGAACCAGCCGTCCCGCTTGGCGGGCTCCAGTTCCCAGCGGCGGATGGGGTGGGTCTCCAGGATGTAGGCCCCGTCCGTCGGCCCCATGGGATGGCGCTCGGTCTGCAGGGATTCAAAGGCCACCAGGCTGCCCTTGGTGACCTGCTGGAGCATGGTGGCCGTCCTCACATCCGGAGTGCCGAAATCCTGGAAGGACAGGACCAGGTCCCGGTCCACCCTGGTCACCTCGCCATCCGGCCGCAGGTTCCAGCCCTTCAGCCGGTTGACCTTAGAGGCACCGCCCCCGACCCCGATGAGGCGGAAAATGGCCTCGCTCCGGCCCCGGTCGGTGAGGATCCGGACCAGCCGCTGACGCCGGGTCTGGATCGTACCGTCGCCGGTGTAGGCGAACTCGGTGCGGTCGAACAGCACCCAGGCGTCGGCCTCCGGGGGTGCCGGCTCGGCCGCGGCGGCCTGGGCATGCGGCCGGGCCCAATCGGGCAGGGCGTGGAAATCCTGGGCGGCCAGGGGCGGGAGCAACAGGAGGACGGCAAGGGCGCGCCGGAGGATCGGGAAAGCCGTCATGGCCGCTCCAGGGTGAGGGTGCGCAGGGCAGCCGTCTCCATCCAGCCCAGGAACTCCCGGAGCGGGACGTAGGCCGAGGGCCCGGCGAAGGCGGTTTTGACCGTGAGGGTGAAGGACACTTCATAGGCCCGGTCGGCGCCGGCCTGGGGCCGGACCTGCCAGGTCACCTGCCCGAAGGGATTCTCCCGGACGAAATCCGGCTCGTCCGCGAGCTTCCAGCCCTCGGGCAGCTTGAACCGGGCGACCGCGCTGAACTGCTGGCGGCAGGGCAGGACGATCGGAAGGTTGCGCCGGGCCGGCCAGGATTTGGGCAGGGCCAGGGGCAGCCAGAGGCCCGGAAAGGGCGGGAAGGCCCGCCGCCGGCCCCCCTCGAGGGCCAGGGAGCCCTCCGCGACCAGGCTCAGGCCCTGCCGGAGATCTGCGGCGTGCTCGACCACCGTGCGGGTGAGGGTCGGATTGCGGGCCGACTTTTCAAGAAGCTCCTTCAGGACCCGGCCCTGCTCTTCCGGCGGGAGAAAGCCGTAGCGGCGGCGCGCGTCGTACTCCGGGATCCCGGAAAACGCTGCGCGCATCCGGAACGTCTCGTCGTCCTCCAGGCCCAGGTCGAATTCGACCCGGCGCACGTTCACGGCCGGTTCCTGGGCCGGGACGGAAAAGGCCTTGGCGGACTTGTCCTTGAGGTTCACCAGGAGCCCCTGGGTGAGCTGGTATTCGGCCGGGACGACCCCGCCGGGGCAGAACCGCCGCCCCGGGCAGAACCAGACCAGGGCGCCATCGCCGCCGGCCACCCCGACCAGGACTTCCGTGAACTGGCCGATGTGGCGGAATTCATAGGAGAAACTCCGCTTTTCCCGGTCGGCGACGAACAGCAGCCGGGGTTCCAGGCCCTGGTCGAGCAGCAGCTGGAAAAAAAGGAAGCGCATGCCCAGGGCGGAGGTCTCGGCGCGCTTGACGCTCGCCTCCAGGTCCAGGGGGTCGAAGCGCTCCTTGGCCTCCTTCAGGGTCAGCGCGGCCTGGCCCGCCTCGCCCAGGGCCGACATGTTCCGGATCCGCTCGCCTAACCGGAGATAGATCTCCCGGGCCTGGGCCGGCGGATCGCCGGCGAGGCCGGCGCGGAGGTCCTTCGACCATTCCCGGTAGCGGCTGCCGGTGGCCAGGCTTTTGCCGTACGTCAAATCGAGCATGCCAGCCGCGTGTTCCTGCCAGAACTGGTCCACTTCCGCGGGCGTGGCCGGACCGAGCTTGGCCAGGTAGGTGGAATAGCAGTTGAACCGGGCGGTAAAGGGGCCGGACAAGGAGAAGGGCTCATGGGGGCCGGGCGGGACATCGGCGAAGGAGAATTCCTCGTAGTTGCCCTTCTGCAGCCTCAGGTAGTGGATCTCCGGCGGACACATCAGGTTGTAGTTGAGCCACGGGGCCCTGGGCAGCTCCATGGTCAGCCGGGAGATGGGGTAGTCCTCCTGGATCGGCAGTTCCACCCAATCCCAGCGGAAGTAGCTGCCGAGTTCCCAGTGCAGGTCCACGACGCAATCGGCCGTCAGGCCCGGCGGGACGAGCGTCTTGGCCTTCAACTGGTGGTTGCCGGCCTGCAGGCTTCCGTTGACCAGGTCCTTGGCATCGTTGAACGGCGTTTCGGCCCCGTTCCGCTGGACGGTCCGTCCCTCCAGGGTCCAGGCGCGATCGAAGGCGGGCATCACCGCCGCGCCCAGGCCCTCCTCCCCGAAGATCCGGATCCGCAGCCGGGCTTCGGTGGAACGGACCCCGTAACGGATCCACTTGTCCACGACCACCGCGCCCTTGCCGCCCGAGTTGAGCGCCCAGACCTCGGCCGGGATGGCCGGCCAGGTGGCGGCCCGGCCGGGGACGCATAGGCCGAACAGGACCAGATGGATGGCGAGGATCCGCAGCAGACGCTTCATGGGCGCTCCAGGGTGAGGGTGCGCAGGGATGCGGTCTCCATCCAGCCCAGCAGCTCCCGGAGCGCCAGGTAGGCGGCGGGCTCCGCGTACATCGTGTTGACGGCCAGGGTGTAGGTGACTTCGTAAGCCGGTTCGGCGCCGGGCTGGGGCCGGACCTGCCAGGTCACCTTGCCGAACGGGTTCTCCCGGACGAAATCGGTTTCCTCCCCCAGCTTCCAGCCCTCGGGCAGTTTGAACCGGGAGACCGCGGTGACCTGCCGGCAGCTGGGCAGGACGATCGGGAAGGTCCGGCGGGCCGGCCAGGATCCGGGCAAAGGCACAGGGTATTCCAGCCCGGGAAAGGGCGGGAAGGTCCTGCGCCGGCCTTCCCCGAAGCTGCGGGTGCCCTCCACGACCAGGCTGAGCCCGTGCCGGTAATCCGTGGCGTGGTCGACGGCGGCCCGGGTGACGGTCAGGTCCTTGAACTGCTCGGTCTTTTCCTTCAGGGTCCGGGCCTGCTCCTCCGGGGCGAGGAAACAGTAGGCCCGGCGCGCCTCGTACTCCGAATAGCCGGTGAAGGCGGCCTCCATGCGGAAGGCCTCCTCATCCTCAAGGCGCAGGTCGAAGGTGTAGCGGCTGCCGTTTTCCGCCGCCTTCTGCGGGGGGATCGCGTAGGCCTTGCAGGATTTGTCCTTGAGGTTCATCTGCAGGGCCTGGGTGAGCTGGTAGTCCGGGTGGATCACCCCCGCCGGGAAGAACCGGGCCTGCGGCCAGAACCAGACCATGGCCCCGTCGGCGCCCGCCACGCCGATCAGGATCTCCGAGAACTGGTTCGGGTTCAGCAAGGCGTAGGTGAACGTCCGCTGGTTCCGGTTGGCGACCCACAGCAGCCGCGGTTCCAGCCCCTGGTCGACCAGCAGCTGGTAGAACAGGTTGTGCATGCCCATGGCCGTGGTCTCGCCGCGCTTGACGCTGGCGTCCAGGTCATCGGCCTCATAGGTGACATTGGCCTTCTTTTCGGTCAGCGCGGCATAGTCCGCCCCGCTCATCGCGCTCATGTTGCGGATCCGCTCCGCCAGGCGCAGGTGGATCTCCCGGGCCTGCGCCTCCCGGTCGCCGGTCAGCCCCGCGCGGAGCTCCGCGGACCAGTCCCGGTAGCGGCGGCCGGACTTCAGGGCCTTGCCGTAGGCCAGCTCCCCGAGCAGTTCATTGAAGTGCTTCCAGTAGTTGTCCGCCCCGGGCGGCAGCGACGGCCCCAGCGCGGCGGAGTCCTTGTCGTAGCAGCAGAACCGGGCGGCATACAGCCCGGACAGGGCGTAGTCCTCCTCCACCAGGGCCGGCACCTGGACGAAGGTGAATTCCTCGTACGAGCCCCTGGGCGTGCGCACCCGGTGGATTTCCGGCGGGCAGAGCAGATTGTAGTACCAGGGGCTGTACTGGGCCATCTCCACCACCAGCCGGGAGATCGGGAACGCCTCCTGGACCGGCAGCTCCACCCACCGGCCCCAGAGCATGCTGCCGATGTCGTAGTGCAGGTCCACCACGCAGTCCGCGGTCAGGCCCGGCGGGACCAGGGCCTTGGCCGTGCCCTTGCGCATGCCGATCCGGAGGGTGAAGTCCACCAGGTCCTTTTCGCTGTTCAGGGGGGTCTCGGTGCCATCGGGCTGCACGGTCCGGCCCTCGAGGGTCCAGGCCTTACGGAAGGCGGGCATGACCGCCGCGCCCAGGCCCTGCTCCCCGAAGATCCGGATCCGCACCCGCGCCTCGGTGCTGTTGATCCCGTAGCGGACCCACTTGTCGACGACCACGGCGCCCTTGGCGCCGGATTTCAGGGCCCACACCTCCGCCGGGATCGGCGGCCAGGTCACGGGCCCGGCAGCCAGGCCGAGGCCGGCCAGGGCCAGGAACAGACCCAATAGGGTGCGGCACAAGGGGAATGGAAGCCGGATCATGGGCGCTCCAGCACGAGGGTCTTTCGGGAGGCGGTCTCCATCCAGCCCAGGTAGGCCTTGAGCTGGCCGTATCCGTATTCGCTGGCGGCGAGGGAGGCGACGGTGAGGGTGTAGGTGACTTCCCAGGTGTCCTCCGCGCCGGCGACCGGCCGGGCCTGCCAGGTGATCCGGCCGAACCGGTTCTCCTGGGCGAAATCCTCCGCCTCGACCAGCTTCCAGCCGGGCGGGAGCTGGACCCGGGAGACCGCGGTGAAGGCCTCCCGGTAGGTAAAGGCAATCGGGTAGGTCCGCTGGGCGGGCCAGGCCTCCGGCAGATCGAGGGGAAAGGCGAGCCCCGGAAACGGCGGGATGACCCGCCGCCGGCCCTCCTCCAGGCTCCGGGAGCCCTCCAGCACCAGGTTCGCGCCCAGGCGCCAGGCGGTGGCGTTCGGGACTTCGGCGCGGGTGATGGTCAGATCCCGGGATCGGGCCTCCACCTGCTCCTTCAGGGCCCGTCCCTGCTCTTCGGCCGGCAGGAAGGCGTAGGCCTGGCGGATCGCGAATTCGGGACAGCCGGTGAAGGCCGCCTTCATCCGGAAGGTCTCATTCTCGCCGATGCCCACCCCGAAGTCATAGCGGCTGGCATTCTCTTCCGCCGCCTGGATCTCCGGGGTGTATTCCTGGAACGACCAGTCCCTGGAATCCACCAGGAGCCCCTTGGCGCCCTGGTAGATCGGATGGACGATCCCGGCCGGAAAGAATTTCCATTCGGGCTGGAACCATGCCAGGGTGCCGGCGCCGTCCCGGACCCCGATCAGGGTATCGGTGAACTGGTGGGCGTTGGTCATCCTGAAGGAGAAGGCCCGCTCCCGGCGATCCACCACGAACAGCAGCTTGGGTTCCAGTCCCTGGTCGACCAGCAGCCGGAAGAACAGGAAATGCAGGCCCAGGCCTGTGGTCTCCCCGGACTTGACGCTGGCGTCCAGGTTCATGGGATCGCAAGCCGCCCCGGCTTCCTTCCGGCCCATCGCGGCGGATTCATGCTCACCAAGCTGGGTCAGGTTGCGGATCCGCTCGCCCAGGCGCAGGTAGATCTCGCGGGCCTGGGCGGCCGGATCGCCGGCCAGCCCGGACCGCAGCGCCTTCGACCATTCCCGGTAGGCGCGGGTGGCGGAAAGGCGATCGACATACAGGCCCTTGTATACTTTATTGACGACCTCCTGCCAGTAGGGCTCAGGCCCCCGAGTGGCGGCAAACTGCAACCCGGACACCTGGGCCGACAGGATGAACCGGGGGTCGAACAGCTTGGGCATCGAATAGGGATCCTCCTCCCGCGCCGGAAGGTTGAAGAAGGTGAATTCCTCGTAGTTCGCTTTCGAGATCCGGACCGGGCGCTGCTGGGCGGAGACGATCAGGTTCATCCCCAGGGGCGTGCTCGCGTCGAGCTGGACGACCTTCCGGACGACCGGATAATTCTCCAGGACCGGCAGTTCCACCCAGTCCTTCCAGAGGTAGGTGCCCACCTGGTAGTGGTAATCCACCACGCAGTCGGCAGTCAGGCCCGGCGGGACCAGGCCCTTCGTGATGGTCTTCGCGCCCCCCACCACCAGGGAGCTGGTCAGGAGGTCCTTGGCGCTGTTGAAGGGGATCACCGTGCCGTCGCGACGGACGATCCGGCCCTCCAGGGTCCAGATCGCGTTCATGGCCGGCATGAGGGCGGCGGGCAGGCCCGCCTCGCTGTATATCCGGATCCGCGCACGCACTTCGGTGTCCCGGGCGCCGTAGCGAAGATTCTGGTCCAGGAACACCGCGCCCTTGGCCCCGGACGTGATGGCCCACACCTCCGGCGGGATCGCCGGCCAATCGGCGGCCTGGACAGGAACGAAGCTCAGGAACAGGGCCGCCAGGAGCCCGGGCAGGATGCGAAGCATGGAGGTATTTTCCAGGTGATGACCGATCCTATCCTGGATGGCCGGAACCTGGCTAGGCGGCCTTGACCGGGATCACACCGGCGCCGCTAGCCCAGGCGCGCCCGCAGGGCGGCGATCGCCTGGTCGGCGCCCTGGAGGGGATCGCCGCTGGCCTCGGGGTCCGGGGTGCGCAGGCGGGCCAGGGCGGCCTCCACATCGCCGAGGAGGCTGCGCATCTCGCCGGTCCCGGCCGGCTCTCCCGGCCCCGCGCCTTCGCGCAGGGTGAAGATCCGGCCCACGGTGGCGGCGCCCTGGCGGTAGGGCCTCGCGTGGGCCTCCAGGATCCGGTCGCCGGGCGCCCGCAGCAGCCCGGAGGCCTCCTGGGCCGGGTCCCGGTCCTGGCCCAGGAAGGCCCCGGCCTCCGGGGCATGGCCGACCAGGAACTGCAGGACCTGATCCAGCTCCATGGGGGCCATGACGTAGTCGGGGATGCCGCAGAGGGCCAGGAACTTGCGGTTGTAGGTGGAGATCCGGCCAGCCAGGTCGACCACCAGGAGGCCGTCGGCGGTCGCCTCCAGGACGGCCCGCAACAGGCCGCGCAGGCGGTCGTTGGCGGCATCCACCTCCCTCCGTGCGGCGGCCGCCCGGGACACCTCCAGGGCCCGCCGCACCACCGGCGCCAGGCGGGCCAGGTTGTCCTTGTCCAGGCAATCGACCGCGCCGTTGCGCAGGCAGGCCCCCGCCTTCTCCTCCCCCAGGCCGCCGGAGAGGAACAGGAACGGGACCTCCGGGCAGCGGGCCCGGGCCAGCGCCAGCGCCTCCTCCCCGGAGATGTCGGGCAGCGCGTCGTCCGCGAAGATGAGATCGAGGCTCCAGGCGCCCGCCAGGGCGCTCAGGTAGGCGCCCCGGCCGTTCACCCAGACCACTTCGCAGGGCAGGTATTCCCCCTTGAGGGCCGCCTCGAGCCGCTCGACGTCCTCGGCCTGTTCCTCCAGGTAGAGGATCCGGTAGGCGGGCTTCATGGCCGCGCCCGATCCAGGTCCTGGGCGGCCAGGCGGGCCTCGGCCAGGGCCGCCCGGGCCCGGGCCATGAGGTCCGCCACGGAGGGTTCCCCCGCGCCGCGCATGGCCAGCCCGACCCACGCCGAGCGGAGCCCGGGCAGCGGCGGCGGGGCCTCCAGTGCGGCCTGCACCCGCCGGCGGATGGCGCGGGCCAGCTCCCGCTCCTGGAGCTCGCCCAGGATCACCAGGAACTCCAGGCCCTCCAGCCGCGCCACCCGGTCCAGGGGGCCGAGGACGCCCGCCAGGCGGTCACGGACGGCTCGCAGGATGACCGGCAGGTCCTCCCGGCGGGCCTGGCGTTCCGGGGCAAGGTCCAGGCCCACCGGCAGCAGGCCCGGCCCGCCCAGGTCGTTGGCCAGATGGTCGGCGATGGCCCGTTCGGCCCCGAGCCGGTTCAGGGCGCCGGAGAGGGGATCCAGGGTCTCCGCCGGCCCGGGCAGGCCCTCCTCCAGGTCCTCCAGCTGGCCCTGGATCCAGTCCGGGCCGACGGGGGCCAGGGTGAGCCGCTGCCAGGCCCCGGAACCCGGCCGCCGCAGCAGGGCCGAGGCCGCCGCACCATCCGCCCGGCACTGGGCCAGGCACGCCCGGGCCGGGTCGGCCTCCGGCCCGAACAGGCGCGCCAGGGGAGTCCCGGCGGGCGCGACGTCCAGGCCCAGGCGGCGCAGGAAGGCGGGGTTGCCGGTGTCCAGGGCGCCGTCCCCGCGCAGGACGAAGATCCCGGTCCCGGCCTGGTCCAGGATGGCCTGCACCTTCCGCCCCGCGGCGGCGAGCCGGTCCTCGCGAAGCTGGCCCTGGTCGACCGCCGCCATGAGCCGGTCCACCAGGCCATCGACTTCCCGGCCGAGTTCGCCGAGTTCATCCCGCCCGGTCGCGGCCGCCGGCGCGAGCCGCGATCCGGGCTGGCCGTCCAGGGCCCGCACGGCCTGGGCCAGGCCCCGGATGGGGCCCAGGAGGGTCCGGCGGATGCCCCAGGCCAGGACGGCGCCGAGGACCGCCAGCGCGGCGGCCAGCGCCTCCAGGAACAGGGCCGCGGTCCGGTCGACCTCGCGCCCTGCAGCCGCGGGATCCACGCCCACCGCCAGTTCGCCCACCTCGAGCCCGGGGTCGAAGGGGGAATGCAGCGCCAGGGCGAACCGGAGGTCCTGGCCGGGGCCTGGGCGCGCGGCCTGGGCCAGGACCCCCGACCGGGTGCTCAGGACCACCGCGCGGATATCCCTGCCGCCCGCCAAGCCATCCACCACCTGCTGGGCCAGGGCCGGATCCTCGGTGAAGCAGGCGGCGGCCGCCGACGGGGCCGCCGCGTTCAGCACGCCCCGGGTGGTCCCCTCCAGCCGGACAGCCTCCCGCCGCCGCGCGGCCCGATCGATGAAGGCCACGGTCAGCAGGCCGGCCACAAGCCCGGAGACGGTGGCGATCAGCGCCATCCGAGCGGCGAGGCCGGGCCAGGACCGGGGTGCGCTCATGGGGAGGGTGGCGACCCCAGGACCAGCACCGCCTTGACCCGGTGGTTGAGCTTGGCCTTCTCGATGAAGCCGATGGCGCCCTTGTTGGCCAGGACGATCTCGATGACCTCGTCGGAGTTCTGCGCCTGCCGCGGCGGCTGGACCTGCCCGGCGAAGTACATCCGGGCCCAGAAGGCGCGCACCTGGCTCATGGGCACGTTCATCAGGAGCTCGTAGAAACGGCTGCGCCGTTCCGCGTCGCCCACCGGCTCCACCGGCAGGGCCACCAGGCCCGAGGCGAAGCGCTTCTGCCGGCCCATGAAGAGGTTGGTCACCTCCTCGGGCGTCAGCTGGGCCACCCCGTTCTGGGGGTTGACGATGACCACGAGCTCGCCGCCCTGGCCGGTGAAATCCGGCAGGTGCAGTCTTGGCTGGGGCGGTGCCAGGCAAGCCGCCCGCGGCCGCACCGGGATCGCCAAGAGCATCATGGCCAGAAGCAGGAAGGAGGGGCGCCGGCTCATCAGCGCCCCCTTCCGAACACGAAATCGTAGGTGAGGGTGAAGGCGTTGGCGCGCCCGTTCCAGCCGGGCTGGATGACCTGCCAGTCGACCAGGGAGTTGTGGTTCTGGATGTGGTCGACCTGGAACTTCAGGTCCATGTTGGGCCGGAAGTCCCAGCGCAGCCCTCCGGCCAGGGTGTGGCGGTCGGAATGGGCGTAGGCGACCGCATATTCCACCCCCGCCACGACCGCCGTGGTGATGGGATCGGGCAGGGAGGGCATCACGCCCAGGTAGGGCTGGGGATGACCGGAGTCGACCCGGGAGTAGATGGCGTAGGGCACCACCTGGCCCACCCGGTAGCCGAGGCTCGCCTGCCCCGTCCACAGATTCGGCGAGATCAGGCGGTTGGTGGTGAAGCGGGTGAAGCTGGCCTGGGCCTGGATCCTGCCGCCCTCGTAGGCGCCCATCACCCCCCAGAGGCGGGCCGACGAGCCGACCAAGCCCAGGCCGGTGCCGGTCTGGGCCAGGCGAGGGTCGGACAGGGCGATGGCGTACTGGGCCATGGCCGTCTCCAGGATGGAGATCTTGGGCGGCCAGTCATGGTGGGGCCTGCCGGTGTCCCAGGCATACCGGAAGGTCCAGGGGCCCCGGGTGAGATCGAAATGGAACCCCGCGGCCCGGGCACCCGAATCGCGGTACGGCGGACTTCCGACGATGGGAACGTCCTCCTGTTCGAAACCGCCGAAGACCTTGGCCACGAGCAGGGTGCCGCCGCCCAGGTCGAAGGTCTGGGCGAGGTCCACGCCGTCGAACTGGCTGACCGGGAATTGTCCATAGACTTCGAGGCTCGGGCGCACCCAGAGGTAGGAATACCCCGCGTCCCGGGATTCGGCGCCCAGCAGCTGGTCCAGGGGCAGGCGGCCCGCGCGCACCGACAGGTTCGACACCGGGTTCCAGGCCAGCATGGCCATGGTCAGCTGGGGCTTGAAGGTGCCGTCATAGCGCTCCTTGCTCACCACCTGGACGGCCCCGTGCAGGGTGTCGGACACCCTCAGGTCCAGCTGCAGCCCGAGCCGGGAGTCCGGCCGGGCGTTGGGGTGGTCGGTGGCGCCCGGGTAGGGCTGGCTGAGATCCCGGATGAAGCCCACCTTGTCGGTGTCCGTGGCCATGACCCCGAGGGTGCCGAAGCCGCTGAAGTTCCAGCGGGGTGCGGGTTCCTGGGCGCAGAGCGGCAGGCCCGCGGCCAGGGTGAGCGCCAGTCCCAGGGACTGCGATCGCACCCTCGCTGGACCCATTCAACCTCCGGAAGCCGTCTTCGGGTTCTTTGGCCGAATCGCTGGAACGCGATTGAATGGTGTTAGAACTCTCATAGAAAGCGAGCGAACGGAAGAAAAAAGATGGTTTTTTTTAAGCGTGTCTTGAAATTTTCAATGCTTCAGGAGGCCCGGGCAGGCAGTTCCACCCGGAAGCGGGCGCCGCCCGCCTCGCATCCTTCGCCCCGGAGCGAGCCGCCGCAGCGCTCCACCTGGCTCCGGGCCACGAACAGGCCCAGGCCGGCGGCGCCCTCGCGGGTGGTGAAGAACGGGTCGAACATGCGCTCGCGCACCTCCGGGGCCAGCCCCGGGCCGCGGTCCTCGACCTCCAGGAAGGCGCCCCCCGGGCAGGCTCCGGTGGCGAGCAGGATCTCGCCGGCGCCGCCCATGGCGTCACGGGCATTGTGGATCAGCGCCAGGACCACCGGCTCCAGCTGCCCGGCCGGGACCGCCAGGGCCGGCAGGCCGGCCTCGAAGCGGGTCCGCAGGCGCAGGCCCCCGGGCAGGGCGGCCTCGGCCCGGGGCCGCAGGCCCTCGAGGAAGCCGTTCAGGTCCAGCTCCCCGGGCGGGGCCGGCGCGGCCGGAGACCCGCCCTCCATCCGCGCCAGCAGATCCTCGAGGACCGCCAGGGCGCTGGCCGCCGCTTCCAGATGCCGGCGCTGGACGTCGCCCAGGGCCCGGGAGCCCGCCAGCAGGCCCAGGCGGTTGCCGAGCAGGGCCAGGGGCCCGCGCACCCGTTCGGCGGCGGCCCGGACCTGGGCCTCCAGGAGCCGGCTCCGCTCGGCCTCGGTCAGGCCCAGGCCGGTCCCTTTCAGGAACACGCCCTGGTGCCCGCCGGCGCCGTCCGGTTCGATCCTCCAGCGGGTCCGGACCCAGGCCCCGTCCCGCGCCAGCCGGAGGTCGACGGTGGCGCCCCGGGGCGCCGCCAGGGCCTGGCGGAAGCCGTCGGCATCCTCGGGGTGGACCCCCGCCAGCAGGGCCGGGAGATCGCCCGGAAGGTCCCCGGCCTCCTCCTCGGGAAAGGTCAGAACGTCCGCCTGCAGCCGCCAGGGCACCACCTGCCCGGCCCGGGCCGCCTCCAGGAGGTTCCGGCTCCGGGCCACCTGGCCCGCCAGGGCTTCCGCGATCCTTTCCCGCCGGGTGACGTCCCGGAAGGTGATCACCCGGCCCGCCGTGCCGCCGGCCCCGCCGAAGACCCGCTCCACCCCTTCCAGGACCTGGCCGGACAGGGCCTTCACCAGGCCGTCGCGGACGCCGTCGGCGCGCTCCGCCAGGAGCCGGGTCTCGGCCAGGAAGCCGTCGGGATCCTTGAAGTGGTCCTGGAGGTGCAGGATCACCCGGTCCAGGTCCATGGCCGCTAGGGCCTCCCGGGGCAGCCCGCTGAGTTCCACCAGCCGCTGGTTGTAGGCCGCGACCTGGCCGGCCATGGCGGTGATGAGCAGCCCTTCGGGGGTGGTCTCCAGGGTGGCGCGCAGGAGGGCCGCCGCGCGCGCCCCGTCCTCCCGCGCCGCGCGCAGCTCCCCGGCCTGGCGGGCGGCGTCCAGGGCCCGGCGGGCGGCATGGCAGAGCCGGCCGGGGTCGGCGCGGTCCAGGCACTCGGTGGCGCCCTCGCGCAGGCGTTCCAGCGCGTCCTCCGCCGCCAGGGGCGCGCCCAGGAGGAAGAAGGGCGTGGCCGGGCAGGCCCCCTGGGCCAGGGCCAGGGACTCCCGGCCCGGGCAGTCCGGGCAGCCGGGATCCGCCAGGATCAGATCGTAGCGCCAGCCATCGAGGAGGGCGTGCCCGAACGCGGCGCGGGAATGGACCCAGGTCGTCTCGCAGGCCAGGCCCTCCTGGTCGAGGGCGGCCTTGACCCGCTGAGGCTCGTCCCCGCGTTCATGCAGGTGGAGCACCTGGAGCGGGCCGGGAACCGGGCTCACGGCCGGCCCGGCGTGTCCCGGAGCGCGCCCTGCAGCCGGGCCAGGGTCGCCCCCCGGGGCTTCAGGGCCAGGGCCGCGCGCATCCGGGCCTCGGCCAGGGAGCGCAGCATCGGCGCCCGGCCCGGCGCGAGCTTCATGGCCATGGCCCAGCCCACCCCGTTGAGCACCTGGGCCGACCGGGCGGCGGGGCAGGCCTGGGCGGCGTTCTCGGCCAGGCTGGTGGCGCGGGTGACGCTGGCCTCGGCCGCGAGGCCGTGGGCCGCTTCCCAGTCGGCCCGGATCAGCCAGGACTCGGCGGCCGCCTGCAGGACCAGCCAGGACGGCTGCGCCGCCAGGGCGGGTTCCAGGCGGGCCAGGGCGCCCTCCAGGGTCGGCCGGGGGTCCTGGCCGCGGGCGGCCTCGGTCCGGGCCTTGAAATTGAGCAGCGGAACCGCATAGTCCCGGCGCCCGGAGGGGGCCTGTTCGAGGTCCTTGAGGGCCTCGGCCAGGGCCGGCCCCGGGTCTTCGCCAACTTCGAACCGGCGCTCGGCCATGCGCCAGTAGATCTCCATCCGGGCGGCCCGCAGCCCGGCCGGCACCGGCTCCCGGAGCCGGGTCCCCAGGAACACCAGGGCCGCGTCCAGGTCCCGGCTCGGGTCCTGGCCCTGGTCGCTCAGCAGCGTCGCCCGGAGGAACCGCAGGTCGAGCCAGTCCGCCTGCAGGCGCGGGTCGTCGGGATCCAGGCGCAGGGCGAGGTCGCATTGGGTCTGGAGCGCAGCCAGCTCCGGGAGCTGCGGGAGGCCCTGGTCCAGGCGCAGGGCGGCCGCGTCGAGGGCGATGGCCAGGCTGGCATGGCGAAGGGCCGGGTCGCTGGGCAGGACCGCCAGGCTCTCCCGGGCCGCCCTTTCGCCTTCCAGGAACTGGCTTTCCGCGCCCGGCAGATCCCCGGCCTCCAGGCGGGCCTGGCCCATGGCGGCCCGGCCGAGGATTTCCAGGCAGGCGGCGGGCGCGTCCCAGGGGCGGAGCCGGCGGCTGGCGCCGGCCGCCTCGGCCGCGACCCCATATTCCCGGCGCAGGAATGCCACGAGGCCGCGGGCATAGTCGTCCCGGGCCGGGTCCAGGGCCGGGTCCTGGGCCCGGCCCTGCTCGAACAGGGTCGCCACCCGCCCGGCCAGGGCCGGGTCATCCGGCGCCTGCGGATCCGGCTGGAACGGCCGGTCCAGGCGGTCCCAGGCCAGGGCTTCGGCCCAGAGGCCGGCCAGGCCCGGGCTCCGGAACCCCTCCTGCCAGGCCTGGGCCGCCTCCGCCTGGGCCTGGTGGCTCTCGCCCAGCGCCAGCCGGACCCGGGCCAGGGCCCAGTGGCCGGATCCGCCGGCCGCCGCGCCCATGCCCCGGACCCGGTCCTGGATCGCGACCAGCCGCGCCCGGGCCTTGCCCCGCGCGGCCCGCACGTCATGGGCCGGCAGCATGGCCTCGAAGCCCAGGCTCTGCTCCAGTCCCGCCGATTCCAGGGCGAACCGGCGCAAAGTGGCGAGCCGGCGTTCCTGGTCGGCCCGGAGGTAGGCCCCCTCCACCCGCCAGCCGACGCCCAGGGCCGCCAGCACCAGCGCGGCGGCGACGCCCCGGCGCAGGCCCTGGTGGCTCCGGCGCCAGATCCGGCCCAGCCGGCCCTCCGGCGCGGCCTGGACCCGCTCGCCGTTCAGATGCCGCCACAGGTCCTCGGCCAGGGCCGCGGCGGTCGGATAGCGCAGGGCCGGCTCCGGTTCCAGGCACTTCTCGATGATCGTCCAGAGGTCGGCCGGCAGCAGCTTCTCCCCGCTCCGGGTGGCGCCGGGGGGCGTGACCCGGGCCCCGGAGCTCTGGGTGGGCGCCTCGTAGGCCCGGCCCATGAGGGCGAAGTGCAGGGTTCCGCCCAGGCCGTAGACGTCCGTGGCCGGGCCGATCAGGTTGCGCTCCCCGCGGTATTGTTCGGGCGCCATGAAAGCCGGGGTCCCGATCACCCCGTTGGTGGCGGTCATGGCCGGCTCGTCCATGGCCATGGCCAGGCCGAAGTCGCAGATGTACGGGGTCCAGTTGCCGGTGCCGTCCTTTTCCAGGAGGATGTTGGACGGCTTGAGGTCCCGGTGGATGAGCTTGAGATTGTGGGCGGCGTGGATCGCCTCGGCCGCCTGGGCCACCAGCGAGACCACGGTCTCCCGGGCCAGCTCCCGGGCCGCCACCTCCAGGTTGGGGCCCCGGACCAGCTGCATGGCGATCTTGACGGTGCCCTCGGAGCTGTCCACATCGTAGATCCGGCAGATCCGCGGATGGACCATGCGGGCCTGGATCTGGGCCTCGTGCATGAACCGGATCAGGGCGGTGGGCTCCATGTTGCGCAGGATCTTCAGCGCCACGGTCCGGCACAGCACGGTGTCCCAGGCCTCCACCACCTCGCCCATGCCGCCCTTGCCCAGGAATGGGCCGAGCACGTACCTCCCCTCCCGGGGTCGGTGGGCGTCAAGCCAGGCGGGCTGGATGGGCTGGAGATCGTCGACCATGGATCGGAAATTGAAAAAAGACGATGAATTATAGACTCAATATCAACAACCGGCCAGAGGAATAAGCCAGCGGCAAAAATGCATAAATCACCCGACTTCCCGGGTGGTTTTCAGGGCCTCGAGGGCCTGGATGATCCATTCGGGGTCATTGCGCTCGTGCAGGTTCTGCCGGAAGTGCACCCCGCCGGGGATTCCCTTGGTGAACCAGGCGCCGATCTTCTTCATCTTGTGCAGCGCCTCGCGCGGCTCCAGCAGTTCGAGCAGGAGCCGGAAGAACCGGATGCACAGGTCGATCCGCTGGGCCTCGGGCACTTCCAGTCCGGGCTCGAGAATCTGCCGGAAGATCCAGGGATTGGTCAGGGCGGCGCGGCCGATCATCACCCCCTGGCAGCCGGTCTCCCGGACCATGCGCAGGGCGTCCTCGGCGGTGTTCACGTCGCCGTTGCCGATGATCGGGAAGCGGGTGCCGGCCTCCACCGCCCGGGCGATCAGGGTCCAGTCGGCGTGACCCTCGTACTGCTGGGCCCGGGTGCGCGGGTGGATCGCCAGGGCCTGGACCCCGACAGCCTCGAACATGCGCAGGAAGTCCAGGTACTCGGCCTTCTCCTTCTGGCTGTGGTCCCAGCCGGCGCGCATCTTGACGGTGACGGGCACGGCGACGGCCTTGACGATGGCGGTGACGCAGGCCTCGGCCAGGCGGATGTCGCGCAGCAGGGCCGAGCCGGCGCCGCCGCGGGTGACGTTGCTGGCCGGGCAGCCCATGTTCAGGTCGACGATATCGGCCCCGGCGGCCTGGGCCATGACCGCCGCCTCGGCCAGGTGCTCGGGGACGCTGCCGGCCAGCTGCATGGCGAACGGGTGCTCGCCCTCGCCGGCCATCATCCGCTCGGCCTTGCGGGCGTGGCGGATCAGGGCCTCGCAGGAGATCATCTCGGAGACCGTGAGCCCGACCCCGCCCACCGACCGGATCATCCGCCGGAACGGCTGGTCGGTGATTTCATGGAGCGGCGCCATGATCAGCGGCGGCTCGACGCGGATCGGCCCGATGGAGAAGGAGGTCGCGGGGAACGTCACGGGACCTTGACGCTCGAGGCCTTGAAATAGGCGTCCTTGCGCATGCCGCGGATCTCGACGGTGAGATCGGCCTGGCGCCGTGCCAGGGTCAGGGGGAAGTGCTCCCGCATCAGGTCCAGGGCGCCCTGCCCCATGCGGGCCAGCACCTCCGGCGTGCGGCCCTCGAAGATATTGATGGCCAGATGGGCGAAGGCCATGGCGTCCTGGCCATCGGCCATGCGGTATTCGTCGCAGCGGTAGGCGCGGCTCTTGAGATCCTGCAGCCGGCAGGGCGCCGCCTCCACCAGGAAGGTGTGCAGCTGCTGGAAGAACAGTTGGAGATCGGGCTGGTCTTCGATATTGGCGGAATATTCAAGAATGGTGTGCGGCATCGGTCTTCCTCATCGGCCCGCGGCCCGGGCTTCCAGATCCTGGATCACGGCCTCCACGGCGGCATCATTTTTCCAGAAAAGGGCGGTCACCCGCAGGAACCAGCCGATCAACCATGCGTTCACCAGCACGGTCAGGATCTGCAGGCCCAGGAGCGCCCAGACCCGGCCCGGGGTCCCGCCGCCCAGGCGCCAGCCCAGGAGCAGCACCAGGAACGGCAGCCCGGCCCGCAACACCACTCCGCCCAGGACCAGCGCGGTCCACTGGACGGGGTGCCGCCAGAGCTGGCGGAAACCGGCGGCCAGATGCGGGCCCAGCCGGAACCCGGCGCGCCCGGCCCGGTCCAGCCGGCACAGCCAGGCCTGCAGGAAGAACGCGGACACCAGGGCCAGCCGGAACAGGGCCCCACCCACCCAGTCCAGCCAGCCCAGGCCCTGGATCCCGGTCGCGGCCAGGGCGGAAAGGAACCATCCGAGCAACCAGCCAATCAAGCCAAGCGGCACGGCGGCGATCACCAGGGCGTCCAGGAAACCGCCGAACCAGGCCTTGAAGCCGCCGGGAACCTGCGCCGCCCGGGCCTGCACCTGCCAGCCGGCCCAGAGGAACCAGACCATGGCCAGGGCCGCCGCCAGGGGCGCCCAGAGTCCGGTCGGATGGTCCTGCAGCCCGCCGTTGGCGGCCAGTTCCCAGATGTCCCGGACCGTGATCAGCTCGCCCCAGTAGTTGGGCAGGGAGCTCCAGCCGGCCAGGGAGCGCAGGTGCAGGGCCCAGAGGGTGGCGGTGAGCACGTGGAAGCACAGCCAGCCGGCCATGAGCTGCAGGCCCCAGCCGGAGAAGCCGCCGCCCAGGCCCGCCCGGAGGAACGACCAGGGGCCCCGCGGGACGGGGGATTCCGGGTCATCCTGGGCGATCGGATCGGAGCCGTCAGCGGGCATGGACATTCTTCAAAGCTACCACTCAGTACGGGAACCGGGGCATTTTGAAATCGCCCTGGACCACGACCTCACGGGAGCCGGGCCTATTCTGGATGCCGACCCGGTGCGGGCCCTTGGTCACCTGGACGGGCGTGGAGCCGTCGCTCTCCGCCTGGGTGACGGTCCCGTCGATCACCACCGGCCCGGAACTCGGGTAGGTTTCGACGGTGAGGCTGTACACGGGCGGCAGGTCGATGGTGACCGTCTGCCCGGCGGCAACCGTCACCGCCCGGGTCTCCTTGAAGAACACCCGGGTGCTGTACATTTCCAGCGTGTGGGGGCCGGGCGGGATCTTGCCCAGGGAACCGTTCTCGGGCACTTCATTCATGTCCTTCTTGTCCAGCTTCACGTGGACCGCGTAGGGGCCGTTGAAGTGCAGGGTGCCGGGCCCCGTGGGGGCCGCGGGGGCGGCCTTGGCCGCGGGCGCCTGCTTGACTTCGGGCGCAGCCGCGGGTGGCTCGGCGGCGGGCCCGGCCTTCACCGGTTCCGGCGAGGGATTGGCGGCGACCACCGGGACCGGTGCGGCCTTGCCCGGGTTGCCGCCACTGCCCTTCTGGAACAGGAAGAAGCCCACGGCCCCGGCCACCAGCAGCCCGCCGGCGACGGCGGCGATCAGGGGCCCCTTGCCGCCGCCCGCGGCCGCCACCGGCTTGGCCATGGACTGGATCTCCGGCGCCGACCCGCCCGATTCGATCGGCCGCCGGAGGGTGTCGGCGACGTGCTCGGGCTTGAGGTTGCCCAGCAGCTGCATGCGCTCGGTGCGGCCCAGGTCCTTGGCGCCCTCCAGCAGGTCCTTGACGAAGGCCGAGCAGGTGGGGTGCCGGGCGCCGGGATCCTTGGCCAGGGCGCGGGTGAAGATCTGCTGCCAGAGCTCGGGCAGGAGCCCTTCCACTGGAGGCTTGATATCCACCGGCGGCTCGTTGACGATCTTGTAGAGGATGGTGTTGATAGAGGTGCCCGGGAACGGCAGGGTGCCCGACAGCAGCTCGAAGGTCAGCACCGCGAAGCTGAACACGTCCGAGGCGGCCGTGGCCACGCCCTCGCGGATCTGCTCGGGGCTGGCGTAGCTGGGGGTGCCCAGGAAGGTGCCGGTCTGGGTGAGGGAGGCGTCCTCCCGCTTGGCGATGCCGAAATCCATCAGCTTGGGCTTGTGGTCCTGGGTGATCATGACGTTGCCGGGCTTGACGTCGCGGTGGACGATGCCCTTGTCGTGGGCATGGTCCAGGGCGGTGGCGATGCCCGCGGCGATGGTCAGCTTCTCCTTGAGGGTCAGCGGGATGGCGCCCTTGAGCATGCTGTCGAGGGTCAGCCCGGGCACGAACTCCATGGCCAGGAAGGGGCCCAGCTCGCTGTCGCCGACATCGTAGATGGTGACGATGCCCGGGTCGTTGAGGACGCCGGAGACCTCGGCCTCGCGCTGGAAACGGGCCAGGAACTCCTTGCGCTCGCGCTCGCTGCCGATGGCGCCGAGCTTGACCACCTTGATGGCCAGCTTGCGCTTGATCCGGGGATCCTCGGCCAGGTAGACCGAGCCCATGGCCCCGGCCCCCAGCAGGCTCTTGATCTCGTAGCGGCCGATGTTCTTGGGAAAATTTTCCTGTTCGCTCATGCCGGTCAACCCCACCCTTTCCTTCCATGTTGCCAAACTGTGACGAAAAAAGGGTGAAAAACCTCTGGAAATCCAACAGTATCGTGGCAGACTTGAAGGATATAGTTTGCTTGCGGAATCGGCAAGCCTGCTTGGAGCTCCCCGATGGTTCTGCTGAAGACCGCGACGCTGGTCACATACTTCTCAATCCTCAGCATCCTGAGCATCTACGGAGCTCATCGGCTGTGGATGCTGCTTCTGTACTTCCGGCACAAGAGCACCCCGCCCCAGCCCCTGGGCGACCGCAGTTTCGAGCCGATGGTCACGGTCCAGCTGGCCGTGTTCAACGAGGTCAACGTGGTCGAGCGGCTCATGGACCACGTGGTCCGGATGGACTGGCCCAAGAACCGGCTGGAGATCCAGATGCTGGACGACTCCACCGACGACACCGTCAAGGTCGCCCAGGCGGTCTGCGAGAAGTACCGCAACCTCGGCTGGGACATCTCCTACATCCACCGCACCGACCGCACCGGCTACAAGGCCGGCGCCCTGGACAACGGCCTCAAGACCGCCAAGGGCGAGTTCGTGGCCATGTTCGACGCCGACTTCCTGCCCACCGAGGACTTCCTCCGCCGGGCCATGCCGCATTTCTTCGACCATAAGATCGCCTTCATCCAGGGCTGCTGGGACCACCTGAACCGGGACTTCTCCCTGCTCACCCAGGTCCAGGCCATCCTGCTCGACGGCCACTTCGTGTTCGAGCACACCGCCCGCCACCGATCCCAGGCCTTCTTCAACTTCTCGGGCACCGCCGGCATGTGGCGGGTCTCGGCCATCGCCGACGCCGGCGGCTGGGAGCACGACACCATCACCGAGGACGCCGACCTGTCCTACCGGGCCCAGCTCAAGGGCTGGCGGGGCGTGTACCTGAAGGACATGGTGGTTCCCGCCGAGCTGCCCGTGGAGGTCAACGCCTTCAAGAGCCAGCAGCACCGCTGGGCCAAGGGCAACGCCCAGGTCATCCGCAAGCTCATGAAGACCATCCTGTTCAGCAAGGAGAGCCTGCACACCAAGGCCGAGTGCTGGTTCCACCTCACCGCCAACTGCAACTACCTGCTCATGGTGGTCCTGGCGGTCATCATGGTGCCCTGCATGTATTTCCGCGCCGGCACCCCGGCCCACGTGCTGCTCCTGACCGACGGCCCGTTCTTCCTGCTCAACGCCGTGAGCGTCGGCCTCTACTTCGGCCTCTCCCAGCGTGAGGTCTACAACAACCGGAACTGGACCAGCCGGCTGAAGTACGTCCCCGGCCTCATGAGCCTGGGCATCGGCCTGTGCCTGAACCAGTCCAAGGCCGTGATCGAGGGCTTCTTCACCAACGACATCGAGTTCAAGCGCACCCCCAAGCTGGGCGTGGACGCCCAGGGCAACGGCGCCACCAACCTGAACGCCAAGGCCTACAAGGTGCCCAAGACCCTCATGACCTTCCTGGAGGCGGCCTTCGCCGTCTACTACTTCGGCGCCGTGATCGTCGCCATCTACATCCGCAAGTGGGCCTCGGTGCCCTTCCTGTGGCTGTTCTTCAGCGGCTTCGCCTACATCAGCTTCATGTCCCTTGCCGACGTCAAGATCTTCCGCCGCCTGGCGATGGAGGAGCTCGAGGACGACGAGACCCAGAGCAGCCTGGTCCAGTAGCTTCCCGCGTTCCGTCCGGGGAAGGGGCCGCCGGATGGCGGCCCTTTTCCTGCGTTTTTTTCGCCCCAGCCGCCAAGGCTGCACTAGGCTTGGATATGGCCCGTCCCGTCCGCACCAGCGCCGTCGCCCTCCGCTACGCCACCGAGGCGCCCTTCAAGGACGCCGCCCCGCGGCTGGTGGCAAAGGGCGAGGGGATCCTGGCCGACCGGATCATCAGCCTGGCCCGGCAGCACGGCATCCCGGTGGAGCGCGACCCGGACCTGCTGGCCGCCCTGGCGCCCCTGGAGCTGGACGCCCTGATCCCGCCCGACCTGTTCAAGGCGGTGGCGATCATGCTGGCCGCCATCTACCGGGCCAACGCCGGCTCCCCGGGTTCCAAAGGCGCGGCCTCGTGATCGACCTGCATTGCCATTCCATCTTCTCCGACGGCACCGACACTCCGGAGGCCCTGGCCGGCCTGGCGGACGCGGCCGGCCTGCGGGCCCTGGCCCTCACCGACCACGACACCCTGGAGGGGCTGCCCCGGTTCCTGGGCGAACAGCCCCGGACGGCCGCCGAGCTCATCCCCGGCATCGAGCTGAGTTGCCGGTTCCTCGGCCGGGTGCTGCACGTGCTGGGCCTGTTCATCGATCCCGGCTCCGCGCGGTTCCAGTCCCGGATCGCCGACATGCGCGAGCGCCGGGTGGACCGCAACCGGCGGATGGTGGGCCGGCTCCAGGAGCTGGGCGTGGCCATCGCCTGGGCGGACGTGGCCGCCCTGGCCCCCACCGATCTCATCTCCCGCACCCACTTCGCCAAGGCCCTGGTCCGCTCGGGCGCCGCCGGCAGCCCCCAGGACGCCTTCCGCCGGTTCATCGGCGACGACGGCCCGGCCTACGTGCCGCTCGAGGAGCTCACCCCCCGGGACGCGGCGACCTGGATCCGGGAGGCGGGCGGCGTTTCGGCCGTGGCCCACCCGGGCCGGTTCACCCACCGCAATTTCGCCTGGGACCGGGCCATGGCCGATCTCCAGGGCCACGGCATCCAGGCCCTGGAGGCCTACTACCCCGACTACGGCCCCCAGGAGCACCGCTACTTCCTCGACCTGGCCGGCACCCTCGACATGGTGCCCTGCGGCGGCAGCGACTACCATGGGGGCCACAAGCCCGGGCAGTTCCTGGGCGTGGGCACCGGATCCCTGGACGTGCCCGACCGGGTCCTCGACCGGCTCAAGGCCCTCAGGCCTATTGAACATGTATAATCGATCCTTATCTGAGGCCCGCGGATGACCAAGAAGATCCTGATCGTCGAGGACGACCCGATTAATGTAAAATTCATGAGGGTGGTCCTGGTCCGCAAGGGCGGCTACGAGGTGGTGCATTCCGAGGACGTGGACGAGATCCTGGCCCTGGTCCAGGCCGGCGACATCGACGCGGTGATCATGGACATCAGCCTGTCCCGCTCGGTCCACCTGGGCCAGAAGGTGGACGGCATCTACATCACCCGGCTGCTGAAGGCCGACCCGGCCACCAAGGGGGTGCCGGTGATCCTGGCCACCGCCCACGCCATGACCGGCGACCGGGAGCGGTTCCTGGCCGAGACCGGGGCCGAGCACTACCTGTCCAAGCCCATCCACGACCCCGACCACTTCCTGAAGGAAGTGAACAAGGTCTTCCCGGAACGCGCATGAAGCGGCCGGATCGGACGCCGGGCGCGAAGCCCGGAGGACCCAAGTCGGGACTCCGCCCCGCCGCCTACCGCCTGCTCGTGGAATACGACGGCTCCCGCTACCAGGGCTGGCAGAAGCAGGGCGCCGGGCAGACTGCCCAGGGGGTCCGCACCGTGGCCGGCACCCTGGAGCGGGTGCTCAAGGAAGCGGGCCTGGACCTGGTCACCCTGGGCGGCTCGGGCCGCACCGATGCCGGCGTCCACGCGTTGGGCCAGGTGGCCCACCTGCACCTGGGCGGACGGGCCCCACGGGCCTGGGACCTGCAGAAGATCCTCGACGAGGGGCTGCCCGGCGACGTGGCGGTGCGGGCGATCACCACCTGCGCCCCCAATTTCCACGCCCGCCACGAAGCCATCGCCCGCACCTATCTCTACCAGATCGCCCTGCGCCGCAACGCCTTCGCCAAGCCCTACGCCTGGTGGGTCAAGGGCGCGCTCGATCTGGAGCGGCTGGCCGAGGCCTGGGCCGCCTTCCAGGGCAACCAGGACATGTCGGCCTTCGCCGATCTGGACAAGGGCGACGACCCCCGCAGCCAGATACTGGGCCAGGACTTCGTCCGGGACGGCGACCTGATCCTGCTGCGGGTCACCGCCGGGCACTTCCTGCACCGGCAGGTGCGGCGGATGGTGGGCGCCTCGGTGCTGTGCGCCCAGGGCAAGGAGAAGGTCCGGCGGATCGTCCAGGACCTGGAGGCCCCCACCGCCGAGGCCAATCTGTTCTGGGCCGCGTCGGCGGCACCATCTGCGGGCCTGTTCCTGGAAAAAGTCCACTACCCGGGCGACGAGCGCCCCGAACCGGTCCGGCCGGTGGTGCGGGTCGCTGGCCAGGACTGAACAATTGCGGTATTTTCAAGGTCTGCGCTCTCATCCTGGGGACGGCCGTCTTGGGCATTTTCGATATCATCGGACCGGTCATGGTCGGTCCCAGCAGTTCCCATACGGCCGGGGCCGTGCGGATCGGCGAATTCGGCCGCAGGCTGCTGGGCGGAGAGCCTGAAGCGGCGGTGATCGGGCTGCACGGGTCGTTCGCCGCCACCGGCGAGGGCCACGGCACCCACCTGGCCCTCCTGGCCGGCCTCCTGGGCCTGGATCCGGACGACGAGGGCATCCCGGCCGCCCGGGAGATCGCCCAGGAGCGCGGGCTGCGGTTCCGGTTCGAGGATGTGGACCTCGGCCAGGTCCACCCCAACTCCGTGCGCCTGGAACTCGAAGCCGAAGGCGCCACGCTGCGGGTCCAGGCCAGCTCGGTGGGCGGCGGCCGGATCCGGGTCTGGGACATCGACGGCTTCCCGGTGGACCTGGACGGCGTCTACCCGACCGTCCTGCTGGCCTACCCCGACCGGGCCGGGGCGGTGGCCATGGTCACGGCCATCCTCTCCAACGCCGGCATCAACATCGCCACCCTCAAGGCCCACCGCACCGCCCGGGGCGGCCAGGCGCTGATGGCCGTGCAGCTGGACAACGTCCCCACCGGCAGCGTGCTCAACGCCATGCGCCACCTGCCGGGCATGGACCAGGTCCGGTTCGTGCCCAGCCTGGGCTTCGGCGGCTGAATGGCGCCGGCTCCGGGCACCCTCGCCGCCTACCGCGCCGCCGCCGGCGGGCAGGGCGTGAGCCTGGCCCGGATCTTCCTCGAGGAGGAGGCCCAGGCCTCCGGCCAGGCCCCGGAGACGCTGGAGGCGCTCATGCGCACCCGGATGGAGGTCATGCGCCAGGCCCTGGCCCGGGGCCTCGCCACCCCTCAGCACTCCCGCAGCGGCCTGATCCGCGGCGGCGCCCACCAGCTCAACGCCTGGCTCGCCCAGGGCGGCTCGCTGCTGGCCCCGGCCTTCACCCGGCTGGTGGCCGCGGCCCTCTCGGTGGCCGAGGTCAACGCCTGCATGGGCCGGATCGTCGCCGCCCCCACCGCCGGGGCCTGCGGAGTGCTGCCGGCGGTCCTGTTCACCGTGGCGGCCGAGAAGGGCGCCACCGAGGAGGCCCTGGTCCGGGCCTTCTTCACCGCCGGCGGGATCGGCCTGGTGATCGAGAAGCTGGCATCGCTCTCGGGCGCCGAAGGCGGCTGCCAGGCGGAAGTGGGCTCGGCCTCGGCCATGGCCGCCGGCGCCCTGGTCGAGCTCATGGGCGGCAGCCCGGAGCAGGTCGATCATGCGGTGGCCTTCGCCCTGGCCAACGTAATGGGACTGATCTGCGACCCGGTCCTGGGCCTGGTGGAAGTGCCCTGCGTCAAGCGCAACGCCATGGGCGCGGTGAACGCCGCGGCCTGCGCCGAGATGGCCCTGGCCGGGCTCGAGAGCGAATTCGAAGCGGATGCGGTGATCGAGACCATGGGCAAGGTCGGCCGCCGGATTCCCGAGGAATACCGTGAAACCGCCCGGGGCGGCCTGGCCGCCCTGCCCCTCCCCGGATGTGCCGGCTGCCGCACGCGGCCCGATTAGGAGTATGCCCATGGGTTCCGAAGAATACCCCCAGACCGTGGCCCTGCGCGACGAGACCGAGGTCACCATCCTGCCCCTCCAGCCCTGTGATCTGGAGGAACTCCAGGCCTTCTACCTGGCCCTGCCGGAGGAGGAGCGGATGGTGTTCCGGTTCGACATCAATTCCCCCGAATGGGGCGCCCACCACCGCCGCTACCTGGAATCCGGCGAGGTCATCTCGCTCATCGCCCGGCGCGGCGACGACCTGGTCGCGGAGGCCACCCTCACCCGCTCCCTGCGCGGCTGGAGCCGCCACGTGGGCGAGATCCGCATCGCCTGCCACGAATCCGTCCGCCGCCAGGGCCTGGGCACGACCCTGGCCGGCGACCTGGTCAAGATCGCCACCGAACTGGGCATCGAGAAGATCGTCGCCCATGTGGTCGAGACCCAGGTCGGCGCCCGCCGGACCTTCGAGAAGCTGGGCTTCCGCAAGGACGCCGTGCTGACCAAGCACGTCATGGACCTCCACGGCGCCAAGCGCGACCTGATCATCCTGGCCAACGACGTCACCTTCATCTGGGCGGCGATGGAGAGCCTGAAGCAGGACTGAGCGGCACCCCGGGAATCCGGGTTTGACAGGTTGCGTTTTTTACATGAGAATGAGACTCAATCATTTTTTGAGGTTCTCATGCAGGCCAGTCCGACCCTGTTCCTTCTGCTTGCCGGAGCCTTCGCCCTCCAGGCCCAGACGCCCGCCCCGCCGACCGATTCGGAACGGATCCAGCAGTTGGAGCGCAAGGTGGACGCCCTCTCCCGGGCCCTGGAGCAGGAACGGGGCTCCGGGCCCGCGGCCCCGGCGCCGGCCGGCGGCGGGGGGGACGGCCTGGGCCCCGCGGCCTCGAAGATCTACGGCGTCTCCAGCGGCGTCTCCCTGGGCGGCTACGGCGAATTCCTCTACCAGGACTTCGCCCGCAAGCTCCAGAACGGCACCGATCTGCCCCAGCACGACAGCTTCGACACGCTCCGGGGGGTGTTCTACGTGGGCTACCGGTTCAACGACTGGATCCTGTTCAACAGCGAGATGGAGTTCGAGCACAGCGGGGTCTCGGACGAGCACGCCCAGGGCGAGGCCATCCTCGAATTCGCCTACCTGGATTTCCTGATCACCCCCGCCTTCAACATCCGCGCCGGCCAGGTGCTGCTGCCCCTGGGCTTCACCAACGAGCAGCACGAGCCGCCGTCGGTCCTCAGCGCCCAGCGCCCCTTTCTGGAGCAGGAGGGCGGCATCATCCCGACCACCTGGCACGAGAACGGCGTCGGCGTCCACGGCCGCCTGTTCTCGGAACAGGTGACCTACCGGGTCTACGCGGTGACCGCCCTCAATGCGGCGGGGTTCGACCCGACCGGGATCACCGGGGGGCGCCAGGACGGCCACCAGGCCATGGCCGACCGGTTCGCCCTCACCGGCCGCCTGGACTGGACGCCCCGGCCGGGGACCACCCTCGGGGCCGGGTTCTATCGCGGCTCCTCGGCCTACGCCCCCGCCGGCGCGACCCAGGTATCCCCCATCACCATGCCGGTCACCCTCGGCGAGCTGCACGCGGAATACAAGGGCGGCGGCTGGCAGCTGCGGGCCATCTACGCCCGCACCGGCATCGGCGCCGCGGGCCCGGAAAGCCTGGGCCCGGCGAACCCGCCGGGCCAGGTGGGCACCCGCCAGTGGGGCGGCTACCTGGAGGCGGGCTGCGACGTCCTGCGCGCCACGGGCTCCCGCCAGGCCCTGATCCCCTTCCTCCGCTGGGAGCGCATGAACCTCCAGGAGCAGGTGGCGGCCGGGGTCGCCCCGGATCCGGCCAACGACCTCGGCATCCTCACCGCCGGGTTCAGCTGGAAGCCCATCCCCCAGGTGGCGGTGAAGGCCAGCTGCAACCGCATCCACAATGCCGCCCGGACCGGGCGCAACGAACTGGACCTGGGGCTCGGCTATGAATTCTAGGATGCTGCTGGGACTCCTGGCCGGGCCGGCCCTGCTGCAGGGCATGCCCGCGCAGCAGGAGGCCCTCACCCTGGCCTTTCCGGACTGCACGTTCGTGCGCAAGGAGTTCTATCCGACCCCCGCCCAGGTCGCCCAGCTGGAAGCCCTGGCGGGGGGTCGGCTGCCCGGCCTCTGGTATGTGGGCTACGAGGCCTGGAAGGATGGCCGGCTGCAGGGGGTGGCCTTTTTCGATACCCACCGGGTGCGCACCGAGAACGAGACGGCCATGATCGCGGTCGGCCAGGACGGCCGCCTGCGGCGGGTCGAGGTGGTGGCCTTCCGGGAGCCCCCGGATTATGCGCCGAGGGCCGCCTGGCTGGCCCAGTTCCCCGGCCATGCCCTGGACCCGGACCTTTCCCTCAAGCGCGCCATCCGGCCCCTGGCGGGCGCCACCCTGACCGGCAACGCCCTCCTGGACGCCTCCCGCCGGGGCCTGGCCCTCTGGAAGGCCTTCTACGGCCGGTGACGGAGGCGCTGGAAGGCCGGGCTCTCCCGCACCGTGCCGTCATGGCGCAGGAAGGCCGCGGCCGCGCCCCATTCCCGGGCCAGCGCCGGACCGGCTTCCGGCCCGTGGACGTAGAGGGCGGTGCTGAGCAGTTCCGCGTCCAGCCCGGTGCCGGCCACCCCGGCCACCAGGCCCCAGTCCGGGCAGGGCGCGCCGGTCCGGGGGTCCAGGAGGTGCCGCCCCCGCTCCGAGCAGCCGCTGCAGGACAGGGAGGCGGAATCCGGGAGGACGAGCGACAGCCGGGCGCCGTGGCGGTCCCCCGGGTCCGCGACCGCCACCTCCCGGACGGTTCCCCAGGAGAGGATCTGGCCCCCGAAATCGAACCAGCCGGAGGGGGCCCGGGCAGCCCTGCGGGCGGCATCCAGGGCGTAGCCCTTCACGAACCCCCCTTCCTCCAGGCCAGCCTCCGGATGCCCCAGCCGGGCGGTGCCAGCCTGGCGATCCAGTTCCAGCAGATGCCAGCCCGTCGCCTGGAGGGCCCGGTCCACCGCACCCGCGGCCGGGGTCCGTCCGCCCTCGCGCACGGCCCAGGCGTCCATGAGCGCCCGGATGCAGGGGTCGAAGGCCCCACCCGACCGCCGGCTCCAGCTCTGGCAGATCTCCAACAGGTCCAGCCATTCGGGATCCAGGTGGACGGGCCGCCCCTGGGCGGCGTTGAGGCGGGCCCAGAGGGAATCCTGCCGCCAGGTCGAGCAGGCTTCCTCGATCCGGTCCATCTCCTCCAGGACCCGGGAGGAGGCTTCCTGGAGCTGGCGGCGATCCGGGCCTTCCAGGTGGATGCCCAGGCGGGTGCCCATGCACAGCACCTCCCGGTCCACGGTCAGGCATTCCAGAATCCCCGAGGGCGCTTGCTTCCACATGAGACTCATTCTCTATTGGTTGAATGGTTTGTCAATCCGGTCAATCGAGCCAGTCCACGCTCCGCCGGGGCAGCTGCGGCATGGACCGCAGGGCCGCGCCGTCCTGGGGGCTGATGTCCCGGCGCGCCTTGAACTGGACCAGGTGGCCGCGGCTGTTGATCAGATACAGGTAGCGGTAGCTGCCGTCGGCGTTCTTGTACTTCGAGGCGGTGGCCACATCCACCCGGGACGGGCCCAGCCCGTGGCCCAGGCGGGTCGGATGGCTGTGCATCAGCGTGTAGATTCTCAGCTCGGCAGTCTCGGCCAGGGGGCTGGCCACGTGGTGGCGCAAGCTCCCGGCGTCCTCCCCGGCGAAGGTGGCCCGCCGCCAGGGGGAATGGAAGAACACGGGCTGGCCGGGCCCGGCCAGAGTGTAGATGTAGCAGAACCATTCGTCCCGGGTCGGATCCAGGGCGCCCCGGGCCTCGGCTCGGCGGAACTCCCGGAAGGCGTGGTCCCTGGCCGCGCCCACCGCGTGGAAGCCATGCTTGCCATGGAAGTAGGGGTCCTGGGCACAGGCCCGCCAGATCGGGCCGCCGTCCGGAGGGCCAGGGGTCATGGCCAGCAGGGCTGGCAGCAAAAGGGCAAAGGGATGCATCTTCCGGGGCGGCGAAGGGCCGGCTGTCCGAAAGTATTATTAATATTTTATCTAAGTCAAGAGCGCTGGATCCCGATCTGGTCCCGTCCGGAGGCCTTGGCCTGCAGCAGCGCCGCATCGGCGGCGGCCATGAGCATGCTGGCGTCCATGCCCGGACGCCAGTCGGCCAAGCCGAACGTGGCGGTGGCCGGGAAACCACTGGCCGCGCCGCGAACCGCAAATTCCCGGCGGGTCCGCTCCAGGCTGGCCACCGCCTGCGCGGCGGGCGTTCCCTCGAACAGGACGCAGAACTCGTCGCCCCCCACCCGGGCCGCGAAATCCACCAGGCGCAGCCCGGCCTGCAGCGCGGCGGCGAAGGACTTCAGGGTTTCGTCCCCGGCCGCATGGCCCAATTTGTCATTTATTTGCTTGAATTTGTCCAGATCGCAAAAGCCCAGGGAAAGCGGTGTCCCGAACCGGGCGGCCACCGCCAGGGCCTGCTGCAGGCGGACCGCCAGCGCCCGGCGGTTGGGCAGGCCGGTCAGGGCGTCCTGGGTCGATTCCCGGCGCAGCTGGTCCTCGAGGAGCTTGCGGGCCGTGAGATCCCAGAAGGAGACCACGGTTCCCACCGGGTCCGGGCGGCCGGGTTCCCACAGCGGCTCGGTGTTGATCTCCAGCCAGCGGATGCCGCCTGCCTCGGCGACGCCCATGATGGTGCCGCGGTGGGCCTCGCCGGTGTGCAGGGTGCGGAACGACGGCAGCTCCTCGGCCGTCATCGGCTGTCCGTCCTCGCGGACGAACTGGATCCGGCCAAGGTCCCGGGTGCCGAGGACCGGCCCCAGGGGAAACCCCATCAGCCGCTCGGCACTGGGGTTGAAGGCCAGCAGGCGGCCTTCGGAATCGCGCAGGATCACCCCCTCGACCAGCATGTCGATGATGGTCCGGTAGCGGGCGACCATGCGCTCCAGGTCCGCGACCCGACGCCGCAGCGTGGGCCGGGGGGCGGATGGGTCCGGGGGCAGGGAGAGCACGTGGGTGGGCCTTCGCATTGGGGGCTGATGAGAATGGTCCACAACTCTACCAATTCAAGGCCGAATCCCCAAGGCTCCGTTGGTTCCGAGCGCCCGCTCCGCCTTCCGGGTCAGGTCCGCACTGCCCTGGCCGTTGGCCAGGGACTTGGCCAGGGCCATGAACAGCGCGGCCTGGGCCGGCTCCGGCAGGCGCGGCAGCAGGTCCGCGGCCGCGGCCACGGCCAGGAGCTGGTGGCTCTGGTTGAAGACCGGGTCGTTGCTGGCGGCGGCCTCGGCCAGGATGCCCAGGAGCGGCCGGGACCCGCCCTGCATCGCCAGCTGGCGGGCGAAGAACATGGCCTGGGGCGGCTCGGCGTCCAGGATGGCGTTCAGGAGGCCCTCGGCCGGATCGGCGGCGGGGGTGCGGGGCGGCTGGGGGCGGACCCGGTCCTCGGGCTCGTCGGTGGGGAACAGGTTCACCAGCGCGGCGGCCTGGGCCCAGTGGGCCGGTTCGAGCGGTCCGGCGGCCACCTCCCGCCGGACCAGGTTGGCCAGGTAGACGAAGTTCCAGGAGGTCCGGGCCTCCAGGTCGCGGCGGGCGTCCAGCTGCTTTTCGGAGGCGGCGTGGACCAGCTGGGTGAGCAGGTCACCGCTGCCGGCGCCGGCCCGCATGCGCGCGCAGAACGCGTCCAGCAGGTCCACCAGGCCGGAGTCGCAGATCTCCCGCACCCCCTTGATCGTCACCGCGGGCTCGGCCGCGAACGGCAGGGCCGGCACCGCCGCCACCCCCTCCAGGCGGCGCAGGGCGCGCTGGTTCCAGAACAGGTCGCGCGGCTCCGAGGCGCAGAGCCAGGCCGCCAGCGCCAGCAGGAGCCGGCCGCCGGCCTTGGGGTGGCCCAGATCCTCGTACAGGCCGGCCAGATCCCGGGCCAGCACCGGCTTGTGGCCCATGTTGGCCATGTCGGCGGCGGCGTGCCGCTCCAGGCGCAGGAACGGTTCCGGGCCGGGCTCCAGGGCCAGGGCCTCGCCCCAGGCGATGGCGCCGTGGTGCCCGGCCAGGGCCATCTCCAGGTTCGCCCAGGAGCCCGAGCCCGGGCCGACCGCGGCCAGGCCCTCGCCCGGGCTGCGCGGTTCGCAGGCGAAGGCGTGCAGCTGGGTGGCCAGGACCCGCAGGAAGCTGCGCCCGGAGAGCCGAGGCCGCAGCCGGAACACCGCGGCCAGGCCGAGCAGGCCGTGCGGGATGTGCGGCAGCGCGCCGGCCCAGTCCACCCGCGGGGTCAGGTTCTGGACCGCGTCCCGGGCGGCGTTGCGCGCGCCCTCGGGGCCCGCGGCGCGGACGGCGAAGGCCGCGAAGAAATCCCCGGTGGGGCGCTCCAGTTCCTCCAGCCAGTCGGCGGTCATCGGATCCCCCAGTGTTCGCAGATGGTGCTCTGCCAGTGATGATCCCAGGCGCGCTTCCAGACCAGGGTCCCCTCCTGCAGCTTGGACTCGGCCAGGCGAGCGGCCAAGGCGGCCCGCAGCGGTTCCGCCGCCTCGCCCAGGCGCGCCTCGGCCAGGGCCATGAGCTCCCGGAACAGCCGCCGGGCCTCGTCGAAATGATCCAGGAAGCCGGGCGAATCCGGGGCCGGGGCCTTGGCCTGGTAGCGCTTCCAGGCTTCATAGGCGGCCTTGGCCCGGGGCTCGGAGCGCAAAGGCTCGCGCACCGCCTCCCAGCCGGACACGTCGCCGCTGGGGCCTTCGGCCTTGTCCAGGGCGGCCCGGAGCTGGGCGGCCTTGGCCACGTCCTTGGCCAGGTGGGCCAGGGCCACCCAGGTGCGCGGCTTGGCCCGCTTGGCCCGGCGCTCGAAGTAGGCGTCCATGGCCCCGACCACGGCCTCGGCCGGGATGCCTTCGCCGTCCCAGACCTGCAGCTGGAGGTAGTCCTCCCGGCTCATGAAGGCCTGCCGACCATGCAGATGGAAGGCCCACTCGGCCTCCATCCAATCCAGTTCCTCGCGGCTGAAGGGCATCAGCTGGGGTTCTTGGGGACCAGCACGCCGCCGTCCTTCAGGTGCACGGCCTTGCCGTCCCAGGTGGTGAAATCGTCCTGGCTGAAGGACGGGCGGGCGATCCCGCCGTGGATGACGTAAAGGCCCTGCCCCAGCACCGCGCCGGTGTGGTCGTCGAAGATCTTGACCTGCCAGCCCTCGTGATCGGGCGCGACCACCAGGACGAAGGCCCCGCGGTCGGCGTCCCCGGCCCAGAGGGCGTTCTCGGGCACGCCGGCGGGCTTTTTGGGAATGTGCGGGCCGCAGCCAAGGGCCAAAGCCATTGCAAGCACGACGGGTTGGAATTTCATCGGAGCACCTCGATCATGGATTCTAGCGCCTTCGGCTAGACTGGGTGGCGGAGGCGAATGTGCCCATCCGTGAGCAGATCCGGTACAAGAGCCGGAAAGAGATGGAAAAACTGAGGGAAGCCGGCCGCCTGGCGGCCAATGCCCTGCGCGTGGCGGCCCGTGCCGCCAAGCCGGGCGTGTCCCTCCTGGACCTGGACAAGCTGGCCGAGACCTACATCCGCAAGAACGGCGGAGTGCCCAATTTCAAGGGCTACCATGGATTCCCGGCCACCCTCTGCACCTCGGTGAACGACCGGGTGGTGCACGGCATCCCCACCAGCTACGTGCTCCGGGACGGCGACATCATCGCCATCGACTGCGGCGCCAAGCTGGACGGCTTCCACGGCGACACCTGCCTGTCGGTGGGCGTGGGCACCATCAGCGAGGAGGCCCGGCTGCTGCTGCAGTCCACCCAGCTGGCGATGTTCAAGGGCATCGAGTTCTGCCGGGCCGGCTACCGCCTGGGCGACATGGCCACCGCCGTGCAGACTTTCGGCGAGGGGCTGGGCTACAGCATCGTCCGCGAGTACATCGGCCACGGCATCGGCCGGGAGCTGCACGAGGACCCGCAGGTGGTCTACGCCGACGTCCGCCCCGGCACCGGCTTCCGCATGGAGCCGGGCATGACCATCACCATCGAGCCGATCTTCAACGTCGGCTCGCACCGGTGCCTGGTGGAGCCCGACGGCTGGACGGTGCGCACCGCCGACGGCAGCCTCTCCGCCCAGTTCGAGCACGCCGTCGCCATCACCAAGGACGGCCCCTGGATCCTCAGCATGCCCGATCCGGAATTCGAGCTGGAGGACGGCTTCTAGTGATCCTCGAGGCCCCCGCCAAGCTGAACCGGTTCCTGGCCGTGCTGGGCCGGTTCCCGGACGGCTTCCACGAGCTGGAGCTGGTCACCACCGTCCTCGAGGGCGTGGCGGACCTCTGCGACACCCTGGAGGGCGAGCCCGCCGAGGCGTTCTCCCTGGAACTGGACGGACCCGCCGCCGCGGGCCTGAGGGCCGACGAGGGCAACCTGGTGGTCCAGGCCTGGCGGCGCCTGGAGGCGGTCGCGGGCCGGGCCCTGCCGGCGCGCCTGCGCCTGACCAAGCGGATTCCGCACGGGGCCGGCCTGGGCGGCGGCTCCAGCGACGCCGCGGCCGCCCTGCGGCTGGGCGACGCCCTGTTCGGGCTGGGCCTCGGTACCGCCGGACTGCTGCCGCTGGCCGCGCGCCTGGGCAGCGATGTGCCGCTGTTCCTGCTGGGCGGGACGGTGCTCGGCCTGGGCCGGGGCGAGCGGGTGTTCCCCCTGCGGCCCATCCCCCTGGAGCCGATCCTGGTGGTCCACCCGGGCCTCTACGTGGCCACCCCGAGCGTCTACAAGTCCATCGCGGCCGTGGGCTACCCGTTCCCGGAAGCCTGCCCGAGCCTCGGCCCCGGAACGGCGCCGCCCTGGCGCAACGACCTGGCCGGCGCGGCGACCTATGCCTGTCCGGCCCTGGCCGAGGTCCGCGCGGCCCTGCTGGAGACCGGCGGCGAGCCGCTGCTGTGCGGCTCCGGCAGCTGCTGGGCGGCGCGCTATCCGGCCCCGGAAGCCCGGGACGCGGCCCGGGCCGCGATCCTGGCCGGGCATCCCGCCTGGGCCTGCTGGACCGTCTGAGGAGACCCCGTTGACCCGAACCGAGCGCGCCATCGGCACTTCACTGGCCCTGCGGGTCGCCGGGCTGCGCAAGCAGTACCCCAAGGTCCTGGCCGTGGACGGCCTCGATCTGGACGTGGCCCGGGGCGAGGTGTTCGGCCTGCTCGGCCCGAACGGCGCCGGCAAGACCACCACCCTGGAGATGATCGAGGGCCTCACCCCGCCCGACGGGGGCGTGATCGAGGTCCTGGGCCTGGACTGGCGCCATCACGGCGCCGAGATCCGCGCCCGGATCGGCGTGCAGCTGCAGAGCACCAGCCTGTTCAACAAGATCACCCCGCGCGAGGCGCTGGACCTGTACGGCAGCTACTACCCGAAATGCCGCGGCTCCCGGGAGCTGCTGGAACTGGTCCAGCTCACCGACAAGGCCGACGCCTTCCACGTCACCCTGTCCGGCGGCCAGATGCAGCGCCTCGCCCTGGCCCTGGCCCTGGTCAACGACCCGGAGCTGGTGTTCCTGGACGAGCCCACCACCGGCCTGGACCCCCAGGCCCGGCGGTCCCTCTGGGACGTGGTCCGGCGGATCAAGGCCGAGGGCCGCACGGTGATCCTCACCACCCACTACATGGACGAGGCCGAAACCCTCTGCGACCGGCTGGCGATCATGGACCACGGCAAGGTCCTCACCGCCGGGACGCCCATGGGGCTGATCCAGGAGCTGGCCATCCCCAGCGTCGTGGAGCTGGCCTTCGCCGGCGCCGCCCCCGCGCCCGAAGCCTTCGCCGCCACCCTCGGCCAGCCCGTGGCCCGGAGGGGCGACCTCTGGGAGATCCCCACCCAGGACCCCAAGGCCATGCTGCCCGCCCTGCTGGAGGCGGCCGAAGCCGCGCACATCCCGTACCAGCAGATCCACGTGCGCCGGGCGACCCTGGAGGACGTGTTCCTCCACCTCACCGGCCGCAGCCTTCGGGACTAGGGGGACGCCATGCTGCTCATCCGCCAATTCGTCATGGAATGGAAGCTCTACAGCCGCGACCGGGTCGCCCTGTTCTGGACCTTCGCCTTCCCGATGCTCATGCTGCTGGGCTTCGGCACGATCTTCCGGGCCGGCAGCACCCCCAGCCTGACCCTGGTGGTGGCCGGCGACGTGCCCGGCGCCCAGGAGCTGCTGGCCGCCCTCGACAAGACCCCGGTCAAGCCCCTGCCCCTGGCCGCCGCCGAGGCCGAGGCCCGCTGGCGCAAGGGCGACACCGCCGCCCAGCTGGAGGCCGGCCCCGCCGGGCCCAGGCTCAAGGTCAACAACTACCTGATGGCCCAGGGCCAGATGACCGCCCAGATCGTGCAGCAGGCCTCGCTGGCGCTGCAGGTGCGCCAGGATGGGCACGAGGCCCGGTTCCTGCCGGTGGCGCTGGAAAGCCCGGGGCACGGCCACTCGGAGAACTACGCGGCCTTCCTCCTGCCCGGGCTGCTGGGCATGAACCTGCTCAGCATGGGCCTGTTCAGCGTGGGCATGGTGAACGTTTCGTACCGGGAGAAGGGCAAGTTCCGGCGGCTGGCCGTGACCCCCCTGCCCAAGTGGATCTTCCTGGCCGGCCAGGTGCTGCACCGGCTCACGGTGGTGTTCCTGCAGGCCGGGTGCATGCTGGCGGTGGGCTATTTCGCCTTCGGCATCGCCAACCAGGGCTCCTTCCTGCTGCTCGCGCTGATCATGGCCCTGGGCAGCGCCTGCTTCATGTCCATGGGCTTCGCCCTGTCGGGCTTCGCCCGCACTTCCGAAGGCTACGCCGCCATCTCCAACGCCTTCTTCTTCCCCATGATGTTCCTCTCGGGCGTCTACTTCACCCTGGACAGCGCCCCGCGCTGGATGCAGCAGGCGGTGGTGGCCCTGCCCCTCTCGCCCTTCCTCAAGATCCTGCGCGCCGTCTTCAACGACGGCACCGGCCTGGCCGGGCACGGGCTCGGCCTGGTCATCGTCCTGGCCTGGACCGGCGGCTGCTTCCTGCTGGCCCTCAAGAAATTCAGCTGGGCATAGCGAAGATCGGCAGGAAGATCCGGAACCGGGAACCTGCTCCGGGCGCGCTGGCCACCTCCAGACGCCCGCCGCCCTCCTCCACCAGCGCCTTCAGGGACGGCAGCCCCATGCCGGTGCCGCGGCCGGGGGCCTTGGTCGTGAAGAACAGCTCGAAGATGTGCTCCAGGATCTCCGGGGCCATGCCGGTGCCGGTGTCGGCCACCTCGATCACCGCATGGCCGGATTCGGCCGCGGCCCGGATGGCGAGCAGGCCGCCGCCGGGCATGGCGTCCCGGGCATTGGCCACCAGGTTCACCAGCATCTGCTCCAGGCGCGTGCGCGAGCTCCAGACCAGCAGGATCCCGGAGCCCGGCACCTCGATGGAGAGGTCCACGGAACGGGGCAGGATGAGCCGCAGGGTGGCTTCCATGGCCAGGACCTCCTGGACCAGGTCGGTCGGGGCCAGGTCCTCGGCCTCCCGGCGGACGAAGCCCATCAGGCCATGGGTGAGCCTGGCCGCCCGGTCCGCGGCCCCGGCGATCCGCCCCAGGGCGCCCGGGGCCGGGGGCCGGCCCAGGGCGGATTCGGCTTCGGCCAGCTCGGCGGAGGCCTGGATGGAAGCCAGCAGGTTGTTCAGGTCGTGGGCCAGGCCGGCCCCCATCAGCGCCACGGTGTTCAGCTTCTCGTTGCGCAGCAGGGTGTCCTGGGCCCGCTCGAGATCCCGGGTGCGCTGCTTCACCCGGTCCTCCAGTCCGGCGCGGGCCGCCTGCAGGTCCTGGATGGCCTGGAACTGGCGCAGCAGGAGCAGCCCGACCATGGCCAGGAAGATCGCCGAGGCCCCGCGCAGGACCTCCAGGGACGCCCGGGGGATGAGCACCGCCATGACCGCCAGGGCCGCCACCACCGGCGCGTAGGGGAGCATCCGGGTCAGCCGCCCGGCGGCGTCGGCGGCGCCCGGGCCGGGGTCCAGGGACCAGGCCGCGAGCCCCTGGAACACCGGGATGCCGCCGGCCGCCACGATCCACCAGGACACCGCCGGCACGGCCGGGAAGCCCGCCAGGGCCCAGCCTGAGAGCGCCGCGAGCCAGGCGACGGCGGAGGCCGTGAGCCAGCCCAGTGGCCCATGGAGCCGGCCGGGCCGGAACGAGGTCACGAACACCAGGCTGCCGCCGAGCAGGGCCACATTCAGATAGGCCGAAAGCACCCGCAGGCCCAGGCCGCGGTGGGCCGAATGGAGGGCGCCCCACACCCCCACCACCCACAGCAGGAACAGCAGGGAGGTGGCGAACAGGAGGCTGTCCAGGGCCCGCCTCTGGCTGCCGCCCGGCTCGCGGCTGCGCGGGTAGCTGAGCACGCCCGCCAGGACCAGGATCCCGGTGGCCAGGCTGAGGAGGCCGGAGAGGTGGGGGTCCTGGAACGGCGCGCGCCCCAGGGCGGCGAGGAAGGTCAGCAGGAGGTTCGGCACCTCCACCACGGCCGAAGCGGCCAGCAGGGTCCAGGCCAGCCGGTCGTCGCCGCGGCTGCGCCCGGCCCGGTAGCACAGGCTGGCACAGGCCAGCACCCCCAGAGCCAGGTAGGCCGCGGGCCAGGCCAGGGCGCGCTGGGCCGGCGCCAGCAGCTGCTGCGCCACGATGGCCAGGATCCAGACCCCGGCCAGGGCGGTCCGCGCGGCCTGGCCCCAGGCCCGGGACAGGACGGGCCCCGCCGGGCGCGGGCCGGAATCCGGGGGATGGGGGCGTGTCGGCGGCCCGGGCAACGGGATCCTCATATGCATCAAGGCCTCCAGGTTACTGCGAAGCCGGCGCGCCGGGAATAGGATTAGGCTTTGGCCGAACCGCCGGAGGCCCTAGAATCCAATCATTCCGGGGTATCGATGGCGCTGTTCCGCAGTCGGAGATGGATTTCCGCCATTCTGGCCCTCCTGGCGGCCTGCGCGCCGCCCCGGCCCGCGCCGGCGCCCCCGGTGGCCGCACCATCCCGGCCGGCGCCAGCCCTGGCGCGACTCGGCTTCACCATCCAGGCCGGCGCCTTCGCCCATGTGGAGAACGCCTCCCGGCTGGCCGACCTCCTCGCCGGAAAGGGGCTCGACGCGGTCTACTATGCCGCCCGGCCCGGCCTGTTCCGGGTCCGCTTCGGCGACTTCCCGACCCGCGAGGCCGCCCGGGTCCGGGCCGAGGCCCTGCGGGCCGCCGGCGTCATCCAGGAGTTCTACCTCGTCGCGCCGGAGGAACCCATCCAGGACCGGCCGCTGCCGGCCGACGCCGAAGGGCTGCGGGCCAATCTGGTCGAGACCGCCCGCAGCTACCTCGGCGTGCCCTACCTCTGGGGCGGGGCCAGCGCCGCCGGCTTCGACTGCAGCGGCCTGGCGATGGCCGTCTACCGCCTGAACGGGCTCCGCCTGCCCCGCGCCTCCAGCGAGCAGTACCACGCCGGCGCCCGGATCAGCCAGGACCAGCTGCGCCCCGGCGATCTGGTGTTCTTCGCCACCACCGGCACCGGCGAGGTCTCCCATGTGGGGATCTACATCGGCGACAACACCTTCATCCACGCCCCCGGGCGCGGCCGGGCCATCACCCGCGCCCGGCTGAGGGAGGCCTATTTCCGGGAGCGGTTCGTCGGGGCCCGGAGCTTCCTGGGGTGAACGGAACGATCAATTGACCTTGGGATCTTGTGGAATTGCGAATCCAGGCCTACCGTGGACGGGTCCCCACACCCGAGTCCGCGCCCCATGGATGCCCCACCCATTCCCGGATCCCCCTCCCGCTGGTCGCGTCGGCTGCTGTCCATGCGCCGGCACGACCCCCTGCTCCTGCTGGGCTGGACGGCCCTGCTGGGAACGTCGCTGCTGGTCAATTTCCAGCTGAACCACCGGCTGATCGAGACCAAGGCCAAGGTCGCCGCCCAGACCTTCTATGAGATCAACCTGGCCTACCGCTCGCTCATCACCCGCATGGGCGGGGTCTACGCGTCGACGGCCAGGGTGGCGCCCAACCCCTACCTTTCGGTGCCGGACCGGGAGATCCCCGGGCCGGCGGGCTCGACCTTGACCCTGGTCAACCCGGCCTACATGACCCGCATGGCTTTCGAGACCCTGCAGGCGGAGTTCCACCAGCCCGTCCTCAACAAGCTCACCAGCCTCAAGCCGGTCAACCCGGGCAATGCCCCGACCGAGGCGGAGCGCAAGGCCCTGCTCGCCTTCGAGGGGGGCGCCACGGAGGCGGTGGAGGTATCGGAGGTGGGCGGACAGAGCTTCCTCTTCCTCATGCGGCCCTTCGTCACCCAGGAGGGGTGCCTCAAATGCCACGCCAACCAGGGCTACCGGGTCGGCGACATCCGGGGCGCGATCAAGATCGGCATCCCCATGCAGCCCTATCTTGCCGCCGCGGCGTTGGCTGACCGCTCCAGCCTGGCGACCCACTCCCTGGTCTGGGCGGTGGGTTGCGCGGGGCTCCTCAGTTCGGCCCGCAGGCGCAGGCGCGCCGAGGCCGGGGTCCGCGCCTCCGAGGCGGAGCGGGAGCGGATCATGGACCAGCTGAACCACAGCCACAAGCTGGACGCGCTCGGACAGCTCGCCGGGGGCGTCGCCCACGACTTCAACAACCTCCTGGGCAGCATCATGGGCGCCGCCGAGCTGCTCAGTTCGAGGGACGCCGCGCTCAGCCCGGAAAAGCGCGGGAAGTACCTGGACATGATCCTGACGGCCTCCAACCGGGCTGGCGACCTGACCCGCAAACTGCTGCAGTTCTCCCGCAAGGGGCCCCGGGAGACCCTGGAGATCCAGCTGGGGCGGGTGCTCCAGGAAGTGGTGGACATCCTTCAGCGGACCCTGGACAAGAAGGTCGTGATCCGCCTGGAGCGCGCGGCGGCCATCGACTCGGTCCGGGGCGACCCGTCGCTTCTGCAGAGCGTATTCCTCAACATGGGCATCAATTCCAGCCATGCCATGGCCGACGGGGGCGAGCTGGTGTTCCGGTTGGCCAACCGCGACCTGGACGCGGCCTTCTGCGCGGCCAGCGGCTTCCCCCTCCAGCCTGGAGCCTTCGTCGAGGTGGAGGTCCGGGACGAGGGCTGCGGAATGCCCCCCGAGGTCCTGGCGCGGATCTTCGAACCCTTCTTCACCACCCGGGGCCCCGGGGAGGGCACCGGGCTCGGCCTGGCCGCCGCCTGGGGCACCATCCTGGACCACCAGGGCGCCATCACGGTGTTCAGCCGGCAAGGGGTGGGGACCGTCTTCAAGGTCTACCTGCCGGTCTCCGGGACCGGGCCCGGGCCGGACGAACCCCGCCCCGAACTGCGCACCGGCCGCGGGGCCATCCTGGTGGTGGAGGATGAGGAGATCCTCCGGCTCACCCTGCAGGAGACCCTGGAGCACCTGGGCTACCGGGTCCGGACCGCGGCCGACGGGCAGGAAGGGGTCGAGCAGTTCCGCCGGCTCCACGGTGAACTCGACCTGGTCATCCTCGACATGATCATGCCGGTGCTCGGGGGCCGCCCGGCCTTCGAGGAGATGCGCCGCATCGATCCGACCGTGCCCGTCATCGTGTCCTCCGGCCATGGCCGGGAGGCCGATTTCGAGGCGATGGAGGCCCAGGGGCTGGCCGGGATCCTGCAGAAGCCGTACCGGCGGGAGGCCCTGAGCCAGCTCATCGACCGGGTGCTGCGGCCGTCAGGAGCCTGAGCCCTCCCCATTTTCGCCGGACGCGAGAGACTTGGAGGAAGAAAGGGCAGGCAGCGGCCTGCCGAATTCCTGGATGCGGCCGAACGGGATCAGGTTCCCGGCTCCGGCCCCACCGGGCCACCGGCTGCCTGGAACACCGTGCGGACCGGGTGCGCCAGGCTGATGCCCCCGGCCCGGAACGTCTTGAGCAGGGCCAGGTTGATGGCCTGCTGCAGGTCCATGTAGATGTTGTAGTCCACATCCAGGACGTAGTACACCACTTCGAACTGAAGGGCGGAATCGCCGAAGGCCAGGAAGTGGGCCCGGTCGAAGCGGGTCCTGGGCTGGGCCTGGATGATCGCCTGGATCTGGACCGGCACCTGCTCCAGGCGGTCGGCGGGCGTGGTGTGCGCCAGGCCGAAACCGAACACCACCCGCCGCTCGGACATCCGTTTGAAATTGCGGATCCGGCTCTTGAGCAGATCGGCGTTGGACAGGATGATCTGCTCGCCGGACAGGCTCTGCACCTGGGTGGATTTCAGACCGATGTGGCGGACCGTGCCGATGCAGTCCCCGACGATGATGAAGTCGCCGACAATGAACGGCTTGTCCAAGGCGATGGACAGGGAGCCGAAGATATCGCCCAGGATGTTCTGCACCGCCAGGGCCACGGCAATGCCGCCCACGCCGAGGCCCGCCAGGATGGCGCTGACGTTGACGCCGAAACCTTCCAGGGCCAGCAGCAGGACCAGCAGGCCGAGGGCCGTGCGCAGCAGGAAGCCGACCACCGGGGCGGCAGTGGACGGAGCCAGGCGGTCCCCGAGCATGTTGCGCAGGGTGCAGCGGATGAGCCGGCTGCCCCAGAACCAGGCCTGGACCAGGAACGCCACCACCGCCACCCGGGCCAGCACCCGCGGGACCTCGCCCGGCAGGTCCAGGCACAGCGAGCCGGCCCACAGGGCCAGGGCCGTCAGCAGCCCGGCCTGGGTGCCCGCCACGATCTCCGCGAGGCAATCCCGGAGCGGGCCGTAGACCCGCGCCGCCAGCCCCGGGCCGAACCGGAGGGCGACCCGCTTCAGGACGAGCAGGAAGCTGAGGGTGAACCCGGCGAGGAGCGCGGCCGCCAGCCATCTGTCCGGTGGATTGCCAAGCACCCGATGGGGAACCTCAAGGGCGTAGAGCAGGCCGGCGAAGGGGGGGGAAAAAAGGTGCGGCATCCTACCAGGGTGGGCCCAGGAATTCCGCCGGCAAGGGCGGCTCGGGAAGGCCGGGCCGACTAGCCCAGCTTGGCCGCGGGTTTCTTTCCGGCCGGCTTGGCCGCGCCCTCCACCGCGGCGGCGCTGATGGTGACCGGGCTCAGGGGCTTGCCGCCGGGGCCGGTCTTGACGTCGCGGATCTTGTCGATGGTGTCCATGCCGTCCACCACCTTGCCGAACACGCAGTAGCCCCAGCCATCCTGGCCCGGGTAGTCCAGGAAGGCGTTGTCGACCACGTTCACGAAGAACTGGGCCGAGGCGCTGTGCGGGTCGGGGGTGCGGGCCATGGCCACGGTGCCGCGGACATTGCGCCAGCCCTTTTCCTGGGCCTGCTTGGCCTCGTTCACGACCCTGGTCGGGGTCGGCTTCTCCGCGCCGGCGGCGGTCATCCCGCCGCCCTGGACCATGAAGTTCGGGATGATCCGGTGGAAGGTGGTGCCCTTGTAGTGGCCGCTGCGGACGTAGCCGAGGAAGTTGGCCACGGTCTTGGGGGCGGCCTCGGGATCCAGTTCCAGGGTGAAGCTGCCCAGGTTGGTGGTGAACTTCACCTTGGGGTTGGGCGCGGCGACCGCCGCGAGGGTGGCCAGGGCGAGAAGGAAGGTGCGGATGCGCATGAAGGGTCTCCAGAAGGCCCCATTATGCGGCAAGCGCCAGCCTCAGGGGATCTCTGTTCCCGGAATGCCGCGCAGCGCCTCCCGCAGCGTTCCCAGGGGCAGGTGCCCGGCCTTGCGGGCCGACTCGAGGGCCATGGCGTCCTCGAAATCCAGGCCGCTCCGGTAGCCCTCCAGGGCCGCCAGGGGCACCGCCGGGTCCTCGAGCACCAGGTCACGGTTGTCCAGGAGCATCGCCAGCGCCTGGGCCATCTGCGCCCGGCTGCGGCCGTGCAGGAGTTCCAGCGTGCGCATGGCCTCGACCAGCACGATGTGGGAAATCCAGACCGGCCCTTCGGCGCGGATGAAGGCCTCGGCGGCCATGCCGCCCTCGCCGCCGGCCAGGCTGCGCACCAGGAGCGTGGCGTCAACGGACCGCATGGCGCCTCCGCATCCGTTCCTTCACGCCCTCGAGCAGCTCGGGGCCGGTCTTGTGCAGCACCCCCTCCTGCAGCCCGAGCGCCGTGGCCACGTCGCCCAGGGAGAACTTGCCGGCCTTGCGCACCAGCAGCTGCCCGTTGTACCCGTCCCAGTCGATGAAATCGCCCGGGGCCAGCCCGAATCTGCGCATCACCGCCACCGGAATGGACACCTGGCCCTGGGCCGTGATCCTCGATCGCGCGATCGCCATGCCCGCCTCCTTCCGCCCAGTGTATCCATTACCAGAGTAATGAGGCGGCTTTTTCGAATATCCATGAGCCTTTTTGCTACCCTGGGACAGACCCCCCACCCAAGGAGATCCCCCATGCGCATTGGCATCCTGACCGGCGGCGGCGATGTTCCCGGCCTCAATCCCTGCATCAAGATGCTGGTCCAGCGCGCCACGGAGGAGGGCTACGAGGTCCTGGGCATCCGCCGGGGCTGGGCCGGGCTCCTGGAATACGACCTGGACGACCCGGACACCCACCCCAAGTGCGTCCTGGCCCTGGACAAGCTCAACACCCGCACCGTGGACCGGACCGGCGGCACCTTCCTGCACACCAGCCGCACCAACCCGGGCAAGGTGCGCCTAGCCAATGTGCCCCCCTTCCTCAAGCCGCAGATCACCCCGGACCAGGAAGGACCGTTCGATTTCACCCCGCACGTCCTGAAGGTCATCGAGCACCTCGGCATCGATATCCTGATCCCGATCGGCGGCGACGACACCCTGAGCTACGGCGAGCGGATGCACCAGGAGGGCGTGCCCTGCGTGGCCATCCCCAAGACCATGGACAACGACATCTACGGGACCGACTACTGCATCGGCTTCTCCACCGCGGTCACCCGCAGCGTCGAGTTCATCCACCAGCTGCGGACCTCGGCCGGCTCCCACGAGCGCATCGCCATCGTCGAGCTGTTCGGCCGGAACTCCGGCGAGACTTCGCTCCTGGCCTCGTACCTGGCAGGGGTGGACCGGGCCATGATCAGCGAAGTGCCCTTCGACCCGGTCCGCGTCGCCGAGAAGATCATGGGCGACAAGCGCTCCAACCCTAGTAATTACGCGATGATCACGGTGAGCGAGGGGGCGCACATGATCGGCGGCATCCCGGTCGAGTTCGGCGAGGAGGACGCCTACGGTCACAAGAAGCTGGGCGGCATCGGCCACATCCTGGGCGAGGCCCTCAAGAAGCTCACCGGCGAGGACGTGCTGAACCAGCAGGTGTCCTATCTCATGCGCTCGGGCACCCCGGACAGCCTGGACCTCATGGTCGCCGTTAATTTCGCCAACGTGGCCATGAACATCATCAAGAGCGGCGAACGCAACCGCCTGGTGGCCCTGCGCAACGGCACCTACACCAGTGTCCCCATGTCGACCCTCACCCAGGGCCTCAAGCGGGTGGACGTGGCTGAACTCTACGACAAGGAGAACTACCGGCCCAAGGTCCGGCACGTGGAAGGCAAGCCGATGTTCCTCTATTAGTAGCGTTTTTTTCCTGTCCGGGCGGATATTTCCCGGTCTACCATGGGACCTCTCAGGAGGTCCCATGCAGTATCGACTGTTCGGCAGAACCGGCCTGCGCGTCTCGGAACTGGCCCTGGGCACCATGACCTTCGGCCAGGAATGGGGCTGGGGCTCCGACCTGGTGGAGAGCCGCCGGGTCTACCAGGCCTTCGTGGAGCGCGGCGGCAACTTCATCGACACCGCCAACCACTACACCGGCGGCACCAGCGAGAGCTACGTGGGCCAGTTCATCGCCCAGGACCGGCAACGGATGGTGGTGGCCACCAAGTACACCCTCAACGGCCGCCCCGACGACCCCAACGGCGGCGGCAACCACCGCAAGAGCCTCACCCAGTCCCTGGAGGCCAGCCTGCGCCGCCTGGGCACCGACTACATCGACCTCTACTGGGTGCACATCTGGGACCCCCTGACGCCCCTGGAGGAGACCATGCGCGCCCTGGACGACGCCGTGCGCGCCGGCAAGGTCCTCTACGTGGGCATCTCCGACGCCCCGGCCTGGGTGGTGGCGCGCATGAACACCCTGGCCGAATGGAAGGACTGGAGCCCCTTCGCCGGGATCCAGACCCAGTACAGCCTGGTGGAGCGCACCTCCGAACGCGAGCTGCTGCCCATGTGCAGGGCGCTCGACCTGGCCGTCACCGCCTGGGGCCCCCTGGGCGGCGGCGTGCTCACCGGCAAGTTCCAGGGCGGTGTGAAGCCCGAGGGGGCCCGCCTGAGCTCCGGACCCTTCGCGCCCATGTACGTCAACGAGCACAACCTCCAGATCGCGGCCGTGGTCGGCGAGCTGGCCCGGGAACTGGAACGCACCCCCTCCCAGGTGGCCCTGGCCTGGGTGCGCCAGCAGCAGCACCGGGGCGTGGTCATCCCGATCCTCGGCGCCCGCAGCCTGGCCCAGCTCCAGGACAACCTCGCGTGCCTGGATTTCACCCTGACCCAGGCCCAGCTGGACCGGCTGGAGGCGGCCAGCGCGATCGTCATGGGGTTCCCCCACGACTTCGCCCGCGCCATGGGGGCGTTCGTGTTCGGCAAGGCGATGACCGACGTGGTCGATCACCGGGGCCAGAAGGGCTCCGATCGGGCTCCGGCCGGACCTTCGAAGCCCTGAAGCTCAGCCAGCAGGGCCGCCGCAAGGAGCCGCCCGGGGGCGGGCGGAGGGTCGTTCTCCGAATCCAGCGTGAGGGCCGCCGACACCACCACTTCCGAGAAGGGATTGATCACCGCGGAGAGCAGCGTGGTCAGGTCCCCGCCCCGGCAGAGCTCCGGGTCGCTGGTCATCAGGACGGTCCGGCAAATGGACGGGCGGTCCGCATAGACCATGCACGCCCCGTCCGGCCCCAGGAAGGCGCAGGAGGCGTCTTCCAGGGGCTGGCCGATGAAATCCGCCGGATCGGCGAAGTCCCGCTGGCGTTCCAATCGCCGCCGGTCGGGCTGGACGCTGCCATCCCGGACCCGCTCCGCCAGCAGCCCGGCCTCGTCCCGGGTGACCCCCACCCAGATCCGGCAGCAGTGGGCGCAGCCCTTGCCGCAGCGCACGGCCTGGGCCACCTCGGGCTTCTGCTCGGCGAACCTCGCCAGGGCGGCATCCACGCGCTGGTGCACGGCCCGGGCCCGGTCCGGCCCGGGCGGCAGGGCGCGCAGCTCCTCCACCGTGCGGGCCAGGACCCGCAGGCAGTCCTCCTTCAGCCCCTGGGGGATGTGCGCAAGGAAAAGACTGAAGGCTTTGGTGGTGCGGTATTCCATGGGGTCCGATGCTCCCAGGCCGGGCCCGGGCTGTCCAGTGCAGAGGTTTTATATGTTCCTTGGTCTGCCCGGAAATGCCGTAAAATTCAGCCATGCTGAAAATCCTGGTGATCGATGACAGCGCCTTCCTCCGCCATTACGTCCGAATGGCCATGGAGGAGGCCGGGTTCGTGGTGGAGGATTTCCTGCCCAGCGGCATCGTCGAATTGCAGGAGAAGCTCAAGGCCATGGAGCCGGACCTGGTGCTCACCGACTTCCACATGCCCTCCGTGGACGGGCTGACCGTGACCCGCACGGTCCGCCGGCACTCCACCACGGTGCCGATCGTGGTGCTGACCGCCGCCCGGGACGCCGACCGCGACACCCGCCTGCAGGGCTACGCACCCCTCACGGTGCTGCACAAGCCGATCACCGGGGAGGCCCTGGTGGAAAGCCTCCAGCGGATCCTGGCCGGGGAATGATCCGCGGTTGCCCGGGTTCTGTTTCCGGTTTCAACGTTGTATGCTTCCTTCGGGTTTCCTCGCGCAAAGGACTCAGCCATGGCCAGAGTGACCGGGATCGGTGGTGTCTTCCTCAAGGCCAAGGACCCGGACAGCCTCCGGGCCTGGTACCAGCGTCACCTGGGACTGGATGTCCAGCCGTGGGGGGGCGTGACCTTTCCCTGCGACCGGCCCGGAGGGGTGACGGTCTGGAGCCTGTTCCCCGAGACCTCGACCTATTTCGCCCCGAGCACGGCGGCGTTCATGGTGAACTACGTGGTGGAGGATCTCCACGCCGTGCTCGAAGCCCTGCGCTCGGAAGGGTGCGACGTCGATCCCAAGGTCGATGAATCCGAGTTCGGGAAATTCGGCTGGGTCATGGATCCCGAAGGGAACCGGATCGAGCTCTGGCAGCCTCCCGCACCCGAAGGCAGCCGGTCCTGAACGCTTCCGGTCACTGCACCCCGGCTTCCGCCTCCCGCAGGGCGCGCTCGGCGGCGTCGACGATCTTCTGGTAGCCGGTGCAGCGGCACAGGTGGCCCGACAGTTCCCGGCGGACCTCGTCGTGGGTGAAGGACTTGCCGCTCTCGACCATGGCCGTGGTGCTCAGCACCAGCCCGGGGGTGCAGAAGCCGCACTGGATGGCGCCCTCCTCCACGAACGCGACCTGCACGGGCGACAGGTCCTGGCCGTCGGCCACGCCTTCGATGGTGGTGACGCTCTTGCCGTGGGCCCAGGCCGCCAGGTGGATGCAGGAGTTCACCGGCACCCCGTCGATGAGCACGGTGCAGGCGCCGCACTCGCCCACCGAGCAGCCCTGCTTGACGCCGGTGAACTGCAGGCGGTCCCGGAGCACATCCAGGAGCGATTCGCGGATGTCGATCTCGAACTCGTAGGGCCGGCCGTTGACGGTCAGGGCCAGTTTCCGGAGGGTGGCCACCCCGGCGGTGTTTTTAGTGAGCACAGCAACCTCCCGCCCGTTTCACGGCTTCGGCGACGGCCCTCTGGGCCAGGACTTCGATCAGGTGTTCGCGGTATTCCTTGGAGGCGCGCCAGGAACTGCGGGCCCGGGCCGGCAGCACCGCCTTGCGGGCGATCTCCTGGATCGTCTCCCAGGTGGCGGGCCGGCCCAGGGCGTGGGCCTCGGCCTCGGCGCAGCGGATCGGCACCGGCGCGGCGACCCCGAGGCCGATGCGCAGATCCGCGAAGCGGCCGTCCTCGAGCCGGCAGACCGCGGCCACGCCCAGGGTGGCGATGTCCATGGCCTTGCGCGGGGCGAACTTGATGTAGTGGCCGCCCATCCCTTCGCAGCTCGCCGGGGGGATCAGGATGGCCACCAGCAGTTCGCCCGGCAGCAGCTTGACCTGGCCGGGGCCGGCGTAGAACTCGGCGATCGGGATGTTCCGCGCGCCCTCCGCGGTCTCGAGCCGCAGGTGGGCGTCCAGGGCGAACAGGGCGGCCGCGCTGTCGGCGCTGACGGCGCCGTTGCAGATGTTGCCGCCGATGGTCGCGACGTTGCGGATCTGCGGGCCGCCCATGGAGACGGCGGCTTCCGACAGCACCAGGCAGCGCCGGCGGACCAGGTCGTTCTCGAAGATCCGGGTGAACGGCGCCATGGCGCCCACCCACAGGGTGCCGTCGGCCTCCAGGCGGATGGCCTCCAGCTCGTGGATGTTGCGCAGGCTCAGCAGGCCCGACCCGGCCAGACTGCCGTGCTGCAGGCGGATCAGGACGTCGGTGCCGCCGGCGATGACCTTGAGCCCGGGGTCGTCCCGGAAGATCCGCTTGGCCTCCAGGAGCGTCCCGGGTTCGTGCAGTTCGCAGATGTCAAACATGTTCCACGCTCCTCTCGGCCAGCAGCCCGGTCTCCCGGAATTTCTCGAACACGACCTGGGGGTAGAGCGGGATCTTGTGGAAGGCCACGCCGGTCGCGTCCAGCACCGCGTTGCGCACCGCCGGGGCGGGCGAGATCACCGGGCACTCGCCCAGGGACTTGGACCCGAAGGAGCCGGCCGCGTCGAAGGTCTCCACGAACGCGGCGTTGATCTTCGGGGTGTCCAGGAGGGTCGGCAGCTTGTAGTCCAGCAGGTTGTTGTTGAGGGTCTTGCCGGTCTTGGGATCGAACAGCATCTGCTCCAGGAGCGCGGCGCCCAGGGCCATGCTGACCCCGCCGTGGACCTGGCCCTCGGCCAGCCTGGGATTGATGATCGTCCCGGAGTCGTGGATGTTGTAGAGCTCGGTCACTTCGACCCGGCCGGTCTCGGTGTCCACCTCCACCTCCACGAACGTGGCGCCGTAGGACATGGCGTTGATCCGGACATTGGCGGAGGTGTCGCTGGTGATGGGGGCGGCCAGGAGCCGGTCGTAGTAGGAATCCATGGCCACGTCCTCGAGGGAGCAGACCACCCGGCCGAGGGCGGTCTCGACGATCTGGCGGTCGCGGATGTCCAGCTCGGAGGCGTTGAGCCCGGTGCGCCGGGCCGCCACCGCCAGCACCTTGTCCCGGATCTCCACCGCCGCCTTGCGCACGGCCACGCCGGTCACGAAGGTCTGGCGGGAGGCGTAGGCGCCGGAGTCGAAGGGGGTGATGTCGGTGTCCTGGACGGTCACCACGTGCACCATGCCGACCGGCAGGCCCAGGGTCTCGGCCACCATCTGGGCGAACACCGTGTCGCTGCCCTGGCCGATCTCGGTGGCGCCCACCTGCAGGGCCACCGAACCGTCCTGGTTCATGACGATCCGGGCGCCGGCCAGTTCCAGGGCGACCGGATGGGTGCCCGAGGCGTAGGCGAACAGGGCCATCCCCACGCCGCGGCGCAGGTGCCCGGTCTGGTGGGCGAGCGCCGCCTTCTTCTCGTCCCACTTGAGCAGCTCGAGGCCCTTGGCGATGCACTCGGGGATGCCGAAGCTGCGCACAACGTTCTTGGTGAGCGGATCCATGTGGCCGACGGCGATGAGGTTCTTGCGGCGCAGGGCGACCGGATCCATGCCCAGCTTGCGGGCGATGTCGTCCAGGTGGCTCTCCAGGGCGAAGAATATCTGGGGCGTGCCGTAGCCGCGCATGGCGCCGGCCACCGGCAGGTTGGTGTAGACCGTCTTCGGCTCGTATTTGATTGCGCGGAAGTTATAAAGCGGACGGAACTTGCCTCCGGCCGACATGGCGATGGAGTGGCCGTGGGAGGCGTAGGCCCCGGTGTTGCTCAGCACCTGCACGTGGATGCCCTTGAGGGTGCCGTCGGCGGCCACGGCCGTCTTGAGGTGCAGCTTCATGCCGTGCCGGGTCCGGGTGTCGACGAAGACCTCCTCCCGGGTCATGCAGTAGCGCACCGGCCGGCCGCCGGCGGCCAGGCTCATGGCCGCGGTCAGGGGCTCGATCACCACGTCCTGCTTGTTGCCGAAGCCGCCGCCCACGAACGGCTTGATCACCTGCACCCGGCCCCAGCCGAGGCCCAGGGACTGGGCGACGATGCGCCGGACGATGTGCGGGATCTGGGTCGAGGAGTTGATCACCAGCCGCCCGTCGCTGTCGACGAAGGCGAACGCGCTCATGGACTCGATGTGGCAGTGCTGGACCACGCTGGTCTCGTAGTCGCCCTCGAAGACGTGCTCGGCGCCCTTGAGCTCGGCCTCGAAATCGCCGAACTGGACTCCGAACGAGCTGACCACGTTGCCGGGCCGGTTCTCGTGGAGGAGCGGGGCGCCCTCCTTCATCGCGTCCTCGGCGGTGATCACGAACGGCAGCACCTCGTATTCGACCTTGATCAGGTGCACGGCCTTCTCGGCCGTCAGCAGGTCCTCGGCCACCACGGCGGCCACCGCGTCGCCCACGAACCGGGCCCGGTCGGTGAGGATCAGGCGGTCCTCCACGTCCCGGTGCCCGGGGTCCAGGGACCAGGGGTGGCCGGCGGTGGCGAACTTGATGCGGGGCAGGTCGGCCGGGGTGATCACGGCCACCACGCCGGGCAGGGCCCGGGCCGCGTCCGCGTCGATCGAAAGCACCCGGGCGTGGGCATGGGGGCTGCGCACCACCTTGCCCACGAGCATGTCCCGCTCGAAGAAATCGTCGGTGTACTTGGCCCTGCCGGTCACCTTGGCGATGGCGTCGAGCCGCTGTACGCTCTTGCCCACCACGTTGTGGTCCATTCGACACCTCGGAAGAAAACCAGAAGCCCCTATTTTGCCTGGAATTCAAGTATGAAAGGCGAGAGGCTTTGATTCAATTTTTTTCCTTGATGGCGTTTTTTTTTCACCGGGACCCGGGTGCGGTCCCGGTCACTTCCCCCGGCCGTTGCCGTCGCCCAGGTGGGCGAAGAAGCTGCTCCGGCGGATCTCCTCCTGGACATGGATGGCATGGTGCAGGGGCGGGAAGGCCCGCTGCTCGCAGTCGGGGCGCTCGCAGAGGCGGCAGGTGACCCCCACCGGCACCGGCGCCTGGTCCAGGAGCAGGCCGTCGGAGTAGACCAGCTCGCGGGCATGGGCGATCTCGCAGCCCAGGCCCAGGGCCTGGATGGCGTGCTGGCCGCGGTAGTTGCCGGTGTCCTTCTGGAGGGTGCGGGCGATGCAGAAGTACTTCACCCCATCGGGCATCTCGCTGATCTGGGTGCGGATGAGACCCGGAGTCAGGAACGAGGCGTGGATGTTCCAGCGCGGACAGCAGCCGGAATAGCGGGCGAAGCGGATGCCGGAGCCGGAAAAGCTCTTGGAGATGTTGCCGGCGATGTCGATGCGCAGGAAATGGAAGGGCACCCCCTCCTCGCCGGGGCGGCGCAAGGTGGTGAGCCTGTGGCAGACCTGCTCGAAGCTGGTCTGGAAGCGCCGGCTGAGCAGCTCGATGTCGTAGCGGGCGGCCCGCACGGCCCGGAGGAACGGCCCGTAGGGCATGAGCACGGCCCCGGCGAAATAGTTGGCCAGGGCCACCCGGGCCATGGCCCGGGAGGTGTCGTCGGCCAGCAGGGGATCCCGGGTCAGCTCGTCCAGGGTGTCGCGCAGGGCCAGGAGCGCCCACTGGTGCGCCAGCTGGAAGGCCCGGCTGCGCAGCGGCAGCACTTCGGAGAGGCTCAGCACCCGGGCCTCGGGATCGTAGCGGCGGAGGATCCCCGGCGCCTCGCCGACCTTGTGCACCCGCACCTTGACCCCATGGCCCCGGAACACCTCCATGAGCCCGGTGTAGAGCTGGTCCAGGTCCAGCCCGGCCTTGATCCAGAGCGCCTCCGCGGCCTCCTCGAGGGCCGGGAAGTGGTTCATGGAACGCTGGATGAAATCGCCCGCCGCCTCGGAGGGGAGCACCGCCGAGGGGGGCGGGAAACCCTGGCCGTCGCTCAGCTGGTCGGAAAGGACCTCGGTCTGCCGGCGCCCCTCCCGGTAGGCCTGGTAGAGCAGGAACACCGCCCGGGCCAGGGCCGGGCAGCCCTGGGCCAGGTCCCGGACCTCGGACGCCGGCAGGTCCAGGGCCTCGAACAGGGTGTCGCCGAACGCCTCCATGAGGTCCTCGGCCACGCGGTGGTCCTCCTGGGGGGCGAAACTCTTCAGGTCCACCTTGAAGCTGTGGGCGAGGCTGATCAGGAGGTTCGCGGTGAGGGGCCGCTTGTTGGCCTCGATCAGATTGAGATAGCTGGGACTTATGGCCAGCCGTTCGGCCATCTGCACCTGGCTCAACCCCTCCTGCCGCCGCAGGGCCCGGACCTTCGCCCCGAGCTTGGGCGGGGTGCTTTTGGCGGTGGGGTCGGGCATCGGCTGCTCCTTGACACATTTTACAAATGTTGATGGATTGCATTTTCTTCTTTTGACAACTCAACTGCTTGAATTTCAAAAGGATCTTGCCACCGTCCCAATTTAAGTCAATTTGTGACTGAGATCCACTCTCACTTTTCTGGAGCCTTCGATGATCACCCCTTTCGAATCCCGCTGGACCGGAATCGTCCGGCCCTATGACCAGCGCCAGGTGGAACGCCTGCGCGGCTCGGTGAAGGTCGCCCACACCCTGGCCCAGCGCGGAGCCCAGAAGCTCTGGGAGCTGCTCAAGCTCGAGCCGCACATCCCGGCCCTGGGCGCCATGACCGGCGGCCAGGCGGTGCAGATGGCCAAGGCCGGCCTGAAGGCGATCTACTGCTCGGGCTGGCAGGTGGCGGCCGATGCCAACCTGTCCGGCGCCACCTACCCCGACCAGAGCCTCTACCCGGCCAATTCCGTCCCGGCCCTGGTCAAGCGCCTGAACGGGGCCCTCCAGCGGGCCGACCAGATCGAGTGCGCCGAGGGCGCGCCCAGCCGCGACTGGTTCCTGCCGATCGTGGCCGACGCCGAGGCGGGCTTCGGCGGGCCCCTCAACGCCTTCGAGCTCATGAAGGGGATGATCGAGGCGGGCGCGGCCGGCGTCCATTTCGAGGACCAGCTCAGCAGCGAGAAGAAGTGCGGCCACCTGGGCGGCAAGGTCCTGGTGCCCACCAGCCAGTTCATCCGCACCCTGGTCGCGGCCCGGCTCGCCGCCGACGTGCTGGACGTGCCCACCGTCCTGATCGCCCGAACCGACGCGGACTCGGCCCAGCTGCTCACCTCCGACATCGACCCCGCCGACCGGCCCTTCCTGACCGGGGAGCGGACTCCCGAAGGCTTCTTCCGGATCCGCGGCGGCATCGACTGCGCCATCGCCCGGGCCCTGGCCTACGCCCCCTACGCCGACATGCTGTGGTGCGAGACCTCCCACCCGGACCTGGGCGAGGCCCGCGCCTTCGCCGAGGCCGTGCACGCCCAGCACCCCGGCAAGCTCCTGGCCTACAACTGCTCGCCCTCGTTCAACTGGCGCAAGAACCTCAGCGACCCGGAGATCGCCGCGTTCCAGGCGGAGCTGGGCCGGATCGGCTACCGGTTCCAGTTCATCACCCTGGCCGGCTTCCACGCCCTCAATCACGGCATGTTCGAACTGGCCGACGCCTACCGGGATGAGGGCATGACCGCCTACGCCCGGCTGCAGACCGCCGAGTTCGACGCCGAGGCCCGCGGCTACACCGCCACCAAGCACCAGCGGGAGGTCGGCACCGGCTACTTCGACGCCGTCAGCGAGACCCTCAGCGGCGGCCTGGCCTCCACCCTGGCCCTGACCGGCAGCACCGAGGCCGCCCAGTTCTGATCCGGGCGCATCAGTCAGGGGCCGCTCCGGCGGCCCCTGCCCTTTTATTTGCCGGAGGCCCGGAGGAAGAAGGCCAGGGTGATGCCGGCCGTCAATAGGAGGGTCCCGGCCCGGACCACCCGGGCCGGAGCCCGCCGGCCCAGGTGGGCCCCGCCGTAGCCGCCCAGGGCCGCGGCCACGAGCATGACCAGGGTCTCGGGCCAATGGACGGCCCGGGCGACGATGAAGGTCGCCACGGCCATCAGGTTGGCGGCGCTGACCAGCAGGGTGCGGGGCGGGTTCAGGGCCTTGAGTTCGCAGCTGTCCAGGAGGCCCCAGACCGCCATCATCATGATGCCGACCGCGCCGCCGAAATAGCCGCCGTAGATCCCCAGGACGAACTGGGCCATCAGGACGGCCCAGGGGCGGATGTTCCACCTCCGCCGGAGGGCCTCGCCGAGAGGGCGGCCAAAGGTCAGGGCGAGGGTGGCCAGGAGGAGCAGCCAGGGCAGCAGGTGGTCGAAGGTCCGTGCCGCCGTCCTGAGCAGCAGGAAGGCCCCCCCCATCCCGCCCAGGAGGGTGATCGGCAGCAGCACCTGGAGGCGGACCTTGCCCACCGGCCTGAGTCCGTCCCGGTACGTCCACGCGCTGGCCAGGCCGCCCGGAAACAGGGCCACGGTGCTCGAGGCGTTGGCCTGGACCGAGGGCAGGCCTGCGGCGATCAGGACGGGCAGCGTGACGAATGAGCCACCCCCTGCCAGCGCATTCATCGCGCCCGCCAGGAGCCCTCCCCCAAAGACCATCAGAAGTCGTTCCACAATGAGCATCTTAGATCGACCCGGGCGGCAGGCCTCCATTAGACTGTTCTATCCATACGCCGCCGAACCGCCGTCCGGGAGTGCCACGATGTCCGATCCATTCCAGAAACCCGGCGCACCGCAAGGATCCGGATTCCTGCCGGCCCCGATCGCCGACCTGCTCCGGCGGATGTTCCTGCGGCGGGAGGGCGCCGTGCTCGCCGGCGCGCCCGAGGCCCCGGATGCTCCGGCCGGGGACGAGGTCCTGGAGGGGGGCCCGGCCAAGGCCGAGAGCGGCATCTGGAAATCCGGCATCGCCCGCATCGACGAGCAGCACCAGGCGATGTTCGATGCGATCCGCAACCTCCAGGCCGCGATCCGGGCCGGGGAGGGCGCCCAGGGGATCCAGGAGGTGGTGGCCTTCCTGGAGCGCTACACCCGGGACCATTTCGCCCTGGAGGAAGCCTACATGGAGCGGCTGGCGTTCCCGGATCTGGCCGGCCATCGGCGGGAGCACCAGGCCTTCCTGCTCCAGGTGCGCGCCGCCCGCGACCGGGCCGAGGCCGGCGACGGGACCCTGGCCCTCGAGCTGACCCGGCTGCTCTACGAGTGGCTCCGCGCCCACGTGCTGCGGGAGGATGTGGCCTACCGGGATTTCGCCCGGGCCCGCCGGCGCGGCTGATTCCGCGGAACCCTCCGTCCGGAGCCGATTCCTCCGCTATTCTGGAGGGTCGGGGGGACGGCGAGGATGGGCGAGAAATGGATGAGCCTGGCGGAGTTCCGGTTGCTGCCGGAACCGGAGCGGGCCGTCCTCATGGGCCTGGCCGGGCTGGGCCTGCCGGCCAGCAACAGCCATCTGGCCCAGACCCTGGCCCGCACCGGGGCCTTCGCCGAGGCCGCGGCCTGGGTGGCCAACCCCCGCAGGATCCAGGAGATCCTCACACGGCTCCGGGACCGGGGGCTGGTCGAGGAGCGGCGCGGTTTCTGGCACTGCACGGCCGCCTGCCTGGAATCCGCCGCCCGCCAGGCCCAGGGCCTGGGGCTCCTGCGCAAGCTGTTTCAGGGCGGCCACCTGGCCAGCGGACCCGGCGGCATGGTGCCGGACGGAGCCATGCGCAGCCGGGCTGAGATGCGGCTCGAGTTCATGGAGGGCCACACCGAGCGCTGGCTGGCCCTCCGGGAACGGTTCGCCGAGCATTTCCAGCTCGCCACCGGCCGGCGCGACCCCCTGGCCCTGATCTGCGCCGAGCCGTTCGAGCCGGAATGGTTCGATGCCCTGGAGGCCGGGGCCCGGGCCTTCGGCTGCAACGCCCTGCTCCAGGACCACATCCTGCACAACCACCCGGCCCCCGGGTTCCTGCCCTGGCTGGACGCCCGGGTCCGGCAGCCGGCGCCCAGCCCCGCGGCCATGCCGTTCATCCACTACCTGATCCTCCAGGGCCGGGTGGCCGAGGCCCGGGCCTGGATGGCGGTGCAGCCGGCCCGGACCCGGGAGCACTTCGCCTGGCCCACCCTGGAGGGCCTGGCGGCCCTGGCGGAGGGCGATCCGCGCCGGGCCGCCGCGGCTTACGCGGCGGCCCTGGCCGCCCTGCGCAGGCTGACCCGGCGCAAATACGCCACCCTGCCCGGCCTGCACGAGGCGTTCCACATCCTGGCCCTGCTCGGCACCCGCGAAGCCGCTGCCCTGCGCCTGGCCGACGAACGCATGGCGGCGCTGACCCGCGACCCGGGCCCAGGTCCCCTGCCCGGCATCCCCGAGGTCCTGGGCCACCTGGCCCGGGTGCTCTCGGGCGCACGGCCCCAGCAGGACCTGCACCCGCGCCTGACCCGCGACCTGGGTCCCCTGGGCCTGGTCCTGGCCGCGCTGGCCTCCCACCTGGGCGGGGACAGCACGGCCCCCGATCTGCCGGCCCGGGCCCTGCGGGCCATCGCCCCCCTGCCCTTCGCCTGGTTCCGGGCCGAGCTGGAGGAACTGGAGGCCCGGCTCCGGGGCGCGCCGCCCAGGCCCAGCCCCCTGCTCGACCTGGTGCCCCGCGAGGCGGCCTGGGAGCGGGCCCTGGACAGCCTGGCCCGGCTGGGCGACCCGGTCCCCGGGGTCCGCAAGACCGCCCGCCTGGCCTGGTTCGTCAAGCCGCACCCGTTTGATCCGGGCACCTTCGAGGTCCAGGCCCGGGAGCAGAAGCAGGACGCCAAGGGGGCCTGGAGCCGTGGCCGGCCGGTGAGCCTGCGCAAGCTCAGGGAGAACAGCCGGGCCTACGACTACCTCACCGCCCAGGACCAGAAGGCCATCGGCTCGATCAAGGTGGACCGCCAGTGGGGCTCGGAGTTCACCTTCGAGGTGGACGGCGCCGAAGCGGTGGCGGCCCTCGTGGGCCACCCGTGGGTGTTCTGGGAGGGGCCCGAGGGCTTCGCCCCCACTACCCTGCTGGAGGGCAAGCCGGAACTGCGGGTGCGCCGGCGCGGCGACTTCCTGGAGCTGCGCCTGGAACCCGATCCCGGCCCGGGCGGGGTCCTGGCCCAGGAGGAGGGCCCGGGCCGACGCCGGATCTTCGTGTTCCAGGAGCACCACCAGCGGCTCCGGGAGCTGCTGGGGGAACGCCTGGTGGTGCCGGCGGCCGCCCAGGAGCAGGTGCTGCGGTCCCTGGCCGGGGTGGCGCCGCTGGTGGACGTCCACTCGGACCTGGGCATGGGCGAGGAGGCCTCGGCGCGGGCCGGCCTGGAGCGGGTGGCGGGCCGCTCCGGGCCGACCCTGGGGCTGATCCCGGTCGGCGCCGGCCTGCGGATCCAGATCCGGGTGAACCCGGTGGAGGGCGGCCCGGCCCTGCTGCCCGGCCAGGGCGGCGGGACCCTGGTGGTGGAACAGGGCGGGCGGCGCCTGCTGGTGTCGCGGGACCTGGATGAGGAGACCTGCGAAGCGACGGACCTGCTGGCCGCCCTGCCCTCCCTGGGCGAAGGCGAAGGCTGGGACTGGAGCCTTTCCGATCCGGAGGAGTGCCTGGAGCTGCTGCTGGAGGCCGAGGCGGTGAAGGAGCGGGTGCCGGTGGTGTGGCCCGAAGGCCGGCGCCTCCAGGCGCCCCGGGCGGTGGGGCTGGAATCCATGCGGCTCAAGGCCGGGGCCGGCGGCGGCTGGCTGGACATCGACGGCGAACTGCGGGTGGACGGGGCGCGGGTGCTGGGCCTGAAGGCCCTGCTGGAACATCTGGAGACCAGCCCGGGCCGCTTCGTGCCCCTGGCCGACGGCACCTTCCTGGCCCTTTCCCAGGCCTTCCGGCGCCGGCTGCTGGACCTGGACGCCCTGGGCGAGCGCCACGGCCAGGGCCTGCGCCTGCACCCGGCCGCGGCCGCCCTGCTGGGCGACCTGGACGAGGGCCTGGGCGGGTTCCAGGGCGACCGGGCCTGGAAGGCCATGGCCGCCCGGGTGCGCGGCGCCATGGCCCTGGAGCCGGAGCTGCCGGCCACCCTCGAGGCCGAGCTGCGCGGCTACCAGGAGGAGGGCTACCGCTGGATGATGCGCCTGGCCGAAGCGGGCCTGGGAGCCTGCCTCGCCGACGACATGGGCCTGGGCAAGACCCTCCAGGCCCTGGCCGTGCTGCTGGCCCGGGGCGGCCGCGGGCCGGCCCTGGTGGTGGCCCCCACCAGCGTCACCGGCAACTGGCTGGCCGAGGCCGCCAAGTTCGCCCCGGCCCTGACCCTCCTGAACCTGGCCGACGGCGACCGGGAGGCCATCCTCGCCGGCGCCGGCCCGATGACCGTGGTGGTCGCCAGCTACGGCCTGCTGCACCTGGAATCCGAGGGCCTGGCCAAGGTGGCCTGGACCACCGTGGTGCTGGACGAGGCCCAGGCCATCAAGAACGCCTTCACCAAGCGCAGCCAGGCCGCCATGACCCTGAAGGCCGAATTCCGGCTGGTGCTGAGCGGCACGCCCATGGAGAACCACCTGGGCGAGCTGTGGGCGCTGCTGCGCTTCCTCAATCCCGGCCTGCTGGGATCGGCCGAGGACTTCCAGCGCCGCTTCCAGGTCCCCATCGAACGGGAAGGCGATCCCGAGGCCATGAAGCGGCTCAAGCGTCTGGTCGGGCCGTTCCTGCTGCGCCGGACCAAGGCCCAGGTGCTCGAGGAGCTGCCGCCGCGCACCGAGATCACCCTGGCGATCGAGCCCGGCCCCGAGGAGGCGGCCTTCCTGGAGGCCCTGCGCCAGCGCAGCCTGGCCGAGCTGGAATCCTCCGGCGGCGCCCAGCCCCTGCGGATCCTGGCGGCGATCATGGCCCTGCGCCGGGCCTGCTGCCATCCCCTGCTGGTCAGCCCCGGCTCGGGCGTGCCCTCGGCCAAGGCCGAGGCGTTCCTGGAGCTGCTCGGGGAGATGCGGGAGAACAGGCACCGGGCCCTGGTGTTCAGCCAGTTCGTGGACCACCTGCACCTGATCCGCAACCGCCTGGACCAGATGAAGGTGCCCTACCTGTACCTGGACGGATCGACCCCGGCCAAGGCCCGGAGCGCGGCCGTGGCCGCCTTCCAGCGTGGCGAGGGCGAGGTCTTCCTGATCAGCCTCAAGGCCGGCGGCACCGGCCTCAACCTCACCGGCGCCGACTACGTCATCCACATGGACCCCTGGTGGAACCCGGCCGTGGAGGACCAGGCCTCGGACCGGGCCCACCGGATCGGCCAGACCCGGCCGGTGACCATCTACCGGCTGATCCTCAAGGACAGCATCGAGCAGAAGATCGTCGCTCTGCACGCGCGCAAGCGCCAATTGGCCGACGATCTGCTGGAGGGCGCGGCGGCGCCGGCGCGGCTCGACGCCGACGCGCTCATGGAGCTGCTGCGCAGTTAGAATGGAAATTCACCCAAGGACAACCCTTGCCCGAACCCGGCCTGCTCGCCATCCTCGTCCGTCCCGGCCATCCGGATTTCCTGGATCTGCCCTGGGCGGTGGAGCTGGCCGGCTGGCCCACGGCCACGGACCACTCCATCGAGCTGGCCCGCGGCCTTTCCCGGCACGAGGTGCAATTCATCAGCTACGGCGGGCAGTCGGTCTACGCCTTCAAGGAGCTGCCCGAGGGCTGGGCGGAGCGGGAGTACGGGCTGCTCCTGGAGATGCAGAGCCGCAGCCTGCCGGCGGTGGAGCCGGTGGGCCACGCCCTGGCCCTGCGCCCGGACGGCGAGCGGGTCAGCCTGCTGATCACCCGCTACCTGGACGCCTCGCATCCGTACCGGGTGCTGTTCCTGAATCCCGGCCTCGAGCGCTACCGGGAGCGCCTGCTGGACGCCATGGCCGGGCTGCTGGTGCGACTGCACCTGGCCGGGGTCTACTGGGGCGACTGCTCCCTGTCCAACGTGCTGTTCCGCCGGGACGCGGGCCAGCTGGGGGCCTACCTGGTGGACGCCGAGACCTCGGAGATCCACGAGACCCTCTCCGCCGGCCAGCGGCGCACCGACCTGATGATCATGGAGAACAACGTCGGCGGCGACCTGCTGGACATCGCCATGGTCACCAAGCTGCCCGAGGACCTGCGGCCCGAGGATTTCGGCGCCAACATCCGCGGCCGCTACGAGGCCCTGTGGGCGGAAGTGAACCAGGAGGTGATCGTCGGCGCCGGTGAGCGCTGGCGCATCCAGGAGCGGGTCCGGGCCCTGAACGCCCTGGGCTTCTCGATCCAGGAGATCAAGCTGATCGCCACCGGCGACCGGGACAAGCTGGCCATGCGCACCGTGGTCACCGACCGGGACTACCACCGCCACCGCCTGCACGACCTCACCGGCCTGGTGGCCCAGGAGCGCCAGGCCGAGCTCATGCTCAACGAGATCGAGGAGACCCGCGCCCGCCTGGCCACCGAGACCCGCCGGGACCTGCCCATCCCGGTGGCGGCCTTCCGCTGGCTGAACGAATCCTGGGAGCCGGTGCAGGCCCGCCTGGGAACCCTGGCCCGCAGCGAGGCGGTGGCCGCCGAACGCTACTGCCAGGTGCTCGAGCACAAGTGGTTCATGTCAGAAAAGGCCCAGACGGACGTGGGCCTGCTGCCGGCGCTGGAGGATTACCTGGCCAAGTTCCATCCAAACCGGAAGCGCTCCCGGAAACCGGCCGTGAAGGTTCCCCCATCCGGTTCCTGACCCGGCCCATGGACCGGAGAATCCTCGCCGGCCCGATTCAGAAGACGTAGATCTGCAGCTGGGCCACAAACTGGTGGTAGGCGCGCAGGCCCGAGCTGACCCCGGCGAGGCTCGCCTCGTTTCTGGGTAGAACGTTGATGTAGAAGGCTTTGAAATTGGCATTGTGGCCGTGGAACCAGTAGGCGAAGCCCAGCCCCTCCCGGTTCTCGTTGAAGTCGGCGGGGGTGTCCAGCCACGCCGCTCCCTTCAAAGGGGTGCCGAGCGCCGAATCCCCGGGGGCCGCGAACCGCCTTGATTCATAGCGGATCATCGGATTCCAGCGCTTCCCGAAGTTGTAGCCGGCCTGGATGCTGAAATCCTTCTGCTTGAGCAGGCCGGGCAGGAAGGTGCCGCCGTCGTAGGCCCAGTACGAGGCTTCCAGGGTGCAGACGTCCTTCCCGCCGTGCACGGGCAGGTCCACGAAGACTTCCCCGACTTTCTGGGAATAGGTGGCCTGCTGGTCATAGCCGGCGCTGACGCTGACGATCCTGCGGCTGCCCAGGTAGGTCCCCGAGGTGGTGTACTCGGCACTTTCGTTGTCCAGGAAGTTGTACTGGACCCGGGCCGTGGTCCGGAAAGCGTTGTTGGCGGACAGGGTGGTCACTCCCGGCACGACGGTGACGCCCGAGCCTGCATTGCCCTGGGCGCCGTTGCTGTCGTTGGCGCCGTTGCGGTAGCCGTTGGTGAGGGCCAGGTGATACTCCAGGCGGCCGCCCAGCAGAAGGCCGCGGGCCTGGACGCCCAGTTCACGGTTGTTCTGGATGGCGGGGCTGTTGTCCTGGAGGGCCGTGGCCTGGAGGCCCTGGTAGGTGAAGGTGTCCCAGGCGTAGAGGCGGGTGGCGCCGATCGTGGCGTGGTGGCTGGGGTCCACCACCAGCAGGCCGGAATCCAGCTTGAGCGCCGGGCTGAACAGGACGGTGAGCACCACGTCCTGGAGGTAGATCCCGGTCAAGTTCTTGCTGCCACTGGTGTTGCCGGCCAGCCGGCCCTGGTTGGCATCATCGGTGTCCAGGCGCCATTCGATGTTCCTGCCGACCGTGCCGGCCGCATAGATGCGGGCCCGGCGGACCACGAACTCGTCCGAGGTTCCGGCCAGCACCGGATCGGTCATCGACTGCAGCTGGATCTGGGCCAGGGCCCCCACCCGGGCGGTGAAGTCGGTGCTTTCATAGGGCCAGGCATTTTCGGCGAGGGCCGGGAGGCCAACCATCAGTAAGGCGAGTACCGGCAAAGTGCGGGAGGTCATGGCGTTCTTCCAGGACTGCCGCCCTGGAACCCATGGACGGAAACCTCGCCGCGGGTACCGGGAGCGGATGATGGGACGGAAACGGGCTAGAGCACGCGTTCCAGATCATCCCACAGATCCGCCACCGCCTCGATGCCCACGCTCAGCCGGATCAAGCCGTCCGAGATCCCGGCCCGGTGCCGGGCCTCGGGGGTCATGGACGCATGGGTCATGCTGGCGGGATGGGCCACCAGGCTCTCCACGCCGCCCAGGCTCTCGGCCAGGCCGAACCAGCGCAGGCCGCGCAGCACCGCCTCCACCTTGCCAGGATCCTGAAGTTCGAAACTGATCATGGCCCCGGGGCCCTTCTGCTGGCGCCAGGCCAGGTCGGCCTGGGGGTGGGTGCGCAGGCCTGGGTAGTTGACCCGGGCCACGGCGCCGTGGCCGGCAAGGCGTTCGGCCAGGACCGCGGCGTTGGCCTCGTGCGCCTTCATCCGCAGTTCGAGGGTCTTGAGGCCGCGCAGGACCAGGAAGCAGTCGAAGGGGCTCTGGCTGGTGCCCAGCAGGTTGTTGACCGCGGCGATGCGCTGGGCCAGGGCCTCCTGGCCGGGTGCGGCCACCACCGCCCCGCCCACCACGTCGCTGTGGCCATTGAGGTACTTGGTGGTGCTGTGGACCACCAGGTCGGCGCCGAACTTGAACGGCTGCTGCCGGGCGGGGGAGAGGAAGGTGTTGTCGACCACCGTCAGCGCGCCGGCGGCCTTGGCCAGGTCGGCCACCGCCTGGATGTCGGTGAGGCGCAGCAGCGGGTTGGAAGGGGTCTCCACCCAGACCATGCGGGTGTTGGGCCGCCAGGCGGCGCGCACCGCCTCCAGGTCGGACAGATCGAGGTAGGTGACCTCCAGGCCGTAGTGGACCTTGGCGTGCTCCAGGGTCCGGAAGGTGCCGCCGTAGCAGTCCACGGTGCACAGCACGTGGCTGCCGTGCGGGAGCAGGTTGAGGGGGATCAGCACGGCGCTCATGCCGGTGCTGGTGCAGGTGGCGCCGGCGCCGCCCTCCAGCAGGGCGATGGCCTCCTCCAGCCGGGCCCGGGTCGGGTTGCCGCTGCGGGTGTAGTCGTAGCCGCCGTTGGCGGCCAGGTCGGTGAAGGCGAAGGTGGAGGTGAGGTAGACCGGCGCGCCGACGCTGCCGTAGGCGGGATCGGGCATGGCCCCGGCATGGACGCACTGGGTGGCCGGATCGGCATCCGGCAGCAGCGCCGGGCGCTCCCCCCAGCCGACCCGCGGCGCGGTGCCGGGCGGCACCACGGAAAAGTGGTAAGCAGGATTCCCCGGGACATTGGAGTCCAGGAAGGCGTTGGACATGAAACCCCCAAGGAACCAGGATGGCGGCCGTTCCGGGAGTAGTCAAGCTAGGAGATGGACAATGGGGACTATTGCCGGGGCCCCCCGCTTGCCCAATCGGACTAAGATAGGTTCATGTCAACTGAGACCTTCCAAGCCAGCCGCTGGACCAAGGGCAATCGGATCTTCCCGACCCTGATCGAGATCACCGATACCGCGGTGACCCGTCGCAAGCGCTCCTGGTTCTCGAAAAATGAAATGAGCATCCATCTCCAGCGGGTGGCCAGCGTCCGCATCGATACCGGCCTGTTCTGGTCGGATCTGCTCATCGAATCCATCGGCGGCGCCGATCCCCTGACCAGCCACGGGCACACCAAGGCGGACGCCCTGCGCATCAAGCAGCTCATCGAGCAGGCCCAGACCCGGGACGGCGCCCGATAGCCCCGGCCGGAGCGGACCCCGCGCACCGGGTGGACCTGGTCCTGGTCGCCCTCCACCTGGAGCCGGGCCCGCGGGCCGTGCCCCTGGGGCCGGCCATGCTCGCCGCGGCGCTCGGCCACGCCTTCGGAACCTCCCTGCGGACCCGGATCCTGGATCTGTTCCTGGACGACAGCCCCGGCCGCTGCGCCGACCTCATCCTGGCGGCGGGCCCGGCCTGGGTGGGGTTCTCGATGTACGTCTGGAACCGAGCCCTGACCCTGGCCGTGGCCCGGGAACTGCGCCGGCGGGCTCCGGAGCTGGTGATCTTCGCCGGCGGGCCCGAGGCCACCGCCGATCTCCCGGGGGTGCTGGAGGAGCCGGCCATGGATTTCGTCCTGCCCGGCGAGGCCGAGGAGCTGATCGTCGCGGCCGTGGCCCGGCTGCGCCGGGGCGATCCGCCCCGGAGCCTGCGGGAGGGCCTGGCCCCGGCGCCGGTGCGGGACCTGGCTGAGCTTCGCAGCCCCTGGCTGGATGGCATCCTGGACCCCTCGGCCTACGCGGGCCAGCTCTGGGAACTGAGCCGGGGCTGCCCGTTCACCTGCGACTTCTGCTTCGAGGCCCGGGGCGCGGCCGGCACCCGCCGGGTGCCCATGGCCCGGGTCGAGGCCGAACTGGAGCTGTTCGAGGCGGCCCGGGTCAGCCAGGTGTTCGTGCTCGACCCCACCTTCAACTACGACCGCAAGCAGGCCAAGGAGATCCTTCGGCTGATCGCCCGCACCGCGCCGGACATCCACTTCTTCTTCGAGATCCGCAGCGAGTTCCTGGACCGGGAACTGGCCGGGCTGTTCGCGGCGGTCAAATGCACCCTGCAGATCGGCCTGCAGAGCGCCCGCCCCGAGGTGCTGCGCAACATCGGCCGGACCATGGACCCCGCCGGCTTCCAGGCCAAGATCCTGCTCCTGCACCAGGCCGGGGCCACCTACGGCTTCGACCTCATCCACGGGCTGCCCGGCGACACCCTGGAGGGCTGGCTCGAGAGCCTCGACTTCGCGTTGGCCCTGGTACCCAACCACCTGGACCTGTTCAACCTGGCCGTGCTGCCGGGAACCCGGCTGCTGGAGACGGCGCCCGGCTTCGGCCTGGAGTTCCAGACCGGAAGCCCATACCGGGTCACCGCCTCGCCCACCTTCGGCGCCGCCGACCTGGCCCGGGCCGGCCGGATCGCCCACGCCTGCGACGTCTTCTACAACCAGGGCAAGGCCGTGCCCTGGTTCGGCCTGGTCCTGGGCGCCCTGGAACTCCCGCCTTCGCAGCTGTTCGCGCGGTTCGCCGAGCACCTGGACGCCCACCCCGGCCAGACCCCCGGGGCGCTTCAGGCCGGCTTCCTGCGCGAGCTGTTCGCCGCCGGGCCGCGGCCGGAGATGGGCACGATCGCCGCCGACCTGGCCACCTATTTCGGCTGCGCCGCCGAGCTGGCCGAGGCCTCGGGGCTCGCGACCCGCACCGCCGCCTTCCACCACGACCCGGCCGTCCTGGTGGCCCAGATGGCGGCCGGCATCACCGAGCTGGAGGATCTCTCCTACGTGGTTCCGCTCCGGCCCTGCCGGGCGGAGCTGGCGCTGGACGGCGGGGACCCCGTCCTCCGGATCCTGCCGGACTGAAGGGCCGCGCGCCGGCAGCCGGGAATGCGGGTAGGATGGCCCATGGTCAAGCCCAAGAACGTCCCCGACCTCCTCAAGATCCTCCCCACCGCCAAGCCCGCCCCCAAGGAGCCCAGTCCCAAGGAGCGGCTCACGGAGCGCGAGCAGATCCGCCCGGCCCGCACCGGCATCGCCCACGCCCGCGGGGGCAACAAGGGGAAGTGAGCCCGTGACCGACCAGCCCGCCCATGTCCGCCGGCCCCGCTACAAGGGCGCCAACCCCCGCCGCTTCGAGGACAAATACAAGGAGCTGGCCCCCGGCCGCTACGCCGGCGAGCAGGCCAAGGTTGCGGCCCGCGGCCATACTCCGGCCGGCACCCATAGGCCCATCTGCGTGGCCGAGATCCTGGAGGCCCTGGATCCCCGGCCGGGCCAGTCGGCCCTGGACGCCACCCTGGGCTACGGCGGCCACGCCGCCGAACTCCTGGCCCGGCTCCAGCCCGGGGGCCGGCTGCTGGGCCTGGATGTGGATCCGCTGGAGCTGCCCCGGGCCGAGGCCCGGCTGCGGGCCCTGGGCTTCGACGAGGCGATGTTCCGGACCCGCCGAACCAACTTCGCGGCGCTCGCCCTCGTCGCCGCCGAGGCCGGCCCCTTCGACCTGGTCCTGGCCGACCTGGGGGTCTCCTCCATGCAGATCGACAACCCCGGGCGCGGCTTCACCTTCAAGGCCGACGGCCCCCTCGACCTGCGCCTGAACCCGCAGAAGGGCCAGCCCGCCTCGGCCTTCCTGCGGACCCTCCGGGCCGACCAGCTGCAGGCCCTGCTGGAGGAGAACGCCGACGAGCCGCACAGCGCCCTGCTGGCCCCGGCCATCTGCGCCGCCCGCGAAGGCCTCGCCACCACCCGCCAGCTGGCCGAGGTGGTGCGCGCCGCCCTTCGGGCCGCGGGCGAGGCCGATCCGGACCAGGTCCGGGCCAGCCTGCAGCGCACCTTCCAGGCCCTGCGGATCGCCGTCAACGACGAGTTCGGCGTGCTCGAGCGGTTCCTGGCGGCCCTGCCCGGGGCGCTGGCGCCCGGCGGCCGCGCGGCCATCCTGACCTTCCACTCCGGCGAGGACCGCCGGGTCAAGAAGGCCTTCCAGCAGGGCCTGCGCGAGGGCGCCTACGCGGCGGTCGCACCCGAGCCGATCCGCCCCGGCGCCGAGGAGCGCCGCGCCAACCCCCGCTCCTCCTGCGCCAAATTGCGCTGGGCCCGGAGATCCTGACGGGTCCCCGCGGGTCCGGTTTTTTCCCATCGACCCGGGCATTTGTCCTATCCTTTTCCCATACCCGAACGTCCAACTCAGGAGGTAGCGTGCGCGCCCTGGAATCCCTGTTGCCCATTTTCGCCGCCGCGGCCCTGCAGGCCGCTTCCTGGGCGCCCATCCCGCCCGAGGTCTGGGCCATGAAGGAGGACCCGGCCCAGGGAGTGAAGGGGGCGGTGGTCCTGGAGCGCCACATGACCTTCACCGGCACCGCCATCACCCACCTGTTCCGAGTCAGGGTGCTGAGCGAGGAGGGCCGGTCGGCCGCCGACATGGACGCCTTCCTGCCCGAGTCGACGGCCATCGAGGGCCGGACCGTGCACCGCGACGGTTCCATCGTCCTTTTCGACAAGGCCAAGGATTTCAGTGAGAAGAGCATCCCCCGGGGCGACGACGGGGGGTCGCGCAAGGTGGTGATCCCGCCGGGGGTGACCGCCGACTGCGTGGTGGAAGTGCGCTGGGTCGACACGGCCACCAGCGGCGAGGCCGGCCACCAGATCCCCTCGAGCCTGGGCTACTCGTTCCTGGATCCGCTGGGCAGCCCCTACAAGGTCCAGGAGGAGATCGTGGAGTTCCTGCCCTTGTTCAACAACAGCGCCCTGGTGATCCCCGGGCGCGGCGCCAAGCCGGAACTGGCCAGCAACGGCCGGGCCCGGAAGTATGTGTTCCACAACCTGCCCGGCCGGGAGGAACCGCCCTTCGCCCTGTATTCCCTGGCCGGCCGGCCGGAGGTGATGGCCTGGTGGCAGCCCGACGACCTGGTCGGCATCGCCCGCGGGGATATCAAGAACTACTGGAACTACGCCACCACCCTGTACTGGAAGCCCTATTTCCAGGAGGCCATGCGCAAGGGTTCGGCCTTCAAGGCGATGGCGGCCGAGTTGAGCCAGGGTCTGCCCGCCGAGCCCGGCCCGGCCGCGGTCAAGCTGCTCCAGCGCCTGGACCGGCGGATCAGGAACGTGCACTACCCCACCCTGGCGGAGAAGGCCAGCCTCGATCTCAAGCAGGTCCTGGCGGAAGACGACTCCTTCGAGCAGGCCCACAACCTGGAAGTGATCGTCCGCCGGGGCACGGCCACCCGGGAGGAGATGGGCTTCCTGTTCCTGGCCCTTCTGGAGAGCAACGGCATCAAGCCCCAGCTGGCCCTTCTCCATGACCGGGAGACCAGCCTTTTCCACTTCGACATCCCCAACATCTTCCAGACCGAGAATGTCCTGGTCGGCGTCCCCCGCCCCGAGGGCGGCCTGATGTGGCTCGATCCGGCCCGGCGCTATGCGGCCCCCGGCCTCATCCTCCCCTCGCTCCAGGGCGTCGAGGCCCTGACCATCGACACCGCCACCTGGAAGCCCGACCGGGCCATCATCCCGGTCCAGCCCCCGGGCTTCAATACCGCCCAGTACAAATACAAGCTGGCGTTCGGGGAGGGCGCTGAGACCTTCACCGTGAAGGGCGAATTCACCGGGTATCCGGAATACCGGGAGCGCCGGCGGTTCATGGCCCAGGCCCCCGAGGAGCAGGCCCGGACCCTGCGCGAGGCCATGGAGCGGAACATCCCGGATTCCACCATCCGCACCGCCACGGTCCGCGAGGCCGCGAACCCGGACGCCAACGTGGCCTGGGACGTGGAGGGCACCCTGGACCAGCCCGCCACCCAGTCCTTCCAGCTCGATCCGTTCCCGGGCCTGCCAAGTCCGCTGCCCCTGCCCGCGGCCTGGCCGGACCAGCGCACCGAACCCATCGTCATGCCCCACCTGGGCGTCCAGTTGGCCACCTGCGAATTCCAGCTGCCCGCAGGTTTCGCACTGAAGCCGGGAGAGGCGATGGCCAAGGAGAACAGCTTCGGCCGGGTCAACCTGCGGATCGCCACCACCGGCGAAGGCGACGCCACCCGGGTCAAGGTGGCCCTGCGGGTGGACGTGCTGCGCCCCTCGGCCCCGGCCGAGGCCTACGCGGAACTCCGGACCTTCCTCGGCTGGGTGGAGACCGCCCGGCGCACCGGCCTGGTCCTGGTCCGGAAATGATCGTCCGCGCCCTGCTCCTGGGCCTGCTGACGACGGCCCTGGCGGGCCAGGACCTCGCCCGCCTGCCCGAATGGGCCCGGGGCCCGGCCGCCGCCGCCCTGCAGGAGCCGGTCCCGGCGGGGGCGGACGCCTGGGTCCTGTTGGAGCGGACCGAAGTCACCTACGCCGGCGACGGCGAGCTGCGCACCACCCTGCGCCGGCTGGTGAAGGTGCTGGGCGAGCGGGGCCTTGACGAAGGGCAGCTGGTGGTCCACAGCCTCGGCGGCAAGGCCGAGAAGGTCAAAAGGATCCGGGGCTGGAACCTGCGCCCGGACGGGGAGCTGGTCAAGCTGAACCGGGACGATGTCGGGGCGGTCGACGCGGATGCCCGGGGCGAGGTCAGCACGGACTACCTCACCGGCGCGCGGGTGGCCCGGGTCGCGGTCGGAAGCCTGGTCGCCTTCGAGACGGACCTGGTCTCCCGGAAGCCCATGGGACCCGCCGAGCGGTACTGGCTCGCCGGGGCCGCGCCGGTCCGCCGCTGGGAGCTGGCGATCAAGGATGCCAATGGCGCCACCGCACGGATCGAGCCACGGCATTGGGCCGCCTGGGGCCTGCAGCCCGAATCCCTGCCCGGCGGCGGGCTCGCCACCGGCGGAATCGCCCCGGTCCCGCAGAATGAGCAGGCCCATCCCAATGGCCTGAACGTGGAGCCGCTGGTCGAATTGTGCTTCCTGGACCCGGGATGGTCGGCCGCACCGTCCTGCGCGAGCTGGGACAGCCTGGCCGCCTGGGTCTACGGTCGCTACCGCCCGGCCATAGCCCCGACGGCCGCCATCCCGCGGACCGCGGGGACTCCCGTCGAGGCCCTGGGCGGCATCGTCCGGTGGATGGCCCGGGAGCTGACCTGCAAGGCCATCTACCTTACCCCCGACCGCGGCTGGATCCCGGAACCCGGCGCGGAGGTGGTGCGCAAGCGCTACGGCGACTGCAAGGACCATGCGGCCTGCTTCCTGGGGGAGGCCGCCGGGCTGGGCTTCGAACCCTTCCCGGTGCTCTGCCGGATCCTCGATGGCGAAGTGGAGCCGGACCAGCCACCCTTCCCCTACGCCTTCAACCACGCGATCGCAGCTCTGCGCTTGAAGGAGAGCCTCGGGCTGCCGGCGGAAGTCGCCACCCCCCAGGGCCGCTTCCTCCTGGTGGACACCACCGACCGCTACTGTCCGTTCGGTTTCCTGCCCTGGGCCCACCAGGGCCGGCGGGTGATGATCTGCACCCCGGCCGGGGCGATCTGGACCGAGGTGCCTGCTTCGGCAACCCCCGTGCCCAGCCTGGCGATCGATCTCCAGGGCCAGGTGGCGGCCAGCGGCGCGGTGACCGCCCGGGTCCGCCTGGGTGAGACCGGCAACGCCCAGGGGCTCCGCTTCCTGCTGCTGGAGGGCGGCACCCGCGCCCTGCGGGAGTGGCTCCTCGGCCAGGGGTTCCACCTGCCCGCCAACGGCACGCTGGCTGAGCTCAAGGCCGGGGACCCGCTGGCCCTGGACGGGCCCTTCGAGGCCTCGTTCACCTTGGCCCTGCCGCCCGGCTCGGCCCTCCACGGCCAGACCCTGGACCTGGAGAGCTGGGGCTTCCCCGGGATCCCCGGGGCCGTGCAGAAGCCGGGAATTCCGCGGCGCCTGCCCGTCGCGAAGGAGGCCGGCCCCAGCCTGCGCCTGCGAGCCGACTGGAGCTTCCCCTGGGCGGTCCAGCCCGGCCTGCCCGAGGCCAAGATCGACGGGCCGTTCCGCAGGCTCCGCTGGCAGGCCCGCGCCGAAGGGACCCGGGTCCGGGTGGAGCTGGACGAGGACCTGCCGGTCGCCCATTTCGACGGAGATCGCCGGGCCGCTGGAGTGGCCGCCTGGAAGGAGGACCGGGAGTTCATGAAGCGCCTGCACCTGACGGGCACAAGCTACCGGAAAGACTGATCAGTCCACCCCGATGATGACATTGGAGGCCTTGATCACCGCCCAGGCGGTGTCCCCGGGCTTGAGGTTCATCTGCTCGGCGGAACGTTTGGTGATCGTGGAGACGATTTCGACGCCCGGCGACAACTCCAGGAGGATCTCCGATTCCACCGCCCCGTGGTCCACCCGGCGGACGGTTCCCTTGAGGACATTTCGGGCGCTGAGCTTCATGAGGCACCTCGGCTGGACGCCCATCCTACCCCTTGGGGCCGGCCGCGCAAGGGGAACCCGGGCACCCTCTCAACAATTCCCCCCGCCCAGGGGTCTCAACAAGGCAAGGAGGTCCGGCCATGAAACCCCTGGTTGTCAACCTTGTCTTGATCGGTGCCCTGGCGGCGTTTCCCATGGCGGCCCAGGCGGGCCCCCTTCCCCAATCGCCCGATACGCCGCCCTCGGAACTCCCCCCGGAACCGCCTGACCTGTCGCCTCCTCCCCCGCCTGCGGCGACCGAACCCTCGGCACCCGCCCAGGGGCAGTGGGTCCGGACGGCCCAGTACGGCTGGGTCTGGATGCCCTATGGGAACAACTACACCTATGCGCCCGCGGACGCCGCCATGCCCAGCATGTACGTCTACTATCCGGCCGCGGGCTGGTGCTGGGTGACGGCGCCCTGGCTCTGGGGCTGCGGCCCCCTGCCCTACTTCGGACTCCTGGGTCCCGGCTATTTCGGCTGGTGGGGCCATGGGTTGGGTCGCTGGTGCGGGTTCTCGGGACGGTATGCCGATTGGGGTTGGGGTGGACGCGGGTACTGGTCCGGGGGGCGTTGGAACGGTTTGGCGCGCGCTTCCGGCGGGTTCGGGAACCGGGCTCCGTTCCGCGGCGGCGGCGCATTCCGCAGTGGCGGCTCCTTCCACGGCGGTGGTTCCTTCGGCGGCGGCAGCCTCCGCGGCGAGGGTGGTTTCCATGGGGGCGGTGGATTCCATGGGAGCGGCGGATTCCATGGAGGCGGCGGCGGATTCCATGGGAGCGCCGGCCAGCACTTGCGGCGTCGCTAGGGTTCCCGGAGGCGCGGGGCCGACCCGTTGACGCGGATCAGTGCTCGGGTTGGACCGTGCGGATCTGGGTATCGATTTCGTCCTTCAAGGCCTTTGCGGCGTCGAGGAAGGAGCCCTGGCCGGTCTCCTTGGCCGCCTCCCGCAGGTGGAGCAGCAGCTTTTCAGCCAGGTCGAAGGAAATGTGCAACTGGGGTGTGGTCACCGTAGACATGGAACCTCCGGGTGCGAGCGTTCCAAAGTACGGTCCAATTCCCGAAAATGCCATTCAAATCGAGCCTGCCGTGGGGATGAAGGCGCTCCTCCATTCTGAGTGGCCGCCCCCATCCCCGCATCCTGGTGAAATTTGTAACAGCTGATTCTTCACGCTTTTAATAATTGGCTCAGAATCTGCTTCGGCTTCCCGGGGTGGCCCTCCGCCACCCCCGGGCCCCTGCACCGCCCGCCCTCGAAAGGAAACCCCATGAACATGTCCATCACCGGACTGATCATCCTCATTCTGATTGCAGCGGTCTGCGGGGCGATCGGCAAGGCCATCGCGGGCAGCGCCCGGGGCGGACTGATCGTATCCACGGCCCTGGGCTTCATCGGTGCCCTGCTGGGACCGTGGATCGCCCGCGCGGCCAAGCTTCCCGAACCCTTCGTGGTCACCATCGACCGCCATCCCTTCCCGATCCTGTGGTCCATCATCGGCGCCGCGCTGTTCGTGGCCGTCCTCCACCTGTTCTTCCGCCGCCGCTGGAGCGCATTTTCACGCTAGCCGGGCTGGATCCTCAAGCCTCCTGGGCTCCGGCGGAAGGCGGCAACGTGCGCAACATTTCGTCGATGCTGGCGTCCTTTTCCTCCCACATCTCCCGGACCCAATTCTGCATCCGCCCCCGGAATTCGGCATCGCCCTGGTAATCGCCGCCCAGCAGCTCCTTCGGGATCGACCGTTCCCGCACCCGCACCACCACCTGCCTCATGCGGCCCGACAGCAGGTCCCAGAAGCTGGGCACCCCCTCGGGATAGATGATGGTGACATCCAGCAGGGCGTCGAAGCGCTCACCCATGGCCGAGAGCGCCGCCGCGAGCCCGCCGACCTTGGGTTTCAGGAGGTGCCGGTAGGGCGACTGCTGCCGATCATGCTTGGCCGGGGTGAACCGGGTGCCTTCGAGGAAATTCATCACCGACGTGGGGATCTGGCGGAACTTCTCGCAGGCCTTGCGGGCCGTGGCCAGATCCCTGGCGCGGCTGCCGGTGCTCCGGCGCATGAACGGAAAATCCATGGCCCACCAGGCCAGCCCGGCGATGGGCACATAGATGAGCTGGCGCTTGAGGAAGAACTTCAGGAACGGCACCCGGCGGTGGAAGACCTTTTGCAGCACCAGGATGTCCACCCAGCTCTGGTGGTTGCTGCTCACCAGATACCAGCCCTTGCGGCGCAACCCGTCAAGGCCACGGATATCCCAGCGGGTGCGCTGGACCAGGGTCATCCACCCGCCGTTCACCGCGATCCAGCACTCCGCAAGGGCATTGAGCGTCCGGTCCGAGGCCCGGCGGATGGCGCCGAAGGGCAAGGTCAGTTTCACCAGGGCCACCGGGATCATGCCGAGGAAAATGGTGAGCAGGTTCGCCACCAGGATGGAACCGGCGAGGCCTCCCTTCAATGTCTCCCACGAACGCCTGGCCATGGGCCCTCCCCTATTGGGCCTTCCAGCAGCCGGCCAGGTGGTCGTCCACCAGGCCGGCCGCCTGCATGAAGGCGTACATGATCGTCGGGCCCACGAACCGGAAGCCCCGGCGCTTGAGATCCCGGCTCAGGAGCTCGGCCTGGGGGGTCACCGCGGGCACCTGGCTCAAGGCGGTCCAGCGGTTGACCTGGGGCCGGCCATCCATGAAGGCCCAAAGGTAGGCGTCGAAACTGCCGAACTCGCGCTGGACGGCCAGGAACGCCTGGGCGTTGCCGACGGTGGAGCCCAGTTTCAGGCGGTTGCGGACGATGCCGGGATCGAGCAGCAGACTTGCCAGCGTCTCCGGGGAGAACGCCGCCACCCGGCTGGGCTCGAAGCCGGCGAAGGCCCGGCGATAGGCCTCGCGTTTGCGCAGAATGGTGATCCAGCTGAGCCCGGCCTGGGCGCCTTCCAGGGTGAGCAGCTCGAACAGCCGCCGGTCGTCATGGACCGGCACCCCCCACTCCTGGTCATGGTAGGCCACATAGAGGGGATCCTCGCCGCACCAGGAGCAGCGGCTTTTCAGGGGGATTCCGTCTGGCTCCAAGAGTGCCTCCCAGGCAGGGCGATACCGAAGTGTAGCCTTGCCCCGAAGCCGGCCCCTGGGGAGGATCGGCCGGAAGCCAAATAAATAAATCCATATCGATTTAAATTTACAGATAGCGCCCCACGGATTATCCTGATGTCAGCCAGGATGGCCGTACATCAAAGGAGGTAGCTTATGCCCCTTGAAACGTTGGTTTATGGGGTTCCCGTGAACCCAGTGCTCCCGGATGGCTTCTGGTCCCTGTGCCCGATCGAAATGAGGCCCGAGGACCATCTGGTGTGGCTGGAAAAGCCGTTCATCCAGACCATCCCCGATTCCCACAGCCCCTCCGGCACCCGTTTCGAAGTGGTGTGTTTCGAGGCGTCCGCGGCCGACCGGCCGGTGCTCTGGGGCATCTTCCCGACCCTCGAAGAGGCCCAGGCGCGCGCAGAGACGGGCAAGGGAATCCATTAGAACAAGGCAATCGTCCTTATCCTCCCGTTTTTCGGGCGGAAAGGTCCGGAATGCCCCATAATCTGGCACCCCTTTCCATAGGAGTTCCAGTGAAGAACTGCGCGAGCTGCCGGAACCTCGACCTGGACGCCGATGGCGCCTACTGCCAAAGGCAGGAAGCGCCCCTGGACCCCGAAGCGATCGGCGACCCGAACGATTGCGAATCCCAGGTCCCCGTGCCGATTCCCAAATTAGCGTAGCCCTTTTGGGGAAATGACGGCAACAACCCCATCCATCGGCTTGCTTTCTCCTCCACCTCTCTTATAGGAGAATGGCCGGAAGGGGGGCCGTGGGCATTTCAGGCGCGCTCCCCGGCCTTGAAAGGAGAATTCGATGAAACGCATTGCCACCGCGACCTGGAACGGCAGCCTCAAGGAAGGCCAGGGCAGCTTCAGCGTCTCCAGCGGCGCCATCAAGGGCCTGAAGTTCAGTTTCCGGACCCGGTTCGAAAGCGAGCCCGGCACCAACCCCGAAGAGCTGATCGCCGCCGCCCATGCCAGCTGCTTCAGCATGGCCCTCAGCGCCCAGCTCGGTGAGCGCGGCATCGCCCCCGAAGCCGTCGAAACCACCTGCACGATCAACTTCGAAAACCTCGCCCTGACCCAGAGCCTCCTGCACACCACCGTCAAGGCCAAGGGCGCGGACCTGGCGAAGGTGGAGGAGGCTGCCGCGGCGGCCAAGGCCGGTTGCCCGATCTCCAAGGTGCTCAAGCTGGATACCGTGCTGGAACTGACGGTCCTGGTGTAGCCGACCCGGGCCCCCTCACCTGCCGGCGGGAGGGCTCAGCTGATCATGCTTTGACCAGGTATATTATGCCAAGCAACCTGGTTGGATCACCGGCATTGGTCCCCGGCGTCACGGGCCGATCGGGCCATGTCGATGAGGTCCGCGCTGACCGATTTCAGTCCGACCACCATCTCCCCTATGGCAGCGGTCACCTGGGTCTGGTCCTGGGAGCATCCGGCCAGGACCCTCGAGTTCGCCACCACCGTATTCATGGAAAGCTGCAGATGGGATTGGGCCTTGCTTATGGTCTGGGTGGACTGGGCGCTCTCCTTGGAGAGATCCCGGACCTCCCGGGCCACCACGGCGAAGGTCTGCCCGTGCTGCAGGGCATGGGCCGCCTCGATGGCGGCATTGATGGCCAGCATGTGGGTCTTGCTCGCGATGGACCGGATGGCATCGACCACCTTGTGGGTCTCGTCGATATCGAGCATGGAATTCCCGATGTGCTCGAGGATCTCGCCCATCAGCTGGGCCACCTTGGCCTGACCTGCATTCGCCCGTTCCACCATGCCAAGGACCTGGGAGATGGATTCATCCAGATGGGTCGCATGCGCCAGGAGCTTGCGGGCGACCTCCTGCCCATCGAGTTCCAGGGCGACCATCCCCGCCGCGATCAGGGCGATGGGTTCGGTCCTCTCGGGATCCCCGGCAATGCCGAAGCTGCCGATGGTCTTGCCCTTGTAGCGAATCGGCAGATTGACGCCGGCCTTGATGACGCCTCCGGAAGCCTCGGCCTCGGCGGCCGTGACCTTGGCATCGGGGCGCCCTTCCCGCAACATCCGCTGGGCCGCCGTGTGGACGGAACCGATCCGGGACCTGACCTTGGCCGCCACGATGGTGCCGTCCGCATCGCACACGATGGTGTTCATGGCCGTCGACTTGTAAATGAATTCGATGATCTTGTCGGCGACTATGGGATCGATCGAATACCCGGATTTAACTTCTTGCATGAAGGGAGACCTCTCGGGGTGAAGCATTAGCGAATCATAGCCACCCTGATGGATTCCGAGAAGCGGCGATCTGCCGCGCGTCATCCGTCCGGTCATGCCGTGAAGGTGTACTGGGTCCCGGCCGTTTTGATCAGGAATCGGTCCGTCATCTCGCGGCTGAAGGCCACGACCGCCTTGAAACCTTACCGGCCAGTTGCGCACACGGCCATCGTCTTGGTTATTGGAGGGGGCATCCCCAACGCTATTTGCGGAATAGCTCGCTATGGGATCCCAACCGGGCGAGGCGAAGGATATCCCCATCTGGTCCCCTGGGGAAACGGGAGCGCCCGCCCGCTTTTCCCCACTTCCCCCGAAATTCCGTTCTACTTTTTTGTTAATTTCGTGTTTACCCCTTGACGAATGACGGACAAAAAGCGAAATTGGTCCAACGAAAGGTCGAGAGCTCGACCTGGTCTGGAGGTTCCAAATGTCCAAGTCCTTTGGCTACAAGCTTCCTGGGTTCTTCATGGAATACGGTCCGGTCGTCGCCGAAAGCGAAGATGGGGCCCGCGCGCAGATCCGACGCCGGCTGGGGGTCAGCCGGCTGCCCTGGGGGCTAAAGATCTGGGACCTGTCGGTGCGCCCGCTGGCCCACTGGAAGATCGACCAGGCGTCCTGAGACCGCGGGCCGGCGGCTGCTCCGGGCCAGGGCCATGGCCGGGGATGCGCCGGAGTTCAAATCCGATCCGGCGGTTCAGAGATTTTCCGTTCGGAACCGGGCCACACAAGGCCGATGGTTGGGCGCGGGGCATCCAGTGAGGCTCCGGCGCGATCCAGGCGCGCCAGGAGGGTCCTTCGACATCCCGGATACCTGCCCGCCCCCTTCCGGATCATTCGATGGCTGGAAGGGTGGGCCAGGCGAATCCCTGCTCGGAGGAATACACCCGCATCAGCCCCAGCGCCTGGGCCCAGCCGATGTCCCACTCGGGCAGCGCACGCAAGGGCGCCGGGTCCGCTTCAGGCACGAGCATGGCCCCCACCCACCGGTCGCGCCCGCTCCGCTTGGCGGCCGCCAGGCATTGCTCCGCGAACCCCAAGGCCTGCTGCCAGCTGCCCAGCGCCGGCTCGCCCGGGTGAAGCGGGAAGACACTGAAGCCGATGGACCAGCGTTCCCGGATGACCTCGCCCCCGGGGAGCATCAAGGCGAGATCCCGGCCTGCCTCGAGCAGCTTGTGGGCGAGCGGGACGGCGCCCGACCGGCGGGAGCGGCGGGCGACCAGGAGGAAGGTCCCCTCATGCCATCGCACCCGGAAATCCGTCTTCCGGGTGATCCGCCCGAGCCGATGGGCCAGTTGGCTCAACACGGCATCGCCAGCCGGGCGGCCCCACGTCCCATTGAGCCTCCCGAGATGGTCCAGGTCCAGCAGGCACAACACCAGGTCCTCCCTAGCCGCCAAGGGATCCTCGCCCGCCGCCAGGAGATCCGTGAAGGCTCGGCGGGCCTGGTGGGCGTCGGTCGCCATGGAAGGCTCCAGGAACCGGAGGTTGTGCAACCCGGTCAGGGGGTCCACGAGGGACGCGGCCTCCAGGGCCAGGGTGGAGCGGACCTGGGCTTCGGCGCTCTCCAGGCGGCCTTCGAGTTCCAGGGTCCGCCGGCCGCTCCGGCGCAGGCGCCATAAAAGCCAAAGGGCCGCAGGCCCCAGCGCGGCCATCAGGCAGAACAGGACCGCCCAGCCCCGGAGCCACCAGGGGGCCATGCGCAGGACCGTCCCCAGTCCCCCCGAACCGGGGCCGATGGGAAGGCTCCCCAGAAGGGCGGGATTCAAGGCATCGATCAGGGGCGTCCCCTCGCGCCAGATGGGCGGTGTCCGCCCCGGCGGAGGTTGGATGCTGCCGGCGGGGCCGGCGTTGGCGGCAGCCCACCCGGAATCCGCCGAAGCGGGGGACCCCCGGGCGCCTGCCGGCATCAAAGGTCCAGTGGGCCGGGCAGGTGCCCCACCCCAATCCCCAGGAGGCGATCATGAAGGGCAAGGTCAAACCCGTTCCGCAGGGCTATCACAGCGTGACGCCGTACCTCATCGTCCATGCCGCCGATGAGGCGATCCGGTTCTATATCAAGGCTTTCGGCGCTACGGAAAAGTTCCGGATGGATGGGCCGGACCACCGGGTCGCCCACGCCGAAATCCAGATCGGCGACTCCCGGATCATGCTCGCGGACGAGGCCCCTGCCGTCAAAGCCCTGTCCGCAAAGACCATCGGGGCCACTCCGGTCAGCCTCATGCTCTACGTCGAGGACGTGGACGCCACCTTCAAGGCCGCCCTCAAGGCGGGGGCCATCGAGACCCGCATGGTGGAGGACATGTTCTATGGCGACCGCACCGGTACCGTGACGGACCCCTACGGGCATGTCTGGCACCTCGCCACCCACAAGGAGGACGTGACCCCCGAGGAGATGCAGCAACGGGTGATGGCGGCCCACTGAGCGGGGCCTTGGCGAGGTTCAGGAATCCGCCCGGCGGTGGCGGTTCACCAGCTGGTCCCGCTGCTCGAGCATGGCCAGATTGAGGGTCTGGGTGAAGGCCTTCAGGGCCTCCACCAGTTGAGGTTTGGCGTGGCCGAACACCAGCCGGGTCAGGTGGGCCTGGGCCTCCTCCGTGGCCAGCCCGGACTGGGCCTGGGTGTCCAGCCAGGCGCCGATGGCCGTGGCGCACTCCGCGGCCATGCGCTGATCGGCTTCGGGCATGGCGGCGACCCGGGCCTGGAGCTCCGGCAGCGCCGCGGCCATGGCGCGCTGGAGGATCTGGCGGACGATTTGGCTTGATGATTCGTTCATTTCAATCAATCCAAACATAATCGCTGGGGGTGACATTACCAGATCCCCCATGCCTGAAATCTGAAAAAACCGGGGACTTTCTTTTTTTGCAATTTCAATGGAACCCCCGGCCTTCTGGCGGCACTCTTCATCAGCGACAACCCTGCAACCAGATGAAGCTGATGAACCGGAGCCAGCGATGAACCCGTCGCCGCAATTTTCGTTGGTCCTGCCACCCAATCTGGTGGTCTATTGCGATGAGAAAATCGTGGGATTGAATCTCAGGCGGATGGCCGCCCAGATTCCCACCAAACCCGCCGAGAAGCGGCCGCCGGGCGAGCCCCTGCCCAGGGGGATCCGCCGGACCGACCGGATCTGGTAGGAATCGCTACTGGAGCTCCAGGCTCACCGGGCAGTGGTCGGAGCCGGCCACGTCGGCGAGGATCCGGGCATCCACCACCTGGGAGACCAGTTCCCGGCTCACCAGAAAGTTGTCGATGCGCCAGCCGACGTTCTTCTCGCGGGCACCGCCGCGGGCCGTCCACCAGGTGTAGAGGCCGGGGACGCCGGGGTTGCGCTCCCGGAGGATATCCACCAGGCCGGCGGCGAGGTAGAGCCGGAAGTCCTCCCGCTCCTCGTCGGTGAACCCGGGGCTCATGCGGTTGTCCTTGGGCCGGGCCAGGTCGATGTCCTCGGGGGCCACGTTCATGTCGCCGGTGAGGATCACCTGCTCGCCCCGGCGGTGGCAGTCCGCGACGATCCCGGCCAGGTCCTTGGCGAACTGGCGCTTGAAGGGCAGCCGCACAAGGCCAGAGGAGGCGTTGGGAAAGTAGCCGGCGATGAAGGTGAGCTTGTCCCGGGTGCTCAGGATCATCCGCCCCTCCTGGTCGAAGGCCTCGATGCCCAGCCCCTTGCGGTGGGTGAAGCCGAGCTCCTTCCGGCTCAGGGTGGCCGAGCCGGCGTAGCCCTTCTTGCTGGTGGAGGGGAACCAGGCCACGTCGTAGGCCGATTCCAGCTCCCGCCGCACGCCCAGGTCCACCTGGTCCCAGTCGGCGCGGATCTCCTGGAGGGAGATCACATCGGGATCGGTCCGCTCCAGCCAATCCATGAAGCCCTGCTTGAGGATGGCCCGGAAGCCATTGACGTTCCAGCTGTAGAATTTCACAGTTCCCCCACAATGCGGTCCAGCAGCCGATCGGTGCGCCAGCGCAGCCACCCCACCAGCAGGAAGGCGCTCCAGCCCCGGAGCCGGCCGTCCAATCGCAAGTGCGCACCCCGTTCATGTGATTCCACCCGGATGGTCCCCTCGTCCACCGCGCCCAGCACGTGCCGCTGCCAGCGCAGGGTCAGCCCGGCCCCGCTGGGCTCGGGCGACCGCAGGCCGGGCCAGCTGCGTAGGCACGGCAGGCCTCCCTCGAGCCGGGACTTGACCAGGGCCAGGGGGGCATCCGTGAGAACTTCCTCCTGGAAGTGGAAAACCGGGGTCTTCATCTAGCGGATGATGAAACCCGGCTGGGTCTCGTCGGCGGCGGCCAGCAGGAAGGGCTTGTCCGCGCCGTCGACGGCGCACAACAGCATTCCGTGGCTCTCCACGCCCATGAGGGCGCGGGGCGCGAGATTGGCCACCACCACCACCCGCCGGCCCACCAGCTGCTCCGGCGTGTAGTTGGTGGCGATGCCGCCCAGGATGGTGCGCGTCTCGAAGCCCAGGTCCACGGTCATGCGGATGAGCTTCTTGCTCTTGGGCATGGCCTCGGCGGTGAGCACCAGCCCCACGCGCAGGTCGGTCTTGGCGAAGGTGTCGTAGTCGATGGTTTCCTTGAGGGGGGCCAGGACGACGGGGGGCGCTTCCACGGGGGCCGCGGGGGGGGTGGCTTCCGGTTCGTTCATGACGGCTTCCTTGTCGATGCGTTGAAAGAGGGGTTCCGGGGCGGAAACCGGGGCGGGGGCCGGCGCTTCGTAGTCGAAGTCGGCGTAGCGCTGGTCGGCCACGGCGCCCGGGAGGCCCAGGCTGCCCCAGAGGGTCTGCGCCAGGTGCGGCATCACCGGCGAAACCAGGATGGCGGTGGCCCGGAGCGCCCGGTAGAGCTGGCAGAGCACGGTGTCCAGCCTGGGGCGGTTGGCTTCGTCCTTGGCCAGCTTCCAGGGCTCGGCCTTGACGATGTAGCCGTCCAGCTGGCGCAGGTAGTTCCAGAGCCCCTCGAGGGCGGCGTGGAAATCGTTGTTCGCGGCCTTCTCCAGGTAGGCCGCGGCCAGGTTGCGGCCGCCCTCCAGGATCTCCCGGTCGGCGTCGTCCAGCACGGCCGCCACCGGCACGACGCCGTCCCGGTAGCGCTGGAGCATGCTCAGGGTGCGGGAGGCCAGGTTGCCCAGGCCATTGGCCAGGTCGGCGTTGAGCCGGTCCACGAAGCCTTCGAGGGAGAAGCTCCGGTCCAGGCCCACGGTCATCTCGCGCATGAAGAAGAACCGCATGGCGTCGTTGCCGAAGGCCATGAGCTGGTCCGGCCGGACCACGTTGCCCTTGGACTTGGACATCTTGTCCTCGCCCATGAGCCACCAGCCGTGGGCCAGGATGGTCCTGGGCAGAAGGGCCCGGATCCGGGCGGGCAGCGGACCCTCCAGGTCGTCCCCGTCGGCCCGGTGCATGGCCATGAGGAAGGCCGGCCAGTAGACCGCGTGGAAGCGCAGGATGTCCTTGCCCACCAGCTGGAAGGTGGGCGGCCAGAAGCCCTCGGGACAGGCCGAGAGGTAGTTGAGCAGGGCGTCGAACCACACGTAGACGACGTGCTTCTCGTCCCCCGGGACGGGGATGCCCCAGGTGATGCTGGTGCGGCTGATGCTCAGGTCCTGGAGGTTGCCGCGGCTGCCGCCGGGGGCGACGAACTGCCGGACCTCGTTGAGCCGGAACTCGGGCCGGACGAACTCCGGATACTGCTCGTAGAGCTGGATGAGCCAGTTCTCGTAGGCGGAGAGGCGGAAGAAGTAGCTCTCCTCCTCCAGCTCCACCAGCTGGTGGGCCAGCCCCTGGGCCTGCAGCTCCTTGGCCTGGGTCTCGGTGACGTAGGCCTCGTCGCTGACCGAATACAGCCCCTTGTAGGTGGCCTTGAAGATGTCCCCGGAAGCCAGCAGCTGGGTGAACTTGGCCTGGACCACGGCCTTGTGCTCGGGATCGGTGGTGCGCACGAAATGGTCGTGGGTGAGCTCCAGGCGCCGCCAGAGGTCGGCGAAGTTCTGGACCACCTCGTCGGCCAGGGCCCGGGGCGTGATGCCCCGGGCGGCCGCGGCCTTCTCGATCTTCTGGCCGTGCTCGTCGGTGCCGGTGAGGAAATACACCTCCTCGCCCATCATCCGCCGGTGCCGGGCCAGGACGTCGGCCAGGACGGTGGTGTACGTGTGGCCGATGTGCGGCCGGTCGTTCACGTAGTAGATGGGGGTGGTGATGAAACAGCGGTCCGACACGTTGCCTACTCCTCGGTGATCTCGGCCTTGATGATGCGGTCGTTGCCGACGATGGACTGGACGACCTTGATGTCCTCGGCGCCCACGCACTGGCCGAACACGGTGTGCACGCCGTCCAGGTGGGCGACGCTGCCGCGGGCCCCGTTGCAGATGAAGAACTGGCTGCCGCCGGTGTTCTTGCCCGCGTGGGCCATGGAGATGGCGCCCAGGTCGTGCTTGTGCGGGTTGCCCTGGGTCTCGCACATGATCTTGTAGCCGGGGCCGCCGGTGCCGGGCATGCCCTTGGCGCCTTCCCGGGTGTTCGGGCAGCCGCCCTGGACCATGAAATTGGGGATCACCCGGTGGAAGGCCAGGCCATCGTAGAACCCCTCCTTGGACAGCTTCACGAAGTTGGCCACGGTGCCCGGAGCCTCCTTGGGGAACAGCTCGATGTTGATGTCGCCCTTGCTGGTCTGCAGTTTCACGCGGGTCATGGTCGCTCCTCGGGTCAAACAACCAGCATAGCCTGTGGCGGCGGGTCGGCAAAATAGATAGACTCCAGGTTCGGGGTTCGCCCGGACGTGGAGCAGGCATGATGGGATTGACGAAGAGGGTGGCCCTCGCGGGCATGGTGGTGATCGCCCTCGGGCTGGCCTGCGCCAAACCCAAGGCGATCACGCCCGCCAAGCCGATCCCGGCCGGGACCGTCCAGTTCCAGTTCACCGCCAAGGTGGAGGGCCCGCTGGACCTGACCATCGACGGCGTCCGGATCCCCGTGCAGAAGCTCGGCCGGAAGAAGTGCAAGCACCTGACCATCTCCGGCCTGGCCGCGGGCCGCCACCACATCGTGATCCTCAGCGCCCTGGATGCCTTCGGCCCCGACCAGATCGACGTGGACCTGACCTCCGCCAAGGGCGAGTTCCAGGTGCTCTTCGCCCAGCAGTTCAAATCCGTCCTCTACGGCAAGCCGGAAGCGACGCCCAAGGCGGAAGGGATGCCCGGAGTGGTGGCCCACCTCGAACCCTGATGGCCCGGCCCGCCCGGTACCTGGGGCTCGGCGCCGCCCTGGCCGTGGCCGTCCTGGCCGGCTGGGTGGCCGTGAGGGCGCGCCGCGTCGCCCACGAGCTCGTGGCTCCGCCGTTCTACCGGCCCCAGCCGCTGGCGCGGGTCGAGGCCACCTTCCGGGAACTGGCCGCGGGCCGGGACGGCGATCCGGGCGGCACCTGGGAGACCTTCCCGGCCGGCCTCCGGCAGGTCTGGCGGCTGCGCCGGCGCGCCCCGGCCCCGGGCACGGTGCTCCTGCTGCACGGGTTCGGCGACGACCGCTGGGGCACCAGCCCGGCCCTGCAATGGTTTCCCCAGCTGGACGCGGCCATCTTCACCTACCTGGGCCGGGACGAGGCCCTGCGCGCCGGCCGCCCGGCACCGCCGGTGACCTTCGGCGTCCAGGAGTCCCGGGAGGTGGTCGACGTGGTGCACGCGCTGGAGCGCCAGGGCTGCCCCCGGGACCGGATCATCCTGGTGGGCCGCAGCATGGGCGCCAGTGTCGGACTGCTGGCCCTGGCCGCCCTCGAGCGCGAGGGCCGGGGTCCGCTGGGCGGGATCATCTGGGAGGGCGCCCCGGCCAGCAGCCGGGATTTCGCCGAGCGCCTGGTGCGCGGACCGGAGGACCGGTTCTGGCACCCCTGGCTGGCGCCCTTGATCGGCGACCTGGCCAGCCGTCTGGCCGCCCTGGAAGGGCGCTACGACCGGAACGGCACCGACCTCCTCCGGCAGACCGCCGGCGCGCCCCTGGGCACGCCCAGCCTGTGCTTCATCGCCTCCCAGGACCGGCTGGCCCCGCCGGCGGTCCAGCGGGAAATGGCTGCCCGGTTCCGGACGACACGCACCATTTCGGTGCCGACCTGGCACCTGCACTGCTCGGAAAGCCTGGGCCCCGCCTACACCGAGGCCCTGCGGGCCGCGGTCGGCAGCTGGCTCACTCGTCGATGAGACGGCTGCGGAGTTCCTTGCCCAGCTTGAAGTAGACCACCCGCTTGGGCGGCACATGGATGGACTGGCCGCTGCGGGGATTGCGGCCCTGGCGGGCCTTGCGGTCGCGCAGCCGGAAGGAGCCGAAGCCGCGCAGTTCCACGCCCTCGCCCCGGTGCAGGGATTCGACGATGCTGTCGAGGAAGCTGTTGACCAGCAGGTCCGCGTCCTTCTTGGCCATTTCCAGATTCTCGATGAGATGTTTGGAAAGGTCAGCCTTGGTAAGGGTTTCCATCGTTTCCATGTAGCTCTCCGTGCACAGGGATGGGTTACGTGTCACCCATAAGATCCTCTACTACCGTAATACGTCAATAGCTCAAATGCCGGGGTATAAAAAATTTGAAAGTCATCAGGCTACAAAATTTTTATTTTACAATTATAATTAATTTCACATTTTATTGAATCTAAAAGACTTAAAATTCCACTATCCGGAGAAATGCTGACCTCGTATAAAAAAATGCGGCCCTTGTTCCCAAGGGCCGCATTTCCAATTACCTGCGATCTTCAGCTGAGGAGCCAGTCCAGCAGCCAGCGGGGGCCCTCCCCGGTGGCGCCCTGCGGACGGAAGTCCCGCTCGGAGCTGGACCAGTTGCCCGACAGATCCACGTGGGCCCAGGAGGCCGCCGAGACGAACTCCTTGAGGAACAACCCGGCGGTGATCGCGCCGCCCCAGCGGGTGCCGGTGATGTTCTTGATGTCGGCGACCTTGCTGCGGAGCTGCTCCTTGTACTCCTCGACCAGAGGCAGCTGCCAGAGGTACTCGCCCGAGCGGGAACCCGCATCCAGGAGCCGCTCCACCAGCTTCTGGTCGGTGCCCATCACCGCCGAGACGCCGTCGCCCAGGGCCACGACGCAGGCGCCGGTGAGGGTGGCGAAATCGACGATATGGTCGGCGCCCATGCCCGAGGCGTAGTCGAGCAGATCCGCCAGCACCAGTCGCCCCTCGGCGTCGGTGTTGAGCACTTCGATGGTCTTGCCGCTGCGCGCGCGGATCACGTCGCCCGGCTTGTAGCTGGAGCCGCTGGGCATGTTCTCCACCAGGCCGAGCAGGCCGGTGACCTGGACCGGGGCTTCCACCTGGGCGCAGGCCACCAGGGTGGCCAGCACGATGGCGGCCCCGGTCATATCGTCCTTCATGGTCTCCATGCCGCCGGCGTCCTTGAGGGAGAGGCCGCCCGAATCGAAGGTGACGCCCTTGCCCACCAGGACGATGTGGCGCTTGGCCTTCTCCTTGGGCTTGTACTCGAGCTTGACCACCCGGGGCGGCCGTTCGGAGCCCTTGCCCACCGCCAGCACGGCGTTGAAGCCGCCCTTGGCCAGCTCGTCCGGGCCCAGGATCTCGATGCCCAGCTTGTGCTGCTTGGCCAGCTTCTGGGCCTCGGCGGCGAAGGTCTCGGGATAGAGGTCGCTGGCCGGAGTGTTGGCCATGTCCCGCACCCGGTGGCAGGCGGCGACGCCGGCCTCGATCTGGGGCAGGCGGCGCCGGGCCTTGCGGGTGTCGTCGCCGTTGGTGAACACTTCCAGGCTCTCGAAGCGCTTGGGCTCGGGCTTGCCCTTGAAGGCGGTGAAATCGTAGTCGGCCAGGAGGGCGCCTTCCAGCACCGCCTCCTGGACCTCGTCGTGATCCAGGGAGGAGGTCGAGGGGGAGACCACGCCGACCTTCTTCCAGCCCTTCTTCAAGGCGGTGCGGGCGGCAGTTCCCACCGCCTTGCGGATTTTGTTGTGGGTAACGGCCTCTTCTTCGCCCAGGCCGACCAGAAGCATCCACCGCGAATCCTTCACCCCATTGGGGTGATGGAGGGGCACAACTTCAAGATAGTCCGCCTTGAAATCGCTTTCATCCATGACCTGCCGCGCAACCTTGCTGATGGCCAGTGGCAGCCGGTGCCTCTCCCGCCCGGAGAATACCGGGACGATCAGGACGTCGCCCGAGAAATCCTTGCCAGTCTGGGAGCTTATTTCGATGGTCGGCATATGTCTCCTCGCAGAAATCAATCCCATGCTAATACGGAAGAGTCCTGACAAAGCGATTTTTTTACCGGGTTAGCCATCGTGGAAGGTCGAATCTCTAGTGGCGGTTTTTTGATGCCCGGCCCGGCCGCCCTTGCCTCCGGGCCGGATCTCAAGCACTCTGGAGCGGGGATCCGGCGCATGCGCGACAGAGAGCTGATTCAGCGCATCAAGGACGGGACCGATCTGGTGGCCCTGGTGGGGCAGGCGGTCAAGCTGAGGCGCCAGGGCTCGGCCTGGGTCGGACTCTGCCCCTTCCACAGCGAGCGCAGCCCCAGCTTCCAGGTGGTGGCCGACCGCGGCTTCTACCACTGCTTCGGCTGCGGCAAGCACGGCGACGCCTTCACCTGGCTCATGGAGCGGGAGGGCCTGCCGTTCCCCGAGGCGATGGAGCAGCTGGCCCGGGGCGCGGGCGTGGAACTGCCCCAGAAACGGGAACGGCCGGCGGCCGAACTGGACCTGGAGGCCCGGATCCGCCAGGCCCTGGAAGGCGCCCAGGCCTTCTACGAGCGCAAGCTGGCCGAGACCCCCAAGGCCCGGGATTACCTCCAGGCCCGGGGCATGACCCCGGCCTTCATCCAGGAGTCCGGCCTGGGCTGCGCTCCCGATGCCTGGGAAGGACTGATGAACCACATGAAGGGCCTGGGCTTCTCCGGCGAGCTGCTGGAGCAGGCCGGCCTGGTCTCCCGCAGCGAACGCGGCAGCTACCTGGACTTCCTGCGGGACCGGCTGGTGATCCCCATCTTCGACGCCCGGGGCCGGGTGATCGCGTTCGGCGGCCGGGCCTTCGGCGATGCCAAGCCCAAGTATCTCAATACCCGGGAGACCGCCCTGTTCCAGAAGGGCTCGGTCCTGTTCGGCTTCCACCGGGCCAAGGGCCAGCTGCGGGACGGGGCCCTGGTGGTGGAAGGCTATTTCGATGTGCTCCAGCTCCATCAGCAGGGCATCCACCAGGCGGTGGCGCCCCTGGGCACGGCCCTCACCGAAGCCCATCTGCAGCTGGTCGGCCGGTTCACCAAGCGCCTGATCCTGTGCTTCGACGGCGACGCGGCGGGCCTGCGGGCCATGGAGAAGAGCCTCAAGCTGGCCCTTCCGATGGGCTTCGACGTGCGCCTGCTGCTCCTGCCCCAGGGCGAGGACCCCGACACCTGGTGCATGGCCCTGGGCGCCCAGGCGTTCCGGGAACTCATGGGCAAGGCCCCGGACTGGACCAACTTCATCATCAACCGGGCGCTGGAGGGCAAGGACCTGCGCCGGACCGTGGACCGGATGGAAGCGCTGCGCGAGCTGGCCGGGTACCTGGCGTTCCTGCCGGCCACGGCCGAGCAGCGGGAACTTTTCGCCAGCCTGGCCCACGAACTGCGGATCCCGCTGGAGGAGCTGGACCGGGCGGTCAAGGCCCGGACCCAGGCCCCGCCGGCCGAGGCGGCGGCGGTCCCGGCCCAGGCCGCGGAAGTGGACGACCTGCTCAGGCCGCTCCTGATCCTGGCCAAGGATCCCCGGATCCTGGCCCGCCTGGGCGAGATTTCGCCGGCGTGGTGGGAGGGCCTATTGGGGGCCCCGCTGCTCCAGTGCCTGCTGGACGCGGTGGGGGATGAGTCTCATATTCCACCCGAGGCCCTGGCCCAGCTCCGCTACCTCGAGGCCCGCTGGTCGGTCAAGGATGACGCCGAGCTGGTGCCGGACCAGGTCTTCCTGAAGCTGGAGATGGCCTACGTCGAGAGGGAGAAGCAGGCCCTGAACCGGCAGCTGCAGGATCCGGCGGTCATGGTGGACCCGGCGATGTCCCAGCGGTTGGCGCAGAAACTGGAGGACCTGCTGCAGCGCGGCGGGCAGCTTCGTAAAATGCTTATGGCGATGAGGAGAAAGGCATTTTCCGGGTAAACGTTCTGTGCCGCTGGCGCATCTAATTTGTAATTTCCCCCTTGTCAGGGGGATTGGGGTACTTATACTGAGTAATTCTGGGTGCCTTGTCACGATGGGTATGCTCTGCCCTCGACCCGGCATCCAGGCTTCCAACCCTGCTTGACACCTTGGATCAATGAGATCCCGTGGTTCTTTGAGGTTTTGATGGTCCCAAACCCGGCCCGTGAAAGCTACTACCAGCTCACGAAAGCATTGATCTCCATGGGCAGGACCCGCGGGTACGTCCTGGTGGACGAACTCAACTCGTTCCTGCCCGGCTCCGCCTCCTCGCCCCAGGATCTCGAAACCCTGATGACGATGTTCGGCAAGCTGGCCATCGGCGTCGGCGTGACCGAAGCCGAGGCCCTCATGGCCCGGGAGCAGTCCGAGGCGGAGGCGGTGTTCACGGACGCGCCCGCCAAGCTCGACAAGGACCTGGAAATCGACATCGACGGCCCGGACGCCGACAAGTTCAACGACCCGGTCCGGATGTACCTCAAGGAAATGGGCACCGTCCCCCTGCTCAAGCGCGAGGACGAGGTGGAGATCGCCAAGCGCATCGAAGTGGGCGTGCGCAGCGTCATGCGGGCCCTGTCCCGCTCCCGCCTGGCCTCGAGCCTGCTGATCGACATCGGCCGCATGCTCAAGGAGAACCCGGGCAAGATCCGGGAAGTGGTGGGCCTGTCCGACGAGGTCGACGAGGACGAGGATGCCGAGAACACCTCGGCCACCCAGCACGTTCACCACCAGTTCGAGAAGCTCCTGGTCTACGAGCAGGGCCTGCAGGAGCTGCTGGCGCTCAAGGCCAGCGGCAAGCCCCTGCCCAAGAAGCGCCACATCGACCGGGAGATCCTCATGGCCCGGGGCCGGGTCAGCCGGCAGATCCGCCGCCTGGGCCTGAACAGCCTGGCCGTCACCCGGCTCATCGACAAGATCACCCACCATCACATCCAGGTGATGGGCGGCGAGCGCAAGCTGCGCGAGCTGCGGGACCGCCTCAAGAACCCCGCCTTCGCCAAGATGAAGGACCGCTACACCGCCGACATCGCCCACATCGAGGGCGAGCTGGCCCGGTTCTTCATCAAGTACGAGACCGAGAGCGAGCAGTTCCACGCGGACTACAACGGCCTCAAGTCGGCCGAGAGCATCAGCAGGGCCGCCAAGGCCGAACTGATCGAAGCCAACCTGCGCCTGGTGGTCTCCATCGCCAAGCGCTACACCAACCGCGGCCTGCAGTTCCTGGACCTGATCCAGGAGGGCAACATCGGCCTCATGAAGGCCGTCGACAAGTTCGAGTACAGTCGCGGCTTCAAGTTCTCGACCTACGCCACCTGGTGGATCCGGCAGGCGATCACCCGGGCCATCGCCGACCAGGCCCGGACCATCCGCATCCCCGTGCACATGATCGAGACCATCAACAAGCTGATCCGCACCCAGCGCGAGCTGGTGCAGAAGCTGGGCCGGGAGCCCTCCAGCGAGGAGATCGCCCACGCCATGGACATGCCCGTGGGAAAGGTCCGCAAGGTCATGAAGATCGCCCAGGAGCCCATCAGCCTGGAGACCCCCATCGGCGAGGAGGAGGATTCCCACCTGGGGGACTTCATCGAGGACAAGGGCGTCGTCTCCCCCGTGGAGCAGGTGGTCAGCCAGCGCCTCAAGGAGACCGTCAACCAGGTCCTGCAGACCCTCACCGAACGGGAGGAGAAGGTCCTTCGCATGCGCTTCGGCGTCGGCGACGAGGCTTCGGAACACACCCTTGAGGAGGTCGGCAGCGAATTCGCCGTCACCCGCGAGCGCATCCGCCAGATAGAGTCCAAGGCCCTGAGAAAGATCCGGCATCCCCGGTATTCCAAGACGCTCAAGGCGTTCCTGGGCTAGCTTTTCCCAGCGCCCCAGCGAAACCCCAGCGTCCCAGCGGTTGATCCGTTTCTTGAGCATCCCGATCCGATCGGGCCATTCCGGTCGCCCGGAAACATCAAGAATCTGATCAAACGCTGGGACGCTGGGGTTTCGCTGGGGCGCTGGGAAAAGATGGGCGCGGATATCCAGGGCCAATCGTCCCTTCCGCCCTGTGAAGAAAAACCCTTTTCAAGGCCAGTGGGCGATTGACTTCCCCGCCGCTCCAAGGGACGCTCATGGAGAGGCGAAAAACGTGCTTTCCAAAGACCAGACCCTGGGTAGATACCAGATTCTCGACCGCCTGGGCGCGGGCGGCTTCGGGACGGTATATCTCGCCATGGATCTGTTACTTAAGCGAAAGGTGGCACTCAAGGTGCCGCACCACCAGGCCGACGAGGCCAGCCTGCTCCAGGAACCCCAGATCATGGGCAACCTCAAGCACCCCAACATCGTCGAGCTGCTCACCGTGGAGAAGAAGGACGACACCTTCTTCATGGTCATGGAATATGTGGACGGCGAGAGCCTGGACAAGCTGATCCGCCGGGAGCGGACCGTGGCCCCGTCACGGACCCTGGAGATCGCCACGGACGTCTGCTCGGCCATCGCCTTCGCCCATGCCCGCCAGGTGATCCACCGGGACCTGCGCCCGGCCAACATCATTATCACCCGGGAGGGCGTGGCCAAGGTCACCGATTTCGGCACCAGCCGGATCCTCGAGCTGCAGAAGGAGGACTACGCCCGCACCCGGATCGGCTCGCCGCCGTACATGGCTCCCGAGCATTTCCGCGGCCGGACGGTGTTCCAGAGCGACCTGTGGTCGCTGGGCATCACCATCTACGAGATGCTTACCGGCACCGTGCCCTTCTATGACGCCGATCCGGTCAAGATCGCCCAGGCCTTCCAGAGCACCCCGGTGGTCCCGCCGCACCTGCGCAATCCGGCCGTGCCCAAGGCCATGAGCGACGTCGTGATGAAGGCCCTGGCCATCAACCTGGGCGACCGCTACCTGTCCGCCCAGGAACTGCTCAAGGCGCTCCGGCCGCTGCGCGAAGGGGTGGCCCGGGAGACCCGGCCGGTGGGGACGGCCGTGCTGGCGGCGCACCTGAACACGCCGGGTGGCGCGCCCCGCGGCCCCATGGTGACCCACGCGCGCCTGTGCCGGTTCTGTTATCGTCCCTTGTCGAGGACCGCCGTCACGTGTCCCGCATGCGGCGAGAAAAATTGCTGAACGAGAGCGCCCAGCCACCCAGCCCCAAGCGAATCTGGTCGCGCCGTTGGGTGCGCCGGGTGACCTATTGCCTCGCGGCCGGGGTGGTCACGGCCGGCCTGGTGGCCTGGGCCGTGCAGCGGCCCCAGGTGGACCGCTGGCTGGTGGCGCAGATCGACCAGCTGGTGCGCCGGGAGACCGGGCTTGGCTTCCAGGCCGAGAGCCTGGAGGTCCATCCCTTCCAGGGCCGGCTGATCTTCCACCGCCCCAGCCTGGGCGGTGACCTGTTCCAGGCCCAGCTCCTGGAGGTGGACCTGGAGCCGTATTCGCTGTACCGGGTTCCGCACATCCGGCGGATCCTCCTGGACAGCCCGAGGCTGCAGATCGACCCCGGTCGCCTGGCCCCCTTCAAGCTGCGGGAGCACCCGGGCTCGAAGGAGACCGCCCGGTTCCGCATCGACCGGGTGGAGGTGCGCGATGGCCTGGCCCGGATCCAGGAGCCGGCCTGGGGGCTCCCGCTGGCCACCTGCACCTTCACCGTCGACGGCTGGGGCCGCGGCGAGAACCAGCTCTGGCTGGAGGCCCGGGTGCCCCGGCTGGTCCTCGGCGAAGGCCCGGACCGGATGCTGGGCGACCTGGCCCTCAAGTGCAGGGCGACCGAGGAAGCCATCGACTACGCCCATGTCACGGCCCGCCTGGGGGACAGCGCCGCCAGCCTGGACGGGGCCTTCCACTTCCACTACCGGGAACTCAAGGCCGAGGCCAGGGGCGACCTCAACCTGGCGGAACTCCCGCGCCTCCGGCCCGGAGCGTCCGGGCCGAGCCCGGCCGCGGGATTCCTGGCCTTCAAAGGGAAGGTCCAGGGCCCGGCCCTGGCGCCGACCTGGAACCTGGTCCTGGACGGCCGCCAGATCCAGGCCCGGGGCGCCCCCTTCCACGCCGGCACCCTGCACGCCGCCGCCGCCGGCAGCCCCGGCAGGCTCCGCCTGGAGAACCTGGTCTGGGATTCCCTGGATGGCAAGCTCGAGGCCAGCGGCAACTGGTCCAAGCCGATCGGGACCACCCTGGTGCTCAGCGCGGACCGGGTCTCCCTGGCCCCGGCCGGAGTCTACGCCCGCTCCGACCTGCTCAAGGGCCTGACCGGGCACTTCCACGGCACCGCCGCCATCCCCACCCCGCCATGGGCCGTCCCCGACCTGCAGAAGATCGACCTGCGCGGCAGCGGACAGTTCCTCAAGGATGGCCAGAAGGTCGGGACCGTGGAACTGGCCGCGGCCGACGGCCGGCTGCGGGCCACGGAGCTGAGCCTGGCGGTGGAGGGCACGGAATTCCACGGCAGCGCCTCGGCCCAGCTCCACAAGCAGGGGCTGGCGGCCCTGGAGGCCGAGGGCGAGGTGGCCACCGACGCCGCCGAGGTGGCCCGGGCGCTGCAGGCCTGGGATGTGACCGAACTGGACATGTCCGGCGCCACCCGGGTCCGGGGCACCATGGCCTGGGATCGGCGGTCCGGGCTCCAGGTGGACGGCCACGCCGAGGTGGACGGCCCCCGCTGGCACGGCGCCCATGCCGACCGGATCGTTTCGGATGTCGCCATCCGCCGGGATGTCCTCACCCTCACCGGGATCGAACTGGAGAAGGGGACGGGCCGGGGCGAGGGCACGATCTGGCTGACCTGGGCCGGCGGCCCCCCGGGTGCGGACCAGATCGACATGTGCTTCACCGCCTTCCGGCTGCCGATCCACGAGGGCCTGGCCGCCGCCGATGAGCAGAACCTGGACATCCAGGGCACCGGCAGCGGCTGGGTCCGGCTGCACGGCCCGTTCCCGCGGATCCTGATGGAGGGCCAGGCCGTGACCGAGGGCGGCCGCGTCTACGGCATCGACATCCCCGCGGCCTCGGCCAATTTCGCCATGGACATCGCCCGGCTCCGGATCCAGGCCGACCAGGTGCGGATCGCCGACAACCTCGACCATCTCGAGGGCGGGCCCGGCCCGCTGGACCTGACCGGGACCATGGACATGGACGCCGACCACGGCCGTTGGACCGCCCAGCTCTCGGGCACCGCGGATTCCCGGATCCTGGGCCTGCCGGGCCCGCAGATCCGTGGCCAGGTGACCACCCGCATCGACGGCCCGCTGACCGCGCCCCTGGGGCCCTACCAGGCCCCGGAAGGCACCTTCGCCCTCACCCAGGGCCAGCTGAACCTGCCGGGCCTCGAGCTCAAGGGGCTCGAGGCCCGCCTGTCCTTCAAGGATGGCCGCCTCCAGGCGCAGGCCGGCCTCGCCGGCAAGCCCTCGCCGCTGGTCGAGGTGAACGCCCTCCAGACCGGCCCCGGGCGGCTCGCGGGAACGGCCCGGGCCCAGTTTTCCCCGGCCACCGCCGACAGCACCGTGCTTTCGACCCAACTCTCCCAGGGCTTCATCAAGGGCCTGGACCTGGATATCCAGGGCCAGGGGGCCTGGACCCGGGGCGGCCTGGCCTGGAAGGGCCAGCTGGCGCATTTCCAGAGCGACTTCGAGGGCTTCCAGCTCGGCCAGACCCTGCCGGGAACCTTTTCCGGCGATCTGACCGGCTGCAAACTGGCCCTGGACCTCGAGGGCCGCACGCTGACGGCCCAGGGCGCGGCTTCACCGGAATCAGCCACCATGAGCCTGTCGGGCTGGCTGCCCTTCCATCCGGACGGCAAGCTGGATCTGGCCCTGGCCGGGGCGGCTGAACTGGCCAACCTCAAGGCCATCCTGGACCATATCGTGGATCCCGGACAGTACAGCCTGGTGGCGGACATGCGCCCGGCCGGAAGCGCCACCTTCAACCTCAATCTGACCGGCCAGCCCAGCAACCCATTCCTGGCCGGCCGGCTGGACCTTCGGGGCGGCCGGGTCTCCGAACGCACCTACCCCCAGAGCATCGAGAACGTCGACTTCACGGCCTGGTTCAACGGCCGCGATATCACCATCCCCCAGGACGCCCCGCTGCGCGGGACCCTGGCCCAGGGCGCGCTGGCGGCCTGGGGCCGGCTCACCTGGGGCGGCCAGGGGCTGAGCAGCTACGACCTGTCCGCCACCCTGGATGATTTCCAGTTCCGCGACCTGCCCGAGGGCTTCGAGATCCACGGCGGGTTCAACGGCACACTGCAGGGCAACAACCGCGAGGGCGGCCTGCTCCAGGGCACCATCAAGGCCAAGAGCATGCTCTACGAGGCCGATATCAACCTCAACGACGTGATCCTGGCGGGCGCCTTCGGGGGCGGCCTGAGCACCCGCGACCCCTCGGACCCGCTGGCCCGGATCGAGCTGGACCTGGATCTGCAGCTGGCCCGGCCCTGGGAGATCGACACCAACCTCCTCAAGCTGCAGGGCCGGCCCACCGGCGCCTTCAAGATCAAGGGCTCGCTGGCCAACCCCGGACTCAAGGGGCGGATGGAACTGCTGCCCGGCGGGCGGCTCACCAACCTGCTTCCCGCCGGCGACGTGGTCCTGGAGCGGGGCTCGGTGGAGTTCACCGATCCGGCCAGGTTCAACCCGGTGGTGGATCTGCAGGGCACGGTCGAGGTCGACCCCTACCTGGTCACCCTGGCCATCACCGGCACCCTGGACCAGATCAACGCCCGCCCCAGCTCCACCCCCGCCCTGCGGCCCGACGAGATCTTCGCCATCCTGATGGACCCGTCGGCGGTCAGCAAGGTCGGCACCACCATGGGCGCCCCCACCCAGACCGCCGTCAACACAGGGATTTTCAACCAGGGCGCCGGCCTGCTGACCTCCCTCGCCCTGGCCGACGGACTGGACCGCCTGCGCAAGACCCTGGGCCTGGACCGGGTCAACTTCGCCTACGCCAGCGGCCCCAACCTGACCATCGAGAAGCGCTTCGATATCCTCGGGCACAAGACGCCCGTGATCTATAATTACAAGCAGGAGGGGACCCAGACCACGATCAGCGGCAACGTCGCCTTCCGGTTCGGCAATTTCGTCATCCAGCTCGGCGCCAAACAGGTGACCGGCACGACCCAGACCCCCGGCGATGTCACGGTCCAGGGCGTCCAGCCCTCCGGTGAAATCCGCCACACCTGGATTCCCAAATGATTCGTGTCCAAGCCTTCGCCCGCTACCGCGACCTCCTGGGATTCCAGGACCAGGAATTCCCCCTGCCTGCCCCGGCCACCCTGGCCGGCCTGCTCGCGGATCCACTGTTCTCCGGCCTCCCGGCCGAGGCCCTGCTGGCCGTGAACCAGACCTTCGCGACCCGGGAGGCGGCACTGCAGGACGGCGACGAGGTCGCGCTGCTGCCGCCGGTCAGCGGCGGCTAATCCTTGCGCAAACGGGCCTGCAGCGAGGCCGGCAGCGCCTGGAACCAGGCCTCCTCCTGCCCCGGCGGCGGCAGCAGGGCGCCGTATTCGACCATGTTGCCGGGTTCGAGCTCGCTCAGGTAGACCCAGACCTCTTCGCGCGGGACCCCGGCGATGGCGCTGATATCGTCACAGACCCGCAGCAGCAGCCGGGACCGCTGTTCCGGGCTGCGGCCGGCCCGGATGTTGCCGTGGATGAAGATCTGGCTGGCCGGGCCGGGCTCGCCGCCCAGGTAGAAATCCTCCGGCTGGAATTCCCGGAAGATGACTTCGGCGAAATAGGTGGGCGCGCGGGCCTCTTCGCTGTGGATGGCGGTGAGGGTGCGGGCGATGCGCTGCTTCTGTTCGCCGGCGAGGCGGCCGGCGGCGGCGTAGCAGAGGTAGGTGGGCATGGTGGCTCCGGGTCAGAGCCCCATGGTAGCCCGAGGCCGGCCCGGATGCCCGGGCGGGGCCGATGGAAATAAGGATGGCTCGTCCCAGGTCTGCCTCGCCATACTAGGGGAACTTTGCTCCGGGCCCGCTCATGACAATCAGGTACCTTACGCCTCTCGCTGCGGCCATTCTGCTGGCCGGCTGCGCCCATCCGACCAAGCCTCCCGGGCCGCTCCAGGTGGGGGTGACCGCGGTGATCCAGCAGGATGTGCCCGTGATCCATGAATGGATCGGCACCCTGGACGGCATGGTCAACGCCGAGATCCGGCCCCAGGTGGAGGGCTACGTGCTCCGGCAGGTCTACCGGGAGGGCTCCCAGGTACACAAGGGCCAGACCCTGTTCGAAATCGACCCGCGCCAGTTCGCCGCGACCGCGACCGTGGCGCGGGCGGCCCTGGCCCAGGCGGCCGCGGGCCGGGACAAGGCCAAGCTGGACGTGGACCGGTTCACCCCCCTGGCCGCCCAGAAGGCCATTTCCCAGCAGGAGCTGGACAATGCCCAGGCGGCCCTGCGCCAGGCCCAGGCCGCGGTCGACTCGGCCCAGGCCAACCTGGACCGGGCCACCCTCAGCCTGGACTGGACCCGGGTGGTCTCGCCCATCGACGGCGTCGCCGGCATCGCCAAGGTGCAGGTCGGCGATCTGGTCAACGGCCAGCGGGCCATGACCACGGTTTCCACCCTCGATCCCATCAAGGTGTATTTCAACGCCACCGAGAAGGAATACCTCGACTGGGCCCGGGCCTGGGCCGGCGGCGGCGGCAAGGGCAGCCTGGAACTGGTGCTCGCCGATGGCAGTGCCTACGGCCCGCATGGCGACCCGCTCCTGGCCGACCGGAACGTGGACATCCGCACCGGCACCATCACCCTGGCCGGGACCTTCCCCAACCCCGGCGGTGTGCTGCGCCCGGGCCAGTACGGCAAGGTCCGGGCCGCGGTGGCCACCGAGCACAACGCCCTGTTGGTGCCCCAGCGGGCGGTCTGGGACGTCCAGGGCAGCGCCCAGGTGGCGGTGGTGGGCGGCGACAACAAGGTCGATATCCGCGCCGTGCGCACCGGGCCCCGGGTCGGGCCGCTGGTGGTGGTGGAGCAGGGCCTGGCCCCGGGCGACCGGGTGGTGGTGGAGGGCACCCAGAAGGTCACGGCCGGCCTGCTGGTCGCGCCCACCGCCGGGAAGTAGCGCCGTGCCCGAATTCTTCATCAAGCGCCCGATCGTCGCCATGGTCATTGCGATCATCACTCTGATCGCCGGCCTGGTCTGCATGCGCGGCCTGCCCGTGGCCCAGTTCCCCGACATCGTCCCGCCCCAGATCCTGATCTCGACCAACTACACCGGCGCCGACGCGGTGACCATCGAGCAGGCGGTGGCCGCGCCCCTGGAGCAGCAGCTCAACGGCGTGGACAACATGCTCTACATGCAGTCGACCAACGCCAACGACGGCACCATGAGCGAGACCGTCACCTTCGATCTGGGCTCCGACGTCAACCTGGACCAGGTGAACACCCAGAACCGCATGGCCCAGGCCCAGCCGTTCATGCCCGCCGAGGTCAACCAGAACGGCATGACCATCCGCAAGTCGACCGGCACCGCGCTTCTGCTGGTGGCCCTCTATTCCCCGAAGAGCACCTACGACGCGCTGTTCCTCAGCAACTACGGCACCATCAACGTGGTCGACCCGCTCTACCGGGTGCCCGGGGTGGGCCAGGTCATCGTCTACGGCGCCGGCGACTACGCCATGCGCATCTGGGTCAAGCCCGACCTGCTGGCCAAGCTGGGCATCACCGTGCCCGACATCAACAAGGCCGTATCCCAGCAGAACTCGGTCAACCCGGCCGGCCAGATCGGCGCCGAGCCGCAGGCCAAGGGCCAGGAGATGACCTACACGGTGCGCGCCCAGGGCCGCCTGACCACGCCCGAGCAGTTCGGCCGGATCGTGGTCCGGGCCAACCCGGACGGCTCGGTGGTGCGCCTCGAGGACGTCGCCCGGGTCGAGCTCGGGGCCATGGCCTACAAGCAGATCGGCCGCTTCAACGGGCAGCCCACCTGCATCCTGGCGATCTTCCAGACTCCGGGCTCGAACGCCCTGGAGGTGGGCGACGCGGTCAAGAAGCAGATGGCCAGCCTGAAGCAGCGGTTCCCCTCCGACCTGGACTACACGGTCTCGGTGGACACCACCCTGCCGGTCCGGGAGGGCATCAAGGAGATCATCTGGACCCTGGGCGAGGCGATGATCCTGGTGATCCTGGTGGTCTACATCTTCCTGCAGAACTGGCGGGCCACGCTGATCCCGATGATCGCCGTGCCGGTATCCCTGATCGGCACCTTCGCGGTGTTCCCGCTGCTGGGCTTCTCCATCAACACGCTCTCGCTGTTCGGGCTGGTGCTGGCCATCGGCCTGGTGGTGGACGACGCCATCGTGGTGGTGGAGGCGGTGGAGCATCACATCGAGCAGGGCATGAGCCCGAAGGACGCCACCCGCCAGGCCATGAAGGAAGTGGCCGGGCCGGTCGTGGGCATCGCCCTGGTGCTGTCCAGCGTGTTCATCCCGGTGGCCTTCCTGGGCGGCATCCAGGGCCGGCTGAACAAGCAGTTCGCCGTCACCATCGCCATCTCGGTGATCATCTCGGCCTTCAACGCGCTGTCCCTCTCGCCCGCGCTCTCCGCCCTGATCCTCCGGCCCCGCGAGCAGATGCGGGGCCGGATGGGGGTGGTCTTCGCCGGCTTCAACGAGCGGTTCCTGCGCGCCACCAACGGCTACGTGGACCTCTCGCACCGGCTGATCCGCAAGTCGGCCATCGCCCTGGCCATGCTGGCCTTGTTCGGACTGCTGGACTTCGGCCTGGGCAAGGGCCTGCCCACCAGCTTCGTGCCCACGGAGGACTACGGCTACTTCTTCCTCAACGTCCAGCTCCCGGCCGGGGCCAGCCTCCAGCGCACCGACGAGGTGGGCCGCAAGCTCGAGAAGATCCTGATGGGGACCGAGGGCGTCCGCTACGTCACCAACATCGAGGGCTTCAGCCTCCTGGCCCGGGTCTCGGCCTCGTACAACGGGTTCTTCTATGTGACCCTGCAGCCCTGGGACGACCGGAAGGGGACCCGGATGGAGGCCGGGGAGATCCTGCGCAGGCTCAACGGACGGTTCCAGAAGGAGATTCCCGAGGCCAACGTGGTCGGCTTCCTGCCTTCGGCCATTCCGGGCCTGGGCACCTCCAACGGCTTCTCCCTCTGGCTCCAGGACCGCAGCGGCGGCGAACCGGAATACCTGGACCGCAACCTCAAGACCTTCCTGGCCGCCGCCCGCAAGCGGCCCGAGCTGGCCGGGGTCACCTCCCTGTTCAACACCGCCGCCCCGCAGATCTACGCCGACGTGGACCGGGACAAGGCGCTCAAGCAGGGGGTGGCGGTGGGCGACGTCTACCTCACCCTCCAGACCTACCTGGGTGGCCTCTACCTGAACCAGTTCAACCGTTTCGGCCGGCAGTGGCGGGTCTACCTGCAGGCCGAGGGCGAGGAGCGCCGGGGCCGGGACGACATCGACCGCTTCCACGTGCGCGGCGCCGACGGCAGCATGGTGCCCCTGTCCACCCTGGTGACCACCCGGCCCATCCAGGGCCCCGAGTACACCAACCGCTTCAACCTCATGCGCAGCGCCCAGGTCTTGGGCGCGGCGGCGCCCGGCTACAGCTCCGGCCAGGCCATGGCCGCCCTCGAGCAGGTGGCCAGGGAGGTCCTGCCCCGGGACATGAGCTTCGACTGGGCCGATCTCTCCTACCAGGAGAAGAAGGCCGAGGGCACCACGGGCCTGGTGTTCGCCCTGTCCCTGGTGTTCGTGTTCCTGATCCTGGCCGCCCTCTACGAGAGCTGGTCCCTGCCCTTCTCGGTGCTGCTCTCGGTGCCCATCGCCATTTTCGGGGCGTTCCTCGGGCTGTGGATCCGCAAATACGATTTCGGGGTGTTCGCCCAGATCGGGCTGGTCATGCTGATCGGCCTGGCCGCCAAGAACGCCATCCTGATCGTGGAGTTCGCCAAGGACGAGCTGGAGAAGGGCCGGCCCCTGGTGGAGGCCGCGCTGGAGGGCGCCCGCCTGAGGCTGCGGCCCATCCTGATGACCTCGTTCGCCTTCATCCTGGGCTGCGTGCCGCTCTGGACCGCCACGGGCTCGGGCGCCGTGTCCCGGCGGATCCTGGGCACGGTGGTGATCGTCGGCATGCTGGCGGCCACCCTGATCGCGGTGTTCGTCATCCCGGTGCTGTTCGTGATCGTCGAGCGCATCGCCAACCGCGGGGAACCGGTGCACAAGCTGGATCCCGAGGAGCTGCCATGAGACGGCTGACGCCCCTCCTCGCCCTGCTCCTGGCCGGCTGCGCCATGGGCCCGAACTACCGCCGCCCCAAGGTCGAGGCGCCGCCCCGGTTCGCCGGCCAGGCCCGGGAGGAGGCCGCCTCCCTGGCCGACCAGCCCTGGTGGGACGTGTTCGCCGACCCCGTCCTCAAGGATCTGCAGGCCGACGCCCTGCGCAACAACTTCGATGTCCGCACCGCCACCTGGCGGGTGGCCGAGTTCCGGGCCCGGGCCGGCATCGCCCGCGCCGACTGGTTCCCGGCCATCTCCCCCGAGGCCCAGTGGTACCGGGGCCGGACCTCGACCTATTCGGCCACCGGCAACTTCATCGGCAACGCCTACGACGTCCATGCCTCGGTGGGTTGGGAGCTGGACCTCTGGGGCCGGATCCGCCGGCTCAACGAGGCCGCCCTGGCGGACTACCTGGGCGCCCAGAACGCCCGCCGCGGAGTCTACCTGGCCACCCTCTCGCAGGTGGCCTCGGCCTACTTCGAACTGCGGGAACTGGACCAGCGCCTGGCCATCGCCCGATCGACCGTGTCCGCCTTCCAGGGGACCTCCGACCTGTTCGGCCGGCGCCTGGCCGGCGGGGCCGCCTCGGCCCTGGAGACCGCCCGGGCCCAGGCGGCGCTCGCCACCGCCTCAGCCGCGGTGCCCAACCTGGAACGGCAGATCCAGGCCCAGGAGAATCTCCTGTCCTTCCTGGTCGGCCGGGCCCCCGGGCCGATCGCGCGGGGCGCCGACCTCGAGGCCCAGGCCCTGCCCCCCGCCATCCCCGCCGGGCTGCCCTCGGCCCTCCTGGAACGCCGGCCTGACCTGCGCGAGGCCGAGGAGCGGCTGGTGGCCGCCAACGCCGGGATCGGCGTGGCCAAGGCCAACAACTTTCCGGCGCTGAGCCTCACCGGGCTGTTCGGCGGCGTCTCCCCCCAGGCCAGCGAACTCACCGGCAGCGGCAAGGAATGGCTGGCCGGCGCCGCCCTCACCGGCCCCCTGTTCCAGGGCGCCCGGCTCAAGCACCAGAAGGCCGCTGCCGTGGCCCAGTGGGAGCAGGCCCGGGAGCGCTACCGGGCGGCGGTCACCGGCGCCTTCGGGGAAGTCGCCACCGCCCTCGTGGCCTACCAGAAGCTGGCCGAGGTCGAGCAGCAGCAGGCCACCGCCGTGGCCGCCCTGCAGCAGGCCGTGACCCTGGCCAATCTGCGCTACGACGCCGGCCTGTCCAACTACCTGGAGGTCCTGGACGCCCAGGAGCAGCTCTACCCGGCCCAGAACGCCCGCGCCCAGACCCGCCTGGCCCGGCTGCAGACCCTGGTCCAGCTCTACAAGGCGCTGGGCGGGGGCTGGAACCTCGAGGACGCGGCCACGCCGCCCAAGCCGGTCACGGCGCCGTGAACATCTGCACGGACTTCCGCCCGTCGCCCATCCGGTAGGCCCGGAACATCCCCTTGGTGTTGAACGGCATGGCCAGGTTGCCCTGGCCGTCCAGGGCGATCAGCCCGCCGTCGCCGCCCAGCTTCAGGGCCCGGTCCAGGCTGGCCTGGGCGGCCCTGGCCAGGGGCGCGCCCTGGTAGGCCATCTGCGCGCACACGTCGTAGGCCACCGCCGCGCGGATGAAGTACTCCCCCCACCCGGTGCAGGAGACGGCGCAGGTGCGGTTGTCGGCATAGGTGCCGGCGCCGATCAGCGGGGCATCGCCGACCCGCCCCGGCAGCTTGTCCAGGATGCCGCCGGTGGAGGTGGCCGCGGCCAGGTTGCCGTCCTTGTCCAGGGCCACCGCGCCGACAGTGTCCTTGGTGACCGGCTGCCGCCGGCGGGCCCGGACCTTCTCCAGCTCCTCCAGCTGCCGCGGCGTATCAAAGGAGCTGTTGGGCACCCGCGGCACACCCTGGCCCTGGGCGAACGCCTCGGCGCCCTCGCCGATCAGCATCACGTGCGGGCTCTTCTCCATCACCAGCCGGGCCAGGGCCACCGGGCTCTTCACGTGCTGGATGCCGGCCACCGAACCGGCCTTGAGGGTCCGGCCGTCCATGATCGCCGCGTCCAGCTCGTGGGTGCCGGCCCGGGTGAAGGTGGCGCCCACGCCGGCATTGAACAGCGGATCGTCCTCCATGGCCTGGACCGCCGCGGTCACCGCGTCCAGGGCCGTGCCGCCCTGGTCCAGGACCGCGTAGCCGGCCGCCAGGGCCTTCTCCAGGCCCTCCCGATAGGCCTTCTCGCCGTCGGGGCCAAGGCGCTCGGGGGTGACACCGCCGGCGCCGCCGTGGATGACCAGGCCGAAGGGGCGGGGCGCGGGCTGGGCCGGGAGGGACAGGGCGGCCAGGAACAACAGGCCGACGCCAAGACAGGCCCGGCGAACGGAGAAAGGCATGGTGCCTCCTTCAAGGAGAGAGCCCGATTCGTCGGGTGTCCTATTCGAACGGATCGGCCACCGTCCGCCCGGCCCTGGCGTGGTTCAGCGCCCGCAGGCCGATATCGTCCCGCCACTGCATCCCCGGCCACTGCGCCTGGGGGATGGCCGCGGCGATGCGGGCCCGGGCCTGCTCCAGGTCGGCGGCCACGGTCACCAGGTTCAGCACCCGGCCGCCGGCGGTGAGCCACTGGCCGCCAACCTTGCGGGTGCCGGCGTGGATGAGCTTGACGCCCTCGGGTTCGCCCAGGGCCATGGGGACATCCTTCTTGGCGGTCTCGGGGTAGCCCTCGGCGGCCAGGACCACGGCGATGGCGCAGCCGGGACGCAGCTTGAGGGAGCTGCGGGCAAGGCGGCCCTCGGCCACCTCCAGAAGCAGTTCCGGCAGGTCCTCGTCCAGCAGCTCCATGAGCACCTGGGTCTCGGGATCGCCGAAGCGGACGTTGTATTCCAGCAGCTTGGGGCCCTGGGCGGTCCACATGACGCCCAGGAACAGCACCCCCCGGGCGACCAGGCCATCCCGCTCGAGCCCCGCCACGGTCGGCTCCACCAGGTCGGTCCGGAGCCGCTCCAGGTCGGCGGGGGTGAGGAACGGCAGCGGCCCGAAGGCGCCCATGCCGCCGGTGTTGGGGCCGCGGTCGCCGGAAAGGATCCGCTTGTGGTCCTGGCAGGGCGGCAGTACCGCAAAGGCCGCCCCGTCCACCAGCACGTGCAGGCTGAGTTCCATGCCCACCAGGGGCTCTTCCAGAACCACGGTGCGCGAGGCGTCGCCGAACTGGCCGGCCATGAAGGCGTCCAGGGTCGCCAGGGCCTCCTCGCGGCTGGCGGCCAGGACCACGCCCTTGCCGGCGGCGAGGCCGTCGGCCTTGAGGACGATGGGGAAGCCCCAGGCCCAGTCCCGGATCGCCGCCGCGGCCAGGCCGGGGTCGGTGAAGGTGGCGCTCCGGGCGCAGGGGATCCGGTGCCGGACCATGAATTCCTTGGCGAACGCCTTGCTGCCCTCCAGGCGCGCGGTGGCGGCGCCGTGGCCGAACACCGGTACCCCAAGGGCCCGGACCGCATCGGCCAGGCCGGCCACCAGCGGCACCTCCGGTCCCACCACCACCAGGTCCGGGCGGTTCCCGGCGCACCAGGCGGCGATGCCCGCCGAGTCCTCCACCGGGAACGGCAGGCAGGTGCCCAGCTCCGCCAGGGCGTCGCTGCCCGGGGCGGCGAACAGCTCCACGGGCGTTCTCGAGGCCCTGAGCTTCAAGGCCAAGGCATGTTCCCGGCCGCCGGAGCCGATCATCAGGATCTTCATGGTACCCCCATACAAGAATCCTACTGGGCCTGATGCCGCTATCCTATGACCATGATCGGACGACTGCGCGGACTCCTCATCCAGAAGACCCTCAACTCGGCGCTCATCGAATGCGCGGGGGTGGGCTACCTCTGCGCCATCTCCCTGGGGACCTACGGGTCCCTGCCCGAGGAGGGCCGCGAGGCGATCCTCCACGTCGAGACCCTGCTCCGGGAGAATGAATTGAGCCTGCTGGGTTTCGCCACCCAGGAGGAGAAGCACCTGTACCGCCTGCTGGTCAAGGTCGACGGGGTCGGCCCCAAGCTGGCCCTGGCCGCCCTGGGCGCCCTGCCCCTGGCCGACCTGGTGGCGGCCGTGCGCGGCCGGGACGTCAAGACCCTCACCCGCATTCCCGGCGTGGGCAAGAAGACCGCCGAGAAGATCTGCTTCGAGCTGTCGGAGAAGCTGGGCGGACCGGGCGGCCTGGAGGGCCTGCTGGGGGAAGCCGGACCTGCGGGCGGCTGGGCCGTCGATCTCACCTCGGCCCTGACCAACCTCGGGTTCAAGGAAGACCAGGTGCTCCCCATCGTCAAGGGCCTGGCCGCCGAGCAACCCCCACTCGCCATCGCTCTGCGGATGGCCTTGAAGGCACTCCAGAAATGAGCACGCGGATCCTCTCCACCTCCCCCCTGGTCGGCCCGGCCCTCTACAAACTGGGCGAGCGCTTTCCGGACCTGGTCATCGCCCCGCTCTGGTCCATCGCCTGGCGCATGAGCCTGGCCCAGACCGAGGCCCTGGTCCTGATGGTCACCGAGTCCTTCGCCGAGGCCGACCTGGCCATGGCGCCCAACCTCAAGGTCATCGGCACCTACTCGGTGGGGGTCAATCACCTGCCGGTCAGGGCCTGCGCGGAGAAGGGGATCCGGATCGTCAACACGCCCGGGGTGCTCACCGACGCCACCGCCGACCTGGCCCTGGCCATGCTGCTCTCCATGACCCGCCGGCTCCCGGAGGGCGAGCAGCTGGCCCGCTCCGGGGCCTGGAAGGGCTGGGCCCCGGACCAGGTGCTCGGCACCGGGCTGGTCGGCAAGGTCTGCGGCATCCTGGGCACCGGCCCGATCGGCAAGGCCTTCGCCCGGAGGGTCTGGGCCCTGGGCATGAAGCCGGTGTTCTGGGACCGGGAAGGCCGGGGGACGCCGGTCGATTTCGGCGCGGGCCTCGCCCGGCGGGTGCCGCTCCTGGATCTGCTGCCCCAGTGCACGGTCCTGTCCCTGCACTGCCCGCTCACCCCGGAGACAAGGGATTTGTTGACCCGGTCCATGCTGGGACTGCTGCCCAAGGGAGCTTTCATCCTGAACACGGCCCGGGGCGGAATCCTCGACGAGGATGCCGCGATTGAAATGCTGCATCAGGGGTTGTTGGGTGGAGTTGGAATGGATGTCTACGAGGGCGAACCCAATATTAATAAATCGTGGTTCCAGGCGCCAGGGGCGCTGCTCCTCCCGCATCTGGGCAGCGCCACGCATGAAGCCCGGGCGGCCATGGCCAACGTTGTTTGCGATGGCATCGCCGCGACCCTGGGCGGTAAACTCGGTTAGTTTCGCTGGAGGTAGGCAATGTCACGTCAATGGCTCCGGCTGCTGGACCCTGGGATTCACCAGCTGCGCCTGGGCGCGGCCGCCTCGATCCAGGGCAGTCTTGATTACGGGCGCGCCCTCAATGGCCGCAGCCTGCACGAGGAGGCCCGGGAGATCCTGGACCGGGCCCTGAACCTCGACCGCGGCAACGGCGACCTGTGGTTCGAGCGGATCATGGCCCAGGGCGACCACGGCACCCAGGAGGACCTGGAGGCCCTTTGCCGCGACCTCGACACCATCCACGACGAGCGCCCCGGGGATCCGGCCGTGGCCCGCAACCGGGGCTTCGTCCAGATCCTCCAGCAGCGCTCCGAGGAAGCCGAGCGGAGCCTGCGCGAGGCCCTGGGCGCCCATGGCGCCTGTCCCAAGGCCCTCGAGCTCATGGGCCTGCTCTGCATCCAGCGGGAGAACCCCCAGGAGGCCAAGACCTGGCTGCTCAAGGCGCTCAGCCTGCAGCCGCGGGACCCGCGGTCCCTGCGGCTCCTGGGCATCACCTGCATGGACCTGGGCGACTTCAAGTCCGCGGAGGTGCAGTTCATGGCCGCCCTGGAGGAGGATCCCAACTATTTCTGGGGCTGGCACAGCCTGGGCGAACTGCTGCTCAAGCGCGGCGACCTGGTCGAGGGCCTGCGCTGCATCCACCGGGCCCGCTGCATCCAGCCCAACGAACCCGCCAGCTACTTCATCACCTCCGAGCTGTTCTCCGAGCAGGGCCACATGGAGCTGGCCCAGGCCGAGCTGCACCAGCTGACCGCCCTGGCCCCGCCCGCCGAGGTGCTGTCCGAGGCCTACGCCATGCTCGGCGAGATCCGCCGGGACCTGGGCGACGTGGAGGGCGCCACCTCGTACTTCTCGCTGGCCACCGAGACCGATACCCAGGCCGCCGATCCCTGGGCGGCCCTGGGCGACATGGCGCGGGCCGACGGCAACTGGGAGGAGGCCCTGCGCAGCTACCAGGAGGCCCTGGCCCGCCGTCCCGAGGCCGCCGACATCCAGGTGCAGATGGGCTACGCCCACCTCCACCTCGGCCGGGCCGAGGAGGGCGAACAGTACTTCCTCGCCGCCCTGGAGACCGATCCCGGCGAGTACAGCGCCTACCTGGGCCTGTCCGAATGCTACCGCAGCCTCCAGCGGCCCGAGGACCAGCTGGCGATGGTCAAGGAGGCCATGGCCCTGGCCCCCGAGGACCCGGATGTGTGGAACGCCCAGGGGGTCGCCCTGGAAGTGGCCGGGCGGCCGGTCGACGCCACCGAGGCCTACGAGCGCGCCCTGGCCCTGTCCCCCCTGCACCGCAAGGCAGCCAACAACCTCGGGTTCCTGCTTGAAAAACGCATGCAGGCCGGGGAGTCCGATCTGCACCCGCGGGCCCTCGAAGCCTGGAAGCGCCGCCTCCTGATCTGCCGCGACGAAGGCCAGAGCCTGAAGATGGCCACCGAGCACCTGGCCCGGCTCGGCGCCAGCGACGAGATCATCCGCCGGTGGCTGGAGCGTGACCCCGCCCTCGATTCCTGATAGGATGGTGGGTTCGGAGTATCCATGAGCGGACTGCTATTGACTTTGCACGTGATCGTGAGCCTTCTGCTCATCGGTGTCATCCTGCTCCAGCCCGGTTCCAAGGGCGGCGGGCTGGGGGCCTCCTTCGGCGGCGGCGGGGCCAATTCGGCCTTCGGCGCCCAGGGCGCGGCGCCCTTCCTCTCCAAGTTCACCTACTACCTCGCCGCCGGCTTCATGATCACCTCGCTGGTCATCGAGGTGATGATCGTCAAGGCCAACCGCTCGGTCCTGGACCGGGCCGGGGTCAAGGTCACGCCGGTCAAGCCGGTACCGGTGCCCGGGACCACCCCCGCGCCGATGCCCGCGCCGATGCCCGCGGCCCCCGCCGCACCGGCCAAAAAGTGAGCGTTGACGGCCGCCGCGACCTGTGGCAGTCTTGATCTTCCGGCCCGCGTGGTGAAATTGGTAGACACGCCATCTTGAGGGGGTGGTGGCCACAAGCCGTAGCAGTTCGAGTCTGCTCGCGGGCACCATAAAGACAGCGCTCCCCGGAGCGCTTTTTTTTTCTCCAGGGCCATGATCTATCCCGACCCCGTTTCGACCCTCGCCCCGCTGGCGCCCTGGTTCGACCGGGTCCGCCGGGACCTGCCCTGGCGGGCCCGGGACCTGGACCGCCCGCACCCGGATCCCTACGCCGTCCTGGTCTCCGAGATCATGCTGCAGCAGACCCAGGTGGCGACGGTCATCCCGTACTTCCAGCGCTGGCTGGCCCGGTTCCCGGATCCGGCCGCCCTGGCGGCCGCCGACGCCGAGGCGGTGCACGGCCTGTGGGCCGGTCTGGGCTACTACCGGCGGGCGCGCCTGCTCCAGGCCGCGGCCGCGGCCATCGCCGCCGGCGGCTGGCCCCGGGACCTGGAGGGGCTGCTGGCCCTGCCGGGGCTGGGCCCGTACACCGCGGCGGCCGTCGCCGCCCAGGCCTTCCTGGTCCCGGCCCCGGCCCTGGACGGCAATGCCTTCCGGGTCTGCGCCCGGATCCTGGCAATGGAGGGGGACCCCAGGGCCGGGGCCGGGGCTCTGCGGAGCTGGCTGGAACCGGCCCTGGCGGCCCATGGGCCGTCGCGCATGACCCAGGCCCTGATGGAGCTGGGCGCCACCGTCTGCGGACCGGCGCCGACCTGCCCGGCCTGCCCGCTGGCGGCGGTCTGCCAGGCCCGGCGGCTGGGCCTCCAGGCGAGCATCCCCCCGGTCCGGCCCCGGGCCAAGGTGAAGGCCGTGGAGATCCACCTCGCGGCCATCCGGTCCGACCATGGCTGGCTGCTGCGGCCGCCGGCGGCCACGGGTCTCCTGGCCGGGCTCTGGAGCTGGCCCTGGATCCCGGCCGCGGCGCCCGCGGGCGCGGCCGAGCCCGGGCTGGCCTACGGCCTGGAAGGCCGGTCCCTGGACGGCTGGGTCCAGGTCTACAGCCACCGCCGGGAGACCATCCATCCCCTGGTGGCGCACGTGGCCCCGGTCGCCGCGCCGGAAGGCCTGGCCTGGGTCACGCCCGAACGCCTGGCCAACCTGCCCATGGGCAGCCGGGACCAGAGACTGCGGGCCGCCCTGGCCGAGCCCGGGGCCACGCCGCTCCAGGCCGGGGCGCGGGCGGCCCTGAACCTGATCCTGAACGCCTGATCCTGGCTACACTTGATGCATCCAGCCGGAGGGCCATCCAAGGGTGGCCCATGAACTTGTAACCAAAGGAAGCCCATGGCGGTCCGCAGAGTGGCCCGTTTCCACCATCAGAGCCGGGAGCCGGGACAGCCGTCCCGGCTGCGTGCGGGCCTGATCAAGACCCTCCTGCGGCTGCTCGACCTGGTGGCGGTCTCGGTCGCCATCCTGCTGGTGCTCGCCCCCTTCGCCTGGAAGATGAGGCGCCGGCAGCAGATCTTCGACAGCTGGTCGCAGGTCCGGATGAACGATGTATCCCGGCTGGAGACCGACTGGATGACCCTCCCGCGGGTGCCCGGATTCAGCCGGGGCGATGAGCCGGCCCTCGAGGCGTTCCTTCGCGACCAGCCGCTGGTCCATGCCGTCCAGGACCGCGCCTCCGGGGCCCTCTGGCTGCGCCAGGGGGACCGCCTGGTGCCGGCCGGACCGCAGCCGGAGGCGGCGACCATCCGCAACTGGTTTGCCCAGGCCCAGCAGGCCCAGTGCTTCATCTGGTACCCCATGGACCGCTTGCCGGACGAGGAGCGGGCGGGACCCAAGATCGTCCTGCTCGGCGACCGCTGGCTGGTGGCCAAGCGCTGGCGCGAAGGCAGCCCCGAGGTGGAGCGCACCCTGCGGATCCTGTTCGGGGCGGCGCCGAGCTTCCGGGTCATGCTGGTCAAGGACGGCGACGAACGGCGCAAGGATATGACGCCCCAGCCCTGGGGCGAAGAACCCAACATCCAGGCCGATCCGGCCCGGATGCACGGCGAGGCGCCGTTCACCGCCCAGATGCTCAGCAACGAGTTCCCCGGGTGGTCCCTCGACGCCATCCCCAACCGCGCCGAGGCCCAGGCCATCCGGCGCAGCCTGCGGATCACCTTCTTCCTGGCCGCGCTGGCGGCGGCCGCGGTGGGCTTTTCCCTGGTGCTCGCCCTCTACCTCCGGGCCAGGGCCCGGCGCAAGGCCGCCCTCGACTCCGACCGCATGGCCGCCATGACCCACAGCCTCAAGACCCCCCTGGCGATCCTGAAATTCCGCTGCGACACCCTGCGCCTGGGCCGGCACGACCCGGACCACCTGGACGCCCAGCTGATCCAGATCGGCGAGGAGGCCGACCGCCTCAGCGGCATCATCGAGAACGCCCTCACGGCCATCCAGGGCGAGCGGCCCCGCGGACCGCAGGAGCCGGTCACGCCGCAGTGGCTGATCGACGTCGGCGAGGACCTGGCGCCGGCCTTCGAGGCCGAGGACCGGCGGCTGGTGGTGATCGCCAGCGAACATCTGGGCATGGCCGCCCTGCCCTCGCTGCGGGCAGCCCTGTTCACTTTGGTGGAGAACGCCCTGTTCCACGGCACCGGCACGGTGACCCTGGAGAGCCTCCGGGTCCGCAAGCGCCTGCTGCTCAGGGTCAGCGACCAGGGCTCGGAGCTGGGGGCGCTGGATCTCAAGGCCCTGGGCCGGCCGTTCATGCGGATCCGGGAGGGGGGCCAGGAGGGCTTCCGCAAGGAGGGCCAGGGCCTCGGCCTGAGCCTGCTGGTCAAGGTGGTCGAGCAGGAGGGCTGGGGCCTGGTCTTCGCCAGCGAACCGGGCCTCGGGCTCTGCGCGACCCTGGAGATCCCCAGCGCCCCGGCCGCGCCATGACGGCCGCCTTCCCTCTGGAGTTCACCTTGGCCCATATCCTCGTGGTCGAAGACGATCCCGATCTCCAGCAGCTGCTGGTGACCAACCTGGAATACGAAGGCTATACCGTGGCCCTGGCCGGGGACGGCGGCCCCGCCCTGGAGATCCACGGCCAGCGCCGGGCCGACCTGATCCTGCTGGACCTCATGCTGCCCGGCCTGGACGGGTTCCAGGTCCTGAGGACGCTGCGCGGGGACGGCGACGCGGTGCCCGTGCTGATGCTCACCGCCCGCGGCGCCGAGGCGGACCGGGTCAAGGGCCTGAGCCTGGGGGCCGACGACTACCTGGTCAAGCCGTTCTCGATCCTGGAGCTGCTGGCGCGGATCAAGGCCATCCTGCGCCGTTCCCGGCCGGCGGCCCCGTCCCAGCAGATCGCCTGCGGCCCCTTCCGGTTCGATTTCGGCGCCATGACCGCGCTGCGCGACGGCCAGCCCCTGGACCTCACCAGCCGGGAGATGCGGCTCCTTGAGATCCTGGTGACCTATCCCGGCCGCACCCACAGCCGCACGGACCTGCTGCGCCTGGCCTGGGAGGTCGACGCCCGGCCCTCGCCCCGGACCGTGGACGTGCACGTCGCGAACCTGCGCCGCAAGCTGGGCGACGAGGAGAAGCGCCGGCTCATCGCCACCGTGGAAGGCGAGGGCTACCGCTGGACCGAACGGCCGGATTAGAGACCGAGATCGTCCAGTTCCTGCTTGGCGTTGCGGGCCTCGCTGGAGCCGGGGAAGGTCTCGGTGATCTCCTTGAAGGCGGTGATCGCCGCGGGCTTCAGGCCCTGCTTGAGCAGGCACTGGCCGCGCTTGAGCTTGGCCGGCAGGAACTGCGCCGAATTGGAGTATTCCTTCAGGATCCGCTCGAAGACCGGCTGCGCCTTCTGGTAGTCCTTCTGGTTGTAGGCGGCCAGGCCGAGGTAGAAGAGCGCGTCCGGGCAGCGCGGGCTCTGGGGGTGGGCCTTCAGGAACAGGGACAGGCCGTCCGCGGCCAGGGCGTAGTTGCCCCGGTTGTAGTCCAGCAGGGCGACATTGAAGGCCTTCTCCTCGTCGGCCGGGCTGCCGGCGGCCGCTTCGTCCGGGACCACGGGGGCGGCGGTCTTGCCGGCGGGGCGGCGGGCAGGGGACGGTGCCGGCTGCGCGGCGAGGTCGCCCAGGCGGTTGTTCAGGACCCGGGTGGAATCCTTGAGCTGGCGCATGGTCTCCTGGAGGTCGGCCTGGAACCGCCGGTCCTGGGTGCGGGCGGCGGCCGCGGCGGTGCGGTCGTCTTCGGCCTTCTTGTTGGCATCCTCCATCTGGGTGCGCAACTTGAAGATCTCCACCTTCAGGTCGGTGACCTGGTCCTCCACTTTCTTCATCTGGTCCTCGGAGGAGCACCCGACGCAGAGCAGGGTCCCGGCCAGGGCCGTGGTGGTGAGCAGTGCCCGAGTTCGCATTGGCGACTCCTAATGGCAAAAACGGCAAGAGCGGAGGTGACTGCCCTCCGCCCCTGCCGGTTCCATGGTTCCCGTCCTGCTACTGGAGCTTGAACTCGTCGCGGCGGTTCTCCAGCCAGCTCTGCTCGTCGTGGCCCTGGACCTTGGGCTTCTCCTTGCCGTAGCTGATGGTGTTCAGCCGGTCCTGGGAGGAGCCGAGGCCGACCAGGTAGGCCTGGGCGGCATGGGCGCGGCGCTCGCCGAGGGCGAGGTTGTATTCCACCGTGCCGCGCTCGTCGCAGTTGCCTTCGATCTGCAGCTTGGCCTGGGGGTAGGCCTTGAGGAAGTCGGCGATGGCCTGGAGCTTGCCCTTGTCGGCTTCGCGGATGTCGGATTTGTCGAAGTCGAAATTGATGTCCTTGAGGGCGGCTTCGGCGGCGCGCTTGTAGGCGGCGGCCTTCTCGGCCTCGGCGGCGGCGGCGGCCTTGCGGGCGGCCTCGGCCTCGTCGGCGGCCTTGCGGCGGGCGGCTTCCTCAGCGGCGCGCTTCTGGGCATCCAGGTCCGCCTGCGAAGGACCTTCCGGGACGACCGGCTTGGGCGGCTCGACCGGCGCCGGCGCCGGTTTCTGGCAGGCCACCCCGACACCCAGGGCGAGGATCACTGACAGAGGAATGAGGTTTCGAACGAGGCGCATGATAGGTTCCTCCAACACACACGAGAAGTTTAACGCGGCCCGGAACATCCGGGGATCAAATTTTGCTTTATCTGGCGCGGGTCCATTTGGGGCTTTGACATCCATCGAACTCAGTGAGCCTTCTTAGCGTGTTGCCTGAAAGGTCGGTGGTATAGAGCTGCATTCCGCCCCGGCTGCCGCTGGTGAACACGATCCGGCGTTCGTCCGGGGACCAGGAGGGCGATTCCGAACTGGCCACCCCCGTGGTGATCTGGTAGGACTTGCCATCCGCAAGTTTATACACAAATAAGTCGAATTTTCCCTCGAACCGGGAGACGTAGGCGATCATCGATCCGCCCGGACTCCAGGCGGGGCTGCCGTTGTAGAGGCCCTCCCGGGTCAGGCGCCGGACGTTGGAGCCATCCTCTTCCATGAGATAGATCTGGGGGCTGCCCTCGCGGTCGGAGGTGAACGCCAGCTGGGTGCCCCCGGGATTCCAGCTAGGGTCGGTATTGATGCAGTTGCTGTCCGTGACCCGGCGGACCTTGCCCGAGGCCACGTCCAGCACCACGATGTCGGTGTTGCCCTTGCGGTCGCCCTGGACCAGGGCCAGGCGCTTGCCGTCCGGCGACCAGACCGGGCAGAAGCAGTGCCCCTCGACCTTCGCGGTCAGGGGGAAAAGCTTGACCTGAGGGCCGTTCACGGTGCGCTGGCCCCAGATTTCCGGGGCCCCGCCCTTGTAGGTCACGAAGGCCACCCGGCCGTCGGGGGCCACCGAGGGGGACAGGGTGAGGCTCTTGTAGGAGGTGATGGGCAGGAGGCTGGCCCCGTCCCGGTCGATCCGGAAGATCTCCTTGATGCCCGGGCTCATCTGCCGGACGAAGACGATGGCGGAGGAGGCCACGCCGGCCTCGCCCGTGAGGGCCGCCATGAGGTCGTCGCTGAGCTTGTGGGCGATCCGCCGGAGCGCCCCCTCCTTGCCGATGTAGGGCTTGCTGAACACGCTGGTGCGGGCCTTCTTGTCCTGGGCGGCGCGGATGTCCACGACCTGGGCCAGCACCTGGACGCTGCCGTCGGACTGGCGGGTGAGGGTGGTGGTCAGGAGCCACTCGGTGCCGGCGTCGGCCCAGGCCTTGTAGGTGCCGGGATCGGTGCCGGCGGGAAGGGCCGAGTGCAGCACCGCGAACGGCCCGGCCTCTTCCAGGTCCTTGGTCAGGACCGCCCGGAACTCGCTCTGGACCAGCGGTCCGGCGACGCCGGTGACCTGGGGGTCGGGCACGGCGATGGCCAGCTTGGAGCCGGCCGAGGCCTCCAGGACGACCTCCTGCCCCTGGGGCGCCTGGCGCGGGGCGGTGCGGGCGGTGCCGGCCGGCGCCAGCGTGGCCACGAGCGCGAGTGCCAGCGCCAACCTGCCCAACGGATTTCCAACCCACCCCGGAACGGTCATGCCCCCACTATACCGCCTCGATGGCCAAAGCCATTCGAATTTGCCCTTTGCAGCGGATTTTAGGTCGATAACGGGCAAATTCACGGCAAATGGGCGAGCCCGGCGAGGAGCGCCCGATTGGCCGCCGGCATGGGCAGCGCGGCCAGTTCCGCGGGCCGGAACCAGCCCCAGGCCAGGGCCGTGCGCGGCGCCCCGGGGCCTTCGCAGAGGAAGGGGTGCAGCTCCACGTCGGGTCCTTCCGCATAGGCGTGCCGCACCGGCGCCAGCGGCTCCATGCGGGCCGGGGCCCAGGCGGTCTCCTCCCGGAGCTCCCGGACCAGCGCCTGGGCGGGGCTCTCGCCGGGCTCGACCTTGCCGCCGGGCAGCTCCCACAGCCCCGCGCAGTACCCGGCCGTCGCCGCCCGCCGCTGCAGGAAGAACCGGCCGCCGGCCCGGATCCAGGCGACCGCCACCCGCTGGACGGTCATGGGCCGGCGCCCGCCAGCAGGGCCAGGCGCTCCGCGTAGCGGTCGCGCAGCTCCCCGACCCAGGCCAGTTTCAGCTGCCCGTAGGCCGGGCGCAGGGCCGTCTCCACCCAGCCCTGCAGCTCCGCCACGGAGGCGCAGGCCTCCATGCCGGCCCGCAGGGGTTCGCGCAGGGCCTCGTCGGGCCGCTGCAGGGCCGCCACCGGCGCGTAGCTCAGCCGGTGCGCGCGGCTGGGCCCGAGCTCGGCCAGGGCCTTGCGGTGGTCCGGCGTGCCGTAGCCCTTGTGCCGGGCGAACCCGTAGCCGGGGACCGGGCCGTCCAGCTCGGCCATGAGGGCGTCCCGGTGGGTCTTGGCCAGGATCGAGGCGCAGGCGATGGCGCAGCTCAGGGCGTCGCCATCGACGACCAGCCGCTCCAGGAGGCCGGTCCGGGGCGCGCGGTTGCCGTCCACCAGCAGGATCCGCGGCTGGACGGGACTCTGGGCCACGGCCTGGCGCATGGCCTGGAGGGTGGCCTGGAGGATGTTCTCGCGGTCGATGCCCAGGTTGTCCACCTCCGCCACCGTCCAGGCCGGAAGGATCTGCTTGAGCTCGGCGGCCAGGGCCGTCCGCCGCTCCGGGGCCAGCAGCTTGCTGTCCCGGGCCTCGCGCAGGACGTGCCCCCAGCGCGCCGCCGCCGGCCGGTCCAGGACCGCGCACGCGGCCACCACCGGTCCGGCCCAGGCGCCGCGCCCGGCCTCGTCCACCCCGCCCCAGGCCAGGCCCGGCGGCAGGTTGCCCAGGTCCCAGTCGAGCGGGTTCATGCCCGGCGCGCCGGGAAGGCCAGGCCGGTCCAGGCCCTGAAGGCCTCCTTCTGGGCCGCGCCGGCCCGGGGGTCGGCGGCGATCACCGTGGTGCGCAGGGGGTTCTCGGCCAGGATGACCGGGTAGGTGGCCACCCGGCCGCGGTCGGCGGCCAGCACCGGCACCTGGTCGCCGGGGCCGCCGTCACCCAGCCGGTTCAGGGCCTCCTGGGCGCTCCCGGTCCGCCAGCCGTCCACCGCCAGGACCTCCATGCCGTAGGACAGCCCCGCCTTGGCCGCGGGGGAGCCGGGCAGGACATTCTGGACCACGGGGGCGCCGCCCTGGAAGGTCAGCCCCGAAAAGACCCGGGCCCGGCGCATGGCGTCGGGGTCCTCGGGATCCCCGGCGGCCACGGTCTCCCATGGCGCCCGGGCATCCAGGCGCAGGCCGTAGGCCCGCTCCACGCCGGCCACGTCCAGTTCGCCGCGGCCCTGGATCCAGGCGCGCCAGAACGGCCCGGGGTCCTTGCCGGCCATGGCCTGGAAGGCCGCGCGGACATCGCCGTCGGTGACCGGGCCGTCCCCGTGCCGCTCCCAGAGCAGCCCGAACAGGTCGTCCAGGCCCTTGGCCCCGGCGGTGGCCAGGCGCAATTCCGCATCCAGCATCCAGCCCACCATGGCGCCCCGGTCGTAGTAGCTGATGGTGCCGTTGGTGGCGAACTCGGTGGGCTTGTAGTGGCGGATCCAGGCGTCGAAGCTGGCCTCCTCCAGGCTCTGCTCCAGCCGCCCGGGCCGGGTGGTGTTGTCGGTCCAGGAGGCGGCCAGCTTGCGGGCCACCCAGGACCAGGGCGCCACCCCGGCCCGGAGCACCAGCGTGTACTGGAGGAAGCTTGTGAACCCCTCGTGGAACCAGAGCAGCCGGGTGTGGTTCTCGCCGGCGTAGTCGAAGGGCCCCAGCACCGGGTCGCGCATGCGCTTGACGTTCCAGACGTGGAAGAACTCGTGGGCGATGAGGGTGAACAGGTCCCAGTAGCCCTCCGCCCGTTCCAGCTGGTGGGGGTCGGCGAGCAGGGAGGTGCAGTCCCTATGCTCCAGGCCGCCCCGGATCTTCGGGCTGAAGGTGAGCATGAACAGGTAGCGCCGGAACGGGAAGCCGCCGAAGATCCGTGCGCAGGTGGCGACGATGGCCTCGGTGGCCTCGACGATGCGGGGCTCGCTGCCGGGGTGCTGGCCGGTGACCGCCACCTGGAATTCGCAGGTCCGGACCCGGAAGGTGTGCATCCGGAAGGTGCCCAGCTCGAACGGGGAATCCACCAGGGTGTCGTGGTCGGCGGCCAGGTGGCCGCCGTCCTGCCGGGGCAGGATGTTCGCCACCCGCCAGCCCTTGGGCCAGCCCTGGAACTTCACCAGGTAGGGCCGGGCGCCCTGCCCTTCCAGGTAGAGGAAGGTGGCCGCCCCGACCAGGTGGGCATGGGTCGCGTCCACGTGGTTGGTGCGCACGGTCAGCTCGGCGCAGAACAGCCGGTAGGTGACCCGCAGCCCGTCGGCCGACGGCTCCAGGCGCCAGCGCTGCTTGTCCAGCTTCAGCGCCGGACAGGGCCGGCCGGCGCCGTCGAGCACCGTGAGCCGGTCCAGGAGCCGGGCGTAGTCCCGCACCAGGTACGAACCCGGGGTCCAGGCCGGCAGGGCCGCCACCGCCCCGTCCGCGACGGACTCGGGCGGCAGCGTAAGTTCGACCTCGATCTCGTGCAGCGCCAGGTTCAGGGGCCGCACGACGGCGAGGATCGGGGCCAGGGGGGTCTTCAGTTCCATGGGTCTGCTCCGGTATGGCCGAGTTTCAGGAAGATCTCCCGCCAGGGCGCGGGCAGGGCGGCGGCGTCCCGGGCGATGGTCGCCGCGTCGCCCCGGACGAACGGGCCGGTGCGGCCGGCGGCGCCGTGGGCCTCCACATTGCGCAGGGTGGCCTCGGCCAGGGGCGCGAGGCCCCGGCCCGGCAGGTCGACCCCGGCCCGGGCCAGCAGTTCCCGGGCGCCGATCCAGAGGCTGGCGGCGTGCCCGGAGGTCAGCACCGCGCAGGCGTGGTAGAGCGGCTTGAGTCCCGCCGGCAGGTCGAAGGGCAGGAAGCCCAGGGCTTCGAAGGCCGCCCGCAGCTCGGCGGGCACCGCCCCGGTCAGGGCCAGCGGGGTGCCGCGCCAGTCTCCGGCGGCGCCGTCGAAGCTGGTCAGGGGATGGGCCGAGGGAACCCCGTCCAGGTCCAGGCTGCCGGAAAGATGGGCGCAGCGGCCCGGGAAAAGCCGGGCCGCCCCGGCCAGGGCATGGTCGGGCAGGGCCAGCAGAACCAGGCCCTCCGGCCGGGCACTCCGGTCCAGGAGGACCGCACCGTCCCCCCAGGCGGCCGCCAGGGCCCGCCCGGCGCGCCCCCGGCCCAGGATGGAGAAGGGTGTCCAGGTATGCATGGCCCAAGTTTGACCGATTCGGACGAGAATGGGACCGTGACTTGGCCGCTCCCCCCCGAATCCTCCTGGCCGCAGTTCCTCCGGCGGCTCCGCCAACCCGCCCCGCCGGCGGGGTGGCTGGAGGCCGCCGCGGCCCTGCCCGACGTGCAGAAACGCCCGCAGCTGCTGCGCTGGATCGCCCAGCACCCGCACACCCCCACCCACCTGCGGGCCCGGCTCCTGCCGACCCTGCCCTGGCGGATCCTGGCCGCCATCGCCCAGGATCCCGCCGCCCATCCCCAGGCCCGGAGCCACGCCGTTGAGCGGCTCGGGGCGCTGTGGCGGACCCTCACGGCCGGCGAGCGGCGCAGCCTCGCCCCGCTGGCCCCGAAGGCGCTCTGGCCGGCCATCTGGAAGGTTCCGGACGCGCGGATCCTGGCGGCCTTCCTGCTGAACCCCCGGCTGGGCCCGGAGACCCTTTGCGCCCTGGTCCAGCCGCCCCTGGCCCCCGCCCAGGCCGAGGCCCTGCAGATCTCCAGCTGGCTGGAGGTGGTGCCGGTGGCCCACCAGGTCCTGGTGGCCCTGGACCGCGGCCTGGAGAACCCGGACAGCGGCCTGGTCCTGGGCCTGGCCGCGCCCTGGATCCGGGCGCTGCCGGCCGAGGAGCGGCTGCTCGCCGCCAGCCGGATGACCCACCCGGCCCTGCGGCGGATGGTCCGGGCCTGGGCCCTTCCTCCAGCCGGGGCCTTGGACGCCGATCCGCCCCTCTGAGGGATTTCCTCAGCCGGGGTTGCTCAGGATCATGGCCCTCCAGGCCCCGCGCCGAGTTCCGCCGCGACGATCCGGCCGACCTCGGCGAGCACCGCCTCCCGCTCCGCCGGAGCGGCCCGGGGGCCGTCGTAATAGGCCGTGACCAGGATCGAAGGCCGCTCCGGCGGATACAGGATCCCGATGTCGGCGACCAGGCCGCGGCCGCTGGTCCCGGTCTTGTCACCGATCCGCCAGGTGGGCGGGAGCCCCGCCTTCAGCCGGTGCGTCCCGGTGACGTTGGCCAGCAGCCAGCCTTCCAGCCGGGCCCGGGACGCGGCGGAAAGGCCATCGCCGAGGATGACTTTGCGGAGCGAGCCGAGCATGGCCCTGGGGCTGGTGGTGTCCAGGTTCCGCCCGGGGACGGGCCGGTTGAGGGCGGGTTCGGTCCGGTCGAGGCGGGTCACCGGGTCGCCCAGGGACCGGGCGAACCGGGTGAACGCCGGCGGCCCGCCCAGGGCCGCCAGGAGGAGGTTGGCGGCGGTGTTGTCGCTGTGGGCGACCGCAGCCTCGCACAGGGCGCCGAGGGCCATGCCGCGCGCGTCCACATGGGCGGCGGTGATCGGGGCGTACTCCAGGAGGTCGGACGGCCCATAGGGGAGGACCTGGTCCAGCGTCGCCCTGCCCTCGTCGACCCGCCGGAGCGCCAGGGCGGCCAGCAGGAGCTTGAAGGAGCTGCACATGGGAAATCGCATGTCGGCATGGTGGGCGAGTTGCCGCCCCGTGCCGGTATCCAGGGCACACACGCCCAGACGTCCGCCGGCGCGCCTCTCCAGGGCGGCCAGCCGCCCGGGGTCCTGCGCCATGGCGGCCAGGCTGACCATGGACAGCAGCAGCATGAGCCGGCGGAAGGCACCCACGCCTTGCCTCAGAACGGCTTGCGCGCCGGCGCCTGGTCCCGGCCGACCCGGCCGGTCTGGACGTCGGCGAGGAAGAAATTCTCCCTTGCGCAGGGCGCCCCGGCCTGGCGGCGCAGCATGGCCAGCTGGCCGAGGTGGGTGAGGGCGTCGGCCAGGGGCCCCTGCAGCAGCCGGAGCGGGTCGGCCTGGAGCGGCGCGCCCGAGGCCAGGAACCGGTCCAGCCCTTCCAGTCCGGCGTGGAAGCGCGCCACCTCCGGTTCCCACCCTGAAGGCGTCGCGGGCTGCCAGCGGCTCTGGCCCTGGGCCATGGACAGGGCCCATTCCAGCAGGTCGCCGACATGGGCGAGGATGACCAGGGCGGTGCGGCCGCCGCCGGAATCGAAATCCTGGAAGTCCGCGGACGCCCCCTCGCAGCAGCGGGCGCCGCGGTAGGCGAGGGTGGCCAGGAGGTGGCGGAGCAGGTCCGGCTCGGCCACGGATCAGATCCTGGCCAGCACTTCGGCCACGCAGCGCTCGATGCCGACCCAGACGTCGCTGAGGCGGGCGTCGTCGTACATGTAGGCCGGGGTCGTCACCAGCTTGTTGGCTTCGTCGATGACGATCTCCCGGGAGCTCGGCACGGCCTTGTGGTCCATGCCCAGCTGGGCCATCGCCCCGGCCACGCCTTCGCCCGAGCCCAGGGTCAGGCTCGCCTTGCGGTCGGCGCCGGCCAGGACCAGGGCCACCAGGGCCGGGGCGATGCAGATGGCGCCCACCGGCTTGCCGGCCTTGAAGAAGGCCCCGATGAAGGCCTGGACGTCGGCGCGCACCTTGGCGCCGGCCCCCTCCATGGCGAACCCGCAGAGATTTTTCGCCGCGCCGAAACCGCCCGGGAGGAGCAGGGCGTCGTAGTCGGCGGGATCGGCCTTGGCCAGGTCCAGGCACTTCCCGGCCCGGGCGATCCGGCTGGCCTCCTTGAGGATGTTGCGGACCTCGGCGGGAGCCGGCTGGCCCGTGGCGTGGTCGGTCACGCCGGTCTGGGGGGCGTCCGGCGCCAGGCACTGGAAGCGGGCCCCGTGCTGGTCCAGGGCCAGCAGGGTGAATACGGATTCGCGGATCTCGGCGCCGTCCAGGTGGCCGCAGCCGGCCAGGATCACGGCAACGTTCGGTACGTGGGCCATGTGCACACCTCCGGCTGGCATTATCCCCTATCCTGGTCCCATGCGCTCCTCCCGCCTTCCGGAATCCCTGGAATCCAACGCCCTGACCCGGGAGTTGGCGGCCGTCCGGCGCGAGGGGCGGCCTCTGCTGGACCTGACCTCCTCCAACCCGACCCGGTGCGGCCTGCCCTACCCGGTGGCGGCCATCCGCGCCGCCCTGGCCCCGGAGTCGGTGCTCTCCTACGATCCCGATCCGAGGGGCGCCCTCGCCGCGCGGGAGGCGGTGGCCCGGTGGCACGGCCTGGGCGTGGCGGCCGGCGACCTGGTGCTGACCGCCTCCACTTCGGAAGCCTATTCGTGGCTGTTCAAGCTGCTCTGCGATCCCGGCGACGACGTGCTGGTTCCGGCCCCCAGCTACCCGCTGTTCCATTGGCTGGCGGCCCTGGAAGGGGTGGCGGCCCGGCCCGTGCCGGCCCTGCGCACCGAGCGCTGGGAGCTGGACCTCCAGGGCCTGGAGGCGGCCCTCACCCCCAGGACCCGGGCCGTGGTGGTGGTGAACCCCAACAACCCCACCGGCCAGTTCCTGGACCGGGGCGAATGGGACGGACTGCTGGCCTTCTGCGCCGGCCGGGGCCTGGCGCTGCTCGTGGACGAGGTGTTCAAGGACTATGTGCTGGAAGCGCCTCCCGGCGCCCTGGCCACCGCCCTGACCGGGCCGGAGCCCCCCTGCCCGGTGTTCGTGCTCTCCGGCCTCAGCAAGATCGCCGCCCTGCCCCAGGTCAAGCTCGGCTGGATCATCGCCCGCGGCCCGGCCCGGGCCAGCCTGGAGCCGCTGGCCTTCATCGCCGACCAGTATCTGTCGGTGTCCGCCTCCGCCCAGGCCGCCGCTCCGGCCCTCCTGGAGCTGGCGCCGGCCATCCAGGCCGGGATCCTGGACCGGCTGCGGACCAACCTGGCCGCCCTGGACGCGCTCCTGCCCCGCGCCCCGGCCCTGGGCCGGGCCCGGGTGGAGGGCGGCTGGTCGGCGATCCTGCGCCGCCCGGCGCTGGATCCGGGCGAGGACTGCGCCCTGCGGCTGCTCCGGGAGTGCGGCGTGCTGATCCACCCCGGGCATTTCTTCGATCTGCCCGGGGACGGGCACCTGGTCTGCAGCCTCCTGCCGGAACCGGTGGCCTTCCGGGCCGGGATGGAACGGGTCGTGGCCCTGCTGGGGGCCGGTTCCGGCTGAACGGCGCCGTCCCAAGGTGATGTATTGGTCATCATATGGATGCGGCCCCGAAGCTACCCGTCCGCACCCCGGGCCATCCCAAAAATCATGGAATTATTTTTTTTATTTTTTATTTATTGTTTGTGCGAAGCGATCCGGGCCAGGCTGCGCAGGCCCGGAGCCAGCCCATCCCGCAGCCGCCGGCCCCGGGTCAGGCCGTACAGCCAGGCCAGTGGCCCGGCGATCTCGACCCGATGGGTCATGCGGGTGCCCATATCTGAAGGTTCCTGGTTGTGGGTGTGCCGGATCACCGCCAGTGGCAGACGGACGGCCGCCGTGAAGGTGCGGTTCGCCTCCACCGCGACCAGCCGGAACACCTGGGTGCCCTCGCCCCGGATCTTCATCCGGCCCCGGGCGCCCGCGCCGAACGGGCCGGCCAGCTCCGCCCAGGTCAGGCCCGCGTCCCATTCCGGCCAGTTGTGGACATCCACCAACTGCCGCCAGACCTCCTCGGGATCCGCAGAGGTATCGAGGGTATGCTCAGCCTGCCACAGGGCCATTGCCGCAACTCCAGACTATTTCATGATTAATAAATAACAAAATGACCCATACCAGTCTTTAAAGCAGACCACGAATCGCCCCCGGAAGGTATGGGGCAAATCCCGAAGGTGAAAGGGCGGGCCTGATTCGCTATGTTAGAAGGTTGGAGAAGTCATGCAGCCATCAAAACGGGCCCAGCTCGCCATTTTCTGCACGGTGGTCGTGGACCTTCTGGGTTTCGGGATCGTCATCCCCATCCTGCCGCTCTATGCCAAGGGCCTCGCCCTGCACCCGTCGCCCTGGATGGGCTGGTTCAACCGGACCCTGGGGCTCACCGACTCCCCCTTCGTGTTCTGGGCGGGCGTCGTCCTGGTGATCCACCCCATCGCCCAGTTCATCGCCGCGCCGATCCTGGGCCGGTTCTCGGACCTGGTGGGCCGCCGGCCGGTGCTCTGGGTGTCGCTGATGGGCACCTGCCTGGCCTATCTGGTGATGGCGGTGACCGGCCGGTTCGAACTGGTGCTCCTGGCCCGGGTCCTGGACGGCATCACCGGCGGGAACATCTCCGTGGCCCAGGCCGCCATGGCCGATTCCTCCTCGCCCAAGGAACGCTCCAAGGCCCTGGGCATCATCGGCGCCGCCTTCGGCCTGGGCTTCGTGGCCGGGCCGGCCCTGGCCGGGATCCTGTCCGGCTCCCGGGAAGGGGCATGGCTCCTGGCCAGCCACGGCTGGCACCTGCCGTTCTTCGTGGCCTCGGGCATGAGCTTCGTGGCCTCCCTGCTGGTGCTGTTCTTCCTGCCCGAGACGCTGACCCCGGAGGCCCGGGTCCATGCCCGCAAGGTCCAGAGCCGCGGCCACGCCCTCCGGCACGTCCTCAAGCGCCCGGGCATGACCCAGATACTCCTGATCGCCTTCCTGGCCATGACCGGCTTCGCCATGATGGAGGGCACCTACAGCCTGATGTGCGCGGCCCGGTTCCAGTTCGGCCAGCGCCAGGTGGGCTACCTCTTCGCCTTCGTCGGCACCCTCATCGTGATCTACCAGGGCGGCCTGGTGCGGGTGGTGGCCAAGCGCATCCCGGAGCGGATCGCCCTCATGGTCGGCCTGGCCCTGATGACCTGCAGCCTCCCCATGATCCCCTACGCCCCCTGGGAGGCGCCCTTCCTGCTGATCATGGTGCCCCTGGTCTGGGGCTACGGCATGAACCAGACCGCCACCTCCGCCCTGGCCAGCCAGCTCACGCCCGCCGACGAGCAGGGCGGCCTGTTCGGGGTGATCACGTCCATGTCCACCGTGGGCCGGATCGTCGGCCCCCTGGTGGGCGGGCTCGCCTTCGCCAAGTTCGGTTTCCAGGCCCCCTACTGGGTGGCCACCTCCTTCCTGGCCCTGGCCCTGGTGCTGGCCGTGACCATCCTGCGGCCCGCCCCGGCCGTGCCCGAGGAAGACCCGGTCTGATTCTAAAACCCCGGAGAATTTATGATCCTACTGAATGGAATGGACCTGGACGCCCAGGCCCTGGCAAGTGTGGCCGCGGGGGAAGCCGTCGCCCTGGACGAGGGGGCCCTGGCCCTGGTGGCCGAGAACCGCAAGGTGGTCCAGCGGATCCTGGACGAGGGCCGGACCGTCTACGGCATCAACACCGGTTTCGGGCAGTTCGCCACCGTGGTGATCCCGCCCTCCCAGCTGGCCCAGCTCCAGCTCAACCTGGTGCGCAGCCATGCCGCCGGGGTGGGCGAGCCCCTGCCCCGGGACCAGACCCGGGCCCTCATGGCCGCCCGCATCAACTGCCTGCTCAAGGCCCATTCCGGGATCCGCCCGGAGCCGCTCCGGCTCCTCGCCGAGTGCCTCAACCGCGACGTCCTGCCGGTGATCCCCTGCCAGGGCAGCGTGGGGGCCTCGGGCGACCTGGCGCCCCTGGCGCACATGGCCCTGTTCCTGGTGGGCGAGGGCCTGGCCTGGGACGGCGCGGGCACCCAGCCCGGCGGGGCCGCCCTGGCCCGGGCCGGCCTCGAGCCGATCGTGCTCGAGCCCAAGGAGGGCCTGGCCCTCATCAACGGCACCCAGCTGATCACCGCCATCGGCAACCTGGCCGTGGCCCGGCTCGAGGAGCTGGTTCCGCTGGCCGACGAGATCGCCGCCCTGAGCCTGGAGGCCCTGCAGGGCACCCGGGCCCCCTACGACCCCCGCATCCACCTGGCCCGGCCCCACCCCGGACAGATCGAAGTGGCCGCCCGGATGCGCCAGATCCTTGGAACCACCAGCGAGATCGCCGAGAGCCACCTGGAATGCCACCGGGTCCAGGACGCCTACTCGCTGCGCTGCATCCCCCAGGTCCACGGGGTCACCCGGGACGCCCTGGCCTTCGCCGGCGGAATCCTGCGGCGCGAACTCAACAGCGCCACCGACAACCCGATGATCTTCACGGACACCCAGGAAAGCCGCAGCGGCGGCAACTTCCATGGCCAGTACCCGGCCTTCGCCTGCGACCTGCTGGCCATCGCCGCCTGCGACCTGGCCAGCATCTCGGAGCGGCGCCAGGAACGCCTGGTCAACCCAGCCTACTCCGAACTGCCGGCCTTCCTGACCCGCAACGGCGGCCTGGAATCGGGCTTCATGATGGCCCACGTCACCTCGGCCGCCCTGGTCTCGGAGATGAAGGGGCTGGCCCACCCGGCCTGCGTCGACTCCATCCCCACCAGCGCCGGCAAGGAGGACCACGTGAGCATGGGCCCGATCGCCGCACGCAAGCTCTGGCGGGCGGTGGACGCCCTGGAGCAGGTGCTGGCCCTGGAGGCCCGCATGGCCCTGGAAGGGGTGCGGCTCCTGGGCATGGAGCCCGCCGCCGGCCTGAAGCCCCTCCGGGATCGGCTCGCCGCGGCCTGCCCCCCCTGGAACGACCGGCCCATGTACGAAGAAATCGCCCTGACGGCTGCCGCCCTGCGGGACCATGTGCGAGAATGGCGGAATGAAACCCTGGCGAGAGGCATGCATGGAGGCCCTCAGGGCCCAGTCTAGAGCGGACGCCATCCGCTTCTGGGGCACTGCCCACGAGACGCCCGAGGGGCCCAGGCCGGTCTTCGACTACCGCTTCGAGCACACCCTGGCCACGGTGAAGATCGCCCTCTGGCTGGCGCCGCGGATCGGCGCCGATCCGGAGACCGCCGAGTGCGCGGCCTGGCTCCACGACTGCCGCAAGGTGCTGGACGACCCCCGGGCCAAGGACCACCATGCCCGGGAGGCCAGCGACGCCGTTCCGGAAATCTTGGCCGGCACCGACTTCCCCCCGGCCAAGATCCCGGCCGTGCGCCACGCCATCGAGCACCATGTGGGCCTCAAGCTCACCCATAGGCTGGAGCCGGCCGAGACCGCCTGCCTCTGGGACAGCGACAAGCTGAGCAAGCTCGGCGCGGCCAGCCTGGTGCATTTCAACTGCATCGCCGGCGGCTTCGCCCCGGTGACCACCGCCGACATCCTGGCCCGGGGCCAGCACTGGCTGACGCTCGCCCGGGGCATCCGGGACAGCATGAACAGCGCGCCCGCCCGGGCCGAAGCCGCCCACCGGGTGGCCTTCCTGGAAACCTACTATGAACAGCTCCGCCGCGAGTGGAGCGAGCCGATGGAGCCGCATACGCCATGAGCGACCTTCTCGGACTGGTCCAGGCATTGCAGATGGCCATGAAGGCGCGGCTCATGTACACCGCCAGCCATCCGCGCGCCCAGGACTCCCTGGAATCCCTGACCCAGCTCATCGAGGATTGGCTCCAGGTGAACCCGACGCTCCACCTCGCCACCTCCGGGGGGAAGGTGTTCCTGGACGGGGTTCCCTTCGAGGGCCAGAGCCTTCACCTTACCGCCACCGCCCGGATGCTGGCCGACCGGCAGATCTCGGGGGTGGTGTTCTCCCGCGGCATCACGCCGGCCGAAGTGCACGAAGTTCTCGAGCTGTTCATTCTCAAGCCGGCCCGGATCGAAGAGCAGGGGGGGGCCGGCCGGATCCTGGAGGACAAACGGCTCACCCACGTCCAGCTCAGCCAGACCCAATACCGGGAAGTCCGGGAAGGCGAGGCCGATGATGATGAATCCACCGGCCCGGCCATGCGGCCCCGGGCCCTGCATGCGGCCGAGCCCGCGCCCCCGGAGCCGCAGCCCGAGCCCAAGCGGCCGGACCTCACACCGACCTTCGATGCCCTCCAGGCACTGGTGGACCAGTGGCGCAACGAGTTCCGGCACCTGGCCGAGAAGGCCCCGGGCTGGCCCGGTGACGGACCCTCCGGCGGCGGCCCCGGCCCGGGAGGACCGGGCCGGGGGCAAGGCGCCGGCCCAGGCGGTGGCGCCAGTGGCCCATCCGCAACCGGCGCAGCCAACGCCAGCACCGGCATTGAACTGGACCTCGCCTTCCGGGGCCCTGCCGGCGCGGGCATCGGCCCGGACGGGCCCTCCGACGGCGCCCCCGGCTCGGGCGGCCCTGGCGGCGGTCCCGGCACCGGCCCGGGCGGGCCCTCCAGCGGTGCGCCCGGCCTGGGCGGTCCGGGCGGCGGCCCCGGCATCGGGCTTGGCGGGCCCGCAAGTGGCGCCCCCGGCCTCGGGGGCCTGGGCATCGGCCCTGGCGGGCCCTCCATGGGGGCTCCCGGCGCGGGGGGCCCAGGTGGCGGCCTGGGGACCGGCCTGGGCGGGCCTTCCAGCGGCGCACCCGGCGCGGGCGGCCCTGGCGGTGGCCCCGGGATCGGCCTGGGCGGGCCTTCGAGCGGCGCCCCCGGCCCCGGCGGCCCAGGCGGACCCTCCCCCGGCGAACCCGGCCCCGGCCTCGGTCTGGGCGGGTCCTTCAGCGGCGCAATGGACCTGGGTGGAACCGGAGCGGGCCGATTGGGGTTCCAGGGCGGATACCAGCCCATCCCCGGACCGGCCGACCTGTCCTTCCTGGCCCGGGCCATGGCGGTTTCCGGCCTGGGCGAGGGTTTCCCGCCCGCCCCCGTGATGGAAGGCCTGCGCCAGTCCCTGCTCGAATTGCCGCCCCGGCTCCTGCTTTCGGTGGTGTCGGGCCTGGACACCCTGCCCAGGGCGCCGGGAGGGCTGCGCATCGCCTTCCAGGCCCTGGCCCCGGAATTGTTCGCGCGGGGCTCGGCGGACCTGATCGCCCAGGGGGAACCCTGGGTTCCGCTCCGGGAGCAGCTCCACCACATCCTCAACGAGAATCCCGCGCCGCAGGGGCTGCTGACGGCCCTGGCCCGGGAATTGAAGCGCCGGGGCATGGGCCTGGAGAACCTCAATGAACTGGTGGCCCGGATGGACTGGGACGCCCTGGGGGTGGACGAAAAACTGCGGCTGATCGCGGACCATGACCATCTGTGGAAGCTCAGCCACGAGCAGCGCCTGGAATTCCTGCGCCGGCTCCTGGACGACGGGCGGCTGGACGCCTTCACGGCCCTGCTCGGAGATGTCATCGAGGGGCTGGAGGCCGAGGATCCCGGCCGCCGGGAACTGGCGGTGCGCACCCTGGCCGGGGTCGCCCAGTGGCTGGCCGCGCCGGGCCTGCCGGGCCGCCTGGAATCGACGTTGCTGGAGGCCCTGGCCGCCCATTTCGACCGCGAACCCTTCCCCCAGCTGCACCGGGTCTGCGCCGAGGCGATCGCCGCGGCCATCGCCGGCCAGATCGAACGGGGCGATCCGGATCTGGCCCTGGTCGTCCTGAGGACCCTGGAAAGCGCCAGCCCGTCCCGGGAGCCCTGGCGGGCGGAAGCGATGGCCTGGCTGTGGACCCGCCTGGCGCTTCCCGCCGCCCTGAACCGGGTCCTGGACCTCCTGCACGCCGCCAGCCCGGAAACCCTGGCCGCGCGGTTCATCCCCTACCTGGAGCAGGTCGGGGCGGAAGCCGCCCGGAGGCTGGTGGAAGTGCTGGGCGAGGAACAGGACCGGAGGCGGCGGATCCGCCTGGTGGAAGTGATCCGCGGCCTCGGCGCCATGGCCATCCCGGCCGTGCACGACTCCCTGGCCTCGGAGAAATGGTACCTGGTCCGGAACACCCTCAACCTCCTGGCCGACATGGGCGACACGGAGGCGCTGAAGCCGGCCGAGGCCTGTCTGGCCCACCCCGACGGCCGGGTGCGCAGGTCCGCGGTGCGCGCCGTCTGGAAGCTGGGCGGGGCCAATTCCGTCCCGGCTCTCCTGACCGCCTTCGCGGTCGCGGACCAGGAGACGGCCCTGGAGATCATGTTCGCCTTCGGCCAGATCCGTTCGGCGGCGGCCATCCCGGCCCTGGGCCAGTTCGCCGCCGACCGCCGGATCACCGAGCGCCTGCGCGCCCGGGCCGCGGAAACCCTCGGCATGATCGGCCATGCCCAGGCCATCCCCCTGCTCGAGGACCTGATCCGCCGGAAGGGCCGGGTCTTCACCACCGCCGAGCCCACCGAGATCCGCCTCGCGGCCTGCAAGGCCCTGGCCGCCCTGCATTCCGTAACGGCCTCCGCGGTCCTGCGGGGCCTGGTGGCCGCCGAACCCCGGAACAGCGACCGCCCCCTGATGCAGGCCGTGGCGGAACAGGCGCGGCCTTGACCGTCGTCCCCGACCCCCAGCAGCTCATGGAGGCCTTCGCGGCCTTCACCCAGGCCTCGGACCAGCTCCAGCAGCGCTACGAGGCCCTCCAGGCCCAGCTCCTGCAGCTTGGCAACGAGCTCCAGACCGTCTTGGAGTCCATCCCCTACGCCACCTGGGTCCTGGGCACCCACGGCGAGCTGCGCTTCACCAATCGCAACAAGGGGCTGCGCGGGACCTTCGCGGACGGGCCGGCCCCCTGGGAACCGGGCGCCCCCGAGGGCCTGCGGACCTTCCGCGACCAGGAAGGCCAGGATCGCTTCATGGAGCAGGAGAACCGCCCCACCGATTTCGGCCAGATCATCACCCTGCGCGATGTCACCGAGGCCCTCCTCAAGGCCCAGCAGGCCAGCCGGGAGGCGCGCCTCCAGGCCATGGGCCTCATGGCCGCCGAACTGGCCCATGAGATCCGCAACCCCCTGGGCAGCATCTCCCTGTTCGCCGGGATGCTGGTCGAGGACCTCGCCGCGATGCCAGCACAGGTCGAGCTGGCCCAGCACATCCAGACGAATGTCGGGCGCCTGAACACCCTGGTGGCCAATACCCTGACCTTCAGCCGGGACCTCAACCCCAAGCCCCAGGTGATCCCCCTGGCCGAATTCTGGGAGACCGTCCGCAAGAACTGCGCCCTGCCCGAAGGCCTCGGCTGGGAGAACCGGGTCCCCGCCGCCGCGGCCTGGAACGCCGACCCCGAGCTCATGCGCCAGGTGGCGGTGAACCTCATCCAGAACGGCGTCCGGGCCCTGGATGGCCGGCCCGGCCCCCGCCTGGTGCTCTCCGCCCAGCGGGAGCGACTGGACGGACGAGCGCACTGGCGGCTCACCCTGGAGGACAACGGCTGCGGCATCGCCCCCGAGGCCCTGTCCCGGATCTTCGATCCCTTCTACACCACCTTCGGTGGCGGCACCGGCCTGGGCCTGGCCGTCAGCCACCGGATCCTCATGGCCCATTCCGGGTTGATGAACATCGAAAGCCGGCTGGACCAGGGCACCAAGGTCCATCTCCGCCTCCCCGCCGGCTGAGGGAATGTGCCACCATGGGGAACCCTGGAGGCTTGATGTCGCTTCATATGATAGGTCCTGGTAAAAATTCGCCGGACATCGTCAACGCGGTGGTGGAAATTCCGTACGGTTCGCGCATCAAGTACGAGATCGACCATGTCACCAGCCTGGTCAAGGTGGACCGGGTGCTCTACTCGCCCATCCACTACCCCGCCGAATACGGCTTCATCCCCCATACCCTGGCCCCCGACGGCGACCCCTGCGACATCCTGGTCCTGATCGTCGGATCGACCTATCCCGGCGTGGTGATCGAGGCCAAGCCCATCGGCATCCTGCGCATGACCGACGACCAGGGCCAGGACGACAAGATCCTCAGCGTCGCCGCCTCCGACCCCAACTACATGCACGTGGAGACCCTGGCCGACCTCCCGCCGCACCTGATCCGGGAGATCGAGCATTTCTTCCTCACCTACAAGAACCTGGAATCCAAGGACGTGACCACGAACGGATGGGAAGGCAAGGCCGAGGCCAAGGCGTTCATCGAGGAATGCATCCAGGCCTACCGGCACTAGGAGGGGGTTTCATGGGACTGATCATCTTCGATCTGGACGGCACGCTGGTGGACCCGCTGGAGGCGATGTTCCACGGCGTCCAGGAGACCTGCCGGGAGCTGGGCTTCGCCGCCCCCGGCCGGGTGGAGGTGGCCCGGTACATCGGGTTCGGCGCCGGCGAGCTGTTTGCCGGGTTGACCGGCCCGGATCGCCTCGATGAGGCCATCCGCCACTACTGGAGCCACTTCGAGGAGACTGGGAGCGCCCGGCACCGGATCTACGACGGGGTGCCGCTGATGCTGTCCCGGCTCAAGCGCCAGGGCCACCGGCTCTACCTGGTCACGGTCAAGCCGGCCCGCCAGGCCCGGCGGCTCCTTCATGAGTTCGACATCCTGCTCAGCTTCGACCAGGTGTTCGGCTCCGCGCCCGGCGAGGGCTTCCGGACCAAGGCCGAGGTGCTGGACCAGCTGCGCGTGCAGGGGGTGGTCCAGCCCGGCGGCTTCATGGTCGGCGACCGGGCCGAGGATATCGCCTTCGGCGGCGCCGCCGGCCTGGTGCCCCTGGGCGTGACCTATGGCTACGGCAGCCCCATGGAGCTCCAGGACGCCGGCGCGGCGCACCTGTTCGACACCCCCGCGGAACTGGACGCCTGGTTCCAGATCAACCTGCCGGGATCGGAAATCCACGATTCGTTCTCGCTGTCGGAATAGCCCGGAAGCGTGAATTCAAAGGCAACCCGACCAACGGCTGAACGGCCGTTGAGACGGGCTCTCTCCGGGCCTTGCCCGCGGCCGCGGCGCGCCCCAGCTTTTTGGTTGCCTTTGGACCGCTGTGAAGGAAAGATGACTTCAACGTTTTCCTTCAAAGCCAAACCTAGGAGATACCCCGTGCCCAAGCCCCAATCAGCGCCACGTGTCGCGGCCATCGTCGGGCCGTACATGTCCGGCAAGACCACCCTTCTCGAAAGCCTGCTGTTCGCCGCCGGGGCCATCCCCCGGAAGGGGACCGTCAAGGAGGCCAACACCGTCGGCGATGCATCGGCCGAGGCCAAAGCGCGCCAGATGAGCGTGGAGGTCTCGGTCGCCAACGCCTCGTACCTGGGCGAATCCTGGACCTTCATCGACTGCCCCGGCTCGGTGGAGTTCACCCAGGAGAGCATCCACGCCCTGATGGTCGCCGACGCGGCCGTGGTGGTCTGCGAAGCCGACCCGACCCGCGCCCCGATGGCCGCCCCCATCCTCAAGCTCCTGGACGACCACAACATCCCCCACGCCATCTTCCTCAACAAGGTGGACAACCTCACCGATCCCGGCAAGATCGCCGAGACCCTCCGGGCGCTCCAGCCGATGTCGCCGCATCCCCTGGTGCTGCGTGAGTACCCCATCCACGCGGGCAGCTTCATCACCGGCTACGAGGACCTGAGCATGGAGCGGGCGTTCAAGGCCAACCCCGGCCACCCCTCGGACGAGGTCCCCATCCCCGACTCCATCAGGGAGGAGGCCATGCTGGCCCGCCAGGAGATGCTGGAAGCCATCAGCAGCCTGGACGACGCCCTCATGGAGAAGCTCCTGGAAGAGCAGGTCCCGACCCGCGAGGAGGTCTTCGCCACCCTCACCAAGGGCTTCCGCGGCGACCAGATCGTGCCGGTCCTGCTCGGCTCGGCCGACAAGGACCTGGGCGTGCGCCGCCTGCTCAAGCTGCTGCGCCATGAAGGCCCCGAGCCCGCCGACACGGCCAAGCGCCTGGGCATCCCGGCCGGCAACGAGACCATGGTCCAGGTCTGGAAGACCCTGCACGCCCAGCACGTGGGCAAGCAGTCCCTGGTCCGCGTCTGGCGCGGCGAAGTGACGGAAGGCATGAACTTCTCGGCCGGCCGCCCCAGCTCGCTGACCAAGCCCTTCGGTGCCAAGCAGGAGAAGGTCACCAAGGCCGGCCCCGGCGAGATCGTGGCCCTGGGCCGCATGGACAACGTGCACACCGGCGACGTGCTGACCGCCGGCGCCGCCGCCAGCCTGGACTGGCCCGCCAAGATCCAGCCCATGACCGCCCTCGCCATCAAGTGCACCAAGTCCGGCGACGAGGTCAAGCTCTCCGGCGCCATGCAGAAGCTGATCGACGAGGACCCCTCGTACGCCCTCGAGGCCAACGCCGAGACCCAGGAGCGCGTGCTCTGGGGCCAGGGCGAGATCCACCTCAAGGTGGCCCTGGACCGGATCCGCCGCTGGGGCGTGGAGGTGACCTTCGCCGCCCCGACCATCCCCTACCGGGAGACCATCCGCAAGCCGATCAAGCAGCACGGCCGCTACAAGCACCAGTCCGGCGGCCACGGCGCCTTCGGCGACGTGCACATCGAGTTCAAGCCGCGGGTGCGGGGCGAGGGGCTGAAGTTCTCCGACACCATCGTCGGCGGCGTCATCCCCAAGAACTACATCCCGGCCGTGGAGAACGGCTTCCACGAGTTCGCCAAGCAGGGCCCGCTGGGCTTCCCGATGGTCGACGTGGAGGCGGTGCTGTTCTTCGGCTCGTTCCACACCGTCGACTCCTCGGAAATGGCCTTCAAGGCCGCCACCCGGGTGGCCATGAACGAGGGCCTGCCCCAGTGCAACCCGGTGCTGCTCGAACCGATCCTGGAGATCCACATCTCCGTGCCCTCCGAGCACACCTCCAAGGCCCAGAAGATCATCACCAGCCACCGGGCCGGGCAGATCCTCGGCTACGACGCCAAGCCCGGCTGGGAAGGCTGGGACGTGGTCGACGGCTACCTGCCGCAGAGCGAGCTCCAGGGCATCATCGTCGAACTGCGCAGCCAGACCCAAGGCGTCGGCTCGTTCACCTGGGGCTTCCACCACCTGCAGGAGCTGGAAGGCCGCGACGCCGACAAGGTCGTCGAGGCCCGCAAGAAGGCCCTGACCGAGGCCTGAGCGCCTTCCGCGGGGAAAAAGGGGGGACGGTCCGCCGTCCCCCCTTTTTTGGTTTAGGCTGGAACCATGTTGCGCATCGAATCCATCGCCGTCGGCTCGGAACTCCTGGACACCCCCCGGCTGGACACCAATTCCGTCTGGCTGGCCGAACGGCTCAAGGAGATCGGCCTCGGCTTCCACCGCAAGACCGCCGTGGGCGATTCCCGGGATGATCTGCGGGCCCTGTTCCGGGAGGCCCTGGACCGCTCCGACGTGATCCTCTGCACCGGCGGCCTGGGGCCGACCTTCGACGACTTCACCAAGGAGGTCTGGGCGGAAGTGCTGGACACCCCGCTGGTGGAGGACCCGGCCTCGCGCCAGGACATCCTGGATTTCTACGCCTCCCGCAACCGGGTGCCGGCCGCCTCCAACTTCAAGCAGGCCATGATCCCGATGGGCGCCAAGGCGCTGCACAACCCCGCGGGCACGGCCCCGGGGGTGTACTGGGAGGATCCCCCCGGCCATCCCGGCCGCCGGATCGTGCTGTTCCCGGGCGTGCCCCGGGAGATGAAGGAAATGTGGGAGAACCACGTGGCGGCCCAATTGCGGCCGCTGGGCGGGGCCGGCAGCCGGACCCTGCGCATGGTGTTCGGCTCGGTGCCCGAGAGCACCCTCGAGGAGCAGGCCCGGCCTCTGCGCGAGCGCCACGCCCAGCTGGAATGGACCATCCTGGCCGGCCTGCACCACGTCGAACTGCTGGCCCGCGGCCCGGACCCGGCCGCCCTGGCCGCCGCCGCCGCCGACTTCCAGCGGGAACTGGGCAAGGACCTGGCCTTCACCGGCCCCGAGGGCGGCATCGAGCACGGCCTGCTGGGCCTCCTGGAATCCCGCGGCGAGACCCTGGCCCTGGCCGAGAGCATGACCGGCGGCAATCTGGCCGCACGGATCACGGCCGTGCCGGGGGCCAGCCGGACTTTCCTGGGCGGCGCGGTGGTCTACACCCCCTACGCCAAGTCGGAGCTCGCCGGGGTCGACCCGGAACTGATCCGGACCGCCGGCACCGTTTCCGAGCCGGTCACTCGGGCCCTGGCCGAGGGCATCCGCGCCCGCCTCGGCACCACCTGGGCCCTGGCCGTCACCGGCAACGCCGGACCGACCGTCGACCCGTACGGCCCGGCCCCGGTGGGCACCTGCCTCGTGGCCGCCGCCGGCCCCGACGGGACCACCTTCAAGGCCTTCCAGATGTTCGGCAACCGGGTGGAGATGCAGGTCCGGGCCAGTTCCTGGGCCATGGATATGCTGCGCCGGCGATTGGCCGTCCGCGACTAACCGGGACGAATCGGGTACAGTTCTGGGATGAGCCTGCCTTTGTTCAAACTCTACCTCCTCTGGTGCGCCGGAGCCTTCCTCTCCGGCAGCATCCCGTTCGGACTCCTGCTGGTGCGCCTGGCCGGCAAAGGCGACGTGCGCACCCAGGGCTCCGGCAACATCGGCGCCACCAACGTCATGCGGGCCGGCGGCAAGGCCCTGGGGATCGCCACCCTGCTGCTGGACGCCGGCAAGGGCTTCCTGCCCGTGTTCCTGGCCCGGCACCTGGGCTACCAGCCGGAATTCCTGGCCTTCGTCGCCCTGGCCGCGGTCGCCGGGCACGTCTTCACGCCCTGGCTGAAGTTCAAGGGCGGCAAGGGCGTGGCCACCGCCCTGGGCGCGGTGCTGGGCTACCACGCGGCCATGGTGCTGCCGGCCCTGGGCGCCTTCGTCCTGCTCCTGGCCGTGTTCCGCTATGTCAGCCTGGGCAGCGTGGTCGCCGCCCTGGTGCTGCTGCTCACCGCCATGGGCTTCATGGGCAGCTGGGCGCGGCTGCCGGTGCAGGAGGGCATGGCCCAGTGGCCGATCCTCGCCTGGGCCCTGCTGGTGGGCCTGGTGATCCGCAAGCACGCCGCCAACATCAACCGCCTGGCCCAGGGCACCGAGGCCAAGCTCTGGGGATCGGCCAAGAAATGACCCGCAAGCCTGATATCGCAGTATTCGGTTCCGGGGCCTGGGGCACCGCCCTGGCCATCGCCTGGGCCCGCCAGGGCGCCACCGTCGATCTCTGGGGCCACCCGCCCAGCCTGGTCCAATCCCTGGCCCTGACCCGCCGCCACCCGGCCCTGCCCGACGTGGAGATCCCCCAGGGCGTCCGGCCCATCCTGGAGGCCGACGACGGCTTCCAGGCCCGGCTCTGGATCAGCGCCCTGCCCACCCAGATCAACCCCCAGGTGTGGACCGGCCTGGCCGCCCGCACAGAGCTCCGGCCCGAACTCCTGATCCATGTCAGCAAGGGCATCCTCCAGGGCTCCCTGCTGCGCGTCTCGGAGGCCCTGGAGGCCATCCTGGGCGTGCCGGTGGGCGCCCTGTCCGGCCCGACCTTCGCCGACGAGGTGTCCCGCAACCGCCCCTCCGCGATCGTCCTGGCCCTGCCGGCCGCCATCGAGGACGGCCGGGCCCGGGAACTGCAGGCCCTGCTTGCGACCCCGACCCTGCGCATCTACCTGAGCCGCGACCTGACCGGCGTGGAGCTGTGCGGCGCCTTCAAGAACATCCTGGCGATCGCCGCCGGCCTGGTGGAATCCCTGGGCCTGGGCAACAACGCGAGGGCCGCCCTGATCACCCGGGGCCTCGCCGAGATGGCCCGCCTGGTCGAGGCCATGGGCGGCAGCCGGGACACCCTCATGGGCCTGGCCGGCCTGGGCGACCTGGTCCTGACCGCCACCGGCCCCCAGAGCCGCAACCGCACGTTCGGCGCCATGATCGGCCAGGGGATGAGCCCCGAGGCGGCCGCCGCCGCGCTGGGCAACCAGGTGGTGGAGGGCGCCTTCACCGCCGAGGCGGCGCTCGGCCTGGCCGCCAAGATGGGCGTGGAACTGCCGATCACCCAGGAGGTCGTCCGGCTGCTGCAGGGGGCGGATCCGCAGGAATCGGTCAACCGCCTGATGCAGCGCTCGCTGAAACCGGAAGTAGGGTAAACCCACAGCCGATAGGAGCTGCCCGATGATCCTCCCCGACGGCTACCGCATCTCCCACGACCCCGCCGAACTCCAGCTCGACGTCATCCACGCCTACCTCACCCGCAGCTACTGGAGCCCCGGCATCCCCCGCCACGCGGTCGAGCGGGCCGTCCGGAACAGCCTCACGGTCGGAGCCTTCGACGCCGCCGGCGCCCAGGTGGGTTTCGCCCGGATGGCCACCGACCACGCCAGCTTCGGCTACCTGGCGGACGTGTTCGTGCTGGAGGAGCACCGAGGCCTCAAACTCGGCCACGCGCTCACCCGGGCCCTGCTCGATCTGCCCGAGGTGCAGGGCTTCCGCACCCTGCTCCTGCTCACCCGGGACGCCCACCGCATCTACGAGGACTGCGGCTTCGAGCGGGTCCAGGATCCGGCGGCGTTCATGCAGATCCGGCGGCCCGGAAACTACCCTCCCGAGTAGGCAAAAGGCACTGGATATTGATCAGGCTTTACTCCAGGTTGGCGCCCTGCTCCCGGATCTGGTCCAGGACCCCCTTGGCCTCCATCACCGCCCGGGTCATGGCCATGCGCTTGCACTTGGAGCCGCAGGTGTTGAGTTCGCGCAGGACCTCCTGGCTCCAGACGTCCAGGGCCTTGCCGCCCAGCCCGCCCTTGACCAGGCGCGCGCGGAAGTCATCCAGGTGGGAGGCCAGGCGGACCAGTTCTTCCCGGACATCCTGGCGCTCGGCCAGGGCGCCGGCTTCGGCGATGACCCGTTCCGCCGGCAGCTGCCCGACGAGCCGGGCGTCGGCCAGGACCTGGTCCAGGCGCTTGCGGTACTGTTCCGGAAGATCCTGGGCCTGGGCCGCGCTTTCGGTCTCCAGGATGGCCAGCAGGGCCTCCAGCCGGGCGAACCCGGCCTCGAAGGCCGGCCGGAGCCGTTCGCCTTCCTGGTCGCGGCCCTGGTTCCAGGCGGCAAGAAGGGTGTCCAGCCCCTGCATCAAATCACCTTCCAGCCGCTCGGCCAGGTCGGTGGCGGGGGGCAGCCAGGCGCCGGGCAGGCGGAAGAAGGCCTCCGCCGAGAGCGGGGGCAGCTGCAGCCACTCGGCGTCCTCCTGCCAGGTCTTGGCCATGGCCCGGAGCAGGGGCCGGTTGATCTGCGGTTCCAATCCGGGATCATCCTGGATCTCCACCGCCAGATCCACCTTGCCGCGCTGGGCGGCATCGCGCACCTTGGCCCGGATGGCGGCTTCGAGGGGAAACAGCGAGGGATGGATCCGCAGGGAGATATCCAGGGACTTGTGGTTGACCGACCGAAGCGTCAGCCGCAGGGAGCCCCGTTCCAGGGGCCGGTTGATTTCCGCGAACGCGGTCATGGAGCGCATGGTCACCTCATCTATCCGTTATCATCCTGCGCTTCGGCCCGCCCCAGCAGCCAGGGTTTGCTCCGCAGCCTTTCCAGGCCCAGTTCCGGGAACAGTTCCAGGGGCGAGGTCAGGCCGGGATCCAGGCCCATCCTTGGCACCGCCGCATGGCGGAACCCCAGCCGGGCGCCCTCCTGCAGCCGCAACGGCAGCTGGGCCACCGGGCGGACTTCGCCGGTGAGGCCCACTTCACCCATGAACAGGCAGTGCGAGGTGAGCAGCCGGCCGGAGGCGCTGCTGGCCAGGGCGGCGATCACGGCCATGTCCGCGGCGGGATCCTCCACTTCCAGGCCCCCGGCCACGTTCAGGTAGACGTCCCGGTCGTGCAGCTGCACGCCGCCGCGGCGCTCGGCCACGGCGCAGAGCATGGCCAGGCGCTGGCCGTCGATGCCCAGGGCGGTGCGCCGCGGAATGCCCAGGCCGGCGGAGGCCACCAGGGCCTGGATCTCCACCACGACCGGGCGGGTGCCGTTCAGCACCACGGTGGCCGCGCAGCCGGGCCGGGGCTCGGCCTCCAGCCAGAACGGGTTGCCTTCGGCGGCCACCAGGCCGTGGCCGGTCATGGCGAAGACGCCGAGTTCGAACGCGGCGCCGAAGCGGTTCTTGAGGGCGCGCAGCAAGCGGTGGTGGTGGTGCCGGTCGCCTTCGAAGGCCAGCACGGTGTCCACCAGGTGCTCGAGCACCTTGGGCCCGGCCAGGGTCCCGTCCTTGGTGACGTGGCCGACCAGCACGAGGGGCGTTCCGGTCGTCTTGGCCCAGCGGGTCAGGAGCGTGGCGCAGCCACGCACCTGGCTGACCGAGCCGGCGGACGATTCGAATTCAGGGTCGAACAGAGTCTGGATGGAATCGACCAGGAGCAGGGCCGGCTTCATCCGCTCGGCCGCCTCGAGGATGCGGCGGACATCGGTCTCGGCGAACAGGTGGATATCCGGACTCTCGGCGCCCAGGCGCTGGGCCCGCAACTTGATTTGCCGTTCGCTCTCCTCGCCGCTGGCGTAGAGCACCAGGCCGCCGCAGGCCGCGGCCCACTGCAGGACCAGGGTGGACTTGCCGATGCCGGGCTCGCCGCCCAGCAGGACCACCATGCCCGGCACCACGCCGCCGCCGAGAACCCGGTCCAGCTCCGGCAGCCCGGTGGCCGCCCGGGCGCTGTCGGTCACCGCCACGTCCAGCAGCGACACGGGATCCTGGAAGGCGCTTTCGGAGAAGGCGCTGCGGGCCCGGGCCAGATCCCGGCGCAGGCCGCCCCGGACCTCCTCGATGGTGGCGAAAGCCCCGCAGGCCCCGCACTTGCCCATGGGCTGGGGAAACCTGGCGCCGCAGGCGGTGCATTCGTAGCTGGAAGGACTTTTCGCCATCCCTAGACTCTACCCGCTGTGCGCGCAGACGCCGATCCCCCAGGGGGCGAGCGCCGGGCCGTCAAGGCGAAAATTGCAGGGAAATTCCGACCCAGGAAAAAAGGTTCGCAAAATGGCCGTTCCGACCGGGCAACAGGGCTGTTTCCTCTATGTTACGAAACCGTTACCGAGCGGGGGGCCAGGGCTTTTGTGGAAAACCTTGTGGATTTCCGGCCTGGGGGCCCAGGAATCCAGATGCCCCCCCTGCATAAGCCGGAACATGTTGGTTCCCCCAACTAAATATAAACAATGAAATTAATTAAGTTACAGAAAGACGGCAGCCCCATGGTTATTAACTGAACATCAATTAGTTTTCCACATATTCAAATTCTTTTCGTGTTGACAACCCGAACCATCTTGAATCCGTTCATGACCCACCCATTAGCCGCTCAGACCAATTGGGCGGCCTCCCGCAATTGCACGCTCACAAGGCGGGATATGCCCATTTCCGCCATGGTGACGCCGTAGAGCGTGTCGGCCGCGACCATGGTCGGCTTCTGGTGGGTTATGACGATGAACTGGGTGCCTTCCTTCATCTTCTGGACCATGGCCGCGAACCGGCCCACGTTGGCCTCGTCCAGCGGCGCGTCCACTTCGTCGAGCACGCAGAAGGGGCTGGGCTTGAAGTGGAAGATGGCGAACAGGAGGGAGATCGCGGTGAGCGCCTTCTCGCCGCCGCTGAGCAGGGTGAGCGCCTTGGCGCTCTTGCCCGGGGGCTGGGCGGTGATCTCGATGCCGCACTCCAGCAGATCCTTGGGATCCTGCAGGATGAGCGTGGCCGCGCCCCCACCGAAGGCCTCCCGGAACACCTCGTGGAAGCGCTGGTTGATGAAGTCGAACGCCTCGCGGAAGCGTTCCTCGCTGGTGGCGTTGATCTCGCGGATGCTGGCCTCCAGGTTGGCGATGGCCTCGGTGACGTCCGCCCGCTGATCGTTCATGAAGGCCATGCGCTCCTCGGCCTCCTGCAGCTCCTGGATGGCCAGGGGATTGACCCCGCCCAGATCCAGGCGCCGGGCCTGCAGCTCCTGCATGCGGGTCTGGTGGACCAGCTCGCCCAGGGCCCAGGCCTCGGCCTCCTCGGCGGTCACCGAGGCCAGGAAGGCTGGCACCGTAAAGCCCAGCGCCAGCTCGATCTCCCGGGCCATGGCCTCCATGCTGCCCTGCACCTGGGCGCCCTGGAGCAGCGACTCCTGGTGCAGCTGGCGGGCGTTCTCCAGGGCCTGGCCCAGCTCGCGCGCGTGGCGCTCCTGCACCCGCAGGAACTCCTGCGCGGTCTCCACCCCCGGCAGGGCCTCGGCCTGCTCGGCCACCTGCGCCTGGCGCTCCTCCAGGAGGCGCTGGGCCTCGACCTCCAGCTCCGCCAGCCGGGCCCGGGCCTGCCCGGCCCGGTCGCGGCTCTGGGCCAGATCGCCCTGGACCCGGCCGCGCTCGGCCTCCAGATCGTAGACGCCCCGCTGCACCTGCTGCAGGTGCCGCTGCAGGGCGTCGCGCTCGGCCCAGGCCGAGCTGCGCATCCGCGAGGCCTCCACCAGCACCTCGCGGCGGGCCTCCAGGGCGCGCTGGGCGGCCTCCCGGCGGGCCTCCGCCTCGTGGATGGCCTCCACCAGCCCGGCCGTGGCGGGATCGACCGCGGGGGCCTCCAGCTCGCGGAGCTGCGCGTTGAGGCCGGCGATCTCGGCCTCCAGCTGCTCCCACATCTCGTCGGCGCGTTCCTGGGCGGTGTGGATCTCGCGCAGCTGGGCCCGGTTCCCGGCCAGGCGGTTCTTGAGATCCTCCAGGTTCCGGCGGGCGGCGAGGTGGTCCTCGTCCATCTCCTTGAAGCGGTCGGCGGCCTCGCGGCGGCGGTAGTCGGCGGCCTTGGCCTCGGCCTCCAGCGCTTCCACCCGGTCCAGCTGGGTCTCCCGGGCGGCCTTGGCGGCCTCGAGCTCGTGCCGGAGCTTGAGCGGCGAGGCGGCGGGCGCGGCCACGCCGGCCTGCATCGGGCCGTAGGGCAGCCGCACCAGGGCCGGGGAGACGAAGGCGAGATCCGGGTGGGCCGCGGCGAGGCCCGGCAGGTCGGCGTCGGCGCAGGTGAAGGCGCGGTTGATCAGGCCCTCCAGGGGCCGGGCCCGGCCCGCCTTCCAGCGGACCCCGGCCCGCAGCGGGGCGCAGCCTTCCGGGGCCGGCGCGGGCTCGCCGCCGCCCGGGTCGAACCAGAGCTGGCCGGGGGCGCCGGCCGCGGCCCGGGTCCCGGCCGGGCCCAGGGCCACGGTCTGGATCCAGCTGCCCAGGAGCCGCTCCAGGGCCGGCAGCTGGGCGTCGTCCACGGTCACCAGGTCGGCCAGGGCCTGCGGCGCCTCCCCGCGCTCGCGCAGCCAGTTCAGGGCCTCGCCCAGGCCCTCGGCGCCGGCCGCGGCCCGCAGCAGGTCGCCCAGCTGGCGCAGCCGCCGCTCCTCGGCCTCGAGCGCCCCTTCGGCCTCGCGCAGGGCCGCGACCAGGGCGGCGTGGGCATCGGCCGTCTCCTGGCGGGTCCGGCTCTGGATCTGCACCGCCTCGTCCATCTGCTCCAGCCGGCCGGCGGCGCCCTCTTCCTCACGGGCAAGGCGCAGGCCATCTGCTTCCAATGTTTCCAGGCGAGGTGCGCGGACCGCCTCTTCATGGTTGAGGGAATCCAGACGGCCGGCCCGCTGGGCGATCTCCTGGTGCAGGGCCTGGCGCCGGCGCTGCCCCGCCAGGGCCTCCCGCTCCGCCTCGACCCGGCGCTCCCGCAGTTCCCGCAGCTCGCCCTCCACATGGCGCAGGGCGCCGCCGGCCAGGGCCACGGCCTCCTCGCCCTCGGCCACCAGGGCGTCCCGGCCCTCCAGGGCGGCCTCGGCCACCTTCACCGCCGCCTGCAGGCGCAGGGTCTCGGTCTCGGTGTCGCCCGAGCGCGCCGCCAGGTCATCCAGCCGCGCCTGCAGCTGCGCCTCGGCCTGGGCGGCCTCGGCGATCCGCTCGCCCTGGAAGCCCCGGTCCTGCTCGAGCAGGCCCAGCCGCTGGTCCAGCCCCAGGATCGCCCGGGACCGGCGCTCCTGCTGGCGGTTCAGCTCGTCCAGGGCCAGCCGGAGCGATTCGACCTCGCTGGACTTTTCCGAGGCCTGGGCGGTCAGGGCGGCGATGCGCCGCTCCAGGGCGTCCAGGTTCTCCAGGATCCGCTCCTTGGCCGCCTCCAGTTCCTGGGCCTTGCCGGCCAGGAGGATCCGCTGGGTGGCCTTGATGGCCAGGTCGAGCTCCTGGGCCCGTCGCGCCTTGGCGGCCTGGCGCTTGAGGGATTCCAGCTGCTTGTTGAGCTCGAACAGGATGTCGTCCAGGCGCAGCAGGTTGGCGCGAGTCTCCTCGAGCCTCCGCTCGGCGTCGGTGCGGCGCAGCTTGTAGCGGGTGATCCCGGCCGCCTCCTCCAGCAGGGATCGGCGGTCCCGGGGCTTGGAGGACAGGATCAGGTCGATCTGGCCCTGCTGGATGAACGAGTAGGCCCGCGTCCCCATGCCCGTATCCATCAACAGATCCTGCACATCCTTGAGCCGGCATTCCCTCCCGTTGACCCGGTACTCGCTGCCGGTCTCCCGGTAGAGCCGGCGGGAGATCACCACCTCGCGGGTCGATCCCGGCCGGCCCGGGTCCGGCATCTCCAGGGTCAGCTTGACCTCGGCCATGCCCATGGGCTTGCGCTGGCCGGTCCCGGCGAAGATCACGTCGGCCATCTCGGCCCCGCGCAGGAGCGAGGCCCTCTGCTCCCCCAGCACCCAGGCCAGGGCGTCACTAATGTTTGATTTTCCACACCCATTGGGACCGACCACGGCCGTCATGCCCACCGGAAAGGTAAGCTTCTGGGAATCCGCGAAGGATTTGAATCCATTAACTTCCAGTGCAATCAGGCGCAACCGGGATGTCTCCAAAGGAGTGCATGTTTTATTAAATGATTTATATTTTAAGTCCTGAACCGATCCCTGCGGAACCGCCCGTGACTCCTGTCGTAGCTTTCCCCTTTCAAGAACCCGGCCCAGGGAGGGATTGTCCATGATCACCCTGGGACTCGGAACCCGGCAGGCTTCCATGGTATGGCTTGAGCCGCAGCGCGTCCACGCTGGAGGCAGGGCCCGGGCCCTTTCCGGGCCGCCCACCGCGGACACCCTGGCCATGGCCCTGGACGGGCTGCCGCCCGGGCCCACCCGGTGGGTGGTGGACGATGCCTGGATCCCCTCTTTGCTGCTCCGGGACATCGTCGAGCTCCCGTCCGGGGCCGAGGCCCGGGAGGGCTACTTCCGCTGGCGCTTCAGCCAGGCCCTGGGCCTGGACGCGCCCCAGGTGGTCCAGCCCCTGGACCTGGGGGACAACGTCTGGCTGCTGCTGGGGATCGCCCAGGAAACCCGGGAGGCCTGGGTGCACGCCGCCCTGGCCCTGGGCCGGCCCCTGCGCAGCCTCCAGCCGCGCTGGCTCTGGCTTTACAACCGGCTCGCGGCCGGCCGGGAGGTGCCCGGCCTGCTGCTCTCCCTGCGCCCGCACGGGGACGGCACCTACAGTGGCACCCTGGCGGCCTGGGGCCGGCACCTCACCCTGCTGCGGCAATGGACGGACCCCGCCACCGCGGAAAGCTGGAACCAGGACCGGGTGCTGCCCTCGGTGGCCTACCTGCAGCGGGAAGCCCACACCCCTCAAGAGATGCTGGTCTGGGGGGCGCCGGTCTGGCCGCAAGGGCCGCTGCCGGTCGAGCTCCTGCCGGGGGAGATCCCGGCCACCGGGGCCCTCTGATGGCCCTGCCCGCCATCCGGGTCGACCTGGCCCCGCCCGGCAGCCTCTGGCATCTGCACCACCGGGCCCTCGGCTGGGCCGCCCTGGCCGCCGGCGCCCTGGCGCTGGCCCTGGCCCTGGGGGCGACGGTCCGCGCCTGCGGCCAGGCTTCCCGGGCCGGGCGCCAGGAAGGCCTGACCCTGGGCCGGACCCGGGATGCGGAACGGGAACGGGTCCGGGTCCTGAACGAGCTCCGGGACGTGGACGTGGCGCGGGAACTGCCGCGCTGGCACCTGGCCGAGCGGATCCTCACCGAGCGCAGCCTGCCCTGGTCCCGGCTCACCGCCGAACTGGAGCGCAGCATGGTGCTGGACGTGCGGATCAAGACCCTGCAGCGGGCCCGGGGCGCGGACCGGAAGGTGCAGATCAAGGTGAAGGGCGAGGCCCTCACCCGGCCGGCCGAGGCCGCCTTCATCGAGGCCCTCCAGCACAACGCCTTCTTCGACCAGGTGATCCTGGAGCGCGAAGGGGAGCGCCAGGGCGGCGGCGTGGACTTCGACTGCACCCTGGCGGCCCGGGAGGTGCCGCCGCCGTTCACCCCCCTGCCCCGCTACGGCCCCCGGCGCGCCCCGGGCCAGGCCCAGCCGGAAGGCGGCGGATGAGGTCGCCCCTGCGCAACAGCACCCTCCGCCTGGCCGCGGGCGGGGCCTTGGCGGTCCTGGCCGCGGCGGTGCTCGGCTTCGCGCTGCCCGGCGCCGCCGCCCGCAGCCGGCAGGCCTCCCAGGCCGCCCAGGCCGCCAGCCGGGGGCTGGCCTCCCTGCAGAAGGAACTCGGTGCGTACCAGGCCCTGGACGGGCGGCTGCGGGCCAACCGGCAGGTGCTGGAGCGCCTGCTCGCGGCCATGCCGGAGGAGACGGTGGGGCGCCTGCAGTGGATGCTCAGCCGCAAGCTGTTCGAGCTGGCCGGGCGCAGCCGGGTGCGGCTGGTGGGCGTCAAATACGGGGCGCCCAGCCGGGAGGGCAAGGGCAGCGCCCTGGAGGTGCTCGACGCGGAGTTCACGGTGGTCGGGATCTATCCGGATCTGAAGGCCTTCATGCTGGCCCTGGAGGACGGCCGGCTGCCCTTCGCGGTGGTCAGCGCCAAGCTCGACCAGACCCCGGACGGCGCCCAGCTGAACGTCGTGCTGCGCGCCTTCCGCCAGGCCCCCGGGGAGGCCCTGTGAAAGCGCCGGTCGTGCGCGGGCTGGACACCCGGGCCATGCTCCAGGATCTGAAGGGCAACCGCCGGGTCCAGGGCGCCCTGGTCCTGCTGGCGGCCATGGCCTGGTACCTGTGGCCCGGCGCCGGCCCCGCCGCGCGCCGCCCCGCGGCCTCCCGCCCGACGGCGCCGCTCAGCGACCGCCAGGCGGCGGAACTCGGGAAACTGCCGGATCTGGCCAGGCTCGACCAGGCCGGAGCCCTGCCCGCCGATGCCCGGATGCTGCGGGACCTGTTCCTGTTCGAGGGTCCGGCCATCCCGCCCCCGCCCCCCAGGCCCGAGCCGCCTCCGCCGTCGCCCACCCCCGAGCAGCTGGCCGCCCGGGAACGGGTCCGGGAGCGGGCCCGCCAGGCTGCATCCAGGCCCCAGGGCCTGCGCTACCTGGGCTACCTGGAAAGCCACGGCAGCGGGCGACTCGGCGCCTTCATGAAAGGCGAGGAACCGGTCACCTGGAAGCAGGGCGCCCTGGTCAGCCCCCAGTGGCGGCTGGTCACCCTCGACCCGGCCTGGGCCGAGTTCCGGAACGAGCGCTTCGCCGATCTCACCCAGCGGGTCGAGGCCGCCGACGCCCGCGGCGGCGGCGCCACCACCGCCCGCGCGCCGGACAACGATTTCTGAACCATGCGGAAGGCACCGATGCGAACCGTCCCTGCAGAACTGGCCAGGCCCCTCGCCCTGGCCCTCGGCCTCGCCCTGGGCCTGGGCTGCGCCCTGCACAAGGCCCAGAGCGCCATGGACCAGGGCCGCTACGAGGAGGCCCTGGCCCAGTACCGGCGGATCCTGGACAAGGATCCCAGGAACCTCCAGGCCAGGCTCGGCTGCCGGCGCGCGGCGCCGCTGGCGGCGGAGGAGCACCTCAAGAAGGCCCGGGAGGCCCGCAAGGCCGGCCGGGAACCGATGGTCCGCCAGGAGGTGGCCGCGGCGGTGGTCCTGGACTCGTCCAACGCCGTGGCCATGGACTGGATGGCCCGGATCGAGGAGGCCGCCGCCCGCCAGCGCCAGGCCGAGGAGACCGAGGACAGCATCGACCAGGCCAGGGCCGAGGCCGGGGCCAAGCCGGTGCTGCCCATCAACCCCCGCTCCCTGGAGGGCATGGACCTGAATTTCAGCAGGAAGACCAGCCTCAAGGAGATCCTCCAGCAGCTGAGCCGGAATTCCGGGGTGAACATCATCCTCCACGCCTCGGCCAGCGCCACCGACATCAGCGTCTCCGTCGACCTGCGCGGCCTGACCTTCCAGCGCATCCTGGACACCCTGATGCTGCAGTCCGACCTGTTCTACAAGGTGCTCGACGCCAACACCCTCATGGTGTTCAAGAAGACCCCCCAGAACCTGAACGACTTCGAGAACAAGCTCATCCAGACCTTCTACCTGTCCAACGCCGAGGTCGACAGCATCCGCCAGATATTCTCCGCGATCATGCCGCAGATGCGGGTGTTCATCGACAAGCGGCTGAACGCCATCACCGTCCAGGCCAAGGCCAACGACCTGGCGGTGGCCAGCCGCATCGTGAACCAGCTGGACAAGGCCAAGGCCGAGGTGGTGGTCTACCTGGAGCTGATCGAGGTCAACGAGGATTCCCGCCAGGCGGTGGGGCTCATCCCCACGGCCAATCCGCTCGACCCGACCGCCCCCGGGCTCTACCGGATCGGCGCGGCGCTCAAGAACGACCAGAACCAGAGCACCCTCCTGAACCAGGACCAGGGCGGCATCCGCATTTCCAAGTCCCAGCTGATATTCCAGTTCGCGCCGCTGGCCCTGGACGCGCTCAAGGCCAGCGGCGAGGGCAAGCTCCTGGCCAGCCCCAACGTCCGGGTGGTCTCCGGGGAGACCGGCGAGGTCAACATCGGCGAGAAGATCTCCACCACCCAGTCCCAGCTGGGCGGACTGCCCAACGCCGGCAGCAGCGTCGCCGCCGCCGCGGCCGGCGCCCTCTCCTCCCTCGGCGGCGCCCTCACCACCCAGACCCAGTACAGCTACGAGGACACCGGCGTCAACATCAAGGTCAAGCCCAGGGTCCACTTCAACGGCGACATCACGATCGACCTGGAATCGACGGTCCGGTCCGAGCTGACCTCCACGTCCACCCCCGGGCGACCCAACCTCGGCCAGCGCATCATCAAGACCTCGGCCCGGCTCCGGGACGGCGAGACCGCCGTGTTCGGCGGGCTGCTGAAGGAGGAGGAGTCCAAGGAGCTGGAGGGGATCTGGGGCATCTCCGACATCCCCGTCCTGGGCAAGCTGCTCGGCCACAACCGGGGCAAGAAGAAGCGCACCGACGTGCTGCTCACCCTGCGCGCGGTGATCGTGCGCAAGGCCGAACTGGCCGAGCCGGATTTCGAGCCGTTCGATCCGGACCTGGCCGGGGCCGTCACCAGGCCGTTCGCGCCGAGGCCCCCGAGGAAGGCCCTGCCGGCGGGCCTGGCTGGACCGGAGGCCCCCGCCCCGGCGCCGGCGGCTCCCCCGGCCCCCGCCGAGGCCGCGGCCCCGGATCCGGTGGAACAGTCCCCGCTGGTGTTCTTCATGTCCCCGCTCACCGCCGAGGCGCCCAAGGGCGAGCCGGTCGTCGTCACGCTGTTCGCCAGCGGCGCCCAGGGCCTCACCGAGGGCACCATGACCCTCCGGGTGGACCCCCGGCTCAAGGTCGCGGCCATCACCCCCGGAGCGTTCCTCACCGGCGCCAAGGGCGCCCTGGAGCAGGCGCCCGGGATGGACGGGCGGGTCACCCTGACCTTCCGGCGGGCGGCGGGCGGCGCCGACAGCGGGGTCCTGGCCACCCTGCGGCTCGAGCCCGTGGAGGCCGGCAAGGCCACCGTGCTCATCCAGGACGGCCAGTACCGCATCGGCGCCAATCCGGTGCCTGCCCGCTATGTCAACAGCCTGATCACCGTCCTGTGACGGTTGGATTTTAAAAACGGCACCCTTTGGAAAGCCCGGCCCGGGCGATAGACTGGTCCCCTGAGTCTGGACCCAGTCGGAGTGCCCTTGCCCCTATTTGCCGAATCAAATCGCAATCCCTCAATACTTAGCCATTGGGGGCGGACCCGATGAGCGCCCTGGGCCTGGGTGCCAGGCAGGCCTCCCTGGTCTGGCTGGAGCCCCACCGAGTCCTTGCCGGCGGCCAGACCCGGACGATTTCCGGCCCCATCACCGAGGATCTCCTGGTCATGGCCATGGGCGGCCTGCCGGCGGGCCCCACCGCCTGGGTGGTGGATGACGCCTGGGTCCCCTCCCTCCTGCTCCGGGACATCGTCGAAGTGCCGGCCGGCAGCGAATCCCGGGAGGCCTTCTTCAAGTGGCGGTTCGCCCAGAGCCTGGGCCTGGAGGCCGGGCAGTCGGTGCAGGCCCTGTCCCTGGGCGAGAACGCCTGGCTGCTGGCGGGCATCCCGGAGGCGATCCGGGAAGGCTGGATCCAGGCCTCGCTGACCCTGGGCCGGCCCCTGCGCAGCCTGCAGCCCCGCTGGCTGTGGCTCTACAACCGGCTGGCCGGCTCGCGGGAAGTGCCGGGGATGCTGCTGTCCCTGTGCCAGGCCGGCGATGGAGGCTACACCGGCACCCTGGCCGCCTGGGGCCGCAACCTGGCCCTGCTGCGCCAGTGGACCGAACCCGCCAGCCCCGAGGCCTGGATCCAGGACCGGGTGCTGCCGTCGGCCGCCTACCTCCAGCGGGAATCCCGGTCGCCGCAGGAACTGCTGGTCTGGGGCGCCTCCGCCTGGCCGGACTGCCCCATCGCGGTCCGGATCATCCCCCCCGAGATCCCGGCCCTGGAGACCCTCTGATGGCCGTCCCGATCCTCAAGCTCGATCTGGCCCCGCCCAGCACCCTCTGGCGCCTGAACCACGCGCTCATCGGCTGGGCCGCGGTGGCCGCCGGCGGCCTGATCCTGGCCGGCAGCCTGGGGCTCACCGCCCAGGCCTACGTGAAGGCTTCCCGCGCCGGCCGGATGGCCATCGCCCGGGGCGTCCAGACCCGGCGGGTGGAAGAAACCCAGCAGAAGGTCCTGGACGAACTCCGGGCCGTGGACGTCACCAAGGAACTGCCCCGCTGGCGCCTGGCCGAGCGGATCTACACCGAGCGCAGCCTGCCCTGGTCGCGGCTCACCGCCGAGCTGGAGCGCAGCCTGGTGCAGGACGTGCGGGTCAAGTCCCTGCAGCGCACCCGGGGGTCGGACCTGAAGGTCCAGCTCAAGCTCAAGGGCGAGGCCCGCTCCCGCGAGGCCGAGGCCGATTTCGTCGAGTCCCTGCAAAAGAACCCCTTCTTCGAGCAGGTGATCCTGGAACGGGAAGGCGAGCGGCAGGGCGGCGGGGTCGATTTCGAATACACCCTGGCCGCGTTCTCGGTGCCCCCCCCCTACCACGAGCTGCCCAAGCACGGCCCCGTGCCCAAGGCCCGGCCGGCGGCGCCCCAGCCAGCCGCGGCCAAGCCGGCCGCGCCGCAGCCGGCCGCGCCCAGGCCGGCCCCGGCCGCCCCCCCCATGGCCGCACCGGCCCCCGCGAGCCCGAACCCCCCGCCGATGTACGTCCCGCCCATGAATCGCCCGATCCGGCCCGGCGCCGGCGATCCGCAGCTGCGGCCGCCGCTCCAGCCCGGCTTCCCGCGCCCGCCGCGGGCCCGCCGGACCCCCGGCCAGGGTGGTGACGAATGATCACGCCCCTGCGTTCCAGCAAGCTCCGCCTCCTGGCGGGCAGCCTCATGGCGGTCCTGGGCCTGGGCGTCGGCCTGTTCATCCTGCCCGACGCCTCCCAACGCCGGCAGAGCAGCGAGAAGGCCGCCCAGGAAGCCGACAAGGCCCTGCAGCGCCAGAAGAACGAACTGAACGACTACCAGGCCCAGGCCGCCCGCCTGCAGGCCGACCGCAAGGCCCTGGACGAGCTCCTGCGCAACATGCCCGCCGAGACCGTGGGCCGGCTTCACTGGAAGCTCAGTCGGACCCTGTTCGACCTGGCCCAGAAGCACGGGGTACGGCTCATCTCGGTCAAGTACGGCGCCCCGGGCCGGGAGGGCGCCAAGGGCAGCCTGCTCGAATCCCTGGACGTGGAGTTCACGGTCACGGGGATCTATGCCAGCCTCAAGCCCTTCATGCTGGCCCTGGAAGGCAGCAAGCTGCCGTTCGCGGTGGTCAGCGCCAAGCTGGACGAGAGCCCCGACGGGGCCCACCTCACGGTGGTGCTGCGGGCCTTCCGGCAGTCGTCCACGGCCGCGCCGGAATCCGGGGAGGGCGCATGAGCGTCACCGTCAAGGGCACCGACGCCAAGTCCATGCTCCAGGATCTCAAGGCCAACCGCCGCCTGCAGGTGGGCCTGGGGCTGCTGGTGGTCATGATCTGGTATCTCTGGCCCAGCTCGCCCACCCCCAGGGCCGCCGCCGGCCGCCGCGCCAACGCCCCCCTGGGCGACCGCCAGACCCGGGAGCTGCAGAAACTCCCCGACCTGGCCAAGCTGGACCAGGCCGGCGAATTGCCCACGGAGGGCCGGATGTTCCGGGACCTGTTCCTGTTCGACGGCCCGCCCCCTCCCCCGCCCCCGCCGGTGAAGCCCCCGCCGCCCCCGCCGCCGCCCACCGCCGAACAGCTGGCCGCCCAGAAACTGGCCGCCGAAAGGGCCCGTGAAACCGCCAGCAAGCCCACCAACCTGCGCTATCTCGGCTACCTGGGCACCGCCGCCACCGGCCGGCTGGGGGCCTTCATGCGGGGCGAGGACCCGGTGACCCTCAAGACCGGGGATCTGGCGAATCCCCAGTGGCGCCTGGTGGCGGTCACGGATGTTTCGGCGGAATTCCAGAACGTCAAGTTCGCCGATATCAAGCACCGGATCGACGCCGTCGAGACCAAGGGCGCGGCCGGCCACGGCCCGGCCAACGAATTCTGATACCCATGCGGAAGGACCCGATGCGAACCCTGAGATTCCCGATCGAACACCTGGTGAAGGCCCTGGCGGTCACCGTCGTCCTGGTCCTGGGCCTCGGCTGCGCCCTGCACAAGGCCCAGGCGGCCTTCGACGAAGGCCGCTACGAGGACGCCCTGCTCCAGTACCGGCAGATCCTGCAGAAGGATCCGAGCAACGTGCGGGCCAAGGTCGGCTATCGCAAGACCGCCCCCCTGGCCGCCGAGGTGCACCTGCACAAGGCCCGCGAGGCCAACAAGCAGAACCGCGAGCTGGTGGTCCGCAAGGAAGTCGCCGCCGCGGTGGTGCTGGATCCCTCCAACGCCGTGGCGGTGGACTGGATGAACCGGCTCGAGGAGGCCGCGGCCCGCCAGCGCGCCGTCGAGGAGGCCCAGGACAGCGTCGATCTGGCCAAGATAAAAGGCGAGTCCCAGAAGGCGCTGCCCATCAACCCGCGCTCGATGGAGGGGATGGACCTCAACTTCACCCGCAAGACCAGCCTCAAGGAGATCTTCCAGCAGCTGAGCAAGAACTCCGGGGTGAACATCATCCTGCACTCCTCGGCCAGCGCCACCGACATCAGCGTGTCCGTGGACCTGCGGGGCCTGCCGTTCCAGCGCATCCTTGACACCCTGATGCTGCAGTCCGACCTTTTCTACAAGGTGCTCGACCCCAACACCATCATGGTGTTCAAGAAGACCCCCCAGAACCTGCAGGACTACGAGAACAAGCTCATCAAGACCTTCTACCTCTCCAACGCCGACACCGACAACGTCCGCCAGATCTTCAACGCGATCATGCCGCAGATGCGGGTGTTCATCGACAAGCGGCTGAACGCCATCACCGTCCAGGCCAAGGGCAGCGACCTTGAGATCGCCAAGCACATCGTCAACCAGCTGGACAAGGCCAAGGCCGAAGTGGTGGTCTACCTGGAGCTCGTGGAAGTGAGCGACACCGCCCAGGAGCGGGTCGGCCTGCTGCCCACGACCAACCTCACCGATCCCACCGCCGCCGGGCTCTACCGGATCGGCGCGGTCACCACCAACGTCGGCGCCAGCGGCATGAACGAGAACACCGGCGGCATCAAGATCTCCAAGTCCCAGCTGGACTTCCTGTTCGCCCCGCTGGCGCTCGACCTGCTCAAGAGCTCGGGCGAGGGCAAGCTGCTGGCCAGCCCCAACGTCCGGGTGGTCTCGGGCGAGACCGGCGAGGTCAACATCGGCCAGAAGGTCTCCACCACCCAGTCCAGCCTGGGCGGCGTGGGCTCGAGCAACACCAGCAGCACCACCGGCTCGGCGGTCAGCAACGCCCTCTCCAGCCTCGGCGGCGGCACCCTGGCGGCCCAGACCCAGTACTCCTACGAGGACGTCGGCGTCAAGATCAAGGTCAAGCCCCGGGTCCACTTCAACGGCGACATCACCATCGACCTGGAATCCGAGGTCAAGACCCTCATCGCCGGGTCCGTGGCCGGCCGCCCCGACCTGGGCCAGCGCATCATCAAGACCTCCGCCCGGCTCCGGGACGGCGAGACCGCGGTGTTCGGCGGCCTGCTCAAGGAGAGCGAGACCAAGGGCCTCCAGGGCGTCTGGGGGATCTCGGACATTCCCATCATCGGCAGCCTCCTGGGCAACACCTCCAACCAGAAGGACCGGACCGACGTGATCCTGACCCTGCGGGCCACGATCGTGCGCAAGCCCGACCTGGTGGCCGAGGACTTCGAGGCCTTCGATCCCGACCAGGCCCCCAGCGCCACCAAGCCGTTCGCCCCCGCGGCCGAGAAGAAGGCCCTGCCGTCCGGCCTGGTCCGCGATGCCGCCCCGCCCCCGGCGCGCCTGGGCAGGCCCACGGACGCTCCCGCGCCGGTCCCGGCTCCGCCCGCGGCCGCCCCGGCTCCCCCGGCCGACGCCGCCGTCCCGGCGCCGGCCACGCCGGACAAGGCCTCCCCGGCCGCGGCCGCCAGCGCCGACTACGCCCTGGTGTTCTTCCTTTCGCCCCTGTCCACCGAAGCCGCCAAGGGCCAGCACGTGTCCCTCACCCTGTTCGCCAGCGGCGCCCAGGGGCTCACCAGCGGCACCATGAGCATCCAGGTCGATCCCCGGCTCAAGGTGGTCACCGTGGCCGCCGGGGACTTCCTCACCGGCGACGGCGGCTCCCTGCAGCAGGCCCCGGGCGCCAACGGCACGATCAACCTCACCTTCAGCCGGGCCGCCGGCGCCGCCGACAGCGGCACCTTCGCCAGCCTCGAACTGGAGGCGGTGGACACCGGCAAGGCCACGGTGATCATCCAGGACGGCAAGTACCTGGTGGGCGCCAATCCGATCCCGGCCCGCTACGTCAACTCCCTGGTCACCATCCAATGATCCGCAGGCAGCACGGGTTCACCCTCCTCGAGATGCTGGTGACCGCCACCGTGCTGGTGATCCTCGCCTCGGCGATCGTGCCCATGGCCCGCAACGGCATCCGCCGCCAGCGGGAGCTGGAACTCCGCCGGGACCTGCGCGAACTGCGCGGGGCCATCGACGCCTACAAGGCCCAGGCCGACGGCAACAAGATCAAGAGCCCGCCCCCCGAGAACAACGGCTACCCGGAATCCCTGGAGATCCTGGTGGAGGGCGTGCCGGTGACCGGCAAGAACGCCAAGATCCGTTTCCTCCGCCGGCTCCCGGTCGACCCCTTCACCAACAAGCCCGAATGGGGCATGCGCTCCATGGGCGACGACGCCACCAGCTCCAGCTGGGGCGGGGGCAACGTCTTCGACGTCTACAGCCTCGCCCCGGGCAACGGTTCCAACGGCATTCCCTACCGGCAGTGGTAGACGAAATTTTCCCTTGATCCGATCAGGGACCTCGACTACGATTGTCTTTCACGCGCAATTGGACTCTCGAGGGAGGACGGCGCCGAACACTGCGGATATGGCGGAATTGGTAGACGCGCTAGCTTCAGGTGCTAGTGGCTGCAAGGTCGTGGGGGTTCGAGTCCCTCTATCCGCACCAATCGATTGACAGCGTCCGGCCTTCCGGACTCGACCTTGGAACCGGCACGGGGCTGGTCCAGAGGTGACGGGACCTCACCCGAAAAGGAGCCACCCAATGGCCCTGAACGTAGAGCAGAAGAAGATCATCATCGAGGATTACAAGCAGCACGACACCGACACCGGTTCGCCCGAGGTCCAGGTGGCCATCCTCACCAAGCGCATCAACGACCTGACCGAGCACTTCAAGGTGCACGCCAAGGACTACCACAGCCGCCGCGGCCTCATGATCATGGTCGGCCAGCGCCGCCGCCTGCTGGACTACCTTCGCCGCAAGGACAAGGCCCGCTACACCACGCTCATCGAGCGCCTGGGCCTGCGCCGCTAGTTCCGAACCCCCAGCCATCCCAGCGCCCGCTCCCGCAGCGGGCGTTTGTGTTTCAGGATGCCCCTTGAGCCCGCTCCCGCCCCTGCCGGTTCCGCCCGATCCCAACCCCTACCGCGTCGCAAGCCGGAAGGTGCTCTACGACTCGCCCTGGATCCGCCTGCGGGTGGACCAGGTCGGGCACCGCAGCGGCGGCAAGGTGGACTACGCGATCTGCGGCTTCGTGCACACGGCCTGCGGCGTGGTGGCCCTGGACGCCGAGGACCGGGTGGTCCTGGTCGGCCAGTGGCGCTACCCGCTGGAGAAATACAGCTGGGAACTGCCCGAAGGGGGCGGTGAAGCGGACGAGACGCCGCTGGGCACCATCCAGCGGGAGCTGCGCGAGGAGGCCGGCCTCACCGCCCGCGTCTGGGAGCCCCTGGCCTTCTTCCACACCAGCAATTCCTGCACCGACGAGGAGACCTTCCTGTTTCTGGCCCAGGACCTGGCCCCGGCCCGGGACGGCGACGACCCGGACGACACCGAGGAGCTGGCCTGCCGAAGGGAGCCTTTCGAGGAGGTCCTCCAGCGGGTGCTGAGCGGCGAGATTACGGACAGCCTCACGGTGGTGGCCATCCTCGCCCTGGAGGCCCGCCGGCGCGGCGCCCGCGCGCCGCTGGAGCCGGCCCTGGCCGAGCGGTTCTTCCAGCGCCCCGATCAGCACCCCAGCCCCGGACGGGCCCGCTGGAGTAACCTGGAAACGCCATGATCCTCACCCTGCATCCGGTCAATCCCCAGCAGCGGCACCTCGACCAGGTGGCCGAACTGCTCATGCGCGACGGCGTGATCGCCTACCCCACCGACACCCTGTACGGCCTGGGCTGCCTGGTCTCGCGCAAGAAGGCCGTGGACCGGATCCAGGCGATGAAGGGCCGCGATCCCAGGAAGCCCATGTCGATCCTGTGCGCCGACTTGGCCATGCTGTGCCGCTACACCCGCCACCTGGACACGCCCACCTTCCGCGTCCTCAAGCAGATGTTCCCCGGCCCCTACACCGCCGTCCTGCCCTGCAGCCACGAGGTGCCCCGCTACCTCCAGAACAAGCGCACCGTCGGCCTGCGCATCCCGGACCACAAATTCTGCCAGGAGATCACCCGGATCGTCGGCGAACCGATCATCACCACCAGCTGCAACGTGAGCGGCCAGCCGCCGCTGACCACCAGCTGGGAGATCGAGGAGGCCCTGGGCCACGAACTCGACCTGGTCATCGACTGCGGCGACCCCATCGGCGAAGGCTCGACCATCGTCGACCTCACCGGCGAAGAACCGGTCCTGCTGAGGCAGGGCGCGGGAAAATGGCCTATCTGACCATTTCTAGCTTCGGGTGCGGCCGGTGCTCGGAGCCTCCTGGAGGTTGGCCAGGAAGTCGTCGTTGTTCTTGGCCTTGCCCAGGCGGTCCAGGAGCAGTTCCATGCTTTCCACGGGGCCGCTGGAGCTGAGGATCTTGCGCAGCACCCAGATCTTGGCCAGGCGCGGCGCCTCGATCAGCAGATCCTCCTTGCGGGTGCCGGACTTCTGGATGTCCATGGCCGGGAAGATGCGCTTGTCGCTGAGCTTGCGGTCGAGGCAGATCTCGCTGTTGCCGGTGCCCTTGAACTCCTCGAAGATCACGTCGTCCATGCGCGAGCCGGTCTCGATGAGGGCGGTGGCGATGATGGTGAGGGAGCCCCCGCCCTCGATGTTCCGGGCCGCCCCGAAGAACCGCTTGGGCCGCTGCAGGGCGTTGGAATCCACACCGCCCGAGAGGACCTTGCCCGACAGCGGCACCACGGTGTTGTAGGCCCGGGCCAGGCGGGTGATGGAATCCAGCAGGATCACCACGTCCTTCTTGTGCTCGACCAGGCGCTTGGCCTTCTCGATGACCATCTCGGCGACCTGCACGTGCCGGGTGGCCGGCTCGTCGAAGGTGCTCGAGACCACCTCGCCCTTGACGTTGCGCTCCATGTCGGTGACTTCCTCCGGGCGCTCGTCGATGAGCAGCACGATCAGGAACACCTCCGGGTGGTTCAGGGTGATGCTGTTGGCGATGTTCTGCATCAGGACGGTCTTGCCGGTGCGCGGCGGGGCCACGATCAGGGCCCGCTGGCCCTTGCCCAGGGGCGTCATCAGGTCCATCACCCGGGTCGACAGTTCCTGGGGATCCCGTTCCATCTTCAGCATCTGGGTGGGGTACAGAGGGATCAGGTTGTCGAAATGGGTGCGCTCCTTGGCGGCGCCGGGCGGATCGAAATTGATGGCATCGATGCGCATGATGGCGAAGAACTTCTCCTCGCCCCGGGGCGGCCGGATCATGCCCGAGAGGGTGTCGCCGCTGCGCAACCCGAATTTCCGGATCTGGCTGGGGGAGACATAGATGTCATCGGAACCGGCGAGGTAGTTGTGCTCGGGCGCGCGCAGGAAGCCGAAGCCCTCGGGCAGCACCTCCAGCACCCCCTCCGCGAAGAACAGCCCCTCCCGCTGGGCCTGGGCTTCCAGGAGCCGGAAGATCAGCTCCTGCTTGCGCATCGCCAGGGGGTTTTCGATCTCGTAGGCCTTGCCCATTTCGGCAAGTCTGCCGATGGACTGCTCCTTCAGGTCCTGAAGGCTCAGGACCGCCGGGGCTTGGGTTTCAATGGGCATGGACTCCCCCCTTGGGGATTACGGTAAGAGAAAGGCGGTTGGGATTGAAAATCATATCCTAATACTCACTCCCCTACAAAGAAATACTGAGAAATCCCTTAATAATCCGATAAGAAGGTCCTCATTATTTGGCAATAGGCTTTTGGATCTTCCACCGGCAGGGCATGACCGACCCCGGGAACCAGCCGGAACTCGCCGTGCCCCAGGGCCCTTGCCAGCTCCAGACACTTCCAGGGGGGGGTGAGCAGATCCTCGGCCCCGCAGACAAGCCGAACCGGATCCTTGATTTCTCCCAGCCGCGGACGGATATCCCATTGGAGTGCACCTACTATCTGGTGGCGCAAACCATGGAAAGGTTTACCCGGTTCATTTTTAGTTTCATGGTAGGCCTTCAGCACCCGGTAGCGGGCGGCGAGGAAGCGGTCGCCCCACAGGTACGGGGCCACGGCGTCGAACTGCAACCCGGGTCCGCCCAGCTCCAGGCAATGCAGCCAGTGCTCCAGCCGCAGGCGCATGGTGAAGTCCTGCCAGGCCACGGCGCTGGTGAGCAGCGCCCCCCGGAAGGCCCCCGGGTGGGCCGCCAGCAGCTCCAGGCCCACCGAGCTGCCGTTGGACAGGCCGGCCAGCCACGGCTGCCGGATCTGGAGGTGTTCAAGAAGCTCCCAGGCATCCTGGGCCATCAGGGCGGGGGTGTAGGGGCCTTCCCGGGGCGCATCCGACCGCCCCTGGCCGCGGCAATCGAAGGTGAGCACCCGGAAATCCGCGGTCAGGCCCGGCAGGACCCCGGCCCACATGGTGGCGTCCGAAAGCAGCCCGTTGATCAGCACCACCCAGGGCGCGCCGGGCCGGCCCTGGACCCGGTAGTGCAGCTGCACGCCGCTGTCCAGGGTGGCCCAGGACCCCGCCGGCTTCAAGCCTCTCCCCGGAGTTCGGCCGGGAGGTAATGGGCGGCCAGTTCGAACCGGCCGCCGTCCCAGTGCAGGACCGAACAGCTGGCCTTCTTGGATTCCACCTCGCGGCCGGTGAGGGCCTGCACCAGGTCGGCGCAAAGGGGCATGTGGCTGGTCAGGGCGATGACCTCCCCGGGCCTGGCCTGGGCCGCGATCAGCCGCAGCCAGTCCCGGGCCGCGGCCACGCTGCCGCCGGGTTCCAGCCCTTCCCAGGCGCCCACCGGGAAGCCGCCCGGGGTGGCCTCCCGCAGGCAGGCCAGGGTCTGGGCGGCCCGCAGGTAGGGGCTCGAGACCCCCCGGGAGGGGCAGAAGCCTTTGCGCACCAGGCCCGCCATGGCGGCACGGGTGCGCTCCCAGCCCTGGGCGGTGAGTCCCCGGTCCGGGTCGGAGAGGCCGGGCCGGGAATCCTCGGCGATTCCGTGGCGGATCAGGAGGAATGTGATCATGGAGGCAGTATACCGCCGGCCGGCGCTCGCCCGGGCGCCGACATGAATCCTGGCCTTTTTCCCCATTCCATGGGACGCTAGCTGTTTGGGCCAGGTCCGGCAGGCGCAGTTCAGCCCCTACGATCCGGCGGCGCCCCGGGAGACAACTTGACCACCGAGACCTTCGCAGCCATGGGCTGCTCCGAACCCTTTCTGTCGGCCCTGGACCGGCGGGGGTTCACCACCCCCACCCCCGTCCAGCAGGAATCCTTCGCCCCGGGCCTGGACGGCCAGGACCTTCTGGTCCAGAGCCGCACCGGTTCGGGCAAGACCCTGGCCTTCGGCCTGCCCCTGCTGCACCGCCTGAAGGACGAACGCAAGGCCCAGGCCATCATCCTCACCCCCACCCGCGAGCTGGCCCAGCAGGTGGCCGAGGAGCTGCAGAGCGTGATGCCCCGGCTGGACGTGGCCCTGCTGGTCGGCGGCCTCAGCTACGTGCCCCAGCTCAAGGCCCTGAAATACGGCGCCCAGGTGGTGGTCGGCACCCCCGGCCGGGTCCAGGACCACCTGGACCGCCAGACCCTCGACCTGTCCGGCGTCAGCATGGTGGTGCTCGACGAGTGCGACGAGATGCTCAACATGGGCTTCCTGGAGGATGTGGAGAAGATCCTCTCCGGCGTCCCGGCCAACCCCCAGACCTACCTGTTCTCGGCCACCCTGCCCGCGCCCATCGCCAGCCTGGCCAAGCGCTTTCTCAAGAACCCGTTCCGCATCAACCACGCCCAGGTCCAGGGCACCTCGCAGCACGCCGACATCGACCACACCCCCTGCCTGGTCGCCGAGCACCTGCATACCAAGGCCCTGGTCAACTTCCTCCTGGCCGACGAGCCCAGTGCGGCGCTGATCTTCACCAAGATGAAGGTCACCACCGAAGAGGTCGCCCAGTCCCTCCGGGATGCCGGACTCACCGCCGACTGCCTGCACGGCGACCTGGGCCAGCAGGCCCGCAACCGGATCATGGCCAACTTCAAGGAAGGCAAGCTGCGCTACCTGGTGGCCACCGATGTCGCCGCCCGCGGCATCGACGTGGAGAACATGCCGCTGGTGGTGCACATGGGCATCCCCACCCAGATGGAGAGCTACATCCACCGTTCCGGCCGAACCGGGCGGGCCGGCTCCAAGGGTGCCTCCCTGGCCCTGGTGAGTTTCAAGGAATCCCGCATCCTGCTGGCCTGGGCCCGCCGCGGCGGCCTCAAGCTCGACTGGCGCGCCGTGCCCTCCCAGACCGAGATCAAGGAGCTGCGCCTGAAGCGCCTGGTGGACAAGCTGACCCTCGAGGAAGCCCCGCAGTTCCTGGAGACGGCCCGGCGCATGCTGGAAGGCCGCGATCCGGCCGCCCTGGTCGCCGTGCTGCTGTCCATGGTGGAAGGGCCCGAGCACAACGGCTTCGAGATCCCCGACAGCCCCAAGCAGGAATACTCATCCGAGAAGCGCCCCTTCAAGCCCCGCCCGGGCGAGAAGACCTGGACCCCCGGCCAGAAGCCCCCCTACCGCAACCCCGACCGTGCGGGCAAACCCTTCAAGCCCTTCGCCAAGAAAGGCGACTTCCCCAAGAAGCGCCACGACTGAATACTGGGGGAATGACCGATCCCCGCGCCGTACTGTTCGACCTGGGCGGGGTCCTGATCGACTGGGACCCCCGCCACCTCTACCGCAAGGTCTTCTCCCCCGAGGAGACCGAGCGGTTCCTGGCCCAGGTCTGCACCGCCCAATGGAACCTGGAACTGGATGCCGGCCGGCCCTGGCCCGAGGCCATCGCCGAAAAGCAGGCCGCCTGGCCCCGCTACGCCCAGGCGATCGGCTGGTGGCACACCCGCTGGGCGGAGATGCTCAACGGCCCCATCCAGGGGACGGTGGATATCCTCAAGGAGCTGCGCGATCGCGGCGTGCCGCTCTACGCCCTCACCAACTGGTCGGCCGAAACCTTCCCGTTCGCCCGGGAGCGCTTCGATTTCCTGGGCTGGTTCCGGGACATCGTGGTCTCCGGCGAGGTGGGCCTGGTCAAGCCCGACCCGGCCATCTTCCGGCTCGCCATGGACCGCTGCGGCCTGGAGCCGGGGAGCACGGTCTTCATCGACGACGCGCCCGGCAACGTCGCCGCGGCCGCGGCATCGGGTCTGGACGCGATCCACTTCCTCCGGCCGGAGGCCCTCCGGGAAAGTCTCAGGGAGCGGGGCCTGATCTGAACCTGCCCGGGCCGAAATCCACCTCTCAAATCTGCTTCTTTATACCCGGGTGGCACGTCGTGGCCGGTCGAAAGGAGTAGTATTGAGACTCAGTAGCGGAGGCCCCATGAATTTTGATGATGCCATCACGGCCCACAGTCAATGGCGGATCCGGCTCCAGGGCGTCATCGCCGGGACCAACCAGGAGAAGCTGGATCCCCAGGTGGTTGCCCAGGACAACAAGTGCCCCCTGGGGCAGTGGATCCATGGCGATGCCAAGCACCAGTACGCCGCCCTGAAGGAATACCCGGTCCTGGTGCAGAAGCACGCCGCATTCCATCAGTGCGCCGCCAACGTCCTGCGCATGGTGGCCGCCGGCCAGCTCGAGGAAGCCAAGGAGAACGTCGCCAAGGGCGAGTTCTTCAACGCCTCCATCCAGACCATCAATGCCATCCGCCACCTGCGCAAGCAGGTGGAATAGCCTTCCTCCTAGGGGTGGTCCCGGTCGGGGCTGGGTGGGGCCGAGGGTTCGGTGGCGGAGACCGGGCTGGTCAGCATGGCGCCCCAGGCGCGCTGGTCCACCGGCTGGTTGCGGGCCCTCTCCCGCATTTCGCGGATCCGCTGGATCGCCTCGCCGGTGCTGGGCGCCCTGGGGGCGGTCCCGGGCTTGAAGGCCAGGTGCACCAGGTCGGTGGGCGTGGTGGCGCTGGTGGCGATCAGGCCGGTGTACTTGTCCACGTCGGCCCACTCCACGCCCTCGGGCACCTGGAAGTCCTCCTTGGGGGTGGACGGCAGGGCGGCCTTCATGAAATCCACCCAGATCGGCACGGCCACCTTGGCGCCGTCGGCGCCCTTGAAGATGGTCTTCTTGGCGTCCAGCCCCACCCAGACCCCGCAGGCGATGCGGGTGGAGAAGCCCAGGAACCAGGCGTCGGTGTGGTCGTCGGTGGTGCCGGTCTTGCCGGCCACGGGCCAGTTCAGTTCGTTGCTGCGGGCGCCGGTGCCGCGCTGGGCCACGCCCTGGAGGACCTGGATGACCTGGTAGTCGGAGATCGGGTCCAGCACCTGCTCGCCGGGGGCCTGGTCGTAGCTCTCCAGCACCCGCCCGGAACGGTCGACGATCTTCTTGATCAGGAAGGGCACCGGCGCCTGCCGCCCGCCGATGGCGAACGTGCTGTAGCCGCGCACCATGTCCTTGAGGGTCAGGTCCGAGGCGCCCAGCGCCAGGCTGGGGTAGGGGTTGAGCTTGCCGCTGATGCCCGCGGCCCGGGCCAGGGCCACCACGTTGTCGATGCCCGCCGCCTCCAGGGTGCGCACCGCGGCCACGTTCCGGCTGTCCCGGACCGCCTCGAAGATCGAGATCGGCCCCCAGAAGTCCCGTTCGTAGTTCTTGGGCTCGTAGACCTGGACGTCGAAGGTGAAGCGGGTGGGGATGTCCTCGACCAGGGTGGCGGGGGTGAGGCCCTTGGCGAAGGCCGCACCGTAGACGAAGGCCTTCATGGTCGAGCCCACCTGCCGCTCGGCCTGCCAGGAGCGATTGAACATGGAGCGCTTGAAATCATAGCCGCCGACCATGGCCCGGATCTCGCCCGTGGCGGGATCCACGGCCAGGAGCGCCCCCTCCACATCGGGTTCCTGGTCCAGCTCCAGCTTGGTGGGAACGCCCTCCTCGCTGGCCTGCCTGACGATGAACAGCGGCGCCGCGCCCCGCACCAGGATGGCGCGCACGCCCTTGCCGGCCCAGGCGAAGGCCGACTCGGGCACGTCCATGGTGCGCTTGCCGATCCGCACTTCGGCGCCCCCGCCCTTCCAGGCCAGGATGACGCCCCGTACCGAATCGCCCTCCTCGAAGAACCGCTGCCACCCGGGCAGCACGGTCTTGTCCGGGTCGTCCACGAACTGCACGCCCTCCTTGCGGAAGCCCCGGCGCCGGTCCACGGCCCTCAGGCCGGTGCGGATCGCGTCGTTGGCCGCGCTCTGCCAGACCGAATCGATGGTCGTGGTCACTTCCAGGCCGCCCTCCAGCACCTTGTCCTTGCCGTACTTCCGGTAGAGGTACTGGCGGACCTCCTCCAGCGGGTAGGGCGCCACCTGCTCCTCCCGGGCGTTTTCCCGGGCCAGCCGCACCGGCCGCTCGGTGAGGGCCTGGACATCGGCGTCCTTGAGGTAGCCTTCGGCGGCCATGCGCCGCAGCACATGGTTGCGCCGGGCCTTGGCCGCTGCCCGCGCCCGCAAATCGGGGTTGTAGGGGTTGTACCAGTTGGGGTTCTGGACGAGCCCGGCGAGCAGGGCGCATTCCTCCACGGCCAGCTGGGGCGCGCTCTTGCCGAAGTAGAACTGGGCCGCGGCTTCGATGCCGTAGCGGCCGCCGCCGAAGTAGACCTCGTTGGCGTACTGCTCGAAGATCTGCTTTTTGGTATAGGCCTTCTCGAGCTTGCGGGCGAGGATGATCTCCTTGAGCTTGCGGTCCAGGCGCCGCTGGCGCTTGGCGGTGACCGTGCGCACCAGCTGCATCGTCAGGGTGGAGGCCCCCTCCCGGCGCCGGCCCAGGCTGGTCACGAAATTGAATCCGGCCCGCATCAGGCCCCGGGCCGAGACCCCGCCGTGGTTCATGAAGTCGGAATCCTCGGTGGCGATGACCGCGCCCACGAAGGCCCGCGGGATGTCCCCGAAGGGGATGACCACCCGGTTCTCCTCGGCGAACACGCCGATCACGTCGCCGTTGCGGTCCAGCACCTTGGTGATGGTCTTGGGCACCCGCAGGGCGAAGTAGGTGAGGAAGCTGTCCACGTCCCGGGACATCACCGACCAGGACACCGCCAGCACGACCGCCAGCGTTCCGGCCAAAGCCGTGAGGCCCCAGCCGATCCACCTCCAGGGCAGCTGGACCCGGGACTTTCTGGGTTTTCGCGAGTTCTCCGGTTTCGTCGCCATCCTCCCAGGTTACCCTATTGCCATGGCCCGCCCCACCCTCGTAATCGTCGCGAAATCCAGGTCCCCCTGGCTCGCCAAGGGCCTCCAGGACGTGGTCCCCCCTTTCCTGGAGCGGGGCTGGGAGGTATGGGCCCACCCCAAGATCCAGGGCGCCTGGACTTCCGCGGGCCTGCCGGGGGCCGATTTCCACGGCGATCCCCAGTACGGCGCCGGCCTGCCGGTGCCCGAGCTGTGCCTGGCCCTGGGCGGGGACGGCACCCTGCTCACCGCCGCCCGCCACGTCGGCAACCGCGGCACGCCCCTGCTGGGCATCAACCTGGGCTCCCTGGGCTTCCTCACCTGCCACCCCTCCGACGCGGCCCGCGAGGTGATCCAGGCATACTTCGAGGGCCAGTTCCGCAAGGAGGACCGGAGCCAGCTGCACGCCCACGTGGTGCGCGACGGCAAGGTCCTGGGCGGCCGCGCCGCCCTCAACGATGCGGTCGTCAACAAGGGCGTCGTGGCCCGGATCATGGAGTTCCGCATCCAGGTGGACGGCCATGACGCCGCCAGCATCAAGGCCGACGGGCTGATCGTCGCCACCCCCACCGGTTCCACCGCCTACTCCCTGTCGGCCGGCGGCCCGATCCTGCACCCGGCCCTGGACGCCTGGGTCATCTCCGGCATCTGCCCCCACTCCCTCACCCTGCGCCCCATCGTCGTGCCCGCCCACCTGCCGGTGACCATCACCATGGACCGCGCCGAGGACGCCCACCTGACCCTGGACGGCCAGCTGGAGATGGAGATCCACCCCGGCGACCGCCTCGAACTGCGCAAATCCGAGCGCGCCATCACCCTGATCCAGAACCCGGACCTCACATTCTTCAGGCTCCTGAGCGAGAAGCTGCACTGGTCCAACCGCTAGAAGCCGGTCCTGCCGCGGTCAGATGCCCCCGCGCAGGTTGGCCGCGGTCCACAAGCCGCCATCCTTCTCCCGCAGCAGCGCCACCAGCCGGCCTTCGTGCAGCCCCGCCAGGGGTGCGTCCGGATCCGGGAACCCCTCGGGAAGGCGCCAGGCCGGTAGGTCGGCGGCTCCCAGCGGGATAGGCCGCCCGTGCAGCAGGTGGTCCGCCTCCTCGTCCGTGAGCAGGCGGGAATGGCACCAGGGCAGCAGGTCGGCGCCCTGCACGAGCCGGGTGGATCCGGAGCCCGGATCCTCCCAGGGCCCGATCGCGGTGCGCGCCAGGGCGGCGAGGTGGGCGGGGCAGCCCAGGGCCCGGCCCAGATCCCGGGCCAGGGAACGCACGTAGAACCCGCCGCGGCAGGTCAGGCGCAGGACCGAGGTGCCGGGGAGGTCGTGGGCTTCCCAGCTGGCGGAGTGCAGGAACACCCGCGACGGCCGCATTTCGAAGACCTCGCCGCGGTGGGCCTTCTTGTAGGCGGCCTCGCCGTCGATCTTCTTGGCGCTGGTGGCGGGCGGGATCTGCTCGGTCCAGCCCAGGAAGGGCGCCAGGGCTGCGTCCAGGACGGCCGGATCGGGGGCCGGGCCCTCGGCGACGGTCAGGCCGCCCAGGTCGCAGGTGTCGGTCTCCCGGCCCCAGGCGATCCGGGCCAGGTAGGTCTTGGGCAGGGGGTGCAGCAGCTCCATGAGCCGGGTGGCCTGGCCCGCCAGCACCAGCAGCAGGCCCTCGGCGAACGGATCCAGGGTGCCGCCGTGGCCCAGGGCGAACTTCTTCAGCCCTTCCTCCCAGGCCTGGTGCTTGAACGTGCGCACCACGTCGAAGCTGCTCTGGCCGACCTCCTTGTGGACGAGGTGGAGGCCGGGGTTCAAGCCGGGTCCCCGGGTTCGTCCGGCTGGGGTGGCCGGGCCGCCTCCTCCGCCTTGATCTGGGAGAAGATCGCCTCGATCTTGTTGCCGTCCTCGAGGGTGCTGTCGGGGAAGAACTGCAGCTCGGGCACGCGGCGCATCTTGAGGGTCCTGGCGAGGTGGGTGCGCAGGAAGCCCGCGGCCCGGCCCAGGGCCTTGCGCGAGCGGTCCAGCTGGCCCTCGTCGCCCAGCACCGTGTAGTAGACCCGGGCGATGCTGCGGTCGCCGGTGATGCGCACCGCGGTCAGCGTCAGGAAGCCCAGGTCCGGATCGCGCAGCTCGCGCTGGATCAGGGTGGAGAGCATGAAATGGAGCTGGTCTTCGATCTGCTGGGGGCGGAGCATGGCGTTTCCTCAGGCTCCAGTGTAACCGCACAGCCGTGAGAGGATGGGTGCCGGAGGGCGGACGTGGCCGAGTGGTTCCAGGAGTGGTTTGACGCGGACTACGCCGCCATCTACGCGGGCCGCGGCCCGGAGGAGGCCGAGGCGGCCGTGGCCATGGCCCTGGCCCACGCGCCCGGGCTGGCCCAGGGCCCGGTGCTGGACCTGGGCTGCGGCGCCGGGCGCCATCTGGCGGTGCTGCGGCGCAGCAATCCGCAGGCCTTCGGCCTGGATCTCTCGCCCGAGCTCCTGCGCAGCGCCCCCGCCGAGCTGCGGCCCTGGCTCCTGCGCGGCGACATGCGGGCCCTGCCCTTGCGGGCCGCCAGCCTCGCGGGCATCTGCATGTGGTTCACGCCCTTCGGCTATTTCGACGAGGCCCAGAACCGGGCCCTGCTGCGCCGCCTGGGCCGGCTGCTGCGGCCCGGCGGCGTCCTCGTGCTGGATTTCCTGAACGCCGGGCAGCTGCGCAACACCCTGGTGCCCGAGGACGAGATCGTCCGCGCGGGCATCCGGGTGGTGAGCCGGCGCGCCATCGAAGGCCAGCGGATCGTCAAGCGCATGGAGCTCACCCGCCTGGACACGGGGGCCACCCGCCAGGTCACCGAATCCGTGCGGCTCTATGAGCCCGCGGAGCTGCGGGCCATGGCCGCCGAGGCCGGCCTGGCGGCGGTCCGGGAGGCGGGCGACTACGACGGACGGCCCTTCGGGCCGGACACGCCGCGCTGGATCGGTTTCCTGGCCCGGAATGCGGTAGACTAGGGAAATATCCACGCACACATCGGAGGCGACCATGTCTTTCAGAACCCTCAGGGACATTGAGGTCAAGGGCCATCGCGTGTTCCTTCGCGCCGACCTCAACGTGCCCATCAAGGAGGGCGTCATCAAGGACGCCACCCGCATCACCGAGACCCTGGCGACCCTGCGCCACCTCCTGGACGGGGGCGCCTCCGTGGTGCTCTGCTCGCACCTGGGGCGGCCCGCGGGCACCGGCTTCGAGGCCGAATTCAGCATGGCCCCGGTGGCGGCCTTCCTGAAGGCCCAGGGCCTGGACGTGCAGCTCGCCAGCGGCGTGACCGGAACGGCCGTGGAGGCCGAGGCCGCCGCCCTGCGCCCCGGCCAGGTGCTGCTCCTGGAGAACCTGCGCTTCGACAAGGGCGAGACCAGGAACAAGCCGGAATTCGCCGAGGCCCTGGCCCGGCTCGCCGACACCTACGTGGACGACGCCTTCGGGGCCTCGCACCGGGCCCACGCCTCGGTCAGCGGCATGGTCCCCTTCTTCCCCGCGGGCCGGGCCGTGGCGGGCTTCCTCATGGAGAAGGAGCTCAAGGCCCTGGGCCGGGTCATGAACAACCCCGACAAGCCGCTGCTGGCGATCATGGGCGGCAGCAAGGTCTCCGACAAGATCGACATCATCCGCCACTTCTTCGGCAAGGCCGACGCCATCCTCATCGGCGGCGCCATGACCTTCACCTTCCTCAAGGCCCAGGGCGTGCCCATCGGCCGCAGCCTCTGCGAGGACGACAAGCTGGACCTGGCCAAGTCGCTCCTGGCCGAGGCCGAGGCCGCCGGCACCCGGCTGCTGATCCCCACCGACCATGTGATCGCCTCCGAGATCTCGGCGGACGCCGAGTGCGACATCACCCAGGACGCCGCCGTCCCCGACGGCAAGCTCGGCCTGGACATCGGCCCCGAGACCATCGCCACCTACGTGGGCGAGATCCGCAAGGCCCGCACCATCCTCTGGAACGGCCCCATGGGCGTGTTCGAGGTCGAGCCGTTCGCCAGCGGCACCCTGACCGTGGCCGAGGAACTGGCCGACGCCGCCGACCGCGGCGCCTTCGTGGTGGTGGGCGGCGGCGACAGCGTCTCGGCGGCCAACAAGGCCGGGGTCTCCAAGCGCATGAGCCACGTCTCCACGGGCGGCGGCGCCAGCCTGGAATTCCTGAGCGGCATGGAGCTGCCCGGGGTCGTCGCACTGCAGGAGAAGAACGCATGAGACGGGTCGTAGCCAACTGGAAGATGAACCACCTGAAGAAGGACGCCGCCGCCTTCTGCGACGCCCTGCTGGCCGGATACCAGCCCACCGCGGGCGTGGCCGCCGGCATCGCCCCGCCCTACCCGCTCCTGCCCTACCTGGCCGAGCGCCTCGCCCCCGCGGGCATCGCGGTCTACGCCCAGAACGCCCACGCCGAGCCCAAGGGCGCCTACACCGGCGAGGTCTCCATGGCCCAGCTCCAGGACGCCGGCTGCTCCGCCGTCCTGCTCGGCCACAGCGAGCGCCGCCAGTATTTCGGCGAGACTGAGGCGACCCTGCTGCCCAAGCTCAGGGCCGCCCGGGCCCAGGGCCTCCTGCCCATGCTCTGCATCGGCGAGACCCTGGCCCAGCGCGACGCCGGCGCCACCCTGGAGATCCTGCGCGCCCAGCTGGCCATCCTGGCCGAGGCGGGCGCCGGACCCCTGGCCATCGCCTACGAACCGGTCTGGGCCATCGGCACCGGCCGGGTCGCCACCACCGCCCAGATCGGCGAAGTGCACGCCTTCATCCGCAGGGAGCTGGTGTCCCTCCTGGGCGAGGACGGCCGGGGGATCCTGATCCTCTACGGCGGCAGCGTCACCCCCGACAACTTCGGCGAGATCCTGCAGGTGCCCGACGTGGCCGGGGGCCTGGTCGGCGGAGCCAGCCTGGAAGCGGGGAAATTCCTGAAGCTGCTGGAATTGGCCTCGCACTTCTAAACGGGATCCCGACGACCGGGACGTATCAACGCGTCTGGATGGCGCGAAAGACCTTGTCGAACGGCTGCCCCATGGCGCGGGTCCAGGGTTCCGGGGCGGGCGCTTCGGGCTTCGCATGGCCGTCGGGTTCCAGCGCGCCCACGCGCAGGGCCAGCGGCACCACCCCGGCCCATACCGGCAGGTCCATGTCCCCGGCGTCGTCGTGGGGCGAGCCGGAGCGGATCTTGACCACGGCCTCCTCGATATCCATGACCAGCACGGCGGTCTGCTTGAGTTCCGACTCCGAGCCGGGCCGGGCCTGGCGGGAGCGGCCGGGGCAGAGGCGCTCCATGAAGGCCGCCAGGGCCGCCGCCTTCTCGGCCTCGGGCAGCGCCCGGGCGGTGCCGAAGGCCAGGACCGAGCGGTAGTTGAGGCTGTGGTTGAAGGCGGACCGGGCCAGCACCAGGCCGTCCAGGTGGGTCACGGTGACGCACACCGGCAGGCCGCCGGCCTGGGCCCGGTGCATGCGGCTGAAGGCGGAACCGTGCCAGTAGAGGCGGGCGCCTTCGCGCCAGAAGGCGGTGGGGGTCACGTACGGCTGGCCGTCCACCACGTAGCCGATGTGGGCCACCAGGGCCGCGTCCAGCACCGCGAACACGGCGTCCTGGTCATACGAGGCCCGCTCGGGCAGCCGTTTGGCACGATTGCGGGCGGTGACGGGGAATTCGGACATCGGAGCCTCCTGGCCTCCATGGTCTCAACAAACGTGATTTATTTCAGGAAAGGTCCAATCCTTGACATCCCCTCCGCCGCCCCTTTCACGGCGAGGCGGAAGGGATCTTGCGTGGTGCCGGGAAAGGCCCCATCCTTCGGGTTTTGAAGTCCGCCATGGGCAGCGGCTCCCGTCCCAATTTCAAATATTTCTTTCATCTTCTTTTATAAATGGAAATTCATCGTGTCCCATCCCGACCGGATCCTCCGCAGGTTTCTTTATCGTTTGTCCATCACGAGCCTCATCCTGGCTGGATCCCCGGGGAACGGTGCGGTTCCAGGATCGGCCACGCAGGCGGTCACCACCACCGGCACCCTCCATTTCCACCTGCTCCTGGGCGCCGGCTCGGCCACGGACAGCCTGGTCCTGGACGGCGGCAACTACGACGACCTGATCCTGTCGAACCTCATCGCCGGGGTCATGTACGGCCACCTGGTCACCAGCCGCTACCCCGGCATCCAGTTCAACAAGGACTACCTGTACGGTTCCCTGATGGGGCAGCTGCTCCAGGAGAACATCGAGACCGAGGCCTACACCGCCGGCCAGGACCTGATCGACCCTTCCCCGGCCCAGCAGGCCGTGATGGGCGTCGGCCAGGGCGGCCCCTACCAGATCAACAACTACGCCGTGGACATGGTGTCCGGGACCTACGCGCCCCAGGGCCACGCGCTGATCGACTTCGTGGCCCTCCGGAAGAACATCGGCTATTCCCTGGCGGGCGCGGCCACCCAATACCGCAAGGCCACCCCCCCGTCCTTCAACAACAAGTATTTCGGGCCCATGCTGGCGGCCTATTTCCAGTTCAACGACCTGGTGGCCATGGACAGCATCGGCAAGGGCGCCGGGGGATGGCAGACGCCCTGGGAGCCGGCTCTGGACAACGCCATGATCCGGTTCAGGACCCTGCCGGGGGCCTTCCTGGACATCCTCATGAACGCGGCCTACAACCAGGGGTTCTACGGGCAGCTCCTGGGTTCGTACTGCCTCCTGGGCGAGAGCGCCACGGCGGCCACCGTGGCGTCGGTGGATTCCTTCGCCCCGGTCTGGGGAAGCACGGACAGCTACCGGCAGTATCCCTACCAGGTCCGCTACTACCTGGACCAGCTCTTCGACCTCCCGACGCCGACCACCAGTCCGGCCGCCCTGGTGGTGCCGGACAACCACCTGGCCGTGCCCATGGGCACCCTGGGCGCGGTGTTCTCCCAGGTCTGCCAGACCCTGGCCCACCTGAACGCCGCCGGCCAGGAGGTCTGCCTCACTTCCGCCCAGGCGGATGGCGCCTTCCAGGCAGGCCTGGCCTCGGCGGGCGTCGCCTCCACGGCGACCCTGGACCTGGCCAGCGCCCCGGACCGCGGGGCCATCTTCACCCTGCTGGAGGGCGCCATCGCCAGCCTGGAAACGAGCCTGGGGTTCCACTTCAGCGACACTTCCCAGGGGCCGGCGCCCGCCTCCGTGACCGTCCAGGTCAGCCCGGCCCGCGCCACGCTCGCCCCTGGAGCCACCCAGACCTTCACGGCGGCGGTGGAAGGCACCGCCAACCCCGCCGTCAGCTGGTCCGCCCCGGGCGGAACCATCTCCACCGCGGGGCTCTACACGGCGCCGGCGAGGACCGGCAGCTATGTCGTGACCGCCACGAGCCTGGCCGACACCACCGCGAGCGCCTCGGCCGCCGTCACCGTCCAGGCCCCGCCCACCCCGGGGGCCGGCATCACCCTGACCCTGGCCCGGACTTCCGCCTGGGCCGGAGGCTACGAAGCGACCTTCCGGATCACCAACCAAGGCTCCACGGCCATCAGCGGCTGGACCCTGGCCTTCGCCACGACCGACAGCCTCAGCGGGTTCTACAACGTTGAAGCCACCCGGAGTGGCCAGACCTTCAAGGTCCTGCCCCTGAGCTGGGATACGACCATCGCCCCGGGGGCCTGGGTCCAGTTCGGTTTCGGCGGCAACTATGCGGGCGCCTCCTGGAATCCCCCGCTGATCGCCTACTTCAACGGCATCGCGATGACCGTTTCAGGAAGCCAGGCCAGGCTGGCGAAAGGTCTCCCCGTCCGGGTCTTGGGGGATGGGCAATAAGCGAAAATAAAAAAATATTATTATTTGCTTGAAATCTCCCCCTTTTCCTTGAGACTGCTAGCCGGTTGATCTTGAGACCAAGTCCATGCAGCGGCAAAAGCTCTTCTCGCGGTTCGTGCAAACCAAGAAAAAGCAGAGGTGGTTTTGTGAATATGCCCCGCGCGTTACTGGGTGCTTGTGCTCTCCTGCTGACGTTATCCGCATGTAACGATTATCCCAATTACCCCCATACCACCTCGGTCCCCAATGTGGTTGGACAGGCGCAGGCCGCGGCGAGCACCGCGATCGCCGACGCCGGCCTGACGGTCGGAACCGTGACCCAGGCTGCCAGCGCCACGGTCGTTTCGGGGGATGTCGTGAGCGAGACTCCGGCCGCCGGCACCCGCGTCGCCAGTGGATCCGCGGTGTCCCTGGTCATCTCGACCGGCCCCGCGCTGGTGAGCGTACCCAACGTGGTCGGCGATACCCAGGCGGCGGCAGCCACCGCGATCACCGCAGCGGGGTTGACCGTCGGAAACGTCACGCAGGCGTCCAGCGCCACCGTCGCCTCGGGTCTGGTGATCAGCGAAACGCCGGCCGCCGGCACGAGCGTTGCGGCCGGTTCGAGCGTCGCGCTGGTGGTGTCCACGGGGGCCGCGACCGTCGCGGTGCCGAACGTGGTCGGTGACACGGTTGCCACCGCGACGACGGCGCTGACCGGCGCGGGGCTGATCCTCGGCACCCAGACGAACGCCAGCAGCCCGACGGTGGCCTCGGGCGACATCATCAGCCAGAACCCGGCGGCAGGGCAGAGCGCAGCGCCCGGCTCCGCGGTCAACGTGGTGGTCTCGAGCGGTGCGGCCTCTCCGACGTTCACGGTCCTGCACACCTTCGGGGCCAGCCCCGACGGCGCGAATCCATTCGGCCTGATCCAGGGCAGCGACGGCTATTTCTACGTCACCGCCCATGGCGGAGGTGCCAACACGCTGGGAGCGATCATCCAGATCAAGCCCGACGGCACCGAGACCGTGCTGCACAGCTTTGCTGGCCTGCCGAGCGATGGGGCCGCGCCCATCGCCGCGGTTGTGGAAAGCAGCCCTGGCGTTTTCTATGGCACGACGGAGTTCGGAGGTCCGGCCAATGTCGGAACGGTGTTCCAGGTCACCTCGGCGAGCGCGTATACGTCGATATACGCGTTCCTCGGCAGCCCCTCCGGCTCCGATCCCCGTTCACCGCTGATCCAGGTAGGTGGCGACTTCTATGGTACGACCTACTCCGGCGGCACCGGCCATTCGGGCATCGTATTCCAGCTGAACCCGGTCGGGCCCGTTGAGACGGACCTGCACTCCTTCGCCGGCGTCAACGACGGCGCGCATGCTTCGGTCATGATCAAAGGCGCGGATGGCAACTTCTATGGCGGGACGGTGCTGGGCGGCCCATCCAACTGCGGGACGATATTCGAGATCAACACCACCACCAGCGCGGAAACCATCACCTATTCGTTCATGGGCTCGCCGGATGGCTACAGTCCGGTTGCATTGGTCGAGGATGGTCAAGGCAACTTCTATGGAGTTACCCAGAACGGGGGTTTGACCACCAACAGTGGCCCGGGAACGGCTTTCAAGATCAGTTCCCTGGGCACCGAATCGGTGCTCCATGATTTTGCCTATTCCACCGGGGACACGTCCCAGCCGGCCCCCGGCAGCGATGGCTCGGTCCCGAGCACCCTGATCCTGGGCATGGATGGCAACCTCTATGGCACGACGACCGTGGGCGGCACGTACGGCGCGGGCACGATATTCATGATCGCGCTTCCGTCCGGCACCGAAACGGTGCTGTATTCCTTGAACGGAGCCGGTGATGGCTCCGCGCCCAGGGATCTGGTCCAGGGCAGCGATGGCAACCTGTATGGGGTTGCTTCCAATAGCGGCTCTGGCTTCAACGGCACGCTGTTCAGGCTCAATCTGCCCTGAACGGCGGCGAAGCCTGCTGCCGGCGGCCTAGCCGCGCAACCCGAACAGGCCCCGCACCACCTGGTCCAGGAGCCCGCCCCGGCTGGGGGCGTCGTCCATCCACGGGCTCCGGGGCAGGTCGGCGGGGAGGGGCTGGCGGCGGGTCTCCTCGATCTCCTGGAGCTCCCGGGCGCGGTTCTTCTCCAGGCCGCCGGCCTGGACGAATTCCAGCACCTGCCGCAGCTTGTCCCGGTCGAACCACAGGCCGTGGTCCTTGCACACATCCAGCACCACCCCGCTGGTGTGGCCGTAGTTGGTGCGGTTCATGAACTTACGGCACAGCGGGCAGGGCCGGTAGTGGACCTCTTCGAGGTGCACGGCGCCTTTGGGACCGGTTCCGGGCAGGGTGCCCAGCACCTCGCCCCGCTCGTCGCGGTCGGCGGCCATCTTCTCGAACTCGGTCTGGGCCACCCACACGCCGCCGCAGGCGTGGCACTGGTCCAGGTGGGCCTCGCCGACCGACGCGTGGAACAGCTGGGCCTTGCAGCCCGGACAGACCAGCTCGGAACTGGCTTCGACGGCCCGCTGGATCGCCGCCCCGCAGTGCGGGCAGTTGTGGGCGTCCAGGGGCACCAGCCCCATGCACTGCGGACAGGCCACGGTGGCGAGCTGGCTGTGGCAGTACGGGCAGCGCAGGTCGTGGTCGCCCACGGCGGCCCCGCAGGAATGGCAGTGCAGCGTCCCGGCATCCATGGAAGACTCCCGATGGCACCAGGATGGACCACCCGGGCAGGGTCGGCAAGACACCACCGGGCCGGCCCGATAAGATGGGGCCGGAGGGATCGATGCTGATTCTCATGAAGCAGGGGGCGACTCCGGACCAGATCCAGGCGGTGATGGGCCTTCTGGAGACGGTCGGGATCCGCCCGGTCCTCCAGGCCTCGCCCGCGGCCACCAGCATCCTGGCCCCGCACGCCTCCCAGGCGCTCAAGGCCGACCGCCTGGAGCCCATGGAGGGGGTCAGCCGGGTGGTGCCGATCACCTCCCCGTTCAAGCTGGCCTCCGCCGACGCCGCCCCGGGCCGGACCATCGTCGACGTCCGCGGGGTCAAGGTCGGCGGCCGGGACCTGGCGCTGATCGCCGGGCCCTGCGGGGTCGAGAGCCGCGAGCAGCTGTTCACCGTGGCGCGCTACGTGGCCGAGAGCGGCGCCCGGCTGCTGCGGGCCGGGGCCTACAAGCCGCGCACCAGCCCCTACGCCTTCCAGGGCATGGGCCCCGAGGCCCTGGCCTTGCTGGCGGAAGCGCGCCGGGAGTTCGACCTTGGCATCGTCACCGAGGCCACCGAAGTGGAGACCTTCGAGGCCGTGGAGCGGGTCGCCGACCTGGTCCAGATCGGCGCCCGGAACATGCAGAACTTCGCCCTGCTCAAGCGCGCCGGCCGCTCGGACAAGCCGGTGCTGCTCAAGCGCGGCACCGCCGCCACCCTCGAGGAGTGGCTCTACGCCGCCGAGTACGTGCTCTCGGAAGGCAACCGCAACGTCATCCTCTGCGAGCGCGGCATCCGCACCTGGAGCCTGCACGCCCGCAACACCCTGGACGTCTCGGTCATCCCCGCCGCCAAGGCCCTCACCCACCTGCCGGTGCTGGCCGACCCCAGCCACGCCACCGGCCGGCGCGACCTGGTCATCCCCTGCGCCCGCGCCGCCGTGGCCGCCGGCGCCGACGGCCTGATCGTCGAGACCCATTGCCAGCCCAGCCAGGCCCTGAGCGACGGGCCCCAGGCCCTGCTGCCATTGGACTTTTTGCAAATGGTGGGACAAGTCACCGCGATCCGGGAACTCTTGGTGAAGGACCACCCAGGGGCCACTTTCTGCTTCTGACAGTGTTAAATATTTAACAGGCTAAATGGGCTCCGTTCTGCTGTTCCCTGAAATCATTTCCCGGTCAGTTCCTCGACCACCCACGTGGCGTCCAGGATTTTCACCAGCGTCTCCTTGATCGCCCGTACGTCCACCGCGATCGAGCGCTTGCTGGTGCCGTCGTAGACGTAGTAGCCGGCCTGGGCCTCGATGTTGCTGTCGAAATTCAGGCCCACCAGTTCGCCCTGGATGTTCACCACCGGCGAGCCGGAGTTGCCGCCGACGGTGTCGCAGGCGTAGATGAAGTTGAACGGGGTGGTCAGGTCCAGCCGGTCCCTGCGGTCCCACCAGCGCGGGGGGAGGGACCAGACGCCGTGCTCGGCCTCGGGTCCCCAGCCGGCAGCCCGGTCGAACAGGCCGTGGAAGGTCGTGAAGGGCTGGATCAGGGTGCCGTTGGCGTGGTAGGTGGCCACCGGGCCGTAGCTGATGCGCAGGGTGAAGGTGGCGTCGGGGTAGAGGGCCTTGCCGAAGGCCTGGAAGCGGGCCTTGGCGATCCGGCCGCTGTGCTCGTCCAGGACGCTCTGGACCTCCTCCTGCTGGTGCTGCTGGGCGGCGCGGCTGAACGGGTCCAGGACCCGGGCCAGGGCCAGGAGCGGGTCCCGTGAGGCGTCCAGGGCGCTCGTTCCGCCCTCCAGGAGGGCCTTGCGGGCGGCGGGGTCGGCCAGGGCGGTCCCGTCCAGGGCGGCCCTGGCGGCGGCCTCCGGACTGCGCCCGGCCAGCAGGGCCCGCACCGCGGGATGGCCGGCGCCCAGCTGCAGGACCGCCTCCTCCAGGCCGGTCCGCAGGCGCACCTGCTCCAGGGCCAGGTTCACCGGCGCGGGGTTGAGCAGCTTGTCCCGGGTGGCCTTGAGGGCGCCCTCGGTGAATTCGGGCAGGCGCTTGCCGGTGGGCAGCGCCGTTTCGGCGGGCAGGCGCAGCAGGGTGAGGGCCTTGAGCAGGAGCTCGGAGCCCAGGACATCCCGGGCGGCCAGCAGGGGGACCTCGGCCAGGAGTTCCTTCTGCCGTTTCACGGCCGCCTCGATGCGCGCCCAGCTGGGCTGGGTCGAGGCCTTCAGGGCGGGATCCCGGGCCACCCGGGCCTGGAGCTCCTCCTCGGCGGCCTGCACCTTCTCCAGGTTGCCGGGCTTGTCCAGCCCGGCCAGCATGCCCTCCAGGCGCTTGACGCCGTTGTCGATGCCATAGATGGCGTCACCGGTGACCCGGCCCGCCTCGGGCGAGGTGGCGGCGTAGGCCACCAGGGCGGCCCGGCGCCGGCGCGACACGGCGATCCGGGCCGGGATCCCGGCCTCCCGGGCGTAGCGCATCTGGGCCAGGGTCTCTTCCCGGTAGGTGGTGCCGGGGTGGCCGGACACCAGGGTCAGGTCGCCGTTCCGTAGCGGCCGGGTGGCCCAGGGCAGGAACGACTCCGGATGGTAGGGGACGCCATCCTGGTAGACCCGGAACAGGGCGAAATCCAGATCGGTGCGGGGGTAGGTGTAGTTGTCCGGGTCGCCGCCGAACGCGGCCAGCTGCAGCTCGGGGGCCGCCACCAGGCGCACGTCGGTGAACTTGCGGTAGCCGTAGATCCAGAACTCGCCGCCGTGGTACAGGGTCACGGCCTGGCAGGTGAGGCCGGACGTCTCCTCCTCGGCCTTGATCAGGGCCGAGGTGGCGTTGCGGCGGGCCTTGAGGGCCTCGGACTCGGTCAGGCCGGCGGCGGCCCGGTTGACCTCGGCGGTGATGTCCCGGGTGGCCACCAGCAGCATCAGCTCCAGGCCGGGCACCCGCAGCTCCTGGTCCCGGGAGGCGGCCGCGAAGCCGTCGCGGATGTAGTCATGGTCGGCGCTCGCCACCTGCTGGATGGAGCTCCGGCCCACGTGGTGGTTGGTGACCACCAGGCCGTCCCGGCTGACGAAGGCGCCGGTGCCGCCGGGGAAGCGCAGGGTGGCGAGCTGCACCTTCTTCAGCCAGGCCGCGTCGGGCGCGAACCCGTACTTGGCCTTCATCGCCGCGACGGGCACGTTGTCGAAGGTCCACATGCCCTCGTCGGCGCGGAGGGGCACGGCCAAGAGCAGGGCCGCCAGGGGGAGGGCACGGGTATTCAGGCGCATGAAGGCTCCGGAAGCGATCGAAGGAAGGGGCTCAGCCCTGGTCGGGCTCCGCGGCTGGTGCGGGCCTTCGCGCCGCCCGCACCAGGACGATGCCGAGGAGGATCCCGCCGCAGACGATGAAGCTGTCGGCGATGTTGAAGGTCCAGTAGTGCCAGCCGAAGAACTGGAAGTCCAGGAAGTCGACCACGGCCCCGTGGCGGACCCGGTCCAGGCCGTTGCCCAGGGCGCCGCCCAGGATGCAGCCCAGGGCGATCCGCTGCAGGGTCGGCGTGCCTTCCTTCAGGAACTCCCAGCCGAAATAGAGCACGGCCCCGGCGCCGGCCACGGCGAACAGGATGCTCCGGGCCAGCGGCGGCACCCCGCCCAGGGAACCGAAGATGGCCCCGGGGTTGAAGTTCAGGCTGAGGCTGAAGAACCGCGGAATGATCACCTTGGTCTGGTAGCCGGCCAGGTGGGCCAGGACCCAGGCCTTGGAGGCCCAGTCGAGGGCCAGCACCAGGACGGCCAGGAGCAGCCAGGGCAGGCGTCGGATCATGCCTGGGCCTGCAGGGCCGAAACGCAGCGTGGGCACAGGTCGGCGTCCTCGCCGTGGCCGGCCCCGCCCTTGTGGTTCCAGCACCGGGGGCACTTGGTCCCGGAGTGGGTGCGGACGGCCACGTCGAGGTCGGGGGCGGCCTGCAGCTCCAGTCCGCCGATCACCAGCAGGTCCTCAGGCGTCTCCCCCAGGCGGCCCAGCAGGGCCAGGTCGGCGTCGGGCAGGCAGAGCAGCACCTGGGCGTCGAGGCTGGTGCCGATGGTCTTGGCGGCGCGGTGCGGCTCCATGGCGGCCTGCACGGCCTCGCGGATGGCCCAGAACCGGTTCCAGTCCTCGGCGGCCGGGTGGCCGGCGCCCTTGGGGAAGCGCTGCTCGAACACCGGGCCTTCGGCGCCCGGGGTGTTCTCCCAGACCTCGTCGGCGGTGAAGGAGAGGATGGGCGCCAGCAGCACGGCCAGCCCCTGGGCCAGTTTCCAGCAGACGGTGCGGCAGCTCCGGCGCCGCGCGGAGCCGGGGTCGTCGCAGTAGAGGCGGTCCTTGATGATCTCGAAGTAGCGCCCGGACAGCTCCAGCTGGCAGAAGCCGTGCAGGGCCTGGGCGGCCTCCATGAACTGGAAGTCGCGGTAGGCCCGGGTGACCTGGTCGGCCATGCGCCCGAAGGCGCCCCAGACCCAGGCGTCCAGGGGCGCGAACTCGCCCTCGGGCACGGCGTCCCGGGCCGGGTCGAACTCGGCCAGGGCGCCCAGGAGGAAGCGCAGGGTGTTGCGGATCTTCCGGTAGGCGTCGGCGGCGCGGTCCAGGATCTCCCTGGAGATGCGCACATCCTCGTTGTAGTCCACCGAGGCGGTCCACCAGCGCAGGATGTCGGCCCCGAGGGTCTTCATGATCTCCTCGGGGGTGATGACGTTGCCCAGGCTCTTGGACATCTTCTGGCCCTTGCCGTCCAGGACGAAGCCGTGGGTGACCACGGTGTCGTAGGGCTTCTCGCCGGTGGCGGCCAGGTTGAACAGCAGGGACGAGTGGAACCAGCCCCGGTGCTGGTCGGAGCCCTCCAGGTAGATGAACTTGCCGTAGTCGGCGCGGGTCAGCTGGGGGTGGGTGTCGCAGACCACCGCGGCGCTGACGCCCGAGTCGATCCACACGTCCAGGATATCGGTCTCCTTCTGGAACTCGGTGCCGCCGCACTTGGCGCAGACGGCGCCCTCGGGCTTGAGCTGCTCCAGCGGCAGGTCGGACCAGGCCTCGACCCCGCCGGCCTCGATGGCCTCGGCGGCCTTGGCGAAGATCGCCGCGGTGGCCAGCGGCTCGCCGCACTCCGGGCAGCGCAGGACGGTCAGGGGCGTGCCCCAGGCCCGCTGCCGGGAGATGCACCAGTCGGGTCGGCCCGCGATCATGGCGTGGATTCGGTTGCGCCCGGCGGCCGGGACCCAGCGGGTCGCGTCGACCCCCTCGAGGCCCAGCTCCCGCAGGGTCTTCCCCTTGCCGGTGAGCTCGTCGTCCATGGTGATGAACCACTGCTCGGTGGCCCGGAAGAAGATCGGGGTCTTGGTGCGCCAGCAGTGCGGGTAGCTGTGGGTCAGCATCTCCACATGCAGCAGGGCCCCCGAGGCCTTCAGGCGGTCCACCACCAGGGCGTTGCAGTCGAAGATGTTCTTGCCTTCCAGCTCGGGGTCCTCGACCGCGGCGGTGAAGCGGCCATCGGGGCCCACCAGCTGCAGGAGGCCCAGGTGGTGGGCCAGGTTGAAGTCGTCCACGCCGTGGTCGGGGGCGGTGTGCACCAGGCCGGTGCCGGTGTCGGCGGTGACGTAATCGGCCAGGAGCACCGGGGATTCCCGGTCCAGCCAGCAGTGGCGGGCCTTGAGGCTCTGGAACTCGAGGCCCTTGCGGGTCTCCTTCACGTGCAGGGTCACCCCCAGGGCCTTCTGGAAGGCGTCCTGCAGGGGCACGGCCACCAGGTAGTGCCGGTCCCCGGCCTGGACCACGGCGTACTCCATGTCGGGGTGCATGGCGATGGCCAGGTTGCTGGGCAGGGTCCAGGGCGTGGTGGTCCAGATGGGCAGGTAGAGGGGAGTGGGCAGGTGCAGCCGGCGGGCCTCGGCGTCGGCCACCGGGAAGGCCACGGTGATGGCCGGGCTGGTCTTGTCGGCGTATTCCACCTCGGCCTCGGCCAGGGCGGTGCGGGCGCCGTAGCTCCAGTGCACGACCTTGAGCTTGCGGGTGACCGCGCCGCACTCGAACAGCTTGGCCAGGAGGCGGACCACGTCGGCCTCGTAGCGGGGCTGCATGGTCACGTACGGGTCCTCCCAGGTGCCGAGCACGCCCAGGCGCTGGAAGCCGGTGCGCTGGGAATCGATCCACTTCTGCGCGTAGCTGCGGCAGCGGGCCAGGAACTCGCCCCGGCTCATCTCCCGGCGCTTGGGGCCGAGATCCTTTTCAACCGCGTGTTCGATGGGCAGGCCGTGGCAGTCCCAGCCAGGAATATAGGGGGATTCGTAGCCGTCCAGCCACAGGGACTTGACCACCATGTCCTTGAGGATCTTGTTCAGCGCGTGGCCGATGTGGATGGCGCCGTTGGCGTAGGGCGGGCCGTCGTGGAGGATGCGCCGGCCCCGCCCCAGGCCCGCGGCGTTGTCGGCCCGGCGCCGGGCCTCGACCCGCTCGTAGACGCCCTCGGCCTTCCAGCGCTCGAGCCGCTTGGGCTCCCGCTGGGGCAGGTCCGCCTTCATGGGGAAATCCGTGCGGGGAAGGAAAACCGAATATCTCTTCTTGGCCGATTCGCCCATGGCGCCCTCGTGCGCAGTGGGGATCCACACAAGGATCCCGATGGTTAAAGGATCCAGTCAACCATGGATCGGGGCCTCAGTCCAGCCGGTAGTGGCAGCCGCGCGACTCGGGGTTCTGCAGCGCGGCCTTGAGGATGAGCCGGGCGCAGATGATGCCGTTGCGCAGCTCCAGCAGGCTCCGGGACAGCGGCGCGGCGCGGTAGAACGCCTCGATCCGGTGGTAGAGGTAGCCCATGTCGCCGCGGCCGCGCAGCAGCCGGTCCCGGGTCCTGACGATGCCGGCGTAGTTCCAGAGGGTCGTGCGGATGCTGGTCCAGTCCTGCTCCAGAAGGAGCGGATCGGGGGCCGGCCCGGGCGGGACCGGCCGCCACGGCTCAAGGCTCGCGGCGTCCGGCATGGCCACGGCGGCGCACGCCTCGGCGCAGGCCTGGCCGGCCCGGTAGCCCCAGACCAGGCCTTCCAGGAGCGAAGTGGAAGCCAGCCGGTTGGCGCCGTGCACTCCGGTGCAGGACACCTCGCCCACCGCGAACAGCCCCGGGAGGCTGGCCCGGCCGTCCAGGTCCACCGCCACTCCGCCGCAGAAGTAGTGGGCCGCGGGCACCACCGGGATGGGCTGGCGGAGCGGCTCCAGGCCCGCCGCTCGGCAGGTAGCCAGCACGGTGGGAAAGCGCGCCTCCAGGTCCAGCTTGCCCTTCAGTGGCTCGATGTCCAGGTACATGCACAGCTCGCCGGTGGCGGCCATCTCCTGGAAGATCGCCCGGCTGACCACGTCCCGCGGGGCCAGTTCCAGCTTCTCGGGCGCGTAGCGGCGCATGAAGCGCTCCCCGGCGCGGTTCACCAGGTGCGCGCCCTCGCCGCGCAGGGCCTCCGTAAGCAGGGTCCGCGGCTTGCCGGGCACGAACAGGGTGGTGGGATGGAACTGCACGTATTCGCAGTTCACGATCCGGGCGCTGGCGCGGTAGGCCGCGGCCAGCCCGTCGCCGGTGGCCGAGGCCGGGTTGCTGGTGTGCAGGAAGAGGTAGCCCAGGCCGCCGGTGGCGAGCACCGTGCGCTTGGCCAGGGCCATCCGGACCCGGCCGTCCGGCTCCAGCACATAGGCGCCCCAGACCTGGATGGGGTCGTAGACCCGGCGCGGGTCGCGGCTGTGGTGGGGGACCGTGAGCAGGTCCACCAGGGAATGGTTCTCGAGGATCCGGATGCCCGGAGTGGCCCGGACCTTGGCCGACAGGGCGCTCTGGATGGCCCGGCCGGTGGCGTCCTGGACGTGCCAGATGCGCCGGGCGCTGTGGGCCGCCTCGGCGGTGGGTTCGGGTTCCACCCCGAGGTGGTCGAAGGGGACGCCCACCTGCTTCCAGAGGAACTCCCGGCACAGCTCCGGCCCCTGGCGGGCCAGGAGGGCCACCGCCTCGGGCATGCACAGCCCGGCCCCGGCCGCCTCGATGTCCGAGGCCAGCAGGGCCGGCGAGTCGTGGGCGTCCGGCGGCGGCAGGCCGATGATCCCGCCCTGGGCGTAGGCGGTGTTGGATTCGCCCAGCAGGTCCTTGGCCACCAGCAGGACGTCGGCGCCGCCCTCCGCCGCCCGCAGGGCCGCGGTGCAGCCGGCGATTCCGCCACCCAGGACCAGTACGTCGCACGTGATCACGTCAGCTCCCATTCCGGCCGTTCCAGTTCCCAGAGCCGCTCCCAGGGGGGTTCGGCCAGGCGCCCCCCGTGCCCGTCCCCGACCGCTTCCAGCCGCGCCGCCGCGGCCCGGGCGGCCGGCCCGAAGCGGAGGCCACCCCAGGGCGTGGCCAGTTCCTCCCCCGCCCGGGCCAGGACCGGCAGGGCGTCCTCCCACAGGCCGACCATGCCCGGGGCGTTCTGCAGCTGGTGGTGGTGGAAACCGCTGGCCAGCATGATCAGGCCCTGCAGGGCGTCCCGCAGGGGGCCCTCGGCGCCGGTCCACAGGGGTTCCAGGGCGTCGTGGCACTCGTAGAACAGGGCGGCGTTGAACAGGGCCGTCCCGGCCGCCAGCGGGTAGCGGGCGTCCCCGGGCAGCCCCATGAGGGCCAGCAGGGCCACCCCCGAGCGGAGGCTGACCAGGGCCGAGAGGGGGTCCCACACCCGCTGGGGCAGCCAGCCGTCGGGGCCGCGCTCGGCGGTATCGGGGAACCGTTCCAGGGTCTCCCGGAAACGCCGCGAGGCCTCGGCCGCCCCCGCCGGGAACGGGGCGAGCATCGGGCCGGCCTGGGCCAGCAGGAGCGGTTCCGGCAGGCCGCCGGGATGCTCCGCCCGCATCCGGGGCGCCCCCAGCAGGGTCGGCCAGACCAGGTGCGCCAGGCCCTCGGGGCCGGCCAGGGCCGCCTCCATGCGGACCTTGAGGAAGCGCAGCACCGGCACCGGCAGCCTGGGCTGGCGCTGCCAGAATACCGGGGTCCGCGGCGGGCAGCTCATCAGGTGAAGTTGCGCTCGGAAAGGCTGATGAATTCCAGCGAGAAGTCGTCCAGCTCGGTCTGCCAGTGCTTGAGCTGGCCCTGGAAGAAATTGTAGGCCATCAGGGCGGGGATGGCCGCGACCAGGCCCATGGCGGTGGCCACCAGGGCCTCGGAGATGCCCGGCGCGACCGTGGCCAGGCTGGCGCTGCCGGAGGCGCCGATGCCGTGGAAGGCGTCGATGATCCCCCACACCGTCCCGAACAGGCCGACGAAAGGGCTCACCGCGGCGATGGTGGCCAGGATCCCGAGATAGTCCTCCATGCGTCCCATTTCCACCACCGACGCGCGCTGGAGGCAGCGCTCCACGGCCTCCATGCTCTTGATCTGGGCCTTCTGGGAATTGGTCCCGGGCGCGGGGCGGAGCTGGTAGGTCACCTCCCCGTAGCCGGCCGTGAACAGCCCCACCAGCGGGCTGAGCTCGAACTCGGCGCCGCGCGCCTTGAGCTCCCGCCAGTCGGTGGCCTTGCGGAACACGCCCCGGAAGCGGTCGGTGACGCCCCGGGAGCGGGCCAGGAGGAGCCCCTTCTGGACGATGATGACCCAGCTGGTGATCGAGAAGATGACCAGCAGGAAGAGCACCACCCTGGCCACGTTCCCGGCATGCAGCACCACCTCCCAGAGGTTGACCCCGCCAGGGTTGGTTCCGGTTCCCGCCATCAGGCCCAAGTGCGGCATGCGTCCTCCATCGTAGGGATTCTAGCATCCCCTGCGGAGCTTGCTCCGCTGGGGATGACGGATACACTGGAGGGTGGCGATCACGCCGGCGGTACAGGGGAAGATCATGCATGTTCTTGTCGTTGGAACGGGATACGTAGGGCTTGTGGCTGCGGCCGGATTCGCCGAAGCCGGGCACACGGTCCTTGGCGTCGACAACGATCCGGCCAAGATCGAGAAGATCCGCAAGGGCCAGTCGCCCATCTACGAGCCCGGCCTGGACGACCTGCTGGCGCGGCACCAGGCCTCGGGGCGGCTGTCCTTCTCCCTGGATCTCCGGGACGGCATCGCCGCCGCCGACGCCGCGTTCATCTGCGTGGGCACGCCGCAGAGCGAGGACGGCAGCGCCGACCTGCAGTACGTGCTGGCGGTGGCCGGCGCGCTGGGCGAGGCCATGGCCGCCCGGGCCCTGGACGCCCCGCCCCTGGTGGTCGTCGACAAGAGCACCGTGCCGGTGGGCACCGCCACCCGGGTCCACGCGGCCATCGCCGCCCGCACCGACCGCCCCTTCGAGGTCGTGTCCAACCCCGAGTTCCTGCGCGAGGGCTGCGCGATCGATGATTTCCTCAAGCCCGACCGGGTGGTGGTGGGCTGCCAAAGCGACCACGCCGAAGCGGTCATGAATGGCCTCTACCGGACCTTCCTGGAAGCCAGCCAGGGCCTCTGGCTGCGCATGGACCCGCCCAGCGCGGAACTGACCAAGTACGCCGCCAATGCCATGCTCGCCCTGCGGATCAGCTTCATCAACGAGATCGCCGCCCTGTGCGAGAAGGTCGGGGCGGACGTGGACGGGGTCAAGCTGGGCATCGGCAGCGACCACCGGATCGGCCGCCACTTCCTCAACCCGGGGCCCGGTTTCGGCGGCAGCTGCTTCCCCAAGGATCTCCAGGCCCTGCTCAAGGTGGGCCGGGAGAACGGCCAGCCCCTGCGGGCGCTCGAGGCCACGGTGGAGGCCAACCGGCACCAGAAGCAGGTCCTCACGCTCAAGGTCAAACAGCACTACGGCGTCGTCCCCGGCAACCCGGCCCCCCTGGCGGGCCGGACCTTCGCCCTGTGGGGCCTGGCCTTCAAGGCCCACACCGACGATATCCGGGAAGCCATGGCCATGGAGTTGATCGATGGCCTCACCGCCCTGGGGGCGCAGCTGGTCGTCCACGACTTCGAGGCCATGCCCAACGTCCGGGCCAAGGTCGGCGACCGGGTCCGCTACGCGGATGACCCGATGGCCGCCTGCGCCGGCGCCGACGCCCTGCTCATCGCCACCGAATGGCCCGCCTACGCCGCCGCCGACCTGGCCGCCGTGGCCGGGCTGCTCAAGGCGAAGGTCCTGTTCGACGGCCGGAACCTTTTCCGCCCCGAGGCCATGCGCGCCCTGGGCTGGACCTACCATTCCATTGGGCGCGTAACCCTTCTGCCAGCATAAACTTAACTAGCACCGGTGGTTCCATGAGATCATGAGGCCGGTGCCGGCCCGATCGCAGGGAACGGCCGACCCGGACAAGGAGATTCCAGAATGGGCAATCTAGGATTAACGGAAATGCTGCTGATCGGCATCCTGCTGCTGATCTTCTTCGGTCCCTCCAAGCTGCCCGAACTGGGCAAGGCCCTGGGCAAGGGGATCCAGGAGTTCAAGAAGGCCAGCCGCGAGATCACGGATTCCGTCAAGGACGACACCACCACCGATAAGAAATAGTCTCGATGGCGGAAGACACGCCTCCCAACCAGATGTCCTTCTGGGAGCACCTGCAGGAGCTGCGGGTGCGTCTGGTCCGCAGCCTGGTCATCATCGTGGTGGCCTTCGCCTTCACGTACTACTTCCGGTTCCAGCTCATGCGCTGGGCGCAAAAGCCCTTCATGGAGACCTACAAGTCCCATGTGATCGAGCAGGCGCTGCGCAACCACCAGACCCCGCCCACCTACTTCGACCCGTTCGCCTACACCAGCCTCACCGAGCCGTTCTTCTCCCTGATGCGGCTGGCGATCTGGGCCGCCGTGTTCATCGCCGCCCCGTTCCTGTTCGGCCAGCTCTGGGGCTTCATCAAGCCCGGCCTCTACAGCCGCGAGCGCCGCTTCGCGATCCCCTTCGTGCTCACCACCACCGCCTGCTTCCTGGGCGGCGCCGCCTTCGCCTACTTCAACGCCTTCGCGTTCCTGGGCGACATCCTGTTCAAGGAGGCCATCTACGCCGGCCTGCGGACCAACCTGCACCTGGAGGACTACCTGGACCTGTTCATCTACACGGTGGTGGGGACCGGCCTGATGTTCGAGCTGCCGGTGCTGGTGTTCTTCCTGGCCCGGTTCCGCCTGGTCACCGCCCGCTGGCTGCTCAAATACTGGCGGCATTCGACCATCGTGATCTTCACGGTGAGCGCCTTCCTGACCCCGGGCGACGTGATCGTCACCACGGTCTTCTTCGGCGTGGTCCTGGAGGCCCTGTACTTCATCTCGGTCCTGGTGGCCTGGATCGCCGCGCCGCGCAAGCCCAAGGAAGACGTGATCGAATCGGACGAGTGAGCCTTGCCCTTGAAGGAGCGCAGACGCAGACCCTGCCAGGTCAGTGTTTGCGGGCGAGCTCCTTCCTCACGGCGGTATTGAACTGGAGCAGGGGACGCCAGGCCTCCCGTTTCTCCCGGGCCTCCTTGGGCAGGCCCGAGGTCCTGCCCACTTTGCGCCAGTCCGCCAGTTCCGAGTCGATGCGGTCGAGGAGCTCCATCAACCCGAGGTTCGCCGTGCTGTCCGCGGATTTGAGGGTTGCCAGGAAATCCTCAAGGTCCTTCGGCTTGCCGAAATCATCGGATCTTTCGTCCTTGAACTTGTCCAGCCCGGCCAGGAACCAGAATCCGGCCCCGGTCTTGGATTCGGAGCGGGTCCCCTTCCTGACGATGTGGAAATAGGAGTCTCCATCCTCGCTCATGGACCAGGTCACGTTGAACCCGAAATCGCCCACCGTGACCTCGGCCCCGTTGGCTTCGGTGACCGCCTTGAAGTATTTTCCACTTATTGAAATAGTCTGGTAATCGTCAGCCTTTCCCTGAGGGCCTACCAACATCAGGCAAGGAATGAGGAAGACGGAGGCCGTGTGTCTCATGAGAAAAATTATATTTAAATTATATCGCCAATCAAGGTCGGCCCGGACTATTTTCCGGCCCCGGGCTCGCCGCCCCTCTCCCCTGCCCCGGCCCGCAACGGATTGGGATATTTGCTGAAATCAGGAATCTTCTGGTGCTCGTCCAGGGTGCATCCGAGCTTCCTGGCCAGGATGGTCCCGCCGTCCGCCGGCGAGGCCATGCGGAAGGCCCAGATCTGCCGCCTCATGGTCGCCGGGTCGGTGGAGACCTGGACATCGGTGGCCTCCAGGCTGGCCAGGCCCTGGTTGATCGAGGACCGGGAGTGGGGGACATAGGTCGCCAGGGGACAGCCGAGCAGAAGGACCAGGGCGGGCCAGAACAGCGCCGAGGGTTCCTGGGGCGGCGGCGGTTCGGCGCTGGCGATGGCGGGCATGTGCCACTCGGCGGATTTCCGCACCTGGACTTCGCTGGAGACCTCCAGCAGCCCCATCTCCAGCAGCTGGGCGATCACCTTGCAGGTGTCCAGCTCATCGTAGCGGCTGATCTGGAGGGCGTTGGCGATGCTGGTGGGGATCGAGAAATAGGTCAGGACCGTCTCCTGCTCGTGCCCCAGGCCCGAGCCCTCGACATTCATCTGCCCACCTTCCAATACTTTGGAAAGGTCCTTGTCGATGTCCAGATTCAGCGCCGCGCCGTAGGGGGTCTTGGCGAGGGGCAGGTTGTTGTCCGGGAGCCGGCGCTGGACCTCCGGCCACTCGTCCATGATCCGGGCCGCCTCCATGAGCACCGTGTCCACCGGGATGGAGGGGAAGTTCTCCCGGTCCAGGTCCTGGGGCAGGATGGAATCGAACCGGTAGTCCCCCTCGACCCAACGGAATGTCCTGTAGATGATGGACATAGCCTGGTTGAACAGGGCGTCCTGGAGGTCCTGGGGGGTCACCCGCCCGGATTCCAGGAGCAGGGTGCCCATGCGCTTGAGGGTCTGGCGCTGGCGCTGGACCATGGTGACCAGCTCGTCCCCGGAGAGCCTGCCCAGCCGGACCAGCATGGCCCCTACCCGGTCCTCCATGCGCACCTGGTTGGAATCGCAGCCGACGATCTCGCCCTGGTCGAAGAAGATCTTCACGAACTCCTGGGCCCGGGACAGGACCAGGGTCCCGCTCTTCCCCTGGGTCTTGATCATGTTGAACAGGGAGAACAGGTCGAAATCGCGGAGTGAGCCTTCGAGTGCCATCGTCCTATCCCCTTCGCGGCAGGAATTTCAACCAGGAACGGAGGAACAGCATTCCCAGGAGGGCGATGCCCAGGGGCATCCAGATGGAGGCGGGGTCCGCCAGGATCTCGCCCGGGTAGCGCACGGAACGGCCGGTGGCCAGGACCACCCCCAGGGCGAAGCAGAAGAACGAGAACTCGACCAGGCCTTGCCGGGTCTCGCCGATCAGCAGCAGGTCGGTCCCGGGCAGGACCACCCTCAGGCCCCGGTGCAGCCAGCGCTGGGCGGCCTGGAAGGCGCCCACCTCCTCCACCTTCTTCTTGCGGCTCTCGCCGTGCAGGCCGTCCTTGAGGACGAACAGGTGATGGCACTTGGAGCAGACATAGGGGTCGGGGCTGTCGGTGGTGTGGAAGGGGTCGCCGCAGCGGGTGCACTGGGAGGGATGGGCCTCGCTGAAGCTCTTGCGCAGCCGCAGGTAGAAGGCCACGGCGGCCAGGAGCGGCAGGGCGAAATTGAACAGGAGCAGGAGATCCTTGGCACCCTTGCCGGCCCCACGGCTGCCGGGATCCATGGTCCGGGCCAGTGCGGCCTCCCGGGCGGGGGTGTCGGGCAGCGGCAGGGCGAAGGTGCGCTGGTCATTGCTGGCCTGGCTGGCGGCCAGGATCCGATTGAAGTTCTCGGGGGCCACCCGGCGGGCGTCCTCCTGCTTGGAGAAGCCAAGCGGCCCGTCCATCTGGCGGAACGCGACCACGCTCTGGTTCAGCAGGATCTCCCCCTGGTCGGGGGCGGCGGCGGCGGCGGCGTCGAAGCAGGCCTGGGCACCGGGGAGATTGCCCTGCTGGTAGCGGGCCACGCCCAGGTTGTTCATCACTTCCGCGTGGTCGGGATGGGTGAGGGCAAGCGGCCTGAAGGTGGCCTCGGCCTTGGCCCACTCCTGGAATTCCAGCTGCCGCCAGCCTTCCAGGAAGGCCTGGTCGCCCGGGGTCATGGCCGCCAGGACCTGCTCATCCACGGGCGCCGCCTGGGGCCGCATCTGCAGGGTCACGACGCTGGGCCTGGGCCGGGCGGCCGCCATCGGTTCGAGCAGGGAAAGGGCCGGGTTGACCAGCTGAAGCAGCAGGATCAGGAGGGTGGCCTTGATCTCCAGGCTCAGGAGGAAGGGTGCCAGCAGCCACAGCCAGGCCATCGCCGCGAGGCTGGGGTCCAGGCCGAACACCACCGGCAGGGCCATCAGGAAGGCGCCCAGCAAGGCCACCACATGGGCGTTCATGCCGCCCCGGCCCAGCAGCGGATCCTCCCAGAGGTAGCGCAATACCCGGCGATAGCGGAACACCAGGGTGAGCGCCCAGCCCCAAAGGAGGAGGGTCGCCATCAGCCGGAGCCAGGCCAGGTGCTGGACCACCCACAGCCACCGGTGCAGCGGGTTGGCCAGGCGCAGCCGGGTGAGTTCCAGGACGTCGGCGATGCTCCAGAGATAGCCCTGGGGCCCCTGCTGGCGCTGCAGGATGACCCGGGTGCCGAGCAGGATGGGGGCGCGGGGCGACCAGCGCTCGACCACCTCCAGCACCTTGAGGCCGAGGGCGGCATTGCCCTGGTCGCCCAGGTCCCGGGCGTAGATCGCCATGGCTTCCACCAGCGGCAGCACGTCCAGGGTGCCGTAGGTCCGGCGGAGCAGCTCCACCTGCTGGATGGCGGCCTGGATGGCCACCGGGTCGCCGGACCGGAAGGCGGGCTTGAGCTGCTCGGCGCAATGGCTGAGGGCGATGGCCGGCTGAAGCTCCTGGCGGGCCCTGGGCTGGCCCTGGGCGGCCAGGCCCGTGGCCAGGACCAGCAGGACCAGCCAAAGGCCCTGCCTAAGTAGCTTTTTGAACGGGCTTGCGGAGAACCGGAGCGTTTCGGCGATCACGGATGCCTTTTCACTCTGGGACGGCCGTGTAACCGTTGCAATCATGGTCACTCCGCGGGGTTGAGGAAGCGTATCACAGTTCACTTCCGGGCCACTTCTCAAACCCTTGCTTAAATGGGAACATGAAGGTAATTGGAGGATGTGATGAAGAACATTCTGAAGGCCGCGCTGATTCCGGCCATGTGCGTGTCCCTGTACGGCCAGGTGTTCGGGCGTATCCAGGGCACGGTCACGACGACGGACGGAACCCCGGTGGCCGGGGCCGAGGTGGAGCTGGCCCGCCTGGACATCACCTGGGTCAAGAAGATCAAGGCCGACGCCAAGGGCGCGTTCATGCAGGTGGGCCTGGAGCCCAAGAACTTCAAGGTCACCGTCACGGCCCCCGGCATGGCCCCGACCGAGGATCAGATCAAGATCCCCATGAACGACGTGGTGATCAAGCACTTCATCCTGCGGACCCCCAAGGAGGCACGGGCCGAGGCGCCCAAGGGCACCGAAGCCGTCGCGCCGACCCCCGCCGAGCTCAAGGCCTCGTCCGGTTCGGCCGCCCTGGTGACCGCGCTGGAGGCCTACAACCAGCAGAAGTTCGCCGAGGCGCTGCCCGGCCTCGAGAAGGCGGTCGCCGACCTGAACGAATCCGCCACCACCATGCCCGAGGGCGACGCCCGGAAGGTGCTCACCACCCAGATCGCCACGGCCGAGCGGGTCTATGGCCTCACCCTGGTGGAAGTGGGCAAGGAGGAGCCGGCCCGGCCCGAGCTCACGCTCAAGGCCGAACCCTACCTCGCCGCCGCCTACAAGAACAACCCCAAGGACGTGCGCTACGTCAACGGCCTCATCGAAGTGGCCAAGGCCAAGCACGACGCCGAGGGGGCGAAGAAGTACCAGGCCGAGGCGGACGCCATCATCGGCCCCCGCCCCGAACTGGCCTTCAACGAGGCTTCCACCGCCTGGAACGCCGGCAAGGCCGACAAGGCCATGGAGGGCGTGAAGAAGGCCATGGCCATGGACCCCAAGTTCCCCGACAGCTACTACCTGCTCGGCCTGCTGGAACTCAACAAGGGCGACGTCAAGGCCGCCAAGGCCGCCTGGCACAAGTACCTCGAGCTCGCCCCCACCGGCCGCAAGGCCGGCGAGGTCAAGGGCTACTTGAAGGAGCTGCAGTAGTCCGGAGCTACTTCAGCGGGATGGTCATCGTCACGAGGGTCCCATCGCCCTCGTTGACGATGGTCAGTTCGCCCTGGTAGGCGGCCAGCAGCTGGCGTGAGGCGGCCAGGTCCTGGCCGGGACTGCGGACCCCCATCACAGCCTGCTGGTGCAGGCCGGAGAAGGGCTCGAAGGCCATTGCCAACTCGCTGGGGGGGATCGGCCCGCCCTCGTCGGCCACCGACAGGATGAAGGCGTCCTCGGTGCGGACCGAACGGATGGCCAGGGAGGTCGAAGGGGTCGGCCCGCCCAGGGCGTGGCGCACCAGGTTCAGCAGGGCGCTGGCGAAGTCGCCGTAGACTCCGAAGATCAGCGGCACCCGGGCCCGGAGTTCCTGGGTCACGGCCACTTCGGGCGGGACCGCGCCTTCGGCCTGGAGCAGCTCCAGCTCCTGCTGGATGAGGTCATGCAGGTCCAGCCACTCCGGCTGGGACGGCGCCTCCCGGCCGACCCGGCGCAACAGGGCCTTCAGCAGGCCGTCGATCTTGCCCACGGCCTCGCGGATCTCCGCCAGGGCCCGTGGGTGCGCCTCCGGCAGGCCCGCGCCGGCGGGGGTGGGCATCCGGTCCAGCACCTGGCTCTGCAGGTGCAGGCTCTGCACCGGCGCCTCCAGGCGCTGGGCGATGCGGGTGAACAGGTCGCCCAGGATGGCCTGCCGGTCCCGGCGGTTCAGGTCCGCCCGGGCGTTCTGCAGATCCTGGTAGGCGCCCTCGATCCGCTCATAGCTGGAGGCCAGGGCCCGGGTGCTGTTGTTGAGGTTGTCGATGAGCTCGGCGTTCTCCATGCTCACCAGGGCGATGCTGGCGTGGAGGGTGGCCATCTCCAGCTCCTGGGGCTGGAACGGCCGGGCCGCGGCCCGGCCCAGGATCCAGAACCCGGCGATCTCCTCGCCTTCCTGATGGGTGCGCAGCGCCAGCACCGCCACTTCGCCGCTGGGCGTCCACAGCCCCAGGTCCAGGCCCTCCTCCCAGAGCCGGCTGTTCTTGAGGCCCTCGGTGGTCAGGACCCCGGCGGCCCGGGCCGCCCAGGCCCGGCGCACGAACGGGTGCTGGATGGACAGCACCGGCAGGTCGTCGAAGCCCTTCCCGTTCCATCGGAAGCCTTCGAAGTAGCTGCCGCTGCCATGCAGCCGGTAGGCGGTGAGGCTGGTGGCGCCCACCTCCGCCCGCACTGCCGCCAGGATCCGCAGGATCAGGACCCGCGGGTCGCGCTCGGTGAGGATGTCCCGGCTCAGGGCCAGCAGCCTGGACAGGCTGGCGTTGCGGAATTCCAGGGCCTCCCGGGCGGCGCTGAGCTTGCGGTTGGCGCTCTCGGCCTCCCGCAGCTGGGCCTCCAGGTGATCCAGCATCTGGATGTTGAACTGGCGCAGGGCCGGCCCTTCCCGGGCCTTTTCGAGGAGTTCGCGCCGGCCCTCCAGGAAGGCCCCCACCTGGTCGACGAAGGTGAAGGGATCCAGGGGCTTGGGGATGAACCCGTCGCAGCCCGCGACCAGGGCGGTCTCCCGCTCCGAGCGCTGGGTCTTGGCGGTGAGGGCCACCAGCGGCACCGCCTTGAGCTCGGCGTTCTGCTTGAACTTGGTGGCCACTTCGAAGCCCGACAGGCCGGGCAGGTTGATGTCCAGGAGCACCAGCGCGGGCTTGATCTGCAGGGCCATCTCGTAGCCCTGGAGGCCATCCTCGGCCCAGTGCATGTCGTAGCCGGCCTGGCTCAGCAGCCGCTGCACCAGCCTCCAGTTCACGGCGTTGTCCTCGATGCAGAGGATCCTCGGGGCGGTCATGATGCGTCCTCCTGCATGAGCGGCAGCTCCACCGTGAAGGTGCTGCCCAGCCCCTTTTCACTCGCCACCGTGATCCGCCCGGACATGGCCATGACCAGGCGCTGGGACAGGGCCAGCCCGAGTCCGGTGCCGCCGAAGCGGCGGGTGATGCTGCCGTCCACCTGCTGGAAGGGCTTGAACAGCCGTGCCATCTCGGTTTCGCTCATGCCGATGCCGGTGTCCTGGATCGTCACCACGAAGCGGTCGCCCCGGGCCGCGGCGCGCACCACCACCTCGCCCCGGGCGGTGAACTTGATGGCGTTGCCCACCAGATTGGTGACCACCTGCCGGAACCGCTCGGCGTCGCCCAGCACCCGGCCCTTGCGGTACATGGTCTCCAGGGCGAACCGGATCGGCCGCTGGCCGATCAGGCCCCCGGCCAGGGCCGCCACCTCGTCCAGCACCGGGAACGGGTCCATCGGCACCAGGTCCAGCTCGAACCGGCCCGCCTCGATCTTGGAGAGGTCCAGGATGGAATCGATCATGGTCATGAGGCTGCGGCCGTTCTGGTGGATGATCTGCAGGTCGACCTTGACGTCGGCGGGGATCCGGTCCGGGCGCTCCTGGATCAGCAGGCCGGAAAAGCCGATCACCGCGTTGAGCGGCGTGCGCAGCTCGTGGCTCATGTTGGCCAGGAACTCGCTCTTGATCCGGTCCAGCTCCTGCAGCTTGGCCAGGCTGGCCAGGAGCCGGTCGTTGCTGTCGGTGAGCTCGACGGTCTTCTCCTGGACCTTCTCCTCCAGGGTCCCGGCCCAGGCCCGCAGCTCGGCCTGGCTCCGCTCCAGGCCCCGGGTGCGTTCCAGCACCAGGCGCTCCAGGTTGGCCCGGATCTCCTCCAGCTCCCAGATGGTCTCCAGCAGCTGGTTGGTGCGCTCCTTGACCCGGGATTCCAGCAGCCGGTTCTGCAGTTCGATCTCCTCCCGGGAGACCTTAAGGCGGTCGGTCATGATCTCGAAGCTGCGGGTGAGCACCCCCAGCTCGTCCCGGGAGCGCGGCCCCACCGCCAGCCCCTGGAAGTTGCCGTCCGCCACCTGCTGCACGGCCGCGGTGAGCTGATTCAGCGGGCGGATGTAGAGCCCGGCCACGTAGAGGCCCAGCCCCACCGCCACCAGCACCGCCACCCCCCCCACCCACAGGGCCCGGCGCACGTCCTTGCGCACGATCCGGTCGATCTCCTCGGTGCCGGTGGCGACCACCAGGGTGCCCAGGACCGCCCCGGCGCCCGAGCGGATCGGGGCGGCGGCCACCAGGGCCCGGTCCCCGGGGCGGAAGGTCCGGGTCTCGTTCCGAAGATGCTCGGCGAGCCAGGACGGGGCCCCCGGCGAGGCGTCCAGGACCTGCCCCTGGGCGTCGAACACGGCCGAGCCCCGGAAGGCGGGCAGCTGCCGGGCCCCGGCCAGGATCCCGGCCGCGGCCCGGCCGTCCCTGGCCGCCGCGGCCGGGGCCAGGGCGGCGGCCAGGGCCTGGGCGGTCTGGGCGAGGGTGGCCTGGGAATGCGCCTGGAACTGCCGCCGTACCGTGACCGGCACGAGCACCAGGTTGAACAGGGCGAAGGCCAGCACCAGGGTGCTGATGACGGCGCTCAGCTTGGTTTTTATGGAAAGCCGGGGCATTCCAGCAGTTTAACCAGAGAGGCGGGGCCCCGGGGCCGGGATCGCCTTTATTTCCGGACGTGCAGATGGAATTCCGCGGCGCCGTAGCGGCGCACCTCGACCGGTTCCAGGCCGGGTGGCGGAACCAGGGCCGCTCCGGCCCGGGTCTCGAACACCAGGATGCCGCCGGGCCGGAGCCAGCCCGGCAGCACCGGGGCCAGGGCCGCCCAGGCGCCCTGGGCGGCATCGTAGGGCGGATCCGCGAACACCACCGCCTGCTCCGGGAAGGCCGCCGGCCCCAGCCGCAGGACGTCCTGGGCCAGGATCCGGACCGGCGCGTCCCGGACATTGGCCCGGAGGCAGGCCAGGGCCCTGGCGTCCCGCTCCACGCAGACCACCGGCCCGTAGCCCCGGGAATGGGCCTCCAGCCCCACCGCCCCGGAGCCCGCGAACAGGTCCAGGAAGGGCCCCTGCGGGTACTTCTGCAGGATGGAGAACAGGGCCTCCCGGGCCCGGTCGGCGGTGGGGCGGACCTCGGCGCCTTCGGGCGCCTGGAGGCGCCGGCCCTTCAGGGCGCCGGCGATGATCCTCACACGGCCCAGCGCATGAGGATGCCGCCCCAGGTGAAGCCGGCGCCGAAGGCGGCGAACACCACCAGGTCGCCCTTCTTCACCTTGCCGGCCTCGAGGCTCTGGTGCAGGGCGGTGGGCAGGGTGGCGGAGGTGGTGTTGGCGTACTCGTCGATGTTGACGGCCATCTTCTCGTGGGGCAGCTCCAGGCGCTTGCAGGCGGCGTCCATGATCCGCAGGTTGGCCTGGTGCGGCACGAACAGCGCGAGGTCGGAGGGGTGGATGTGGTTGCGGTCGACCATCAGGCGGCTGACCTCGGCCATGTCCCGGACCGCGTTCCGGTAGACCTCCTTGCCGTCCTGGTGGATGTAGTGCAGGCCGGCCGCCACGGTCTCGGCGGTGGCGGGCATGACCGAACCGCCGGCCTTCATGCACAGGAACGGCGCGCCGGCCCCGTTGATCCGGTGCTCGTAGTCGAGGATGCCGTGGCCCTCCTCCACCCGTTCGAGGATCACCGCCCCGGCGCCGTCGCCGAACAGGACGGCGGTGTTGCGGTTGGTGGGGTCCATGATCGAGGTCATGACGTCGCAGCCGACCACGGCCACCCGCTCGGCGGTGCCGCCGGCGATCAGGCTGGCCGCCGTGGTCAGGCCGAACAGGAAGCTGGAGCAGGCCGCGTTCAGGTCGAAGCCGTAGCAGTGGCGGGCCCCGATCCGGTCCTGGATGAGGGCGGCGGTGCAGGGGAAGAACATGTCCGGGGTGACGGTGCTGCAGACGATGGCATCCAGGTCGTTGGCGTGCATGCCGCGGCGGGCGAGCGCCATCTCCAGGGCCGGGGCGCCCAGCTGCGAGGAACCGGTGCCGGGCTCGACCCACCGGCGGTGGCGGATCCCGGTGCGCGACAGGATCCACTCGTTGTTGGTGTCGACCATTTTGGAAAGCTCATCGTTGGTGACGATGCGCTCGGGGTAGAACTGGCCCGTTGCGGTGATGCCCACAGGGATGGCGAGCCGTCGTGTCAATGGAACCTCCGGGGTGGATTCGTAGACCAAACCCTTGATTGTGAAGGATCCGTGTTGATTTATCCATGCTGTTGTTCCCCGCCGCCCTCCGGAGCCCCGGGAAGGCCCGGAGAGGCTCGGTCTTGCTATGATCAAAACGACCCGAAAGGCCTTCCATGCGCACCCTCGCCGTACTGCCCTCCCGATTCCAGGCCTCCCGGTTCCCGGGCAAGCCCCTGGCCGCCATCGCCGGCCGGCCGATGATCCAGTGGGTCTGGGAGGCGGCCCGGGACGCCCCCGGGGTGGACGCGGTGGCCGTGGCCACCGACGACCCCCGGATCGCCGCGGCGGTGGAGGGATTCGGCGGCCGGGTGATCATGACCGATCCAGCCCTGCCCTCGGGCACCGACCGGGTCGCGGCGGCCTACGCCGCCCTGGGCGAGAGCTACGACGTGGTCCTGAACATCCAGGGCGACGAACCGGCCATGCATCCCGACACCATCGCCGGCGTGGTGAGCCTCCTGGCCGCCGATCCGGACCTGCCCATGGCCACCGCCGCCTGCCCCTTCACCAGCCCGGAGGAGCTGTTCAATCCCAACAACGTCAAGGTGGTGCTGGACGACCGTGGCCACGCCCTCTACTTCAGCCGCAGCCCGATCCCGTACCTGCGCAACAGCACCCTGTTCCTGGCCGATTTCCGGCCCTGGCTGGACCCCCGGCACCTGGCCTCGTACCACCGCCACCTGGGCATCTACGGCTACCGCCCGGAGGCCCTCCGCGCCTTCACCACCCTGCCCCCGCACCCGCTGGAGAGGATGGAGATGCTCGAGCAGCTCCGGGCCCTGGGGGCGGGCATGGCGATCGGCGTGGCCCGCACCCCGCACCTGAGCCTGGGCGTGGACGTGCCCGCCGATGTCGCTGAGGTGGAGGCCCTCCTGGCCCAGCGCGCGCGCCGGTGAGGGCGGCCGCCCGCACCCGGGGGATCCTGCTGGTGGTGGTGTCCGGCTGCAGTTTCGCCACCCTGGGCATCTGCAACCGGTTCGCCGCCGCCCGGGGCGTGGACATCCTCTCCGCCCTGACCCTGCGCTTCCTGCTGGCCGCGGCCGCGCTCTGGGCCCTGGCCCTGCCCCGGCACCGGGTGGCCCTGTCCCGGGACCGGATTCCCGGCTTCCTGCTCATGGGCGGCCTGTTCGTCTCGGAGGCCGGGCTGTTCTTCGTCTCCAGCCGGCTCATCCCGGTGGCGCTTACCGCGCTGCTGCTGTACCTCTACCCGGCGCTGGTGATGCTGCTCTGCTGGGGGTTCCGGGGCGAGCGCCCCGGGCGCACCGGCCTGCTGGCGCTGGTCCTGGCCCTGGCCGGGATCAGCCTGGCCATCGGCTTCCCGGCCAGCCGCCTGGATCCCCTGGGGGTGGCCCTGGGCCTGGCCAGCTCCCTGGGCTACGCCGTCTACATGTTCCTGGGGGCCCGGCTGCAGCGGGGCCTGGCGCCCCTGGTCGCGACCCTCTGGATCTCCACCTTCGCCGCCGCCATCTTCCTGGCGATCGGCCTGGCCACCGGCGGCCTGCACCTGGCCCTGCCGGCCCCGGCCTGGCCGAGCATCCTCGGCCTGGCCATCCTGGGCACGGTGGTCCCGGTGCTGCTGCTGATGGAGGGCCTGGCCCGGATCACCCCGACCCAGGCCTCCATCGCCTCCACGGTCGAACCGGTGGCCACCGCCCTGATGGGCGCCCTGCTGCTCGGCGAGCGGCTCCGGGCACCGCAGCTGGCCGGCGGCGGGCTGGTCATCGCGGCGGTGCTGGTGCTGTCCCTGGGCGACGGCAGCTGATGCGGAGACCCTCGGCCGCCTGATCCAGAGGGTCCTCCGGGTCGGCCGGCAGGTCGTAGGTCCGGGCCAGGCTGGGCCGGGGCGGATCCGGGGCCGGCGGCAGGCCCTGCCCCGGCAGGGGGGCATCCGGAATCCGATCCAGGATTTCCAGCGAAAGGCTGCGTGGGCTGGCGGGCGGGACCACGGCCAGCAGGAACGCGAAGAGAACGGGGCTGCTCATAAATAAAAAATAAAATATTTATCGCTCCCGGCAACCGGTGATTTTAATTTAAGATTCAAACAACCTACGGAGTCCCGGATGCCCCGCATCCCCATCCCGCCCCTGCATGGGGTCCGCCCGTGAAGGCCCCGGAAGGCCTTCTGGCCGCGGGCCTCGACCACAGCCCGGAACCGGTGCTGGGGGTGGATTCGGAGCCGCGGCTGTTCTACGCCAACCCGGCGGCCTGCCAGCTGTTCGGTTACGACCTGGCCGAGCTGCTCACGGCCGGATTGGCGGCCATCCAGCCGGACCCCGGCTGGGACCCCTGGCGGGCACCCCTCCTGGACACCGTGCTCCAGGCCCGGGACGGCACCCGCATCCCGGTCCGGCTGACCCGGGCCAGGCTCGACCAGGATGGCCGCAAGTCGCTCTTTTTCTACATCCGCGACCTGACCGGGCAGCGCGCCACCGAGGCCGCCCTGCGCAAGAGCGAATCCCGCTACGCCCTGGCCTTCAACGCCAGCCCGGACGCCATCAATCTGACCCGGCTCGAGGACGGCACCTACCTGGAGGTCAGCCAGGGCTTCGAGAACCTCACCGGCTGGAAGCGCGAGGAGGTGCTGGGGCGCACGTCCCAGGAACTGGGGCTCTGGGCCGACCCGGACGGGCGGGCGCGGATGGTCGCCCTGCTCCGCGGTGGGGAGGCCTTCAACGACCAGCTGTTCCGGTTCCGCCGCAAGGACGGTTCGGTCCTCAAGGCCCTCATGTCGGGCCGGATGCTGTCCCTGGAAGGGGTGCCCAGCCTGCTCACCATCACCCGCGACGTCACCGCCCAGGTGGAGGCCCAGGAGGCCCTGGCCAACCTGACCAACCTGCTCTCCGCGATCACCGCCCACGTGCCCGCCTTCATCACCCTGCTGGACCCGGAGGGCCGGATCCAGTACCTGAACCGGATGGCTCCGGGGTTCCGGATGGAGGACGTGATCGGGATGGATTTCCTCGCCGGCATCAGCGACGAGATCAAGCCCCTGGCCCGGGCGGCCCTGGACCGGGTCCTGGCCGGGGCCGAGCAGGCCACCTATGCGGGCTGGGGCTGGGGGCCGGAGCGGGAGCTGCGCTGGTACCACTGCATCATGGGCCCCATGCGGGCCAACGGCGAGGTCACCGGCTGCGTGCTGATCGCCCTGGACGAGACCGAACGGCGCGGCCAGGACGCGCGCCTGAAGGAGATGGAGGAGGCCCTGCGCCAGTCCCAGAAGCTGGAGAGCCTGGGCGTGCTGGCCGGGGGCATCGCCCACGACTTCAACAACCTGCTCACCGCCATCATGGGCAACCTGAACCTGGGCCAGATGAAGCTGGCCGAGACCTCGCCGGCCCTGCCCCATCTGGAGGCGGTGGAGAACACCGTGCTCAAGGCCTCCGAGCTGACCCGGCAGATGCTGGCCTACTCGGGCAAGGGCCGGTTCGTGGTCAAGCCCCAGGACCTCAACGCCCTGGTCACCGAGATCCTGCACCTGCTCAAGGTCACCGTCACCCGCAAGGCCCGGCTGCAGGTCGACCTGGGCCAGGAACTCCCGGCCATCGACGGCGACGCCGCCCAGCTGCAGCAGGTGATCATGAACCTGGTGACCAACGCCGCCGAGGCCCTGGCCGACCGGGAGGGGCTGGTGCGGGTCGGCACCCTGGAGGAGACCCTGGACTCCGGGCGGATCGCCCGGGAATTCCCGGCCCAGCCCCTGGAACCCGGCCGCTACGTGGTCCTGGAGGTGGAGGACACCGGCGCCGGCATGGACCCCCAGGTGCTCGCCCGGATCTTCGACCCGTTCTTCACCACCAAGGTCAAGGGCCGCGGCCTGGGCCTCTCGGCCATCCTGGGCATCCTCAAGGGCCACCGGGCCGGCCTGCGGATCCGCTCGGCCCCGGGTCAGGGCTCACTGTTCCAGATCTATTTCCCGGCCTCCGCCCGGAGCGCCCCGGCCCCGGCCCGGAACGCGCCGGACCCGCCGGCGGCCTTCACCGGCACCGCGCTGCTGGTGGACGACGAGGAGGTCATCCTGGAATCCATGGGCGCGGCCCTGGAGACCATGGGCTTCGATGTGGTGCGGGCCGCGGACGGCCTGGACGCCCTGGCCGCCTTCGCCCGCTGCGGCCCGGAGCTGCGCGTGGTGGTCATGGACCTGACCATGCCGCGCATGGACGGCGCCACCGCCTTCCGGCGCATGCAGGCGGACCGCCCGGAAGTGCCGGTGATCCTCAGCAGCGGCTACGACCGCCAGGCGCTGGAGGGCGCGCGCCCGGCGGCGTTCGTGCAGAAGCCGTACCGGCTGAGCGAGCTGCGGAAGGTGCTGCAGGACGTCCTGGCGGGCTGAGCGCCAGGCTCACGGCTTGGGCAGCGCATTGGCCTCCTTGGCGACGGCCTTGGTGGCATTGTCGCCTGCCGGCATCAGGTCGAGGACGAGCGCATAGAGCTTGCGGGCCGCCGGCAGGTCCGCGCGGACGACCGCCGCCCGGGCCTTGGCCAGGAGTTCCTTGGCCACCTCCGCCACCTCCTTCTGGAGATCCGCCTTGGCCGGTGCGGGCCGCACCGGGTTGTAACCCAGGGTGTAGAGGGCCAGGGCATCCCGGTAGAGCTCGCCGGCCGCCGCAAGGCGTCCTGCTTTCCGCTCCGTATCGGCCTTGACGCAGAGGAGGTCGATGAGGGTCGTCCGCACCGCGGGGACGGTGGGCTCCCCGAAACCGGCCGACTTGAGGTAGCCCTCCAGGTCCTTTCTGACCTCGCCGAAGGCGGTGCCCTTCAGGCCCGGCAACATGCCCAGCAGCAGGTCCCGGAAGTCCGCCTGGAAAGCGACCCGCTGGACATCCTTGGCGTCGGTCCATTTCCGGTAGCCGTCATGGAACAGCTTGGACAGTTTCCGGTATCGGGCCTGCGCCTGGGTCAGGGACCCGGCCGCCAGATCCTTCTTGGCTTCCCCAAGGCCGGCCGTGAGCATGTCGGCGGCAACCTCCACCCGGCCGAGGCTGCCCTTGGCGGCCACCTTCAGGTAGTCGGTTGAATACTGGGCCAGACAGGCTTCGAACAGATCCTGGGCGGCCTCCGGGGCGCCGGCGGCCAGTCTGGCCTTGGCCTCGTCGTGGAGGAGTTTGATGAACTCGGCCCGCAGGGTCGCCCACAAGCAGTCCGAGGGTGGGGCGGCCTTGAAATACGTTTCGTAATTTGTCCGGGCCGCCGCGAAGTCGCCGGCAGCCTTGGCGGCCCGCGCATCAATGACGGGCGCGGTCATGCCCAGATACTTCAGGGCAGGCTTATGGCCAGGAACCGACAGGAGGTAGGCGTTGAAGCCGGTCACGGCCTCCTTGAGCTTCCAGGCCTTGCGGTCGGCCTGGGCCTGACTCAGCACCTTGGCGTCATGAATGGCCTTGTTGAGCTTGGCCTGGGCTTCCTTGGGATCCTCGGGTTCCTGATCCTTGGTCTGGCCCTTGCCCGGTTCCATCAGCACCGTCCGCTTGGCGGGTTCCTGCCAGGGATGGTCCTTGGTGCCCGGGGCCGTCACCTGCACCAGTGCCTCGCCGCAGGCCACGATCAGATCGTCCTCCGGCGTGACGGCGATGCCGGTGGGCATCGCCAGGGGCGTCCCGAAGGGCTGGGCGGGGTGCTCGTCCACGGCCAGGAGGGTGCCCGCCGTCCCCACCAGGGGAAGGACCGCCTGGTCGCTGGCCGCGATCATCCAGACCAGCCCATTGGCCGCGTCCGTAAGGAAGATGTTGTTCTGGGAATCGGTGGCCATGCCACGGACGTCGGGCATCCCGAAGTCCGTGCCTTGGGTCGTGCCGGGACCGAACTGCGGTGGCGTTCCATGGGCCTCCTGCCAGGCATGGGCCAGGGGGTCCCACTGGAAGGTCCGGACCGTGCATTTCTGCGCGTCGCCCCTTTCCACCAGAACCCGGATCCGGTCGTCCAGGCCAACGGCAAGGGCCCGCACCGGATAGTTGCCGGAGAGTTCCACCACCCGCTCCGAGGTCCGCACGACCTCCCCGGCCACCGGGAGGTGGCTGACCGGATCGAGCTTCGGGGAGATCCGGTGCAGGGTGATCCGCCAACGGGCCGGGTGTCCGGCCGTGGCATCCGGGGGCAGGAATTCGGCCAGGGCGAGCATCTGCGGGTCCGCTCCGGCGGAGCGCACCGCCATGACCGTCGGATGCTTGGCCGACTCCAGGGAAGGCTTGGGCGAATCACAACTGAGGTTGTCCAGGAGGGTCCAGACCGTTCCGTCCAGGACCCGGATCCGCTCGCCGGCATCCTGCAGCAGGTAGAGCCGCCCGTGGCTGTCCACGCCCAGGTCGGACAGGTTCTGGAACCGGGCCGCCTTCAGTTCCTCCGGCTCCTCACCCGGTTTCCCGGGCGCGCCGAGCTGGCCCGCATAGGTCGTCACCGTTCCGGCGGGGCGCAAGCCGTCCCCGCGCAGCAGCACCTTCCGGATGGCGGCGTGCCCCGCATCGGCGATGAAGGCGTCCCCGGTGGCCATGTTCACGGCCACCCCCAGAGGGCGGTTGAACCGGGCCCTGGAGCCCGGGCCGTCGAGCGGCAGGTTCTTGCCGTTGGCGTCCCGGGCAGGGCCCGGCCGCTCCTGGAGCGGGTAGGCGGTGGCCACGGCTCCCGCCTCGGGCAATTTTCCGCCGAAGGTGAGCCGCCGGACCAGGTGGCCGTTGTCCAGGAACCAGACTTCCTTGTCGTCCTTGCCGCGGACCACCCGGGTGGGCTGGCGCAGCGTCGCTTCCAGAGGGTCCTTGGAATGGTCCTCACGCCCCTGCTGCATGACCTTTTTGGCGTACTTGCCGGCCAGGAGCGCCACCGGGTGTTCCGCGTTCCCCAGATCGACCAGGCGCAGGCAGTCATTGCGGGTATCGGCCACGACCAGGCTGTTGCCGGCCTGGGCCATCCCCGCAGGTCCGGAGAAGAAGGCGCCCGTTTCCGGCTTATTGAACTTGGGCAGGCCGGGGCCGTCCTGGAAGCCCGGCCCCATGCCGCCGGCGAACCGTTCCACGATCCACGCGCCGCCCCAGAGATCACCGGGATCCGAGGGCCGGACCCGGAGGATCGCGCTGTTGACCTTCGACATTCCCCCTGGGTGACCCAGCCAGTCCGGTTCCCTGGCCGGGGTGACCAGCAGCTGAACGCTGCTGGAGCCGCTGAGGGCGGTGATGCCGACCGGGTTCGCGACGGTAATGTGCGGGTAGCCGTGCCCATACACCACGTCCTTCCGGGCGCCATGGCCGGTCGCTTTCATGGTCCGGATCTCGCCTGTATCCAGCTTGACCATCCGGATCCCGTGGTCCCGGTCCGCCACATAGACGACGTTTCCGGCCACGGCGAGGTCCGCGATGGTCCCGAAGGTGCCGGTGCCCGGCAGGCCGTCGATCCCGCCCTTGCGGTCCCGGGTGCCCGCCAGCACGGTGCATTCGCCTTTGGCATCGAAGCTGGTGACCTTGAGGGTGTGGGTGCCGTTGTCGGCGATCACCAGTTGATCGCCCGCGACCGCGAGCGCTTCGGGCTGGTGGAGCCGCTTGGCGTCCCTGGCGCGGGAAGGCATCTCGACATCGGGCCCCCGGGGCACGCCCCGGAACAGGACCGTCGGCGCGCCTTTCGCCCCCGGCGTGAATTTCCGGATCGTCTGGTCGGAGCCTTCGGATAAATACAGGCTCCCGTCATGATAGGCGAGGCCCTTGACCTCGCGCACGCGGGCCTGGCCCTGATTGCCCTGGGCATATTCCCTGGGGGCCCAGCCCGGGACCCCGGCCACCAGTTCCACGCCGCGGGTGCCGACCTTGACAGTGCCGGCCTCGGGCTTCTTGCCTTTGGTCCGGTTGGCGAGGGTGAGGGTGAATTCCTGCCGCCGGGTGACCGGAACACTGAGGGAACGGTCTTCGACGGTCACCGGGAGGTTCGGCCGCATCGCTTCGGGGGTATCCTTCCTGGCCACGCCCAGGAGGTTCCGGGTCAGGCTGAGGCTCGCGGGTATGCCGGTGAAGTCCCAGGACAGCTGGGCCTTCTCGCCAGGCTCGAGCACCGGCTGGTCGCTCTTGAAGAACTCCAGTTTGAGTTCCTTGAAGGGGATGATGTTGACCTTGACCAGGCGGGTCGTGGCGGTTTCGGTCATCGGGTTGTCGAAATTGGAGCAGGTCACCAGGATCTTGAATTCCCAGGAGCCGATCTGGCCGGGCTTGCCTTTGATCTCGCCGGCGCTGCCAATTTCCATCCCGGGGGGCAGACTCCCCTCCGCGAGGGTGAAGTCCTTGAACGGGAACGTGGAATCGTTCCTGATGACCGGTTTGATCTCCACTTTGTTCAACATGTCGAAGGTACGGTCCGGATAATCCAGTTCCAGAGGGGGGCCGGGGACCACCGTGAGGGTGATCTCGTGCTCGGCCTTCCGGTTCCAGTTGCTGGCCTGGACCTTGAAGGTGAAGGTGCCGTCCTGGTAGGGCGTGCCGCTGATCGCGCCGGAAAGCGGGTCCAGTTCAAGGCCGGCCGGCGCCTTGCCGGTCCAGCTGAAGATGGTGGGCACCGACGGGGTCGCGTGCGTGAGCACCGGCGCCAGGACCGGAATGGCTTCCCGGGTCTTCTGTCCTTTGGGAGGGGCTGGGTAGCTGAGGCCCAGGGCATCGGCCCCGGCGACCACATAGGTGACCGTGCAGTTCGCCGAGGCCGACCCGCTGGCGGCGGTGATCATGAAGGGGTAGACGCTCGAAGCGGTGGGGGTGCCGGAAATGACCCCGGTGACCGCGTCCAGGGCGAGGCCCGGCGGCAGCATGCCCTGGGTCACCGCGAAGGTGGCCGGACCGCCGGCGTTGGTCACGTCGGGCAGCTGGTCGGGAATGGCCGTGCCGGCCTCGAAGTTGCCGGGCTTGTAGGTCACGGTCATGGCCGTGCCCGAGGACTTCCCTGAGGAGTCCTTGGAGCCCGCCCCGGTGGTGCCGGAACCCGACGGGTCGGGATCTTTCGTGCCGGAACCCGATGGGTCGGAACCGGTCGAGGACGGCGGCGCTTTCACCTTCCCCGTGAACGTGGCGCCTTCCGACGATTCCTCACCCGCCCGGTTCCGGGCCCAAAGCGTGAGCTTGTAGTCCCCGATGACCTTGCCGGCCGTGAAGGGGGCGATCACCCGCCGGTCCTCCTTGGCGGCCGGGTCCAGGGTGCCGTTGTCCAGCTCCCACCGGTAGGTGAGGTCGGGCCGGCCGCCGAGCTTGACCGCCGCCACGTACGGCTTGCCCGGTTCGACCGTATGGGGGGCGACGATTTCCGGGATCCCCGGGGCGAACACCACCTCCCGCGCCAGGCTGGCGTGGCTCGTTTTACCCGTCGTGGGCTCGGTGGCCGTGCACTTCAGCAGGAGAATCTTGTCCTTGGATTCGAAGGCGATGGACGCTCCGCTCGAGGAGGCGAGCTGGCAGTTGTCGCCGGACCACTGGTACTGGAGCCCAGGGACGGGGCCCAGCACTTCGGCGGGGTACGGCCCGGAATTGGCCTTGATGATCTCCTCGGCCTTGAGCTTGGGCGGGTCCAGGACGAACGGCCCCACCGCCGAGAGGGTGCGGACCGAAGGCTCGGACTTGTCGCCCGCCAGGTTTTCAGCCCAGCATTTCAGGACGCAGGTCCCTGGGTTGAGGACCCTGTACTTCACCAGGGGCGCCGCCGCGGTCTGGCCGCCATCCCCGAGGGTCCCCTCCTTGGCGATCTCCCAGCGGTATTTCTCGCCGCCCTTGACGTCCTTCACGTAGGCCCACTCGACCATCCTGGCCACCGGGTGGTCCTCGGTGTTGATCACCGGCGGCAGGGGCGGCGGCACCAGGAGCACCGCGGTGGTGGTGCTGGCCAGGGTCCCGGTCGCCTCGGTCGTGGCCTCGCAGGTGAGCAGCAGGTAGTCGGCCCTGGACGTGGCGAATTCCACTTCGGGCCCCGCGGCCGCGCCATCCTTGAAGGCGCCGTGGCGGATCTTCCAGGCATACCGGGTCCCCGTTCTGGGGTTGCCGACCCTGGCCTTGCAGCCCGCCTTGCCGGCGGAGAGGTAGGGGGCGTCCAGCGTGATGACCGGCTGGTCCTCGCTGGGCTTTTCGACCTTGCCCTTGAAGGTGAAGACCGCCTCGTCCGCCGCGGGCGCCTCCGCCTTCCTGCCCAGGGCCTTTTCATCCAGCGGCCCCGGCGTTTCGCCGGCCGGCTCCAGATCCTCTCCCCCCACCGCCTTGACCCGCAGCTGGTATTCCTGGGCATTCTCCCGGGGCGTGAACACCACCACCGGGGTGGTGGGCTTGTCCTGGCCGCCCAGGAAGATCACATCGTCGGAACTCCACTCCAGCTGGGCGCCCACCCGGCGCTCCACCCAGGCCACATGGAAATTGCCCACCCGCACGACTTCGGGCGCGTTGATATCGCGCATCTGGACCAGGGCGGCGGCCACGTCCACCTTGGCCGTCCGCTCGGCAATGACCCCCAGCGGGTTGCTCACGCGCAGGACGTATTCCGTGGTCCTGCCGGGGGTGAAACTCTTCGGCACCCCGCTTTCCATGCGGATCCCACCCGGCTGGACGACCCCCTCGCCGCCATGGAAGACCGCCGTCAAGGTGCAGCTGCCCCCCGGCCGGACCCACTTCCGGTCCGGCGTCAGGCTCTCCGCCACCGGCTGCGGGTGGACCTTGATCTCCGCCGTGTCCATGGCATGGGGGGCCACGAGCGACTGGACATTGACGTGGTAGACCCCCTCCTTGGCGGGCGCGGCGTAGACGCCCGCGGGTGTGACCTGTCCGCCATTGGGTTCCAGGACCGTCCAGCGCACATCCTGGCTGGTCAGGCCGTACAGGTTGAACTTCAAGGGCAGTTCCCGGCCCGCGGTGGTCTCCGCCTTGCGAGGGCTGGCCTCGATGCGCGCCTCCCGCACCTTCTCGGCCTCGTGCTTGCCACCCCCAGAGCAAGCTAGCAGAAGGCCGGCAATGAGCCCGACCGCGAGCAGCGCCACCAGGATCCGCCAGAGTTTGGCCATGAAATCGGAATCGAAGCGGTTCTCAAGCTGCATGGGGTTCAACATCCATAATGTAATCAACACTTATTCGTGAAGATCGCAAGACCTGCGCGTCATGAATTATTAGACGCGGCGTTCTTTAATGTCATATTCATAGACAAGGTTCCACCCCCGGGCGCACCCGCCCGGTCCCGGCAACCCCAATCGGATCAGTTTCCGGCATCCCCCGTGGCGGCCAGCCGGGCCAGGATCGCCTCGGCCAGTTCGGTCAGGGACGGATCCCGGGCCCCCATCACCAGGATCAGGTCGCCCGGTTGGGCCAGGGCGGCCAGTTCGGCCACCAGCCAGTCACGCGAGGGAGCGTGGCGGGCGTCCGCCCCCAGGGCGCGGATGTCCTGGGCCACGTCAGCCGAGGAGATGTCCCGGGTCACGGTGCCGCCGGCGTAGAAGATGTCCAGCAGCCAGAGGACGTCCTCCGGCCCCAGGGCGGCCGCGAAGGCGGCGGCGAAGTCCGCGCGCAGGAAGCGCATGGGCCCGTAGCCGTGGGGCTGGAACACGGCCAGCACCCGCCGGGCCCGGGCCCGGGCGGTGGCGATCGAGGCGGTCACCTTGGCGGGGTTGTGCCCGAAATCATCCACCACCTCCACGCCCCGGGCCGCGCCCAGGCTCTGGAAACGCCGGGCCACGCCCTGGAAGGCCGCAAGGGGCGCGGCCATGGCCGCCAGGGGCACGCCCAGGGCCTGGCAGCCGGCGAGCGCGGCCAGGGCGTTCTCGACGTTGTGGCGGCCGGGCACCGGCAGCCGGAAGCGCACCCCTTCGACCGTGAAGGCCCAGCCTTCCTTGGTCTCCTCAAGTTCCTGGGCGCAAAGAGCGGCGCCCGGCCCCTCCCCGAACACCGTGGCCCCTTCGGCGAACTCGGCCAGGTTGGCGGCCTCGCCCACGCACAGGCGTTCGCGGACCTGGGCCCGGAAGGTGCGGAACATCGCCGCCACCTCGGCCATCTCCTTGTGGTCCTTCTGCAGGTTGAGGATCACCCCGACCGCCGGCCGGTAGCGCACCAGGGAGCCGTCGCTCTCGTCGGCCTCGATCACCAGCAGGTCCGAGCTTCCGGCCCAGGCGTTGCCCCACAGGCCCTCGGCCTGGAGCGCGCGCAGCTCGCCGCCGGTGATCACCGAAGGGTCCCGGCCGGCCCCGCGCAGGATCTCGAAGGCCATGGCCACGGCAGTGGATTTGCCGCTGGTGCCCGAGATCGCCAGGGTCCGCCGGGCGGCGACGTAGTGGGCCAGCAGCTCCGAACGGTGCAGCAGGGGCACGCCCAGTTCCCGGGCGGCGCGGATATCGGGCACCTGGTCCTCCACCGCGGTGGAATAGACCACCGCCATGCAGTCCGCGGTGACCAGGCTGCCGTCCTGGGGCCCCACGACCACCCCCGCCGCCTCCAGCAGGGCCCGGCCGCGGCCGTTGCGGCCCTGGTCGAAGCCGCGGTCGCTGCCGCTGACCGGGTCCCCGGGGCCGGCGGCGAACTGGGCCAGGGCGCTCATGCCGCTGCCGCCCACCCCGGCGAAGTGGAGCCGGCCCGCGGGACCGGGGGCGATCAGCACCGGGTCGCCCTCGCGCACTTGCCCGAACAGATCCCGGACCGCCGCGCCGGCCATGCGCACGCAGCCGTGGGAGGCCGGGCGGCCCAGCTCCTCCGGGTGGTTGGTGCCGTGGATGTAGATGTACCGGGCCAGGGAGTCGACCCCGGGGCCCTGGTTCAGGCCCGGCTCCAGGCCGTCCAGGGTGAGGATCCGGTCGAGGATGAGGTCCCCGCCACCGGGCTCCCCGGCCCAGACCGCGCCGGTGGCCCGGCGCGACTCGAACACGCTGCCCTCGGGCGCGCCGGCGCCGATCCGGGCCTGGATGTGGTGCCAGCCCGGCGGCGTGCGCAGGGAGCCGTCCTCCCCGCCCACCCCGGCGGCGGCGGTGGACACGGGCCAGTCCGCCCGCAGCTCGCCGTCCTCCAGGAGCCCCATGCGCTGGGCGGCCACGTCCACCACCAGGAACCGGGCCGGCGCCGGCCCCGGGCACGGCCGGAGCCGGGCCAGGGAACGGAAACGCGCCGCCCGGACCGGATCGATCATCATCCCCGCCCCTTGCACCAGTCCCGCACCAGCGCCTCGAAATGGTCGCCCCGCACCTCGAAGTTCCTGAACTGGTCGAAGCTGGCGCAGGCGGGGCTGAGCAGCACCTGGTCGCCCGCGTGGGCCTGGGCCAGGGCCTCGGCCACGGCGTCGTCGAAGCCGGGCACGGTGCTGTGCGGCAGGTCGCCCAGGTCGCGCTCCAGCTGGGGGATGGCCTCGCCCAGGAACACCAGGCGGCGCAGCTTGCCGGCCAGGGCCGCGCGCAGCGGGGCGTAGCCGGTGCCCTTGTCCTGGCCGCCCAGGAGCAGCACCAGCGGCCCGGGCAGGGCCCGGATGGCGATCAGGGTGGCGTCCACATTGGTGCCCTTGGAGTCGTTGTAGGCGCGCACGCCGTCCCGCTCACCGCAGAAGACGATGCGGTGGGCCAAACCCGGGTAGGTGCGCAGGCCCTCGCGGATGGCGTCCAGACCGGCGCCGCCGTGGCCGGCCAGGACCGCCGCGGCCAGCGCGTTCTCGACGTTGTGGTCGCCCGGGATGAGCAGCCGGGTGCGGTGCACCAGGGGGTGCTCGCCGTGGTCGTCCTTGAGCCAGAGGGTGCCGTGGTCGTCGCACCAGGCGCCGGGCCCTTCGGGGCAGTGCCAGCCGAAACGTGCGCTCTGGCCGTGGCCCGGGGCGATCGCCTCGAAGGCCGGGTCGGCCAGGGGCGTGAGCCGCAGGTCGGCTTCGGTCTGGTGCTGGAAGATCCGGACCTTGGCGGCGCGGTAGGCGGCCATGGTGCCGTGCCGGGCCAGGTGGTCGGGGGTCAGGTTCAGGGCCGCCGCGGCCTCGGCGTGGAAGTCCCGGACCGTCTCCAGCTGGTAGCTGGAGCATTCCAGGGCGTAGCGGGTGTCCGGCTCGGCGCCCTCCATGGCCTCGATCAGCGGCGTGCCCAGGTTGCCGCAGGCCCGGGTGGGGATCCCGGCGGCCTTCAGGAGGTGGGCGGTGAGGTCGGTGGTGGTGCTCTTGCCGTTGGTGCCGGTGACCGCCAGGAGCATGGCGCCGTCGGCGCGGGCCCGCAGGGCCCTGTGGGCCAGCTCCAGCTCGCCGATGACCGGGATGCCCTGGTCCGCGGCGGCCTTCGCGAACGGGATGGCGGGGCTCACCCCCGGGCTGAGCACGATCTCCTCGCAGTCCTCGAGCAGGGTGAGCGGATGGGCGCCCCACACCGCCAGCACGCCCAGGGCCGAGAGCCGCGCCGCCGCGGCCTCGTCCGGGCCGGGCCGGCCCTCGGTCACCACCACGTCCCTGCCCGCCTTGGCCAGGTGCTCCGCCGCACCCATGCCCGAACGTCCCGCGCCGACCACCACCACCCTGCCCATGCCATCTCCTTTCTTACAGTTTGGCACCGGCGGCAAAAGAAGTGAAAATGGCCTGTGGAGGATGGGCACAACCGGATGAACGCTTCGATCCTGCAGAACATCCTCGCCTATGACCTTCCGGCCATCACCTACGCCCAGCCGATCATGGGGCTGAAGGACGGCACCCCCAAGGCCCTCGAGATCCTCACCCGCTTCGACGGCGGCAATGGCGCCATGCGCACCGTGGGCGACCTGCTGGTGGACGTGAGCCTGCCCCCGGAATCCCGGGTCCAGCTCGACCTGCTCTGCCTGGGGGCGGTCTTCGGCGCCCTGGGCCGGAACCCGATCACCAACCAGCTGGTGTTCGTCAACCTCCACCCGCTGACCATGGAGCACCCTGGCTTCTGGAACCAGATCGAGCCCTGGCTGTGGAACCTGTCCATCCCGCCGCACCGGATCGTCTTCGAGATCACCGAGTCCTTCGTGCGCCACGACCTCGAGCAGATGGAATTCTTCGCCCGGCGCCTGCGCAACCTGGGCCTGCGCATCGCCGTCGACGACCTGGGCTCGGGGACCGCCTCCCTGGCCCACATGAGCCGGCTCACCCCGGACTTCTTCAAGGTCGACAAGAGCCTGGTCCGGGACGTCCACCGCCGCCCCTACCAGGCCGCGCTGCTCAACGCCCTTTCGAAGTTCGCCGAGCGCATGGGCGTGGGCTACATCGCCGAGGGCATCGAGACCAAGGCCGAACTCCAGGCCGTGATCGACGCCGACGTTCCCTGGGGGCAGGGCTACATCTTCGGCGAACCGCGGCCGCTGGTGTTCCCCACGGGCGAGGGGCTGGGATGAGGGAAAACGAAAGACAATTTATGTATGGCGAAGGTTTTATTGCTTTTCCACCGCAAAGCGGTTCATTCCCTTCCCGATCGGCCTTTTTGGCCAGGGGGAGTAGGGTATTCCGCCATTGCAGGCCTTGGGCAGGATCGGCTGATTCTTCATTCCGCAACGAGGCTCTGATGACCAAGAATTCGCGAGGAGATCCTCTTTGGATCTTCCCAAAGAAAGGCCAGGGGTTCCGAATGTGATTTCCATCACACTCCATATTTGGCAAGACGAATCCCAGTGCTGCGGGAATTCAAAAAAAGGCCCAACAACTATTGGTGATATTGCTTGAATGCCAAAAATTGATTGTTCACAAATTTGCTTTGCCAATGAGATCCACCTTGCTAGTCTCTGCGCATATCCTCCTGCCATTTTTTTCCCGTCACACCTTGAGCAGCCGTTTACGGGATGACCCCACTGCGAAGCGGGGTTGGGTTTACGTTGCTACTTGGGCTGTTATGCCTGGAGATCGGAATTCTTATGTCTCGGTTTTACCAGAACCCCTTCCTCCTTTTGGCCGTTTTATTTTGCGGCACCGCACCGTCCTCCTTGTCCGCCCAGATTGATGCCACATCCGTTATCACCCAAACCCCCGGCCAGGCCGCCTTCATCAAGACCCGGCTGGGCGGCCTCGATGCGGTCACAGGAAAAATTTCATTTTCACTTCCAGTGGGACCTCGCCTGCCGGGCCGGATACCTGCGGGCTTTATCCTGACCTTTGATCCATTTTATGGATCCGGAACCCTCCGTCCCTTGGTTTGGCGTTTGGGCAATGCTGCGCAAACGGATCCGACGAAAGCCTTCTCCAATACCGTAACCCTGTTTGGGAATGAGACCGTTTTCACCAAGCCGTCCTGGAACGTCCCCTTGCCTTCCGATGCCACCCTGCAAACATGGATGCAGGACCGCCAAGTGGATTTTGGCCGGCAGGAAGCTGATAAGGCCGTCGCGATTCTTGTTGCCCAGTATGGGAGTCAATTGGATGGCACACCCGTAGAATCGTATGTCCGGGACGCCATACAAACCACGTCCGACGGGACGAAATTCCTGATCTGGGGCCATTGGCACATCACCTATACGCTCCTGGGAACCCACAACGACCCCGATCCGCCGCCCGGCGTTCTGGATCTCGACAAGCGCGGCATCATCATTGATGGGGACATGGCCATTTTCCAAGTGGGCATGGTCACGACCTTCACGACCCGCTGGGGAGACAAGGTTACCATTACGGAAGCGGGAACGGACGCAGCCACAGGTTCAACGACCGCCCTCACCACGTTCACAATCCAGGACCAGGTGACAACCGGCAATCAAATCGTCATGACCGTCACGGGAACTTCTGGAGTATGGCCCCCTAATGCAGGCGATAAACCTTGTTGGGGCCTCGCTATTCATGTGACCAACACGCTTGGCGGCACCACCCTGCCCACCGCAGATGTAGCTGCATATTATCAACCTCTCAGTAGAGGTCCGCGTTTCACGGGATCTACCACCTGGCTGGGGGCGCTGGTCCCAAGCAGCTGCACTGAAACAGCCTCAGATGGCACCAGCCGCCAAACCAATTTCAACTTTTTTACTATTCCATATACCATCCAATACCCTGATCAGTTTCTGGAAAAATTCATTTTTGAACCGCCCTCCACCTGGGACTGGCTTGACAACAGTTGGGACTACGCAACGGGAGCGTGGGCCGGGTCAAATAATTATGGCGCGCCGTCCCAGGGGCAGGGTGACTACTTTTGTGGAGTTGACCGCATCCTACCCGATGGCACCGGGCAAAGTGTCCGCACCCAAAAAGTCGTACCCATTGGTCGGACAATCCCGTATACATATTCCTGGTCCTGGACGACCACGGGACACACGACGTCCATCTATCAGTTTCCCCAGCCAACCTTCGGCCAGGACCTTCCCACCCTGCAGTCCTCGCTGCCATACCGGCTGGTAAAGCTCACCCACGTGGCCATGCCCACTACGGATCCGACTTCCCGACAGGCATTTCTGGCCTGCACCTCGGCCGTCGTCCAAGAAGAGCATCGCCACACGGAAGCCACCAACCTGGGCAGTGAAGTGTTGGATCAGTTAATCCAATACAGCGCCTGGGATCTGCGTTCCTGGGTGAATCCACAGGGCATCCCTAGCATTCCCACGACAGCGGTGGCAGCACGTACCACCACCTACACCACCAACCTCCCCACTCAGACGGTATTTGCCAGTGGGCGAGACAGCTATGGGCCCACTCAGACCCAGTCCCAGACCAGCGCCCCAGCAACCTACTCCCTTCTGGACGGGACTGAGGCCGCTCAATGGAACGACACGAATCCACCGTCCCCGCTCCCAGGACCCAACCTTCGAACGGCCACCATCACCCGCGCGTTGCACCCCATCGCGGCCCAACTTCAAACCCTCACCGAGCATCGGACCCTGGACGGTACGGATTTTGGGACCACAACCACCACCTATTCCCCCTCCACCGGCCTCCGAACGGGCACCACCGCGGTACGCGGGGGGGGGGCTTACACTTCCACTGACACCCCGGTTTCCTACCAATCAGGGCAACCCCTCCCCACCAGCGTGAACAAGACCTTGTCGGGCCCCGACATCGCGGCCGGATCCACGGGTGGAACCGATTGCACTTATGGGCCGGCCCCTGCCTTCGCAGTCACCGGAACGATGGACCATATCGATGGCCGCTGGGCCATTTCAATCCCAGACCTCCTAGGACGACCAACCCAGAAGACAGATGTGCTTGGCTTGGTCACGACCTTCGACTACGACGCTTGGGGGCGGCCCTGGCACGAAACCCGTAATGTGGGGACGGGGTTGGTAACCACGGTTACTCACACATACGACGTGACCGGCACTTGGAAGGAAGACCTGGTCACCACCTCGGATGGCGCCAACCAGACGACCCACAGCAGCCTGGACGGCTTCGGGCATATCGTGTCCGTGATCACCAAGGATTCCCAAGGCAACATCCAAACCACCCAGACCTTCCAGTTTGACGGCTTCGGTCAGAAGGTCGGTCAGAGCCCCGTGCTCACAACAACCCAGCAGTCCTGGGGCATGGATACTTGGACTTACGACGGGCAAGGGCGGGAGATCACCCACACTGACGCACAGGGCCGCTTATTGAGCCAAGTAACTCAGGAGCCCACATGGGATCCCATTGCGACAGCCGTAGTAACCAGGGTGATGGGCGCCGCAGTCAACATTGCACCCAATGTTGACCAGTCCTTCACCCGAACCGAGGTGCACGACCTGCTAGGCCACCTGGTGGCTGTTTATGACCAGGCAAACCAGCCTTCCCTTTATACCTACGATGGGGACGGAAATCTCATCCAAGCGAGCCAGGCCGGCCTGGTCCGGACCTATGGATACAATCCTATGGGATTCCTGGTATATCGGTCTGAGCCAGAAGAGGGCACCACGACCTTCACCAATTTCACGATTCAGGGGACGCCTCTGAATACGACACACACCGGCGTGAGCAACCAGACCCCAGTTATCACTGTAAATACGGTTGTTACTCCTAATGCCAACTTACAGCCTGCAAATATCGCGACTTCCGATGGTTCCCAGACGCTGACCCGTACCCTGACCTACGATCCGACCACACACTTGCTGAGCGGGATTCAGGATGCGGAACCCTACGGGACACTTTCCGAAATCTACTCCTATGATGCCCTGTTCCGGTGCTCCGGCAAGACGGTAACGGACGTTTCTCGGAACCGCTCATTCAGTGTCTCCCAAACTATGAACGCCCTAGGGAGTATGGTTTCCCTGACCTACCCGGGAGGCGGAGGGCGGTCGCCCCAGACCGAAACTTTGATCGTAGACGGCCAGAACCGACCTTGGGAAGTCCTTCTGGACGTAACCCAGTTCCGGGGACAAATGTACTACGACCTTGTCAACGGCACCATGGTCACGAATCAGCTTCGCTTAGGGAATGGCGCCTCGACCATTTGGCAATGGGATAAGGGTGTGCTGGTAGATGTCACCCATTCATGGGGAGAGACGGGGAATACGGGTCAGCAGACCAATGCCATGACTTGGACTGCCGGTGGCCTGCTTCGGTCCCGAAATCAGGATTCCTTCTATTACGATGGGCTCCTTCGGTTGACCCAGAGCATTGTCCAAGGCCTCAATTCCGGGGAATCCATCAACCAGACCTTTGCCTATGACAGGTTCGGGAATCGAACATCCAACCAGTTCACCTACAACGCCGGCAATGGCGGCACCCAGCCCTATGAGGTGATGCCCTGGACCGCGACCTATGATCCGGCCCATCCCAATCGGCTGCCCGCCAGCATTACCGGGTCGAACGGAAGCTTGGCTACCGGGGCGGCCTACGACGACCTGGGCCGGATGACGGAAATCCTGGCCGTGCCAAACAACTTCAATTTATATGGAACCTATTGGACCTACGATGCCAGGTCCAGAATTATCTCGGAGGAGGTTAACGGGGGCACCACGACCTTCCTTCTGGATGGTGCTGGCCTTCGCTTCAAGCGCACCGGGCCGGATGGGGTCATCACTTACACCATTTATGGATTCCATCAGGAGCCGCTGATCTATTTCCAGGATACGCCCCAGGTGGTCACCCAGGCCCAGTTCCAAACCCAGAAGCTCGGAACGTCCAAACTAAACTCCAAGATGGCCCCCTTGGTAGGCCAACCGGTGGACTATGCCGGCGCCTCCATCCTGAGCCCACCGACAGGGACGACGGTTCATGTGGGTGACACCGTGGCCTTCACGGGAGGCACCAATGACGGCACAAACTTCACCTGGAATTTCGGCGACAGCACGACCGCAACGACCCAGTCGGCCAACAAGGCCTATGCAATCACCGGCACCTTCACCGTAACTTTCACGGCCAGTGCGACGGGCTACAAGACCTCCACTGCCAGCATCACCATCACGGTTATCCCGGCCCTTCCGGTGATCTCCACATTTGTCGTAACCGCAACGACCATCGCGCAGGGCAGCAGTGCGACCCTGTCCTGGACCACCAGCGGGGCGACCAGCCTTAGCCTGGACAACGGCATAGGCAGCGTTACCGGGTCCACCAGCCGGGTGGTGAGCCCCACTTCGACTACCACTTACACCCTTTCGGCGACCAACACCGGTGGAACGGTTACCCGCCAGGTGACCCTTTCGGTGGTGCAACCGCCGGTCATCAGTGGATTTTCCGCCTCCCCGGCGAGCATCTACCAGGGTGCCGGCTCCACCCTGAACTGGACCGTGACGGGCGCCACCAGCCTTAGCCTGGATAATGGCCTGGGCTCGGTAACGGGAACTTCCAGCCGGGCTATCAGCCCTTCGGCCACAACCACCTACATGCTCACCGCAACCAATACCCTCAACGGGGTGAACGTCACCCGGACGGCCCAGACAACCGTAACGGTAAGCCCCAGCCCCACGGTGCCAACCATTCAGTCCTTCACGGCGGATGCGACCACCTTGGCTTTCGGCACTGGAACGATCCTGCGCTGGACCGTCACCAACTCCATCGGCACCGTGGCGGTGACCCTAAACGGCAGTCCCGTGGTCCAGTCAGGTTCCTCTGCCACAGGAACCCTTTCAATCAGCACCACTTTCACACTCACGGCGGTGAATACGCTGGATACCACCAAGAGCGTCATCGCCCACGTCACCATTACGGTTGTCCAGCCACCCCAGATCACCTTCTCCGCCAACCCTGGGGCGGTGAACGCAGGCAGCGGAAGTGTCCTCACCTGGGCCGTCGCCAACAGCCCAACCTCTGTTTCTATCGACAACGGGGTCGGAACCCTCGCCGCTTCGGGCACGACCACCGTGACGCCAGCAGTCACCACCCCCTATACCCTAACAGCCTCGAATCTGGCTGGCACCGTTTCCGCGACCGCGATAGTAACCGTAACGCAGAAGCCGGTTGTCATAACGTTCAGCGCCGGCGCAACCACTATCAACCAAGGCGGCAGCACGAACCTAACCTGGTCCGTGCAGGGCGCCACCTCCCTACAAGTGAACGGGCAAATCGTAACTGGCACGACCATGGTGGTATGCCCAGCCCAGACAACGACCTATACCCTAGTGGCCACCAATACAGCCGGAACGGCAACGGCAAGCGCGACCGTCACGGTCGTCATTCCCGAGAGTTTCTTGTGGGTGAAGACCCTGATATACGGCTTCGGACAACTCCTGTCTGAGGAATCCCCGTCCGGTACCATTTTTGTCCAGGGGGACCAGGTGGGGTCGCCGAACCTGATTACGGATAGTAGCGGCAACGTGGTGGGGATGACCAAGAACCTCCCCTTCGGGGAAAGGTTCGGCTCCTGGGGCACCCAGAGCACCAAGCGTTTCACCAACCATGAAGACATGCCGGGATCGGCGATCTATATGCAGGCTAGGACCTACCTGCCGGCCTATGGGAAGTTCGCGCAGCCGGATCCGGCGCATTCGCAGGCCAAGGGGGATCCGGAAAGCTGGAATCTCTACAGCTACTGCACCAACAACCCGGTGACGAATACGGACCCTGACGGACGGATCTACGTGGACGGAATGTGGCAGCCTTGGATCACCGGTATTATGGGAACGACTCCTGGTGGACCCTCTGTGAAGGATACAACTTTTAGTCAGAGTGTTTATAACAATTACAACTTTACGAACCTTGTAAAGTCCTGGGGGTATACGGTTACAAACGGACAATTCAATTTGTTTCAGAATCTTCCCGGCGGGAATGCGGGCGTTGAGGGTTCCGGGGCGCAAACAGACGATGTCTTAAGTAGGGCGGCGACTCAGGATCAAATCAATAGGATTAATGGGTTAATCAATTCTGGTGATGCAATGCGCGCAATTTATTCCGCATTGGCTGATTGGGGAATTGATACTAGTAATGTAAAATACATTAATTTTGACCCCAATTGTTCAGATTATGCAAATACAACCAAAGACGGAGTCGTTACTATTGGCCCAGCAGCATTGGGGGATGCTGGACTCCTTGGGACTACACTGGCTCATGAAATTGAAGTCCATTTAAATATCCAGGCTGCTGGTGGAACTTGGTATTCGAGTTCTACGGGGCGCAACCTTAATGAGGTTCAAGCCTGGGATTATGAGTTGGGCAATACCGGAAGATTTGGTTTAACCTCGGATCAAATTTCCGAAATTTGGCAAGCGCGGACTGATTACTTCAATCAATTAAACACGTACTATCAACAACGGGTAAATGCTGGAAACTATACAATGGGTTTCGGTTCCGATTTTTGGTATTGGGTGAGGGGACAATGAAACAGGTTAAGACGGTGTCATTTCCGAAGTGGGCAAATGCAATGCTCACATGTATCTTCTTGTATTTTCCTTTGTGCGCTTTTTCAGGAAAGGCGGTGGGCTCAATGGGCGATAATAAATTGTCATTTGAATTGAAGCCAGACAAAAAAGAATATCGGTTAGGAGAGAAGATCTATGTTGATTTAATATTAAAGAATATAGGCAATTCACCAATGTGTATTAACTCAAGGATGGTGATTAATCATATTAGTGCGCCATCTCAGTATCGAGAAATCGAGTTGTTCATGGAAAAGAAAGGAGGCAATCGGCTTGATTTTGATTGTAAGGTTAATACTCGTAGAGCAACCGCAAAAGATTATAAGGTTATTCAACCCGGAGAATCTATTGTTAGAAAATATGATATAACAAATTGTTTTCAAATTAATAAAAAGGGTGAATACTCGATTAAGGCTAGTTTTCAAGATGGGACAAAAGCCATCGATCGCCTAAGTGGTGTTCCGATTTTCCTTGAAAAGATTGAATCAAAATGGGTGAGTTTTGCCTTGGAATAGTTTCATAGCCGCAAACAAATGCTCCAGCGCCGGGTTCGAATGGTTCCGGAGGAAGTGGCGGGAATGGGACAACGCAGGTTGTTTTCACCCTGAATATCTCTTTCATTGGTAGCGATGGGAGCCCCGTTTCTCCGTCACTTATGATCGGTCTGGTCCAAGCTGCTGAAGCATGTTGGACGGGCACATTTGGTAATTATTCGACCACAGCTAACTTTGAGAACCCAGCAGGTCAAGCTGTTTTGGTTACTGTTAATGATGGGTGTGGAATTTCTAATACCAGCGGCGTAGGTGGAAATTCAGTTACGCTGTATGTCAGTGAATATATGGGAAATGACGGATCAATAATACCCTATAATAGTAGCACTTTAAATCAAACATTCTCCCATGAGATAGGTCATGTCCTTGGGGCAACTGACCAATATGTTGGAGCTGGCACTACCTCGCAGCCAAATAACATCATGGGCTCGGTTGGTGCCTCTGCTACGCCACAAGGGTCAACAATTCAGCAGATTCTGATCTATAACGGAGCGACCCCATGAAGCTTACCGCAGCTATTACTGGAATCATGATCGTGGCTAGAGGGGGATGCATGATACTATCTGGGAACCCGTCGGGAACCGAGCGCATTATCGCGCACTACTCACTTGTCGTGCCAGACGGCTACACCATGAAAGATGTTTCGCCTCCAAGAATGGATTTCTCTATCTTTGAGATAAAAAACAACAAGGTGAATGCGCATAGTCTCAAGCTATACCTTGGGAATAGCCCAAATTTCCCAGCATATACTTGGAACGTAAACGAGAAGAAAGGTGTGAGAGGCGATTGTGTTTATGAATACTACCCTTATGACCATCTAGCGGAGCGTTTGGAAGGTTTAATGTATTTTAAAAACCTTACATATAGACAGAATTCCTCTACCCCCTTTTCTCGAATCCACTACTTCACAGATGGGAAAGTGAGCCCGGAAGAAGCTAGGGTTTTCGAAAAGATCATCGACTCCATTAAGGTTGTTAAACGAGATTTGAACTGAACACCAGCGCTTCCCCGCGCAGCCGTGCGTTCCCCAGAGAATGTCAACCAACATGGTCAACAATGTGCTGACCAGCGCATGATCGCTCTACCTGGAATGTCGTTCAAGAATCCCCCGTTCCCGCCATGGCTGCGCTGAAACCCCGTGGTGCATGGTTCGCCCGCGCATTCATGTGTGTGACCATGTGCGTATCGATGATGAAAAGCCCCCCGGTGCCCCGTGGGCGATGCCGTTCATGGCAATCACTCTGCCCAGGGCAAGCCTCGCCTGAAGCAAGCCAAGAGCCGCTGCCAGCCTGCATCCGCAGGTATGTCGAAGCGCCATCACGAAGGGTATTGGAGCCGGGGACCGGGCAGTGAACTTTTCGGGTTGCTTGTATATAAGGGTGTCCAGGGAATGGGTTCCGAGCGCCTGGTCAGAACCCCATCCCCCTTCCATCAAGCATCCGAGCGCAGCATTCGCGTAGCCGTGGCGGCGGCTATTGGATCAAGCCAGAACCCATCATCACCCATGCTCACCCCTATCCAGATGATGACCCTTCACGCGACCCAATCTGTTCTGACGGTCAGTTCCTCCGCCGTGGGCAGCCGCAAGCCCACCCAGTAGCCCTTTCCGTCCGAGTAGTGTTTGGTCAACCCAGTGACGGCTTTCACGGCCAAGCTGCTGGCCACGGTTGCTTCGAAATCCCGACACAACCGCCGGTAACGGCCGAGCCATGCGAAGGTCCTTTCCACCACCCAGCGATTGTGCAGGACCTGGAAGGCGGGGACTGTCACTACGGGCTGTTCCCCATCCGTGGCCCACAACCACTGGATGCCCTCCCATGGGCGCCTGGTTATTTCAAGCGCGACGCTGGCTTCTCGGCAGACCTTGTCGACGCGGTCATAGGCGAACCCGCTATCGCCCCAAATCAAGGCAGGCGGGAATCTCGCTTCTTGGCCTGGGCTGGGCAATGACCAGAGGTCCGCCATCCCGCTCCTGCACGGAGGCAGCCTGGATTTGAATGGCAACTGGGAGGCCGAGCGTGTCGACTACGAGGAACCTCTTCCTGCCTTTGACCTTCTTGCCCGCGTCAAGGGCTGACCTGAGCAAAATCCACTCAGCCAATGGGACCAGCAGGCGCCTCAGCCGCCTCCAGCCGGCTGAACCTGGTACACTTCCCCCCACTTAGCCGAGGCGGGAGGCGGGTATGGTACTAGTTCGGACGAGCATCACCACGGCGTGCGCCGTGATTAGCTTACTGTCCCCAGGGGCCGCCCAGCCCCTCAGGCCTAGGATAGTGCCCGCGCCCCTGGAGCCCGCCGCCGACCAGGTGCGGGCCTTCGAGCTCGCCGCCTCCGGCGTCCAGATCTACGAATGCCGGGCCCGCAAGGACGACCCCGCCCGGTTTGAGTGGAGTTTCAAGGCGCCGGAAGCCGACCTGTTCGACTCCACCGGCACGAAGGTCGGCAGCCATTATGCCGGCCCCACCTGGGAGGGCCTCGACGGCAGCATGGTCGTCGGCGAAGTGAAAGCCAAGGACACCACCCAATCGGCGGGTTCCATCCCCTGGCTGCTGCTGGCCGCCCGATCGGGTTCGGGGGAGGGCCGGTTCAGCCGGATCACGAGCATCCAGCGTCTGGACACCTCCGGCGGGGCCGCCCCCGCCCAGGCCCCCACCCCGGCCCAGGCCGGGCAGGAAATCCGGGTACCCTACAAGGCCACCTACGTCTTCTTCGTCTCCCGGCCTTGAACGCGACGGCCGCCGGAACCCGGGAATGCCAGGAATGTCCGAGACCGCGCCCAGCCCCCTGCCCACGGGCTACTACCTGCAGAATTTCCAGACCGTCCTCGAGGACGTCGCCGCCCGCTACGGGGATCTGCTCCTGCCGTCCGAACGCGAGCGGCTCGAGCGGTTCCTGCGACTTCCCGAAGGCGCCCGGCTGCTTTACGTCCGGATGCTCACGCGCCAGGGGCCCTGGTTCCGCACCGACCGCCTCCATTATCCGGAAATCCCGGATGGGCCCGCCGCCGTGGCCGCCCTCCTCGAGCAGGGGTTCTGCCTGGATGGCGAACACGCGGTTCCGGCCGACCGGATCGCCCTCCTGAAAAAGGAGGAGATCATGGCAGCCCTGTCCGCCCTCGCCGAGCCCCACACCCGCGGCCTGCACCGGGAGGCGCTGGCCCAGCTCCTGGCCGGGTATCCTGGGGCGCCCCGGCTCCTGTCGGCATGGCCGGTGGTTTCTCCCACGGGCCTCCCGTGGGTCCGGCTGATTTTTTTCCTTTTCTTCGGAAACGGGGATCGGGACCTCACCGATTTCGTCCTGGCCGACCTGGGCCAGGTCCGCTACGAGGACTACCCGGTCGACCCCGCCGGGCGCCTGTTCCGGACCCGCCAGGATGTGGACTTCCTCCTGGCCCTGGAGGACCTTCGCGAGACCTTCGAGGCCGGCCAGGACCTGGAGGGCGTCACCGCCCTGCTGCGGCGGATGGAGCCCAACCCCGGCGTCCGCCAGCAGCGGCGCTTCCACCGGCTGCTCAATGAGGTGGGCCGGGCCTGGGAGCGCCGACGGGAACCCGTTGAGGCCCTGGCCTGCTACGCGCTCTCCGAGCGCCCCCCTGCGCGGGAACGCACCACCCGGATCCTGGCGGCCCAGGCGCGCTTCCCCGAAGCGTCGGCCCTCGCCGCCGAGATCGCCGCCGAACCCCGGGATGTGGGGGAGGCCCGGTTCGCCCGGAAGTTCCTCAGGCGCCTGGCCGGCCGGGATGCCCTGGCCGCCGCGTGGTGCGCCCTCCAGCCGGAGCCCGGGCCGGTGCCCGAGTCGAGGCTCACCCTGCCCCGGCACCCGTCGGCCTCGGTGGAGGCCGCGGCCCTGGAGGCGGCGCGGCAGCAGGGCTGGGAGGGCTTCTTCACCGAGAACACCCTGTGGAACGCCCTGTTCGGACTGGCCTTCTGGGACGAGCTGTTCGCGCCGGTGCCCGGGGCCTTCCAGCACCGCCTGCAGTCCGCCCCCGCGGATCTCGGCAGCCCGGAGTTCCACGCACGGCGCAGCGCGGCCATCAGGGCCCGACTGGAGCGGCTGGCGGCCCCCGGCGCCCTGCCGCGGGACCTGCTGGCCACGGCCGGGAGGAAACGGGGCATCGCCAACGCCTTCGTGAACTGGCGGGCCCTGCCGCCCGCGTGCCTCGAGGCGGCCCTGGACTGCCTGCCCGCCTCGGCGATCCTCGCGGTCCTGCGCACCATGGCTCCCAACCCGACGGCCTTCCGCAGCGGGTTCCCGGATCTGTTCCTGTACCGGCGGGAGACGCGCCAGAGCGCGCTGTGGGAAGTGAAGGGCCCCGGGGACGCCCTCCGGCCCGAGCAGGAGCGATGGCTGCTCATTTTCGGCCAGGAGGGCGTCGAGGCCCGGGTCGTCTGGGTAAAATACGCCTCCTAGTTGAGTGACTTTCCGGATCTTCCGGCCACCCGGCGCCGACGCGGGGCCGACTTCCCTGGACACACCCCTTGCCCTCCACGCCCGTGCTCACCCTCCTGGCCCTGGTGGCCTTCGCCGCCAACTCCCTGCTCTGCAGGGCCGCCCTGGGCCACACGGCGCTCGATCCCGCCACCTTCACCTCGCTCCGGCTCCTGGCGGGGGCCCTGGCCACCGGGGCCATCCTGCGGGCGCGCCACGGGGCTCCGCGGGCCGGAAGCTGGGGCTCGGCCCTGGCCCTGTTCGCCTATGCCGCGGGGTTCTCCTTCGCCTACCTGGCCCTGCCGGCCGGCACGGGGGCGCTGCTGCTCTTCCTCGCGGTGCAGGCGACCATGGTCCTCGGCGGCCTCTGGCGCGGGGTGCGGCTGGGCGCGGGGCAGAAGCTGGGCCTGGCCCTGGCCGTGGCCGGCCTGGCCATCCTCCTGCGCCCGGGGCTGGCCGCGCCCCCCTGGCCCGCCGCCACCCTCATGCTCGGCGCGGGCGCGGCCTGGGGCATCTATTGCCTCCGGGGCATGGGCTCCACCGATCCGGGGGCGGCCACCGCCGACAACTTCCTGCGGGCCGTGCCCCTGGCGCTGCTGTTGAGCCTGGCCAGCGTCGGCCGCATGCGGCTGGACGCCGCCGGCTGCGGCTACGCCATCCTGTCCGGCGCCCTGGCTTCGGGGCTGGGCTACGCCCTCTGGTACCATGCGATCAAGGGCCTCGGCAGCACCCGCGCGGCCGCGGTGCAGCTCGCCGTGCCGGTGCTGACCGCCCTGGCCGGGGTGGTCCTGCTGGGCGAAGCCCTGACCCTGCGGATGGGGCTGGCCTCCCTGGCCATCCTGGGGGGGATCGGGCTGGTCGTGGGCATCCGGTCCCGGGCTAGCGCAGCTTGAGCGAGCTGAGCGCCAGCATGGAGCAGACGATGGCGGTGATCCACAGGCGGATCACGACCTTGGTCTCCTTCAGTCCGCCCAGTTCCATGTGATGGTGGAACGGCGCCATCCGGAAGATGCGCTTGCCGCCGCGCAGCTTGAAGCTGCCGACCTGGAGGATCACGCTGACCGCCTCGAGCACGAACAGGCCGCCGGCGATGACCAGCAGGAGCTCCTGCTTGATCATGATCGCGGCGGTGCCCAGGGCCCCGCCCAGGGCCAGGGAGCCGGTGTCGCCCATGAACACTTCCGCGGGATGGGCGTTGTACCACAGGAAGCCCAGGGCGGCGCCGGCCATGGCGCCCAGGAACACCGCCAGTTCGCCGCCGCCGGGTACGTGCGGGACCATCAGGTAGCCGGCGATCTTGGCGTGGCCGGCCACGTAGGCGAGGATGGCGAAGGTGGTGGCGACGATCAGGGTGCCGCCGGTGGCCAGGCCGTCCAGGCCGTCGGTGAGGTTCACGGCGTTGCTGGTGCCCACCACCACCAGCCAGATCCAGGGCACCAGGAAGATCCCGACGTCCGGCCGGAACTTCTTGAAGAACGGCACCGACAGCTGGCTGGTCTGGAGTCCGCGCAGGTTGAAGTGGAGGATCAGCCAGGACACCAGCAGGGTGATCAGGGTCAGCAGCGCCATCTTCTGCCAGCTGCGCAGGCCCAGGTTCTGCTTGCGCAGCAGCTTCTTGGCGTCGTCGAAGGCGCCGACCGCGCAGAACCCCACCAGCGACACCAGGGCCACCCAGATGACCCCGCTGCGCAGCTCGCACCAGAGGAGGGTGGAGACCAGGATGGTGCCGACGATCAGGAGGCCGCCCATGGTTGGGGTGCCGGCCTTGGCCTGGTGGCTGTCCGGGCTGTCGGAGAGGATGAACTGGCCCAGCTTGAGCCGGGTCAGGGTGCGGATGACCCAGGGCCCGAAGATGAGCGACAGGATCATGGCCGTGGCCGCGGCCATGGCCGCCCGGAAGGTGATGTAGCGGAATACGGACAGGCCCGGAAGGGCGTCACGATAGGGGAAGAGCAGCCAGGGGATCATGGTGTTCCAGGGTTGGTGGGGTTGGGGAAATGCGCGAGCAGCCATTCCACGGCCCGTTCGGTCCGCCAGAAACGGCTGCCCTTGACCAGGATCCGGGCGCCCTGCGGCAGGGCGGAGAGGCCGTCGGGAGCGTCCCGCATGGCCTCGAAATCGTCGTAGGCCGAGGCTCCCGGGCCGAAGCCCGCGGCCAGGGCGGCGGCCTGGTCCCCGTAGACCAGCACCCGGGACAGGCCCAGGGCCCGCAGCCCGCACCCGGTGTCCCGGTGCACGGCGGCGGCGCCGGCGCCCAGTTCCCGCATGCAGCCCAGCACCGCCACCGGTTCGCCCCCGTCCAGGGTCAGCAGGGCCTGGGCGCAGGCCAGGATGGATTCCTGGATGGCGTTGTAGCTCTCGTCCAGCAGCCAGCCCCCGGCCGCCAGCGGGTGCAGCCGGCCGCGGCCGGGCCCGGCGTCCACGCCGCCCATGCCTTCGGCCACGGCCGCAGGCGCGTACCCGGCCAGGAGCGCCAGGGCCCCGGCCAGGGCGGCGTTGCGCACGTGGTGTTCGCCGCGCAAGGCCAGCCGGACCGGCTCCAGGCCGCCGGGATGGCGCAGCAGGAAGCGTTCGCCCAGGAGGCCCAGGCCCTCGGCCTCCTCCCAGCCGTAGGCGGCTCCCGGCCCCACCGGCACGGCCCGGGCCCGGGCCCAGGGCTGCAGGGCCACCCAGCGGCACCAGGGATCGTCGGCGAGGTGGACCCAGAGCCCTCCGGGCCGCAATCCCTCCACCAGTTCGCCCTTGGCCCGGGCGATGCCCTCCAGGCCGTCGACGAAGTTCTCCAGGTGCACCTGGCCGATGTTGGTGACGAGGCCCAGGTCGGGCGGGGCGATCTCGGTGAGCCGGCGGATCTCCCCGGGGGTGCTCATGCCCATCTCCAGGACCGCCGCCCGGAGGCCGTCCGGCAGGGTCGCCAGGGCCTCGGGCAGGCCCAGGGTGTTGTTGCGGTTGCCCGGGGTCTTCCAGGCGCCGGTGGCGGCGGCCAGGAGTTCCTTGGTGCTGGTCTTGCCGACCGAGCCGGTGACGGCGAACACCGTGCCCGGGCGGCACGCCTCCAGCCGGGCCTGGCCCCAGCGCTGCAGCGCGGCCAGGGTGTCCGGGACGATCACCTGGGGCACCGCGAGGGGCAGTTCGTGGTCGACCAGCAGCGCGCCGGCCCCGGCGGCGACCGCCTGGGCCGCGAAGTCGTGGCCGTCCCGGGCGCCCCGGATGGCCACGAAGCAGCTGCCGGGAACCAGGGTCCGGGTGTCCATGGACAGGGCCGCGGGGATCCCGCCGCCGTCGCCCGCGAGGGTTCCGCCCACGGCCCGGCAGGCTTCATCCAGGCTCCAGGGGCCGATCATCGGACCACCGCCCAGGGCCGGGCCACGGGTTGGCCGCGCAGCACGGCCTCGACGGCGGCGCGGTCGCTGTAGGGGTGCTTGACCCCCTGGACGTCCTGGTAGGGCTCGTGCCCCTTGCCGGCCAGCAGCAGCAGGTCCCCGGGGCGGCAGTCGGCCAGCGCCTGGGCCACCGCCAGGGCCCGGTCCGGCTGCCGGTGGTAGCGGTCCGGATCCGCGAGCAGCTCGGCCGGCAGGCCCGCGGCGGCGTCGTCCAGGATCCGCTCGGGATCCTCGGTGCGGGTGTTGTCGGAGGTGTGCCAGAGCACGTCGGCCTGGCCGGCCACGGCCCGGGCCATGATCGGGCGCTTGCCCCGGTCGCGGTCGCCGCCGCAGCCGAACAGCACGTGCAGCCGGCCCCCGGCGGGCAGCAGCCGGCGCCCCTCGGCCAGCAGCTTGTCCAGGGCGTCGGGGGTGTGGGCGTAGTCCACCATCACCCCGAAGGCCTGGCCGCAGTCGACCCGGTCCAGCCGCCCGGGGGCGCCGGTGATCCCCGCCACGGCCGGCAGGATGGCGTCCAGGGCGAACCCGGCCTCGGCCACCGCCGCCAGCGCGGCCAGCAGGTTGTAGGCGTTGAACCGGCCCAGCAGCGGGCTGGCCACCACCCAGGCCCCGGCCGGGGTGACCAGCCGGAACCAGGTGCCGGTGGGGCTCAGCACCAGGTCCTCGGCCCGGTACGGGGCCTCGGCCTCGAGGGCGTAGCCGAGCATCCCGGGCCGGGCCAGGAGGCGGCGGCCGTAGGCGTCGTCGGCGTTGGCGAGGCCCACCCGGCACTGGTCGAAGAGCCGGGCCTTGGCCTGGAAGTAGGTCTCCATGTCGCCGTGGAAATCCAGGTGGTCCTGGGTCAGGTTGCTGAACAGGCCGACCCGGAACCGGGCGCCCGCCACCCGCTCGAGCATCAGGCTGTGGCTGGAGACCTCCACCGCCGAGACCGCGTCGCCGGCGGTCACGGAGCGCCGCAGCCAGCGGTAGAAGGCCGGGCTTTCGGGGGTGGTGCGGACCGCGGCCTCCTCCCGGTCGCCGGCGGCGTTGCTGACCGTGCCGATCACCCCGCAGCCCAGCCCGGCGCCGCGCAGGAGCTGGCGGATGAGGGTGGTGGTGGTGGTCTTGCCGTTGGTGCCGGTGACGCCGATGAGGGCCAGGGCCAGGTCCGGTTCGCCGTACAGGCGCCGGGCCAGGAGGGCCATGGTGTGCCGGCCCCGGCCCAGGCGGGCGAAGGACACCGGGACCTCGAGGTCGCGGTCGGCCAGGATGGCCGGAGCGCCCTGGGCCAGGGCGGCGGCGACGTAGTCGGCGCCATCCCTGTGCTCGCCCCTCAGGGCGGCGAAGGCGCAGCCGGGCCCGGCCTCGCGGCTGTCGCAGGTGAGGTCGGCCACCTCGGCATCCGGGCCCCTGATCCCTTCGACCTCCTGGCCGCGCATCCAATCGGAGAATCTCATGGGCCCCTCAGCTTGATCTTCACCGCCCCGCCCGGTTCCAGGGGCGCGCCCGCCGCGGGTTCCTGGTCGACCACCCGGAAGGCCCGCGCCTGGCCGTCGCCGAGGCCCTCGACCCGGGGGGCCCCGCCGGCCAGGACCACCCGGTGGATCGCCGATTTCAGGGGCAGGCCCTTGAGGTCGGGGACCTTTCCCAGCTCGATGTGGATCACCGCCTCGTCGTTCTCGCTCACCGGCCAGTCCCGCAGGCCCAGCTTCAGGTCGGCCTCCTGGCCGTTGTCGGGCAGGGACATGCGGTAGCGCATCACGGCGTCGCCGATCTTCTTGAACAGGGGCGCGGCCACGTCGCCGCCGGTGGTGTCCCCGCCGGGATCGTCAAGCATGAACAGCATGCCGTACTGGGGCTTGTCGGCCGGGAAGAAGCCCATGAAGGAGGCGAAGTGGCGCCTCGGGTCATACTTCCCGTTGATGATCTTGCGGGCGGTGCCGGTCTTGCCGAACGCCTCGACGTTGCCGTCGAGCTTGGCCAGCTTGCCGGTGCCGTTGGTGATGACGCCCTTGAGGGCCTCGCGCATGAGCGCCGAGGTCTCCTCGCTGATCACCTGTTCCTTCACGTGCGGCTTGAACTCCTGGAGCATGACCCCCTGGTCGTTGAAGATCTTCTGCACCAGGTACGGCTGCAGGAGCCTGCCGCCGTTGGCCAGCACGCATCCGCCCATGAGGATCTGCAGGGGCGACACCGACAGGCCGTAGCCGTAGGACATGGTCAGCTGGGAGGTGCGGCTCCAGCGGTCGGGGGCCTGGAGCCGGCCGCCGGTCTCGCCGGGGAAGTTCAGGCCGGTCGGCTCGCCGAAGCCGAACTTGCGCAGGTACTGGTAGTGCACGGCCGGATCCAGGCGCAGGCCGATCTTGGCGGCGCCGATGTTGGAGCTCTGCCACAGCACCTCCTCGAAGGTCAGGCTGCCGTGGCGGTGGGTGTCGGTGACCACCGCGTCGGCGTATTTCCAGCGCCCCATCTCGCAGTAGATCGGTTCGCCCAGGTGGACCTTGCGCTCTTCCAGGGCGATGGCGGCGGTGAAGATCTTCATGGTCGAGCCGGGCTCGTAGCTGTCCTCCACGGGGTGCACCTTGCGGGCCGCCCTCTGGCGCTCCATCTCGCGCTTGTAGTCCTCCTTGTCGGCGGCCGTCCATTCGGACTCGCTGCGGTTCATGAACCGCGCCGGCATGATGTGGTTGGGGTCGAAGGTGGGGGTGCCGGCCATGGCCAGGATCTCGCCGGTCATGGGGTCCACCACCACCGCGTAGGCGGTGGCCGGATGGCTGCGCTTGACCCCCTCCTCCAGGGCGTCCTCGACGATGTGCTGGATGGTGGAATCGATGGTGAGCTGCAGGGTGGAGCCGTTGACCGGAACCTTGGCGTAGTTTTCCTGGAGGATCAGCAGGCGGCCCTTGGCGTCCCGGGGGGCGATCAGCTCTCCCGGCTTGCCGGCCAGCTGCTCGTCGAAGGTACGTTCGATGCCCAGCTGGCCGGCCCCGTCGATGTTGATGAAGCCGACGATCTGACAGGCGAGGCTGCCCCGGGGATAGTGGCGCTTGCTCTCGGCCAGGAAATCCACCCCATCCAGCTTGAGGGCGCGAATGCTGGCGGCCTTGCCGGCCGGCAGCTGCCGCTCGATCCACACGAAAGGCTTGTGCCGCAGCAGCTTCTCGAGCACCGAGGCCCGGGACAGCTCCAGGATCGGCGCCAGCTGGGCGGCGACCTTCTGGGCGGCGGCCTTGTCCGGGTCGCCCCAGTTGCGCTCGCTGTCGCCCTTGCCGGCCCGGAAATCCGGGTAGAAGGCCGGGGGCGTGGCGAACAGGCTCTCGACCTTGAGGGAGATGGCCAGGGAGCCGCCGCGCCGGTCGCGCAGCTCGCCCCGGATCGGCTGGATCGGCACTACCGTCGTGTGCTGGCGCTCGGCCCGGAGCCGGTAGTAGCGGTGCTCCCAGACCTGCAGCCAGAACAGCCGGAGCAGGATCATCAGCGTCCAGAGCAGCACCCCCCCCAGCACCCAGGGCAGCCGGGCCGTGACCAGATCCTGCGCCTCCGGCCGCCCCAGGAGCCGCCGGGGCGCTGGGGAGCCGCTGAATATGCTACCGATCGCCAATGAGAACCACTTTCACGCCCTTATGGGCTGAGGTAAATCCTATCAGGAGCGCGTCTCCCTGTCCGCGATCCGCCCCGGCCGGATCTTTCTGGCCCAACCCGTCCTTCCCTGCCGGTGGCGTCCGGGTTTTTCCCTTCATCCCGTGGATTGGCGCCGACCCACGGGACGAAGGGAAAAAGCCCGGAGCCACCGGCAGGGAATGCCGGAACGGGACGAGACCCTGGATCCGATCAGAGACCGAGCGGGGTGGGCGGGAGCAGCTTGGCCAGGCGCTGGTCGTCGCGGGTGAAGACCTTGGGGACCAGGTGGCTCTGTTTGCGGGGCAGCAGGCCGGTCTGGGTGGCGAAGGCCTGGACCTCCTCGTCGCGCTGGTAGCGGGAGCGCTCCAGCAGCAGGGCCCGGTGGGTCTCCTCCTCCTGGTGGATCTTCTCCCGGATGGCGCTCATCTCGTAGCTGAACCGGGTGTGCTGGATCTTCAGATAGGCCATGGACGCCAGCGGCAGGGCCAGGGCGAACACGAGCAGCAGCATGCGCAGCACCCCCTCGCCTTCGACCTGGCGGGCGGCGTGGTGGATGACGGGACGTTGGACGTAGCGTACGTTCATCACAGTGTCCTCGGGGAATCTGAAGAAGAGAGGCGCTCCCCGATCCGCAGCCGGGCGGAACGGGAGGGCGGGTTGCTGGCGCATTCGGCTTCGCCCGGCTTGAGGCCGCCGGGGTGGATGAGCTTGATCAGGCGGGGCAGGACCACCGGGGAGGTGCGTCCGGGACCGTCGTAGACCCCTGCCAGGCGGCGCAGGGTCTGCTTGGCGATGCGGTCCTCGAGGCTGTGGAAGGAGATCACGCCGAGGCGGCCGCCGGGCTTGAGATTGGCCACGGCCTTCTCCAGAGTGGCGGCGAGCCGGCCCAGTTCGCCATTGACGGCGATGCGGATGGCCTGGAAGGTCCGGGTGGCCGGATCGATCTGCTTCTTCTTCCGGGCCGCATCCCTGGGCAGCACCTTGTAGATGGCGGTGGCCAGGTCGAAGGTGGAGTGCAGGCGGCCCTCCTGGAAGAACCGGAGGATGCTGCGGGCGATGGGGCGTGAGGCGCGCTCTTCGCCGAACTGGTAGAGGGCGTCGGCCAGGGTCTCCTCGGTCTGTTCGGCCAGCCACTGCAGGGCGGTCTCCCCGGATTCCGGGTCCATGCGCATGTCCAGGGGTCCCTCGGCCATGAAGCTGAAGCCGCGCGCGGGATCCTTGAGCTGCAGGCTGGAGACCCCCAGGTCCAGGAGGATGGCGTCCAGGCCCTCGGGGGCCTGCAGGTGCATCCAGGCCTGGAAGGCGGGGTGCTCCCAGACGTCCTCGTAGGTGCCGGCCAGGATGGTGATCCGGGCGTCGGCGCCCAGCCGGGCCTTGGCGCGGGCCCGGGCCTCGGGATCCCGGTCCACGCCCAGGTAGCGGGTCTCGGCGTCGCTGCGGGCCAGCAGGGCCTCGGCATGGCCGCCCAGCCCCAGGGTCAGGTCCAGGACCCGGCCGGCCGCGGGCACCGGCAGGTTGGCCAGCACTTCGTCCAGGAGGACCGGCACGTGGAGGGTCGCGGCGGCCACGTCAGATCCCCAGTTCCGACAGGACCGCCAGGTCCTCGGTGGTCAGGGGCTCGGCCTGGATCCGGCCCTCGAAGGCGCCGCGGTTCCAGATGGCCAGATGGTCCATCTGGCCGAGGATCGCCACTTCGCCCATGAGCGAGGCGGCCTCCCGGAGGATCGGAGGGATGACGAACCGGCCCTGGGCGTCGGGCTCCACTTCCGATCCGTAGTAGGCGGTCACTTCCAGGAACCGGCGCTTGGCCGGGTTGGTGCCGGGCACCCCCGCCAGCCGGGCCTCGATGGCCTCCCACACGGGCATGGGATAGAGCCGGGCGCCCTTGCCGTCCAGGGACGTCAGGTAATGGCGCATGCCCCCCCGGCCTTCGCTGCTGGCGAAGACTTCGAGGTCGGCCTTGAAGGTGGTGGGCAGCTTGAGCCGCCCCTTTTCATCCACCGTAGCCGGGGCATTGCCGCGGAGTCGCAGCACGGGTGTCGCCTTTCAAGAGAATTGCCAAGATCCGACCGAACAGGTTCGAATTACCACTTAATGCCAATTCGATCCATTTTTGTCCACTGAGTTCCACTTCCAAGTGTAGAAATGGTTCGTAACGCAACAAGCCGGAAGTAAAACGAAAGATTGGGCAAAAGAAGGCGATTTAACGCGGTTTTTGCCCCGGGCGCCCCATAAATCCGTGACAATGGCTCAAATGAAAGGAGATGGAGCGCCATGACGGAATCGCCCGGGAACCTGTCCCGGCGGATACGGACGCCCTGGGCCGCCTGGACCTTGGCCCTGGCCGGAGGCATCCTCGCCGCCAGCGATATCGAACCGGTGTTCCGCACCCTGGGCGCCCTGGCCGTCGGGGCGGGAGCCTTCCTCCTGATTCGCGGGGCCCGCCGGCAGCGGGCCTTGGTCGAGCGGCTGCTTGCCGCCATCCCGCTGGACGACAAGGGCGAGGGCCTGTTCCGGGCCCTGCCCCGGGCCTGGTCCGCCCTGACCGAGGAGAACCGCCGGCTGCGCACCGAAGTGGCGGCCGAGGACCAGACCCGCCGGCACATCCTGGCAAATCTCAAGACCGGCGTGGTGCTCCTGGGCCAGGATCGGCAGATACGCCTATTCAACCCGGCGGCCAAGCTGATCCTGGGGACCTCGAGCGCCCTGGGCGAAGGCGAGGCCCTGGTGGCGGCCTTCCGGGAGCCCGAGAGCCTGCGCAACCTGGGCGAGGCCTTCGCCGGCGGCTTCACCGAATGGACCCTCAAGCGCAATCCCCGGACCATCCGCCTGCGGGCCGTGCCGTTCCCGGCCCCGGCCGCGGAGGCCGGGCCCTGGGTGCTGATGACCCTGGACGACGTCACCCACCACGAGGCCCTGGAGACCACCCGGCAGAAGTTCATCGCCAACGCCAGCCACGAGCTCAAGACCCCGGTGACCGGGATCCGGGTGGCGGTGGAGAACCTGGTGGACGGCGCCCTGGTGCTGCCGGAAGGCGAGCTGAGCCTGAAGATCATCCTGCGCGCCCTGGACCGGATGGTGATGCTGCTGGACGACATCTCCGAGCTGAGCCGGATCGAGACCGGCGCCCTGCGGCTCGAGCCCAAATCCCTGGTGGTCGGGCCGTTCCTTGCCGAGTTCCTGGACAGCGTGGCGCCCCTGGCCCGGGCCCGGCGGGTGGCGGTGGTCCCGGTGCTGGCGCCGGAGCTGGCCGGACAGGCCTTCCAGGCCGACCCCATGCGCCTCGGGCAGCTCCTGGAGAACCTGGTGTCCAACGCCATCAAGTTCGGTCCGGAGAATGGCGAGGTGCGGGTCGGGGTCGAGCTGGCCGACGGCTGGCTGGCCTGGAGTGTGAGCGACCAGGGACCGGGGATCAGCGGCCCGGACAGCCTGCGGATCTTCGAGCGGTTCTTCCGGGCCCCCGCCACCCGGGGCGTGCCCGGCACCGGCCTGGGATTGGCCATCGTCAAGCACCTGGCGGTGCTCATGGGCGGCACGGTGGAGCTGCGCACCGCCCCGGGCCAGGGCGCCACATTCATCTTCCGCCTGCCCCCCGCCGAAGCGAAAATGAAGACCCCGTCCTGAGGTGACCTTGCCCCGACCCGCCATGACCCCCGCCCCCGGCAGCCGCATCGTCCAATACGTCGGGGACCGGGTCCGCTTCACCATCCAGGGGGGCGAGAAGGCGTTCCTGCGCACCAACCTCACCCGCGGCGGCCAGGCCAGGAGGGAGGTGATCGCCCTGTCGGGCGCGGTCACCAGCGAACCCCGGACCTTCGCTGGCGCCTCCTGGCGGGACATCCCCCTGCGGCCGGTGGACGGCGGCTGGGAGCTGGACCTGGCGCTGACCGAGGTCGGCTACTTCCGGGCCAAGGCCTACACCCTGGACGCCCGCGGCGAACAGGACTGGCCCGAGGGCGGCGACGTGGGCATCTCGGTGCACCCGGATCTGCTGCGCACCGGCAACACCATCTACTGCGCCTTCCCGCGCATGTTCGGCCCGAGCCGGACCGGCCGGAGCACCCGCGAGCCGCGCCTGGACGAGCAGCTCAACGGCCTGGACCAGCGCGGCTTCACGGTCATCCCGCCGTCGGGCAAGCTGCGCGAATTGACCGCCTGCGTGCCGCACATCCTGGAGACCCTGGGCTGCCGGATCCTGCACCTGCTGCCCCTGGGCCCCACCCCGACCACCTTCGCCCGGTTCGGCCGGTTCGGCAGCCCCTACGCCCAGCAGGACCTCACCGCCATCGACCCGGCCCTGGTCGAGTTCGACGAGCGCACCACCGGGGTGGAGCAGTTCCAGGAACTGGCCCACGCCGTCCACCTGCGGGCCGGGCTGGTGTTCCTGGACATCGTGGTGAACCACACCGGCTGGGGCTCGCGGCTCATGGAAGGCCGGCCCGAATGGTTCCACCGGAACCCGGACGGGACCTTCCACAGCCCCGGGGCCTGGGGCAACACCTGGGGCGACCTGGTGGAACTGGACAACCACCAGCCGCGGCTCTGGGAGGTGGTGGCGGAATCCCTGCTGACCTGGTGCCGCCGGGGGGTCGACGGCTTCCGCTGCGACGCCGGCTACATGGTGCCCCTGCCGGCCTGGCAGTACATCGTGGCCCGGGTCCGCCAGGAGTTCCCTGACTGCACCTTCCTGCTGGAGGGCCTGGGCGGCGCCTGGAGCGCCACCGAGAGCCTGCTCACCGAGGGCGGCATGCAGTGGGCCTACTCGGAGCTGTTCCAGAACTTCACGCCCGGCGAAGTGTCGGGCTACCTGGACCACTGCCTGCACCAGGGCGGGCGCATTGGGCCCCTGGTGCACTACAGCGAGACCCACGACAACGACCGCCTGGCCAAGCAGGGCCCCGACTGGTCCCTGCACCGCAACCGGCTGTGCGCCCTCACCTGCCAGAGCGGCGCCTTCGGGTTCACCGGCGGGGTCGAATGGCTGGCCACCGAGAAGATCGAGGTGCACCAGGCCCGCGGCATGGCCTGGGGCGCCCCGGACAACCTGGTGCCCGAGCTGGCCGCCCTGAACCACCTGCTCTCCAGCCACCCGTGCTTTTTCGACGGGGCCGCCCTGGCCCGGCTGAGCCTGCCCGGAGAGCCCGTGCTGGCCCTGCGCCGGACCTCCTGGGACGGCCTGGACCAGTGCCTGGTGCTGGTGAACCTGACCACCGAGCCCCAGGACTGGAGCCCGGACGCCGCCCTCTGGAAGGACCTGGAGCGGCCCATGGTCGACCTGCTGGGCCAGCCGGCGCCGCGCCTGCGGACCAATCCCGGCGGCTCGGTCACCCTCACCCTCCGGCCATGGGCGGCCCACTGCCTGGCCAGATCGGCGGCACCGAGGGGCATGGACGGCCCGGCCTACCGCGCCCGCCGGGCCCAGTCCGCCTGGGCCTGCCAGGCCCTGGCCACGGTGCTGCCCGCCGAGCAGCTCGGCCCCGGCCGGTGGCAGGACCTGGCGATCCTGGCCGCCGACGACCCCGCCGCCTTCCTGGCCGCGCTGGCCTATGTGGACCCGGCCCTGGCCCGGACCGACCTGCCCGAAGCCGTGCGCGCCGCCCGGGGCGGCTACCCGATGGTGGTCGAGTGGGGGCTCCAGGACCTGAACCGGGTGGTGGGGCTGCCCCCCGGCCACTGGCTGCTGATCCGCGACAGCGCGCCGTTCGCCGTGGCCCTGCGGGTGCCCGGGCTCAGCCCCCTGCACCTGCGCTCCATCCCGGTCCGGGACGGCCACGTGGCGGCGGTGGCCCCGGCCCTGCTGGCCAAGGCCATCCGGCCCATGGAGGCCGATATCCAGCTGGAGCGATTCAAGGAGGCGCACACCCCGCCCCCCGGGCGGATCCGGCTCCTGGCCGCGACCCCTGAATTCCACCCCGGCGGCCGCACCGGCTCCTGCCTGCTCACCAACGGCCGGGGCGGCATGGCCCGGCTCCAGGCCGACCTGGGCGCGGTGGCCTCCAAATACGACTGCCTGCTGGCGGCCAACCTTCACCCCGACGCCCCCTGCGACCGCCACGTGCTGGCCAAGCGGATGCGGGCCTGGGTCAACGCCGACGGCTTCCTGACCCCGCTGGACCAGGCCAGCCTGGTCCGGTTCGAGCCGGGCCCCCCGGCCCGGTGGGTGTTCGTGGCTCCGGCCGGCGACGGCCGCACGGTCCAGGTGGAGCTCACCATGGCCATGCTGCCCGGCCGCAACACGGTGGTGGCGCGGTTCCGGCGCCCCGAGGGCCCCTCCCCGGCCGGCGCGGACCTGGCCGAGGGCCGGGTCGTGCTCACCGTGCGCCCCGACCTCGAGGACCGGGGCTTCCATTTCGAGACCCGGGCCGATGAAGGCCTCGACCGGCATTTCCGCGCCTCCGCATCGGCCCTGGACGGGCGCCCGGGGTTCGCCTTCGCGCCCGCCGAGGGCCGCCGGCTCACCGGCTGGTCCGACCAGGGCAGCTGGCACCCGGATCCCGAGTGGAGCTACGGCATCCCCCACCCGGTGGAGGCCTCCCGCGGCATGACCGCCCAGGGCGACGCCTGGAGCCCGGGCTGGTTCGAGCTGCCCCTGACCCGGCCCGGCGCCGCCACCCTGGTGTTCTGCGCCGACCCCACGGAACCCGGCCCGGCCGACCTGAAGGCCTTCCCGCCGCCGCGGCCGGCCCCCGCGGCCGACACCTTCGGCCGGCAGCTCCTGGAGGCCTCCAGGGCCTTCCTGGCCCGCCGTGGCGGGGGCTTCACCGTCATCGCCGGCTACCCCTGGTTCCTGGACTGGGGCCGGGACACCTTCATCGCGGTCCGGGGCCTGCTGGCCGCCGGGATGGTGGAGGAGGTCCGGGGCATCCTGCGCACCTTCGCGGCCTTCGAGGACCGGGGCACCCTGCCCAACATGCTGTCGGCCGATTCCACCTCCGACCGGGACACCTCGGACGCCCCGCTCTGGTTCGCCGTGGCCGTCGCCGAGGCCGGCCTGGGCGAACTGCGGCCGGTCCTGGAGGCCATCGCCACGGGCTACCGGGACGGCACCCCCAACGGCATCCGCATGGATCCCGCCTCGGGCCTGGTCTGGAGCCCTTCCCACTTCACCTGGATGGACACCAACTACCCGGCCGGCACCCCCCGCCAGGGCTACCCGGTGGAGATCCAGGCCCTGTGGATCCGCCTGCTGCGCCAGCTCGGGCCGGACTGGGCGGCCCTGGCGGCCTTGGCCCAGGCCTCCCTGGAGCTGTTCTGGGACGAGGAGGCGGGCTGGTACCACGACCACCTGGAGGCCGCCGCCGGCTGCCCCGCGTCCGAAGCCAGGGCGGACGGCCACCTGCGCCCCAACCAGCTGTTCCTGGTGAGCCTGGGCCTGGTGGAAGGGGAGCGGGCCCGGCGCGCCGTGGCCGCCGCCCAGCGCCACCTGCTGGTGCCCGGCGCCCTGCGCAGCCTGGCGCCGCTGCCGGTGCACCTGCCCCTGCCGATCCTGGGCCCCTCGGGCCTGCTCAACGATCCCATGCACCCGTACTGGGGCCGCTACGAGGGCGACGAGGACACCCGGCGCAAGCCCGCCTACCACAACGGCACCGCCTGGGTCTGGCTGCTGCCGACCTTCTGCGAGGCGCTGGCCATCGCCTGGGACCGGCAGCCCGGGGCCATGGCCGCCGCCCGTGCCTACCTGGGGTCCCTGGACGGCCTGCTGGCCAGTGGCTGCCTGGGCCAGCTGCCGGAAATCCTTGACGGCGACGCCCCCCACACTCCCCGCGGCTGCGATGCCCAGGCATGGAGCGCCACCGAGGGCTTGCGGGTATGGCTTACACTGGACGGACACTCCTGAAGGAAAAATAGATGACCGACCCCGGTTTTGACGTGAAGTCCTTCCTGGCGGGCGACTGCTCCAGCCCCGGCCCCGTGTTCGGCATGCACCCCATGAAGGGCTCCGGACTCATCGCCCGGGTGTTCGCGCCGCGGGCCACGCGGGTCGAGCTGGTCAAGGAATCCACCGGCGAGGTCGCGGCCGAGTTGAAGCTGGTCCACCCGGAGGGCCTGTTCGAGGCGGTGCTGCCCCGCCTGCGCAAATGGTTCCCCTATCACTACCAGGTCCACGGCTGGGGCCCGACCCCGCAGCGGATGGAGGACCCCTACCGGTTCAGCGCCGCCCTGGGCGACATCGACGCCTATCTCATCGGCGAGGGCACCCACCTGCGCCTTTACGAAAAGCTGGGTGCCCATCCATCGGAGCGGGATGGCGTGCACGGCGTGGATTTCGCGGTCTGGGCGCCCAACGCCCGCCGGGTCAGCGTGGTCGGCCACTTCAACAACTGGGACGGCCGGCGCCACCTCATGCGGCCCTTCGGCTCCTCCGGCGTCTGGGAGCTGTTCATCCCGGACATGCGCCCCGGCGACCTCTACAAGTTCGAGCTGAAGGCCCAGGACGGCCGGCTCCTGCCGCTCAAGTCCGACCCCTTCGCCTTCCAGTGCGAGCACGCCCCCGGCACCGCCTCGGTGGTGCACGACCCCGGGCACTATCCCTGGGGCGACCAGGACTGGATGGCCAACCGCTGGAAGCACAACCGCTACGACGCGCCCATGAGCATCTACGAGGTGCACCTGGGCTCCTGGCGCCTGCGCGAGGACGGCAGCTTCATGGGCTACCGGGAGCTGGCCGACCACCTGGTACCCTACGCCAAGGAACTGGGCTTCACCCACATCCAGTTCCTGCCCCTGTCCGAGCATCCGTTCTACGCCTCCTGGGGCTACCAGCCCCTGGGCATGTTCGCCCCCACCTGCCGCTACGGCTCGCCCGAGGACTTCCAGTTCTTCGTGGACCGCTGCCACCAGGCCGGCATCGGGGTGCTCCTGGACTGGGTCCCCGCCCACTTCCCGAGCGACGCCAACGGCCTGTCGGAGTTCGACGGCACCCACCTCTACGAGCACGCCGACCCGCGCATGGGCCGGCACATGGACTGGGGCACCCTGATCTACAACTACGGCCGGACCGAGGTGCAGAACTACCTCATCGCCAACGCGATCTTCTGGCTCGAGCGGTTCCACGTGGACGGCCTGCGGGTCGACGCGGTGGCTTCCATGCTCTACCTGGACTACAGCCGGGCCCAGGGCGAATGGCTGCCCAACCGCTACGGCGGCCGGGAGAACCTGGAGGCCGTGGCCTTCCTGCGCCGGCTCAACGAGGCGGTCTACCAGGTCTACCCCGACACCTGCACCGTGGCCGAGGAATCCACCGCCTGGCCCATGGTCTCCCGGCCCACCAGCAGCGGCGGCCTGGGCTTCGGCTTCAAGTGGAACATGGGCTGGATGCACGACACCCTGTCCTACCTGGGCCGGAACATGCTGCACCGCAAGTACCACCACGGCGAGATCACCTTCAGCATGCTCTACAACGACACCGAGAACTTCATGCTACCGCTCTCCCACGACGAGGTGGTGCACGGCAAGAAGTCCCTGCTCTGGCGCATGCCGGGCTCGCGCTGGGAGCAGTTCGCCAACCTGCGCCTGCTGTTCGCCTACCAGTACGTGCACCCGGGCAAGAAGCTCATGTTCATGGGCGGCGAGTTCGGCCAGGACCAGGAATGGGACCACAACAAATCCCTGGACTGGCATCAGCTGCAGTACGAGGAGCACCAGGGGGTGCGCCGCCTGGTCCGGGACCTGAACGGCCTCTACAAGTCGCTCCCGGCCCTGTACGAGCGCGACTGCGTGCCCGGCGGGTTCCAGTGGATCGACTGCGACGACACCAAGAACAGCACCCTGGCCCTGCTCCGGCGCGGCAACGACGGCTCGTGCGTCGTGGCCGTGCTCAACTTCACCGCCCAGCCCCACCAGGGCTACCGGGTCGGCGTGCCGGCCCCGGGCCACTACCTCGAAGTCATGAATTCCGACGCCTCGCTCTACGGCGGGCAGAACTTCGGCAACGGCGGCGCGGTCGACACCGAGCCGGTGCCGGCGCACGGCTTCCCGCAATCCCTGGCGCTGACCCTGCCCCCCCTTGCGGCATTGGTGTTCAGACTCGGGTAAGATGGTCCCTTACTTCTCCGCAACCCCTCCACCAACAGGCAGGCAATCCGACGATGGACACTCTTCAGAAGAAACTCCGAAAACTCACCCGCAACCTCTGGTGGACCTGGCGGCCTGAAGTGCGCGCCATCTTCCGGGACATCGACATCGACATGTACCACCAGGCCCACCGCAACCCGGTGCGGGTGCTCAAGGACGTCTCCCTCGAACTCCTGGAGAAGCGCGCCGACGACGTGGACATCCGCACCCGCACCGACCGGGCCCTGCGCCAGCTCAACGAGTACATGAACCCCCTGACCACCTGGGGCATGGTCCACGCCGGCGCCCTGCAGTCCCGGCCCGTGGCCTATTTCTGCGCCGAGTTCGGGATCCACGAGTCGATCCCGATCTACTCCGGCGGCCTGGGCATCCTGGCCGGCGACCACCTCAAGGGCGCCTCCAACCTGGGCATCCCCCTGATCGGCGTGGGCCTCCTGTACCACCGGGGCTACACCACCCAGATGCTCGACGCGGCCTTCTGGCAGCACGACGTCAGCGAGCCCTACGAGCTCTCCGACCTGCCTGTGGACCCGGCCCTGGGGCCGGACGGCAAGCAGGTCCGGGTGGGCGTGGAGATGCCCGGCCGCACCGTCTGGGCCAAGGTCCTGGAATGCCACGTCGGCCGGATCCGCCTGATCCTGCTCGACACCCGCGACGACGCCAACTCCGAGGAGGACAAGGCCCTGGCCGCCAACCTCTACGGCGGCGACACGCGCATGCGCATCCAGCAGGAACTCCTTCTTGGCGTGGGCGGCTCAAGGGCCCTGCGGGCACTCGGCATCACCCCCAGCGTCATCCACCTGAACGAGGGCCACTCGGCCTTCGCCATCCTGGAATGGGCCCGGAACCGGGTCCAGCAGGACGGCATGGACCCCTGGGCCGCCATCGCCGAGGCCGCGAGCGCCACGGTGTTCACCACCCACACCCCGGTCGAGGCCGGCCACGACAAGTTCCCGGCGGCCCTCGCCGAGGAGCACCTGGGCGCCCTGGCCGACGGCCTGCGCCTGCCCCTGCACGACGTGCTGGGCCTGGGCCGGCTCAACCCCGGCGACCTGGGCTCGCCGTTCCTGCCCACCATCCTGGCACTCAAGCACTGCCGGCGCGCCAACGGCGTCTCGGCCCTGCACGGGGTGGTGGCCCGCTCCATGTGGCAGAACCTCTGGCCCAACCGCTCGGTGCACGACGTGCCGATCGGCCACGTCACCAACGGCGTGCACGTGCCCTCCTGGCTGGCCTCCGAGCTCAACACCATGCTGGCCACCCACATGGGCGTCAACTGGATGGACGGCATCGTCCGCCCCGACATGTGGACCAAGATCGCGGCCATCGATCCGGCCGAGATCTGGGAGATCAAGAAGGTCCTCAAGGGCCGCATGCTCAAGCTGGTGCGCGAGCGCCAGAACGCCATGCGGACCCGCCTCGGCCTGCCGCTCCTGGACCCCCAGCCCCTGGATCCCGACGCCCTCACCATCGGCTTCGCCCGCCGCTTCGTGCCCTACAAGCGCCCGGACCTCCTGTTCACCGACCTGGATCGCCTGGACAAGCTGGTCAACAACCCGGACCGCCCGGTGAACCTGATATTTGCCGGCCGGGCCCACCCCGCCGACGGCCCGGGCAAGGCGCTGATCCAGAAGGTCGGCCAGCTCACCGCCGATCCGCGCTTCCGCAACCGCATCCTGTTCGTGGAGAACTACAACATCCACATCGGCCGCAACCTCTACCAGGGTGTCGACGCCTGGCTCAACAATCCCCAGCGCCCCCTCGAGGCCTGCGGCACCAGCGGCATGAAGGTGGTCATGAACGGCGGCCTGCACATCTCCGTCCTGGACGGCTGGTGGGCGGAGGCCTTCGACGGCGAGAACGGCTTCGCCATCGGCAACGGCGAGATCCACGCCAACCAGGAGATCCAGGACAAGCGCGACGCCGACGCCCTGTTCCGCCTGCTCGAGGAGAAGGTGGTCCCGCTCTACTACAAGCAGGACTCCAATGGGGTCCCGCGGCAGTGGGTGCACGCCATCCAGCGCTCCATGCGCACCCTGGCCTGGCGCTTCAACGCCGACCGGATGGTCATGGACTACGTCCGCAACTGCTACCTGCCCGCCGCGGTCGCCTCCTCCTGCCAGATGCCCACCCCCTGAAGGGGATCGCCGCCCTGAGATTTCCCACAGCCCCGGCAGGCCCTGCCGGTGGCTGTGGGATTGTTCATTCGGGTCCCCTCTTTGGGCGCCGGCCCAACTCGGGTCCCCCTTCAGAGGGGACCCGGGCAGCCCGTCCCGCGGCCGCCGGCAGGGCATGCCGGGGACGGGATGCCCGGGTGGAGGGCTACCAGACCTTGATGCGGGCTTCGGGGGTGAGGTAGAGGGCCTGGCTTTCCTTCACGCCGAAGGCTTCGTACCAGGCGTCGAGGTTGCGGACCACGTTGACGCGGAGGAAGCCGGGGGTGTGGGGGTCGTTGGTGATCTGGTTGAGCAGGGCGGGATCGCGGTATTTGGAGCGCCAGATCTGGGCGAAGCCCAGGAAGAAGCGCTGGTCGCCGGTGAAACCGTCGATGACCTTGGCCGGCGCGCCGCCCAGGGAGGTGTGGTAGGCGTCCAGGGCCACGTTGATGCCGGCCAGATCGGCCATGTTCTCGCCGAGGGTCAGCTCGCCGTTGACCGGGGAGCCCTTCAGGGGCTCGTAGCCGCCGTACTGCTTGACCACCTTGTCGGTCAGGCCCTTGAACCGGGTGATGTCCTCGGCGGTCCACCAGTCGGAGAGCTTGCCGTCCTTGTCGAACTTGCGGCCCTGGTCGTCGAAGTGGTGGCTGATCTCGTGGCCGATGACCGCGCCGATGCCGCCGTAGTTCACCGCCGGGTCGGCGTTCGCGTCGAAGAACGGCGGCTGCAGGATGGCGGCCGGGAACACGATCTCGTTCCAGAGGGGATTGGCATAGGCGTTGACGGTCATGGGGGTCATGCCCCATTCGGTGCGGTCGATGGGCTTGCCGATCTTGTCCAGCTGGCGCTGGTACCGGAACTCGGCCACCCGCATGGCGTTGCCCAGGGCGTCGCCGCGCCGGATCTCCAGCCGGGAATAGTCGCGCCACTTGGCTGGATAGCCGATCTTGGGGGTGAAGGTGGCCAGCTTGGCCCGGGCCGCGAGCTTGGTGGCGGGGTCCATCCAGGTGAGTTTGGCCAGGCGCTGGTCCATGGCGGTGATGACGTTCTTCACCAGGAGATCGGCCTGCAGCTTGGCCTCGGGTGGGAAGTATTTGGCGACATACAACTTGCCCAGGGCCTCGCCGAGGCTGGCGGTGACCAGGTCGGCGCCGCGCTTCCAGCGGGGCTGGATGTCGGGCTGGCCCTGGATGACCCGGCCCTGGAAGGCGAAATTCTCGTCCACGAAGGCCTTGGGGAGGTAGGGCGCGGCCTCGACGAGGACGTGGAAGGCCAGGTAGTCCTTCCAGGTGTCCAGGGGCTCGCTGGCGATGAGCTTGCAGGCGCCGGCGATGGCGCTGGGGGTGGTGATGATGTATTCCGGCTGGGCGTCGATGCCGGCGGCCGTGAGCATGGCGGTCCAGTCCAGGCCGGGGTAGGCGGCCTCGATGCCCTTGCGGGCCACGGGATTGTAGAGCTTGTCCATCTGCCGGGATTCCACCTTGGTCCAGTGGGCTTCGGCGATCCGGGTCTCCAGGTTGAAGATGGCCTGGGCCCGCTCCCCGGCCCGGTCGAAGCCGGCCAGGCCCAGCATGGCCGTGATGTGGGAGAGGTACTTGGCGCGGATCTCGGCGAACTTGGGGTTCTTGGTGTCCAGGTAGTAGTCCCGGTCCGGCATGCCCAGGCCGCCCTGGCCCACATAGACGGAGAAGCGGTCGGGGTTCTTCAGGTCCTGCATGGCGCCCCCGCCCACCGGAAGTTCCACCCCCAGGCGCAGGGCGAACCCGAAGGCCTGGGCCAGCTGGGCCCGGTCGGCGATGGCGGCGATGGCCTGCAGATGGTGCTTGAGCGGGGCGATGCCCTTGGCCTCGATGCCGGCCTCGTCCATGAAGCTGGCGTAGCAGTCGCCCACCTTCTGGTCCTCGGAGCCCGGCTTGGGGTCCTTCATCGCGGCGGCGGTTTCGATGATGGCCCGGGTGCGCTCCTGGCTGAGGTCGCGCAGCTTGTTGAACATCCCGTAGCTGGACTTGTCCTGGGGGATGACCAGGTTCTTCATGTAGGTGCCGTTCACGAAGGCGCCGAAGTCGTCCCCGGGGGCCACGCTGCGGTCCATGCCGGCCAGGTCGATGCCGAAGGTTCCGTAGGCCGGCCCGGGCGCCGCCTCCTTGACCACCGCCTGGGCCTGCGCCGGGACGGCCAGGAGGAGCGGCCCGCAGGCCAGTTTCGCGATCAGACCGTATTTCCGCATGTGGACTCCATCCATTGGGACTTTCCAGATTACGACCAAACGTCGGCCGAGGATTAGCGGGAAATCCAGACCGGGCCCGGAATCCGGGCCGGTGGCGCCCCCGGGCCGGATCGCCTAGACTGTTGCCATGGCCTTTTTCCCCGATCCGCTGGGCCTTCCGAGGAACCATCGATGCCCGCACCCCTCCGCCTGTTCCTGACCGCGTCGCTCGGCATCCTGGCCGCGCCCAGCCTCCTCCAGGCCCAGAGCGGTGCCTGGGGCGGCGAGATCGGCGTGTTCTCGCCCATGGGCGGCGCCAAGACCTGGACCGGCTCCACCGTGGGCCCGGCGCTGGACATCACCGAGAGCTTCCCCCTGGGCCAGGACGACACGATCCGCATGCGCTTCGGCTACTGGGACGCCAAGGCCAGCTCCAGCCTCCCCCAGGTGCTGGCGGTGCCCGGCGGAGCCGCGGCCAGCGTGCCCGCCAACACCCGGAACGAGGCGTTCGGCTTCACCTACGGCGGCGAGTATGTGCGCAACCTTCCCGCCCGACTCTACGTGCTGGGCGGCCTGGGGGTGACCTACCTGACCGTGACCCGGACCGGCACCTTCGACCTGACCGCCGCCGGCTACGGCCCGACCTCCGCCAACTTCGGCGCCAACAACTTCATGCCCTACTTCTGCCTGGGCCTGGGCTGCCAGCTCACCCGCAACCTGGCCCTGGAGGCCCGCTACCAGGCCTCCTCCCTGCGCGCCCAGTACCGGGGCATCGACCTTTCCAGCGCCGGCATCGGCGGCCCCGGCCGGGTCACGGTGGACAAGCTGAGCCTCTCAGGGCTGACCCTCGGGCTCGCCCTCGCCTTCTGAAAAGGCCCGCCCGTAGTACGAGGCGACCAGCAGGGCCCGGATCTCGGCGATGAGCGGGAACCGCGGGTTGCTGCCCGTGCACTGGTCGTCGAAGGCGTCCTCGGCCATCCGGTCCACCCGGGCGAGGAAGGCCGTCTCGTCCACGCCGGCGGCCTGGATGGATTTCGGGATGTGGAGCACGGCCTTGAGGCCCTCCACCCAGGCGATGAGGCTTTCGACCTTCTCCCCGGTGGACCCGCCCTCCAGTCCCAGGTGGTCGGCGATCAGGGCGTAGCGGCGGCGGGCCTGGGGCCGGTCGTACTGGCTGAACGCGGTCTGCTTGGTAGGGGTGTCGGTGGCGTTGTAGCGGATGACGTTGGCGATCAGCAGGGCGTTGGCCAGGCCGTGGGCCATGTGGAACTCGGATCCCAGCTTGTGCGCCATCGAATGGCAGACCCCGAGGAAGGCGTTGGCGAAGGCCATGCCGGCGAGGGTGGCGGCGTTGTGCACCGCTTCCCGGGCCTGGGGATCGCCGGCCCCGTCCCGGTAGGCGCCCGGCAGGTGCCGGGCCAGGAGGGCCAGGGCCTGGAGCGCCTGGGCGTCGCAGAACTCGTTGGCCATGACCGAGACGAAGGTCTCCAGGCCGTGGGTGACCGCGTCGATGCCGCCGTAGGCGGTGAGGGCCGGGGGCAGGTCCATCACCAGGTCGGGGTCGACGATGGCCAGGGTCGGGGTGAGCTCGTAGTCGGCGATGGGGTACTTCATGCCGGTGGCCAGGATCAGGTTCACGTCCGGATGATGCATGATGTGGTCCGACAGTTCCGCCGAGGGCGCGCCGATCCAGCCGAGGATGCCCTCCGGCGCGCCGGCCGCCACGGCCGCCTGGAGCACCAGCCGGGCCGCTTCGCAGGTGGCCCGGCGGGCCCGGGGGTGGGGGCTGAAGATGATCGCGTTCCGGGTCTTGAGGCTGATCAGGGCCTTGAAGATGGTGGTGGAGGTGGGGTTGGTTACGGGCACGATGCCGCAGATCAGGCCCACCGGTTCGGCCAGGGTCAGGGTCCCGAAGGTGGGGTCGGCGTCCAGCACGCCGCAGGTCTTCTCGTCCTTGTAGGCGTTGTAGATGTACTCGGCCGCGAAATGGTTCTTGATGACCTTGTCCTCCAGCACGCCCATGCCGGTCTCCTGCACGGCCAGCCGGGCCAGGGGGATCCGGGCGTCCGCCGCGGCCAGGGCGGCCGCCCGGAAGATGCCGTCGACCTGGGCCTGGGAATACCCGGCGAAGCGCAGCTGCGCCTCCTTGACCCGCGCCACCAGGGCATCCAGCTCCGCCACGGTGGCAACCCCGCTTCCAGAATCCATCGCGCACGCTCCAGGAATCAGCCGACCCCTGTTGGATGCTGGAATGCGGAAATTGTCCTCCCGGAAATCGTCAGGACGCGTGCCGCCCGGTCGCGCGCAGCACGGTGGAATAGAGGTCCAGGTATTCCCGGGCGCTGGTCTCCCAGCTGAAATTGCGGGTCATGGCGTGCTGCTGGAGGCGGCCCCAGAGCCGCGGGTCCTCGCGGTAGAGGCGGCTGGCCCGGCCGATGGCCTCGCCCAGGATCCAGGAGGTCGGTTCCTGGAAGACGAAGCCGGTGGCCGTGGAGTCCATCATCGACTGGGCGTTGGCGTCCACCACCGTGTCGGCCAGGCCGCCGGTGCGCCGGACCAGCGGCAGGGCGCCGTAGCGAAGGGCGTACAGCTGGGTGAGGCCGCAGGGCTCCTGCCGGGACGGCACGAGGATCACATCGGAACCAGCCAGGATCCGGTGGGCCATCCCCTCGTCGTAGGCCAGCAGGGCGGCGATCCGGCCGGGGTGGGCGGCGGCCGCGGCCTGGAAGCCCTCTTCAAGCCGGGGATCGCCGGTGCCCAGCACGATCAGCTGGGCGTCGAGCTGGAGCAGGTAGGCGACGTTCTCCAGCACCAGGTCCAGCCCCTTCTGGTCGACCAGCCGGCTCACCACCCCGAACAGGGGATCGCCCGGAGCCTCGTCCAGGCCCACCTCGCGCTGCAGGAGGTTCTTGACGACGCGCTTGCCGGAGCGGTGCCGGGCATCGTAGTGGTGCTCCAGGTGCGGGCTGGTGGCGGGGTTCCAGATCCCGTAATCCACTCCATTGAGGATGCCGGACAGGTCCCGGCGGCGGTGGGCCAGGAGCCCCTCCAGGCCGAAGCCGCCCCCGGGCGCCTGGATCTCCTTGGCGTAGGTGGGGCTGACGGTGGTGATGCGGTCCGCGAAGGCCAGCCCGGCCTTGAGGAAGTTCAGCTGGCCGTAGAACTCGGCCCCGCCCGGGTGGAACAGGTCCGGGTTCAGCCACAGGGAAGGCAGCAGGGATGCCGGGTAGATCCCCTGGTAGGCGATGTTGTGGATGGTCACGACGGTGGCGGGGGCCTCCCGCGGATCCTGGGCGTAATACGCCGGAATCAGGCCGGCCTGCCAGTCGTGGGCCTCGACCAGGTCCGGGCGCCAGCCGCCGGAGTCGCCGCGGCGGCCCAGTTCCGAAGCGGCCCAGGACAGGGCCGCGAAGCGCACCTGGCTGTCGCCATGCTCGAGGTACGGGCTCCCGGGGCGATCGAACAGGGCCGGATGATCCAGCAGGTAGACCGGCACATCGCCCTCGCCGCGGCCCAGCAGCAGGCGCGCCTCGCCCTGGCCGAGCAGGTCCGGGAAGCCGCCGGCGGGGACCAGGTCCCGGATGCCCCGGAGCAGGGGCCCGAAACCGGGCAGGAGCAGGCGCGCATCCGCGCCCAGGGCCCGCTGGGCTCCGGGCAGGGCCGCCATCACGTCGCCCAGGCCGCCGACCTTGACGTGCGGGAACAGTTCCGTCGCTACATGGAGAATCTTCATCACGCTCCCGGAGGTCGATCCAATGGCCTTTGAGTTACCAGCGTTACACCATTGGCCGGGCGATGGAAGCGGTGCCGGCCCGATCTCCCGGGCCCCGCTCGGGGGACGCCAGGACGGCCATCAGCTCCTCCCACAGCTGCAGGTCCGGGAGCCCCTCCATGCAGGGATGGCCGGCCACCGGGCACTGCGCGCCCATGCACTCCAGGCAGGCCAGGCCGTCCCGGCGGAACACCCGCACCCGTGGGCCCCAGGGGGCCGAATGCCGTGCCCGGGTGGGTCCGTACACCGCCAGGGTCGGGATTCCGCAGGCGGCGGCCAGGTGGGCCAGGCCGGAATCCACGCCGACCAGGGCCCGGGCGCCGGCGACCCAGGCGGCGGAGAGGGCCAGCCCCCCGAGGTTCGTGAGGTCCAGGGCGGCGGGCGCCAGGCGGCAGATCTCCCGGGCCAGCCTCTGGTCCTCGGCGCCCGCGCCCAGGACCACCGGGGTCAGGCCGATCCCCGCCAGGCGCCGGGCCAGGGCCGCGAATGACCCGGTCGAAAGGCGCTTGCTCGAGGCGTTGGCGCCCGGAGCCAGCACCACATAGTCGCCCAGGCCGCGTTCGGCCCGGCCCGCGGCCGCCTGGGCCATGGCCGCGGCCCGGGGCCGGAACGGCCGGAAGGCCTCCGGCCGGGCCGCCAGGTCCGGGAAGGCCCGGGCGACCACCGAGGCATAGCGCGCCACGAACGGCGAATCCTGGCGGTAGAAGGCCACGCTGTGGGTGTAGAACAGCCAGGCCCCACCGTCCCCGCAGCCCAGGCGCAGCGGGGCCCGGGCCAGGAAGGCCGCCAGCATGGGGCGGTTGCTCTTGGGAAAATTGATCACGGAAGCCGGCCGGTAGCTGCGGAGCATGGCCGCCGCCTTCAGGGGGTTGTACTTGCGCTCGGGTTCGGGGAACACCGCCGCGTAGTCCGGGCTGCCCTGGAACAGGTCCAGGACCCAGGCGGGACCCCAGGCCACCAGCGGCAGCCCGGCCTCCCGGAGGGGCGCGATGGCCGCGTGGATCATCAACGCATCCCCGAAGAATCGGGGAAACCGCACCCAGTGGGCCCCGGCCGGCACAACTTCTGTCAAGAGCTCCTCCGTTCCGGCCGCCGGCCCTCGCGTAAGATAACCTTCAACCCAAGGATCGGACCATGTCCCCTGCAGGCCCATTTTGCCATAGAAGCGCCGTCCTGGCGGGAATGCTCGCCCTTACCGGGCCCGGAGCCCTCCTGCGCGGCCAGGCGGCCTTCACCGCCAGCGACGCGGTTCGCGCGGAATGGGCCCGGCAGCCGCCGGCCCTGAGCCCGGCCGCCCGGGCGGCTCTGCCGCCGGCCGATCAGGCCCGGCTGGAGCTTACGCTCCGGCGCATCGGCGCCCCCGGCGCCCCGGCCCTGCTGCCGCCCTGGCTCGAGACACCGACCCTGGAGGTCTGGGAGGCCCGTGCCAGGGCCGCCCGGACGCCCCAGGAACGGTTCACCGCCCTGCACTTCCTGAACCGCCTGAAATCCCCCCTGGCCTTCTCCGCCCTGGAGGGCCTGGCGCCCGGGGACGCCGCGGCCTGGCCCGCCCACCTGCACCTGGAGGCGGCGGTGGCCACCGCCCGGGTCCAGGGCTGCGGGGTCCCGCCCGCGGTCCAGGCCTTCCTGGATGAATACCGCCGCGCCGGCCGGGCCGATCCGATGCGGACCGCCGCCGCCCGGATCCGGCTGGTCCTGGCCGGCCGGGAACCCGGCCCGGTCAAGCTCCCGGACGCCTCCAGCCTGGCCTACCTCGATGCCTGGAACAAGGGACCGTGGGAACTCCGGGCCACGACGCACCTGGCCGCCCTCGCCGGGGCGGTGGCCGCGCCCTTCAACCCGGGCCCCGCCCAGCGGCTCCTCCTGGGCCTGCCGCCCGGACCGCTCCCCGAAGCCGATCCCCTCCTGCTCCAGGCGCTGAAGTCCGACCTGGCCCTGGTCCGCGGCGCGGCCCTGGAGCACCTGCTCACCCTTCCGGCCCTGGAACCCGGCCTTCTGGCCGAGGTCCAGGCCGGCGCCCTGCGCACCTACGGAGGACCCCTGGGGCAGCCGTACCTGGCCGTCCTGCGCAAGTTCGCGCCGGCCGCCGCCGGGCGCTATGGCGCCTTCCTGCTGGGCCTGGACGACCCGACGGCGATGGCCGCGGCCCTGGACGACCTGGCCCAGCCGCCAGCCGACCTGGAAGCCCTGGTCCGGCGGATCTGGAAGGCGTCCCACTACGATGCCGTTCAGAGTCTCCTGCCGGCCCTGGCGCGGTGGCAGCTGCCGGAGGCCCAGCGGGTGGCCCTGCTGAAACGGTTCCTGGACCACCCGTGCTGGACGGCGCGGCTGGATGCCTACCGGCTCCTCGCCAAGGTGGACCCCGCCACGCCCTGGCCGGCGGCCGCCGGCCCCGGGTTCACCGGCGACCTCATCCTGGAGGAGGCCCTGCGCCTGGCCCGGTCCCCGGCCCCGGTGCGGCTCCGGATCACCTTCCAGGGGGCCGGGCGGATCGTCCTGAAGCTCAACCCCGCCAACGCCCCCATCAACGTCGCCAATCTGGTGCTCCTGGCCCGCCGGGGCTTCTTCGATGGCCTCAGCGTGCCGAGGGTGGTGCCCGATTTCGTGGTCCAGATGGGCAGCCCCAGCAGCTCCATGGACGGAGGCCCCGGCTATACCGTGCCCTGCGAGGACAGCCTGGATTTCTACGGCCCCGGCAGCGTCGGCATGGCCCTGTCCGGCAAGGACACCGGCGGCAGCCAGTTCTTCATCACCACCAACGCCGCCCCGCACCTCACCGGCCGCTACACCCGGGTCGGCGAGCTGGAGGATCCGGACCAGGCCCTGCCGATCCTGGACCGGCTGGAACTGGCCACCGTCATCGAACGGATCGAGGTCCTTTAGGTCCCCAATATCCGGGGCCTTGTGGCAAGCTGGTGAAGGCAAGACAGGACGGAACATGAACCAGGAAAGCCCCACGGCCAAGGCGAAGCCCAGCTTCCCAAGCAGCTTCTGGACCGCCAACAGCACCGAGCTGTTCGAGCGGGCCGCCTATTACGCCATGGCCAGCTTCGTGGTGATCTACCTGGGGCAGCTGGGATTCGGCGCCTACTGGCCGAGCACCCTGAACAGCGTCCTGTGGTTCCTGGTGTATTTCCTGCCGGTCCTCTCCGGCTCCCTGGCCGACCAGTACGGGTTCCGCAAGGCCCTGCTGGTGGCCTTCGTGCTCCTGGCGGTGGCCTATTTCTTCATGGGCTTTCCCGTCTGGTTCGGCGGCGCCCGGCTCATGGAGGCCGGCCCAAGCGAAGTCTCCGTGGGCTGGCGAACCGCCCTGCCGATCGTCGGCGCCCTGGTGCTCATCGGCATCGGCGCCAGCATCGTCAAGCCCTGCATCGCCGGCACCGTCCAGAAGACCGCCGGCGCCCGAAAGACCCTGGGCTTCGGCATCTTCTACATGGTCGTCAACATCGGCAGCCTCGTGGGCCGGCTGGTGTCCTTCTACTTCCGGCGCCGCTTCGACCTCACCGCGATCTTCGGGGTTTCCATGCTCATGGCCAGCATCGCCTTCCTGGTGGTGCTGATCGTCTACAAGGAACCCGATCTGGAGATGGGCGGAGCGGCCCGGAAGCCCACGAAGACCATGGGGGAGATCTTCACGGGCATGTTCACCGTCCTGCGCAACGGCCGGTTCGCCATGTTCCTGGTGGTCTCCAGCGGCTTCTACTTCATCTACAACCAGGTCTACAACCTGCTGCCGCTGTATGTGAAGCGCACCGTCGAGCTCAAGCCGGCCATGGACATCTACACCATCGCCAACCCCTTCGTGATCGTCTCCTGCCAGCTCCTGATCACCTGGACCTTCGGCAAGCTGCCGCCGATCAAGTCGATCGTGGTGGGCACGGTCATAATCGGCTTCGCCATGCTGATCAACCTGATCCCGATCTACAGCGCGGGCGGCGTGGGACTGCGGATGTTCGACCTGCTGCCCCTGGGTTCCCTGTTCATCGTGCTGACCGTGGCCCTGATCGCCTTCGGCGAACTGTTCGCCGCGGCCCGCCTCTACGAATACATCGGCTCCCTGGCCCCGCCGGGCCAGGAGGGCCTGTTCCTGGGCTATTCCAACATCCCCCTGGCCCTGGGCTCCCTGGTGGGCGGGCCCGCCGGCGCCTACCTGTTCAACGCCGTCATGTGCCGCGGCGCCCAGAAACTGCCCAGCGGCCTTTTGAAACTGGACCCGCACGCCGCGACCCTGGGCTGGGTGATCCTGACCCTCATCGGCCTGACCAGCGCGGCCAGCATGTTCGGCTACAACGAGTGGCTGAAACGGCACTGAATCAGTTGTGCACGCCCGGGGCCTCGCGGCCGGTCATTTCAACGTATTCGTTGTAGGTGCCAGGGTACAGTAGTGGGCCCAGATGCTCTTCCCCGCCCAGTTCCAGGACCTTGCTGGCCAGGCCGCGCAGGAAGTTGCGGTCGTGGGACACGAACAGCATGGTGCCTTCGAAGTCCTTGAGGGCCTCGATCAGCATCTCCTTGGTGGCCAGGTCCAGGTGGTTGGTGGGCTCGTCGAGCACCAGGAAGTTGGGCGGATTGAACAGCATGCGGGCCATCACCAGGCGCGACTTCTCGCCGCCCGACAGGGACCGGATCCGCTTGTCCACATCGTCGCCGGAGAACTGGAAGGCCCCCAGGATGTTGCGCAGGACGCCCAGGCCCTCCATGGGGAAGTCCTTCATCAGCTGCTCGATGACCGTCAGTTCCGGGTCCAGCAGGTCCAGGGACTGCTGGGCGAAATAGCCCATGCGCAGGCTGGCCCCCAGCTTCACCGTGCCGGCATCGGGCTCCAGGGCGCCGGCCACCATCTTCAGGAGCGTGGACTTGCCGGCGCCGTTCTTGCCCATGACGCACCAGCGCTCGCCGCGGCGGATGTGGAAATCGAAATCCTTGTAGATCGTGCGCGGGCCATAGGCCTTGCCGACGCCCTCGAGCATGAGCACGTCCTCGCCTGAGCGCATGGGCGCCCGGAAGTCCCACTTCACCACCCGCCGGCGCTTGGGCAGCTCGATCCGCTCGATCTTGTCCAGGGCCTTGACCCGGCTCTGCACCTGGGCGGCCTTGGAGGCGTGGGTGGAGAACCGCTCGATGAAGCGCTGCTCCTTGGCCAGCTTGGCCTGCTGGCGGGCGTAGGCGGCCTCCTGGTTGGTCTCGCGGGTCTCCCGCTCGCCCACGTAGAAATCGTAGTCGCCGGAATAGGTGACGATGTCGCCGCCGTCGATCTCGATGATCTTGGTGACGATCCGGTTCATGAAGTCCTTGTCGTGGGAGGTCATGAGCAGGGTGGCCGGAACGGACTTGAGGTAGGTCTCCAGCCAGAGGATGGATTCGATGTCCAGGTGGTTGGTCGGCTCGTCCAGCAGCAGCACGTCGAACCGCCCCAGCAGCACCTTGGCCATGGACACCCGCATCTTCCAGCCGCCGGAGAGCGCCCCCACGTCGCCGTCGATCTGGGCCGGTTCGAAGCCGAGCCCCTCCAGGCAGGCCCGGGCCCGCGCCTCCAGCTCGTAGCCGCCCAGGTGCTGGTACTCCTCCTGCACGTGGCCGAACCGGTCGATGATCGCCTCCAGCTCGTCGCCCCGGTCCGGATCGGCCATGGCGTGCTCCAGGTCGGTGAGCTCATGGTGCAGGTCCCCCAGCCGGCCGCTGCCGGCGATGGCCTCGTCCAGCACCGAGCGCCCCGACATCTCGTCCACCTCCTGGCGGAAGTAGCCGATGGTCAGCTTTTTGGGAACGCTGACGGTGCCGTCGTCCGGAGTCTCCTCGCCCAGGATCATGCGGAACAGCGTGGATTTGCCGGCCCCGTTGGGCCCCACCAGCCCGGCCTTCTCGCCGGGGTTCAACTGGAAGGAGGCGTCAATGAACAGAACCTGCTTGCCGTACTGCTTGCTGACATCGGATAACGCGATCAAGGACTGCCCCTAAATGACTAGCCTACCGCATCGGCCCGCGTCGCCCAATTGACAGATACAACTTCAATTAACTAAGCTTTTCGGCGTGGAGCCCGGCAAGCCGGGCCGACCTGGGGCCCGCGCACTAGACCACCAGCTTCTCCATGACCTCGTAGCTCTTGAGCCCGCCCAGCTCCTTGCGCAGGCGGTCCCGCAGCAGCCTCGTCACCACCCGCCCCGCCTCGCTCCCGGCCGGGTCGGGGCATTCGGCCGCCGGCAGGGTGCGCAGCAGCCGCAGGTATTCCCGCGTGCCCGGCGGCAGGGCCTCGCGGGGGTCCACCGGGGTGCAGGCGGCGCACAGCCAGCCCTCGTCGCCGCTGAACAGCACCAGGGGCGCTTCGGTGCCGCCGCAGCGGCCGCAGGTGCGCGGATGCGGCAGCAGGCCCTGGAGGTGCAGCAGCCAGTGCTCGCCGTAGGCCAGGATGGCCATGGCCCGGTCCGGGGCGTCCTTGAGGGCCCGGGCGCAGGTGGAGAGGAGCCGGAACAGGCGGTCGTCCTCCACCCCTTCCCGGGCGATGCGGTCGAACAGGTCGGCCAGGCACGCCACCACCAGGCTGGATTCCAGGTGGCCGAGGGTCATGGGCGAGTGCACCAGCTCGCAGCGGGTGACCCGCTTGAACTCCGCGTGCTCCCGGCCGAACAGCCCCAGGCGCACCAGGCCCAGCGGTTCGAAGCTGGATACCCATTTGGCGGTGGGCTGCTTGGCGCCCCGGGCCAGGCCGACCAGCCGCTCCCCGTGCTCGGTCAGGAAGGACACCACCAGGCCCCCCTCCTGGAAGGGGGTGGGCCGGAGCACGATGGCGGAGTGGTTGCTGATCATCTCCTCCATTAAACCCCCAGGTGGCCCGGGTGGTCTCATCTGCTGTGGACGAGAAACCGCCCCGACAAGGAGAAATCATGAAAATGTTCGCCCCCGCAGCCCTGGTCTTCGGAATCTGCCTCGCCGCTTCCGCCCAGGCCCCCGCCCCGGCCCCCGCCCCCGCCCCCCGGCCCCGGATGGAGGAGGGCCACGCGCGGATGATGGACCACATGGCCAAGGCCCTGCACCTGACCGATGCCCAGAAGGCCAGCATCAAGGATATCCACGCCAGGCACCAGGGCGCCCTCGAGAGCAGGCGCAAGGCCGCCGGCGACACCCGCCGGGCCTTCGGCGAGGCCATCCGCAAGGCCGACACCCCCACCGCCGATCTGAAGAAGCTCCACGCCGCCATGGCCGACGCCAACCTCGACCTGCTCCTGGAGCACCGGGCCCAGCGCCAGGAGGTCCACGCGGTCCTCACCCCCGAGCAGCGCGAGAAGGCCGCGCGCATGGAGGGGCGCATGGAGGGGATGCGCATGCGCGGCGAAGGCCGGCACGGCCACCCCGGCATGGATCCCATGGGCCTGCCCGGGGAGGACCGCAGGTAGGTTATCGTGGGGGTGGAGCCCGCAACGATGGCCTTCGCCCCCCGACTGACCCTGGCCTTCACCCTGGCCGCCACGCTGGTGGCGGCGCCCGCACCGGCCTCCGGCGTCACCGCGTTCCGCCAATGGATCGCGGGCCAGGAGGCCGGTGGCGCGGAGCGGCGGACCTACCGGGACGCCGCCGGCGAGCACCAGGAGAACCACGAGTGGGTTCACCTTGACCGCCTGGGCGTGACCGTCTCCCAGGACCTGGCGGAGACCGCCCTGCGCCGCGCCGACGGCTCCATCGAGTTCACCTTCCGCCTTTCCCTCTCCCAGGAGCCGGTGGAAGGCCGGGCCTCCTGGAGCCCGGCCGAACCCGCCCGGCTCCGGGTCGCCTACCGCAACCTCGCCCCCAAGACCATCGACCTGCCCGAGGGCGTCCTGATCTGGCCGGGCGACGAGGACACGCGCCTGCTGGAGGCGGCCCGGTCGGCCCGGCCGGTGCACTTCCGCAGCTTCAGCGTGCCCACCCAGCAGGTCACCGGCCTGGACCTGGAACCGGTCGGTCCGGCGCCCCTGCCGGGCTTCCCGGACGCGGTCCGGTTCAAGGGCAGGTCCTCCGAGGGCGCCCTGACCGAGGACGTGGAGTTCTGGATCTCGCCGGCCCAGGGCGAAGTGCGGCAGCTCGGCACCTTCGCCGGCATCCCGCTGGTCTCCCAGCGCGCCGAGCTGCCGCCGCCGGCCGCCGGGGCTCCGGGCTCGGGTTTTTTCGAGCGGACCCTGCGGGCCGTGCCGGCCCACCCCTTCCTGGCCTGGGTCCCGGAGCTCACCGTGCGCTGGACCGGCGCGGGCGAACAGGTGCTGCCCGAGGATCCGCTCCAGCGCAGGACCGGACCCAACCGCTACCGGCTCGCCCAGGCCGCGCCGCCCACCCCGGCGGCCCAGGCCGAACTCCCGGTGACCGGAGAGCCGGACCCGGCCGACGCGCCGTTCCTGGCCGCCACGCCCCTGGTGCAGTTCCGGGACCCGGTATTCGACGGCCTGATGCACCGCCTGGCCCCGCCCCCCGGCGCCACCCGCTACCAGCTGGCCAGGCTGGTCAACGCCTTCGTCTACGACTGGATCCTGGAAAAGGACTACACCGTCGGCTTCGCCTCGGCCCAGGAGGTCGCCCGCAATCCGCGCGGCGACTGCACCGAGCACGGCGTGCTGGCGGTGGCCCTGCTGCGCCGGCTGGGCGTGCCGGCCCGTGGGGTGGTGGGCTGGATCGCCGCGGACCGGACCCTGGGCATGCACTTCTGGGCCGAGGCGCGGATCGGCGGCGCCTGGTATCCCATCGACCCGACCTTCGACATGGTCCCCGCCTCCGCCTTCCGGCTGAAGCTGGGCGCCACCGACCTGGCCGACCTGGGCTCGGTGGGCTGGGACAACGCCGGCGCGACCTTCCAGGACGGCACCTGGGCCCCCGAGGAGCCCTGGGCCGCCGCGGTGCGGGTCCAGGGCGACACCGTCTACGCCCCCGGCCGGACCCTGCGCGTCCCCGGCGCCCACTGGACCCTGAGCCAGGGCGAACTGACCCTGGTGACCGCCCGCCGCCATCCGCTGGCCGCCGCGCCCCGGCCGGCCCCGGGCCAGCCGGGGCGCCGGCTGCAGGCCCGCGGCGGCCGCCAGGGCTGGTTCGACGGGCGCCGGCTCTGGACCGACTGCGGCGGGGGCCAGTGGATCCGGGTGGAGGACCTGGACGAGGCGGAGGCCTTCGCCTTCCTGGAGAACCTCGAAGTCCGCCCCCGATCCTGATCACTCCAGGAGGTGGTCGCCGAGCTTGCGGAAGGCCCAGAGCCCGACCCCGCTGCCGATGCCGCTGAGCACCACCGCCAGGGTGACGGAGTGGAACTCCCCCAGCCACCATCCCAGCCAGCCGCCGATGGTGATGCCCAGAAAGCCGTAGAGCTTGGTCACAGGACGTTCACCTTGAGCGTGTTGGTGGTGCCCTCCTGGTAGAGCGGCAGGCCGAAGGTGAACACCACGGTGTCCCCCTTGCGGGCCCCGAAACCGTCCAGGAGGGCCTTCTCCACATCCGCCAGGGCCTCGTCGGCCGAGCCCGCCCGCGGCAGGAGCAGGGCCTGCATGTTGCGCAGGAGGCACATGCGCCGGGCGTTGGCGGGATCGGCGGTGACCCCCACCACCGCCACGTCCCCGGCCAGCCGCGAGACCATCCGGCCACTGCGGCCGCCGCCCTCGCTGAAGACCACCAGGAAGCGGGCCTCGATCTCCTGGGCGATCCGGCACGCGGCCAGCGCCACGGCCACGTCGGTACGCTTGGCCAGGTGGTTCGACAGGGTCTCGGCGCTGCGGCCCAGGCGCGGCCGGAAGTGGTGGTCGGCGTCCACCGCGATCCGGTCCAGCCAGCCGATGGCGGCCACCGGGTGGCGGCCCACCGCGCTCTCGGCGCTGAGCATCACCGCGTCGGTGCCGTCCCAGATGGCGTTGGCCACGTCCGAGGCCTCGGCCCGGGTGGGCTGGGGGTTCTCGATCATGCTCTCCAGCATCTGGGTGGCGGTGATGACCGGCTTGAGGGCCTGGCGCGCCTTGTTGATGATGCGCTTCTGCAGGGTGGGCACCTTGTCGACCCCCAGCTCCACCCCCAGGTCGCCCCGGGCGACCATCAGGCCCCAGGCCACCTCCAGGATCTCGTCCAGGTTGTCCAGGGCCGTCGGGTGCTCGATCTTGGCGATGACGGGCTGGTTCCCGCCCAGGCCGGCGATGACCTTGGCCAGGGCGCGCACATCCTCGGCCCGGCGGACGAAGCTCTGGGCGAAGATGTCCACGCCGTGCTCCACGCCCCAGCGGACGTCGTCCAGGTCCTTGGGCGTGAGGGGATTGAAGGCGACGTCGAGGCCGATGGGGTGGACGCCCTTGCGGGCCTTGAGCAGTCCGCCCACCAGGACCCTGGCCAGCACCCGGTCGGCCCGGGTCTCGGTGACCTCCACCTCCAGGTTGCCGTCGTCCAGCAGCCACCGCTGGCCGGGCCGCGCGCCCTGGAACAGCTCCGGATGCGGCAGCGGCACCCACCAGGCGAGGCCGGAGCCGCCGGCGGCGTCGCCGCCGGCCGGATAGAAGCCGCCCACCGCCCCCTCCGCCAGCTGCTGGGGCGGATCCAGGACCCCGACCCGCCATTTCGGGCCCTGCAGATCCAGGAGGACGGCCACCCGGCGGCCGACTTCGTCGGCGGTGCGGCGGACCGCCGTCAGGGCCTGGAGCCGGTCCTCCAGGTCGCCATGGCTGGCGTTGAGGCGGACCGTGTCGGCAATTTCGAGCGCTTCCCGCAAGCGGCCAGCTTCCAGCAGTGCAGGGCCCATCGTGATAACAATCTTGGTCTTGCGCACCGAGACCTCCGATCTGTCCACAAGTATTCCACAGGTTTTTCCGCAGGGTGGCGGGCATGATCGAAGGAAATTCGCCTGTCCACGCGGTATCCGAAGTGCTACCTTTTTTGGCTATCCCCAGGAGCCGACCCCATGCGCCAGATGATGGAGGAACTGATCGCCGAATTGGTGCGAAAGGACATCCCTCTTGAGATCGCCAAGCGTGAACTGGAACGGATCTACCTGGAGATGGTGCTGGCCGCCCACAATGGCAACCAGAGCGCGGCGGCGCGCCATCTGGGCATGCACCGCAACACCCTGTCCAAGAAGCTTGAACAACATCAGGCGCCGGTGCGGTATCCTGCTGTCAACTGCTGAGCGGAATCCACCACCTCACCCTGCAGAAGGATACCGATCGGCGTAACGCCTTCAGGAGGCCACGCATGACTAAGATCGGCATCAACGGGTTCGGACGCATCGGCCGCATGGTCTTCCGCGCGGCGGTCAAGCACTTCCCCGATCTCGAGATCGTGGGCATCAACGACCTGCTGGATCCCGCCTACCTCGCCTACATGCTCAAGTTCGATTCCGTGCACGGGCGCTTCCAGGGCGATGTCTCGGTGGATGGCAGCACCCTCGTGGTCAACGGCAGGAGGATCCGCCTGACCGCCGAGCGCAATCCCGCCAGCCTCAAGTGGGACGAGGTCGGCGCCGAGGTCGTGGTGGAATCCACCGGCCTGTTCCTGGACAAGGAGACCGCCAGCGCCCACCTCAAGGCCGGCGCGAAGAAGGTCATCCTCAGCGCCCCCTCCAAGGACGACACCCCCATGTTCGTCTTCGGCGTCAACCACGAGAGCTACGCCGGCCAGGAGATCATCTCCAACGCCAGCTGCACCACCAACTGCCTGGCGCCCCTGGCCAAGGTGATCAACGACGCCTTCGGCATCAAGCGCGGCCTGATGACCACCGTGCACGCCGCCACCGCCACCCAGAAGACCGTGGACGGCCCGTCCATGAAGGACTGGCGGGGGGGCCGCGGGATCCTCGAGAACATCATCCCCAGCTCCACCGGCGCCGCCAAGGCCGTCGGCAAGGTCATCCCCGCGCTCAACAAGAAGCTCACCGGCATGGCCTTCCGGGTGCCCACCTCGGACGTCTCGGTGGTCGACCTGACCTGCGAGCTGGAGCGCCCCGCCACCCACGAGGAGATCTGCGCGGCCATGAAGGCCGCCGCCGAGGGCCCCCTCAAGGGGATCGTCGGCTACACCTCGGAGAAGGTGGTCTCCACCGATTTCCGCGGCGAGAGCTGCACCTCGGTGTTCGACGCGGAAGCCAGCATCCTGCTCGACCCCACCTTCGCCAAGCTGGTGGCCTGGTACGACAACGAGTGGGGCTATTCCTGCAAGGTGCTGGAGATGGCCCGGGTGATCGCCGCCAGGTAGGTGCCTCCAGGTTCATGACGAGCCGGCAGGCGCCCCCTGCCGGCTCTTTTCGATCAGGAATACCCATGCGGATCGCCATCAACGGACTGGGCAGGATCGGCCGGCAGGCGCTGCGCGCCCTGCAGGCCGCGCCGGGCCTCGAGCTGGTCGCCCTGAACGACCTGGCCGAACCGGAAGGGCTGGCCCTGCTGGTGAAGTACGACAGCGTCCACGGCAAGGCCGCGTTCCCGGTCGCCGCCGGCCCCGCCGCCCTGGTGCTGGACGGCCGCAGCGTGCCGCTCTCCCGGGAGGCCGATCCGGCCCGGACCCCGTTCGCCGACCTGGGCGCCGAACTGGTTCTTGAATGCACCGGCCTGTTCCCCCGCCGGGACCTGGCCCTCCGCCATCTGCGCGGCAGCGTGGCCCGTGTGCTGATCGGCGCCCCGGTCCCGGACGCGGACGCCACCCTGCTGCCTGGCGTGGCCCCGGTGCGGCCCCTCCCGCCCGTGCTCAGCGCGGCCTGCCCGGCCAGCCACGCCCTGGCCCTCCTGGTCCGGGTCCTGGCCGCGGAATTCGGGGTGGAGGGCGGGATCGCCACGGCCGTCGAGAGCTACGGCAACGACCAGCGGATCCTCGATCTGCCGCATCCGGACCCGCGCCTGGCCCGGGCCGCGGCCATGAGCATGATCCCGGCCCCCAGCCACGCCGCCCGCTGCCTGGGCGAGGCCCTGCCCTGGACCCGGGGCCGCTTCGAGGCCCAGGCCGTGCGGGTGCCCACCCCGGACGTGAGCATCCTGGACCTCACCGTGACCCTGGGCCGGGACGCCGATCCCGAGGCCATCAACGCCGCGTTCGCCCGGGCCGCCCTGGAGCTCCCGGGCCTGGTGGAGATCCTCGAGGATCCCCTGGTGAGCGTGGACCTGCGGGGCCGCACCGCCAGCTGCATCCTCGACCCCTGGCTGACCCTCCGGCTGGCGCCGCGGTTCGTGAAGGTGTTCGCCTGGTACGACAACGAGGCCGCCTACGCCGCGCGCCTGCGCGACCTGTGTCTGGAGGTGGCCCGATGATCGCCATCAACGGCCTGGGCCGGATCGGCCGGCTCGCGGCGCGGCGCCTGGCGCTGTCGCGGCCGCACCGCCTGTGCGCCCTGAACGACCCGGCCGACCTGGACACGGTGGTCCACCTGCTGCGCTTCGATTCGATCCACGGCGACGACCGGCCGCCGGTGCTGGGCACCCGCCGCGGCGGCCAGGATTTCCTGGTGATGGAAGGCCAGGAGTACCCCCTGTTCCATGAGACCGACCCGGCCCGGATCCCGTTTCCGGCCTGCGGCGCGCGGGTGGTGGTGGAGGCTTCCGGCCGCTTCACCGCCCGGGCCGAGGCCTCCCGCCACCTGCAGGGCACGGTCTCGCACGTGGTCATCTCCGCCCCCAGCCCGGATCCGGACTGCACGGTGATCCACCCGTTCAACGGGCACCTCCTGGACCCCGCCCGGCACCGGGTGATCTCCAACGCCAGCTGCACCGCCCACGCCACCGCCCCCATGCTCGACGTGCTGGAGCGGGCCTTCGGCCTGTCCGCGGCCGGGATGAGCACGGTCCATGTGGCCACCAACGACCAGCGCCTCCTGGACGGCCCGCACAAGGACCCGCGCCGGGCCCGGGCCGCCTTCATGAGCATCATCCCGACCACCAGCAGCGCGTTCGGGTCCCTCCGGGGCGCCCTCCCGGACCTCGCGCCGGGCCTGGGCGGCTGGGCCCTGCGGGTGCCCTGCCTGAGCGTCAACCTGGTGGACGTCACCGCCCTGCTGGCCCGCGACGTCACCGCCGCCGACCTCCGGGCCGCCTTCGAGGACGCCTCCCGCCGCCGCCTCAAAGGCATCCTGGCGGTCTGCGACGCCCCCCTGGTGAGCCGGGACTTCACCGGCCGGGAGGAAAGCGTGGTGATGGACCTCGACCTCACCAAGGTCGTCAACGGCCGCATGGTCAAGATCTTCGGCTGGCACGACAACGAGGTGGGCTACGCCGCACGGTTGTGCGAACTGGTGGACAGCCTCTGACCGGTCCCGGCGGACCGGCCCCGGCTCAGCACCACCGCCCGGCCTCCATCCGGCGGATGCCCAGGGGGTTGCCATCCCTCAGCGCCAAGGGGAGCAGGCCTTCGGGGGCGTCCTGGTAGCAGACGGGCCGCGCCCAGCGGGTGATGGCCCGGGTGCCCACCGAGGTGGAGCCGGCGGCGCTGGTAGCGGGCCAGGGGCCGCCGTGGACCATGGCGTGGCCCACCTCCACCCCCGTGGGCACGCCGTTGAAGAGCACGCGCCCGGCCCGGGCCCGCAGGAGCGGGAGGAGATCCCGGGCGAGCTCCTCATCGGCCCGGTCCAGCCAGACCGTGGCCGTGAGCTGGCCCGGCAGCGAGGCCAGGACGGCCCGGCGCTCGGCCTCGTCCGCGCAGGCCACCAGGAGCGTGGCCGGGCCGAACACCTCGCCGGCCAGGGCAGGGTCATCCAGGAAGCGCCGCCCGACCACCTCCAGGAGGGCCGGAGCGGCGAAGGCCGCCTCCACCTCCGGGGACGCGTTTGCGGACGTGGCGCCGGCACCGAGCCTCTGGGCCGCCGCCCCCCGGTAGGCCTCCGCGAGGCGCTGCCCGAGCATGGGAGCCGGGGCCGCCCCGGCCAGCGCCCTGGCCAGCCCGGCGCGGAAGGCCTCGAAGCCAGGCCCCGCCACGGCCACGAGGAGGCCCGGGCAGGTGCAGAACTGGCCCGTGCCGTTGAGGACGGAAGCCGCCAGGGCCGCGGCCACGGCCTCCCCCCGGGCGGCCAGGGCCGCCGGCAGCACGGTCACGGGGTTGACGCTGCCCATCTCCGCGTAGACGGGGATGGGTTCGGGCCGGCCCGCGGCCAGGGCCAGGATGGCCGTGCCACCCTGGAAGGAGCCGGTGAACCCCACGGCGCGGATGGCGGGGTGCTGCACGAGCCGCCCGGCCACGGCCCGTCCGTCGTCGAACAGGAGGGTCAGGACCCCGGGGGGCAGGCCCAGGCCCGCCAGGACGCCCTGGGCGGCCCGCACGGCGCATTCGCTGGTGCCGGGGTTCAGGGGGTGGGCCTTGAGGACCACCGGGCAGCCCGCGGCCAGGGCCGAGGCGGTGTCCCCGCCGAGGGCGCCGAAGGCCAGGGGGAAGTTGGAGGCCCCGAACACGGCCACCGGCCCCAGCGGTTCCAGCATGGAACGCAGGTCCGGCCTGGGGGCGGGGCTGCGCCCGGGGTCCCCGGGATCCACCCGCGCCTCCACCCAGGAGCCCTCCCCGGCGACCTCCGCGAACAGCCTGAGCTGGAAGCAGGTCCGGGCCAGTTCGCCCCTGAGGCGGGGTTCGGGCAGGGCCGTCTCCGCCCGGGCCCGGGCCACCAGCTCCTCCCCCGCCGCCTCCAGCGCCGCGGCCAGGGCCCGGAGCAGGCCGGCCCGGCCCGGCCCGCCCAGGGCCTCGAGCGCCGGCGCCGCCGCCAGGGCCGCGGCCACCGCCAGGTCCACCTCGCCGGCGGTGGCCGGGTGGAAGGGGGGGTCCAGGCTTCGGCCGGTGGCGGGATCCACGGCCTTGAAGGGGGCGGGACCGGGCTGACCCAGGCGGGTGCCGAGCAGGGAAAGGCCTTGGAGCATGGGGAACCTCGCGGAAAGGATCAGTTTCGGGTGGCCAGGGCGTGCCGCAGGAGGCCCAGGGCCTCTTCGCGCTCCGCCCCGGCGAGCACGGCCCGGGGGGCCCGCATGCGCTCGCTGCCCCAGCCCATCTCCTGCTGGACCAGCTTGATGAGCTGCACGAACTTGGGCACGGTGTCCAGGCGCAGGAGGGGCAGGAACCAGGCATAGAGCCGGAAGGCCTGCTCGGCCCGGCCGGCCTCGGCCAGGCGCATCAGTTCCACGCTCTCCCCCGGGAAGGCGTTCACCAGCCCCGCGATCCAGAAGGAGGCGCCCATGGCCACCCCCTCCAGGAGGGCGTCGTCCACCCCCACGCCCAGGGCCAGGCGGTCGCCGATGAGGGCGCGGATGCCCGCCAGCCGGCGCACATCCGTGCTGCTCTCCTTCACGGCGGCGAGGTTCGGGTGGCGCCCGGCCAGTTCGGCGATCTGCCAAGGCAGGAAGTCCGCCTTGTAGGCCACGGGGTTGTTGTAGAGCAGGCAGGGGAGGCGGGTGGCCTCCAGAACCGCGCCCATGTGGGCCCGCAGCTCCGGCCAGTCGCCGGCGTAGACGTAGGGCGGCAGGACCATGAGGCCCCGGGCCCCGGCGGCCTGGGCGGCCCGGGCCAGGGCCACGGCCTCCGCGGTGGCCAGGGCGGCGATGCCGGGGATCACCGGCAGGTCCCCCGCGGCCTGGACGCAGGTGCTTATGACCGCGATCTTCTCGTCGAAGCCGAGGGTGGCCCCCTCGCCCAAGGATCCGCACGGCACCAGGCCCGTGCAGCCGTGCTCCAGGAGCCACCGGGCATGGGCTTCCAGAACCGGGTGGTCGACGGGCCCCTCGGGCAGGAAGGGGGTGGTGATGGCAGGCAGGACGCCCTGGAAGATGCTCATGGCCGCTCGCTTTCAAGTGCGCCGACAAGGTCGGCGAAGGAGGTGGGGACGAGGGGGACGCGGGGGCCGCCCGGTTCCCATCCGTACAGGAATTCCGTGGCAGGCGCGCAGGTGCGGCCCTGGCACCGGCCCATGCCACACCGGGCGTGGAGCCTCGCGTCCCGGCCCCGGGTGAAGGTCCGGACCTCGCCCACGGTCACGTTCTCGCAGCGGCAGAGCACCGTGCCGGGCTCCGCCAGGTCGCGCAGTTCCGGCCGCAGGGCGAACGCCGCCTCCAGGGCCAGGCCCCAGGCCCGGGCCCGGCGCGCGGCTCCGGAGCCGCCCAGGGCCTGGCTCTCCCGCCCCGCGGCGGCGAGGCCCGCGACCCGGCCCTCGGCCAGGGACTTGGCCACCCCGCCCACCCCGGTGGACTCGCCGGCCGCGAACACGTCCGGAAGGTCGGTGCGCTGGAAGTGGTCCACGGCCACCGCGCCGGCCCGGATCCCGCAACCCAGGAGCCGCGCCACGTCCAGATTGGGCACCAGGCCGAAGCCACAGGCCAGGTAGTCGGCCTCCAGGACCCGGGGGCCTCCGGGGGTGGCCAGGTGCACTTCGCGGAGGGCGCCCTCCCCTTCCGCCCGGGTCACCCAGGTCCCCGGTTGGAGCGGCAGGTTCAGGAAGGCCAGAGCCTGGGCAAGCAGTCCCGGCTGCCTCAGGAGGCCGGGACCCAGGCGGAGCAGCGCGGACCGGGGCGCCTGCTCGGCGACGACCCGAACCAGGGCGCCCTTGCGTCGCAGGAAGGACGCCACCGCCAGCAGCAGGGGGCCGGTGCCGGCGACCACCACCCGCCGGCCCGCCACATCCAGGCCGCCCTTCACCAGGGCCTGGAGGCCGCCGGCCCCGAGCACCCCGGGGAGGGTCCACCCGGGGAATGGCAGGAAACGCTCCCGGGCCCCGGTGGCGAGGACCAGCCGGTCGTAGGGGAGGATCTCGGGCCCCCCGGGACCCAGGAGGCCGAGGCGGCCCGTGGCCGGATGGGTGATCACCCGCCGGCCCAGGCACAGGGCGACGGAGCTGGCCGCCAGGGCCCGGAGGCAGGCACCGGCCCGGCCTCCCGGATGCTTTCCCCAGAGGCCCCGCCAGATCTGGCCGCCCGGCTCGGGCAGGGCATCCACCAGGGTGACCCGGGCGCCATGCCGGTCCGCCGCCAGGGCGGCCTCGAGGCCGGCGGGACCGGCGCCGATCACCACGACCTCAGCCACGGGCCACCACCATGCCATCCCGGGCCGGGGTGAGGCAGGCCAGCGCCTCCCGGCCGTCCAGGAGGACCCGGCACTCGAAGCACTGGCCCATGCCGCAGAGGGGCCCCCTCGGCTCCCCGGCCAGGCCGTGGCAGGCCACGGGGGGCTGGCCCAGGGCCGCGGCCAGGAGGGCGCCCTCCGGGAGGTCCACGGCCAGGCCGTCCACGAACACCCTAGGCATGGGCCGCCTCCGGGAACCGCGCGGGGAGGTAGGGCCAAGGGTCCAGGGCCGCGGGCCGGCCCAGGATGGCCGCGGCGATGAGCTCGGCGGTGGCCGGGGCGGTGGTGATGCCCAGCCCCTCGTGGCCGCAGGCCAGGAACAGGCCGGGCCGGCCCGGCGCAGGCCCGATCAGCGGCCGGTGGTCGGGGGTGGTCGGCCGCAGGCCGGTCCAGACCCGCACCACGGGCATGTCCGCGAGGCCCGGGACGAAGCCCAGGGCCCGCTGGATCATGCGGCGCAGCACGGCCGGCCGGGGGGCGGGGTCGAGGTCCCCGAACTGTCGGCTGGAGCCCAGGAGCAGCTGGCCGTTGGGCCTGGGCTGCAGGTTGAAGGCGACGCTGTCGGCGTCGGAGCCGTGGGCGGACTTCAGGTAGCCCAGCTCCACCAGCTGGTGCCGAAGGAAACCGGGCCGGCGCACGGTGATGGCCAGGTGGCCCTTGCGCCCGGCCAGGGGCAGGCCGGGCAGCAGATCGGTGGCGGCGCAGCCGACCGCCAGCACCACGGCCCCGGCGGAAAGGCGGGAACCATCCCGCAGGCGCACGCCCCCGGGCTCCAGGGCCGCCACCGCCACGCCCGTCAGGATCCGCGCCCCCGCCCGCGCCGCGCCCTCGGCCAGCAGGCGGGCCGCGGCCGGCGGGTAGAGCACCGAATCGCCCGGCACGTGCATCCCCCCGGCCATGGCTGGGGCCAGGCAGGGCGCCATGGCGTGGAGTTCCTCCGGGCCCAGGAGGCGGGCGTCGACGCCGGCGGCGCGATAGGCCGCGCAGCGGGGCGCCACGAGGGCCAGCTCCTCCTCGTCCGAGGCCACCCAGAGGGTGCCGCAGGGGTCCAGCTCCAGGGCGGGCCCCAGTTCCGGGGCCCAGGCGCGCCAGCGTTCCTGGCCCAGCCGGCAGAACGCCAGCTCCTCCGGAGAGCCGTCCAGGGCCACCAGATGGCCCATGGCCGCGCCGGTGGCGGAGCACCCAAGGCCTCCGGCCTCCAGCAGGGTCACCGCGCACCCGGCCTCGGCCAGCACCCGGGCGCAGGCCGACCCCACTGCGCCGCCGCCGACGATGAGGACGTCCGGGCTCAAGGGCGGACCTCCGGAATCCCGTAGGCGAAGGGGTCCCGGGGATCGAGGATGAGCGTGGCCTCGCCGGTGACGTAGGCCCGGCCCTGGATGTGGGGAAGGAGCCTCCCCTCGTCCCGGGCCAGCCACCCCGCGAAGACCGACCCGATCAGGCTCTCCTGCCGCCATACCTCCCCTTCCTTGATCCGGCCGTCCTCCAGGAGGCAGGCCAGCTTGGCGGAGGTGCCGGTGCCGCAGGGGCTGCGGTCCCAGGCCAGGCCCGGGCAGAGGACGAAGCTGCGGCCGTGGTTGGCGGGGTCCGCCGGCGGTCCGGTGAACTCCACGTGGTCGATCTCGGCGCCCTCGGCGCCGGTGATCCCCGCCCGGCCCAGGGCCGCCCGGGTGGCGGCGGTGGCCTCCAGGAGCCGGGCCAGCTGGCCCGGTTCCAGGGCCAGCCCGTGGTCCTCCACCAGGAAGAACCAGTTGCCGCCCCAGGCCACGTCGCCGTGGACCCTTCCCAGCCCGGGGACTTCCAGGGCCACTCCGCGGCGATGGCGCCGTGCGGGCACGTTGACCACCACGGCGGCGCCATCCTCCCGCAGCTCGACCGCAACGGCCCCCACCGGGGTGTCCAGGCGCATTCGCCCCGGCCGCAGGCGGCCCAGGTGGCGCAGGGTCTCCACCACCCCGAGGGCCCCGTGGCCGCACATGCCGAGGGTGCCCACGTTGTTGAAGAAGATCACCCCCACCTGGCAGGTGGGATCGAACGGCTCGACCAGGAGGGCGCCCACCAGGACCTCCGAGGCCCGGGGTTCGCAACTGAGCGCCCGGCACCAGGACCCGTGCTCCGCGGCGAGCCGGGCCCGGCGCTCCGCCAGGGGCCCGCGGCCCAGGTCGGGCCCGCCCGCCAGCACCACCCGGGTGGGCTCGCCGCCGGTGTGGCTGTCGATGACGGATACGCGCAGGGGCTCAGGCACGGGTTCCTTTCCGGGTGGCTCCCAGAATGGGGTGCCGCGGGGCCGGAATCTTGTGCCCGATCCCCGCGCAGCCGCCGGAAATCGCCAAAAGGACCCGCGGATCGTCCTATATTGCTCCCATGACCGCCCGCACCCCCTCCGGCCTCGACGCCCTGCTCGGCACCTTGGACAGCCTCGCCTTCGTGGAGGAGCTGTTCGACCGGGTGCGGGACGCCGTCTTCACGGTGAAGGACCCGCAGGGCCGGTACCTGGCCATGAGCCGGAGCGGCGTCGAGCGCTGCGGCCTCGCCTCCAAGGCCGCGGCCCTGGGCCGCACCGCCTTCGACCTCTGGCCCCCGGAGATGGCCCGGCGCTACGCCGAGCAGGACGCCAGCCTCCTGCGCACCGGGCGCCCCTTCGTGGACGCCCTGGACCTCACCCTCTACCCGGATCTCCGTCCCGGCTGGTGCCTCACCCAGAAGGTGCCCCTGAAGGACCGCTCCGGGCGGGTGGTGGCCCTGGCCTGCCTCAGCACGGATCTCCCCGAACCCAGCCGCGCCGGCCTCATCGATGCCCCCTTCGCCCGGGCGGTGGACCATATCCACGCCCACTACGCCGAGGGCCTGCGCCAGGAGGACCTGGCGGCGGTGGCCGGGCTCTCCCTGGCCCAGTTCGAGCGCCGGATGAAGAAGCTCTTCCACCTGAGCCCCGGGCAGTACGTCATGAAGGTGCGGATCCAGGCCGCCACCCTGGCCCTGGCCGAGACGGCCAAGCCCATCGCCGCCATCGCCCTGGAGACGGGCTTCTGCGACCAGGCCGCGCTCGGCAGGCACTTCAAGCAGGTGGTGGGGCTGACCCCCGCGGCCTACCGGAAGTGGGTTCGCGAAGGCGGAGTCCGTTAGGCCGGGGCCGGCGGCCCTGCGATACTCCAACCGATGCATACCACCGTCCTGTTGATCTTCGCCGGCGTCTACCTGGGCATGGTCCTGGGCGAGATCCCCGGCCTCCGGCTGGACCGGGCCGGGATCGCCCTTCTCGGCGCCATCGCCCTCGTGGCCACCGGCCACACCACCCCCGCCAAGGCCTGGGCGGCCGTGGACGTCAACACCATCGCCCTGCTGTTCGGCCTGATGATCGTCTCGGCGCAGTTCCGGCTGTTCGGGTTCTACACCTGGGTCGGCGCGCGGCTCGCCACCGGAGAGGTGCCGCCCCGGACCCTGCTGGCCCTGGTCGTGGCGGCCTCGGGCGGCCTTTCGGCGCTGCTGGCCAACGACATCGTGTGCCTGGCCATGACCCCGATCCTGGTCGAACTGTGCGCCAAGCGCCGCCTGGATCCGGTGCCCTACCTCCTGGCCCTGGCCTGCGCCGCCAATGTGGGGTCCGCGGCCACCCTGATCGGCAATCCCCAGAACATGCTCATCGGCCAGGTGCTCGGATTGCGATTCGCCCGCTACCTGGTGGCCGGGGGGGTGCCCGCCGTCCTGGGCCTGGCGGTGGTGTGGGGCCTGATCGCCCGGATGTGGCGCGGCCGCTGGGCCGGCGACCTGGCAATCCCGGCGCTGGCCCAGGTCCCCTTCAACGCCTGGCACACCCTGAAGGCCGCCGGGGTGCTTGGCGCCCTCGTGCTCGCGTTCTGCCTGGGCCCCTGGCCGTTCGGTGCAGTGGCCCTCACCGCGGCCGGGATCTTGCTGACCAGCCGGAAGATGGACTCACGGGACGTGCTCGGCCTGGTGGACTGGCAGCTGCTGGTGCTGTTCATGGGGCTGTTCGTGGTCAATCATGCCGTCCAGGAGACCGGCCTGGCCGCAGCCGGGATGGCCCACCTGTCCGCGCGCGGACTCAACCTGCAGGCGCCCGCGGTCCTGTTCGGGGTGACCGCGGTCCTGTCCAACCTGGTCTCCAACGTCCCGGCGGTGATGCTGCTGCTGCCCACGACCGCCCACAGCCTCTCCGGACCGATCCTCGCCCTCGCCTCCACTTTCGCGGGCAATTTCCTGATCGTCGGCAGCATCGCCAACATCATCGTGGTCGACCAGGCCGGCCGGCTCGGAGTCCGCATCGACTGGCGCACCCACGCGAAAGTGGGCATCCCGGTGACCCTCGCGACCCTTGGCCTGGCCGCGCTGTGGCTGTTCATGCTGGGAAAGACCGGCTTCAGATGCTGGTGACCCATTCTGCTTTTATTTATCGGCGGTCCTCGGGAATTCACCCTTCGCCCTGAGCCCACTCCCCGATGCCGCTGAGCTGCTCCAGGACCGCCGCCACCAGCGCCGGCGCGGGTTCGCCCCAGGTGCGGGTCCGGGCCTGGCCGGGCCCCGGGATGTGGACGACGTGGACGGACACGTCCCCGGAAAAGTCCGGGTGCATCGCCAGCGGCCGGCCCAGGGCTTCCATATCCAATCCTTCCAACCATTCCGTCGGCAGGGTGCCCAGGCGCGCGCCGGGGACCAGGGCGCCGACCTCGCGGGGCTGCACCAGCACCAGGTGATGGCGGCCGTCCAGGGTTCCGTGCCAGGCCAGGAAGGCCGGCAGGGGCCCGAAGCCGATGCCGCCCTTGCGCCATTCCGGCCAGGCGGAAAGGTTCTCGAGCCCCGCGGCATCGGCGGCGGCCATGGCCAGCCGGGCCAGATCGGGGTCGCGCTTCGGCAGCCAGGGTGCAAGGTGGGTTTCGTACATGGGGCCATTATAGATAGGCTAGAGGGATGGAAAAGTCCGCAGGTCCCCGCGTCGCCACCGGCCAGCAGATCGGGGTTGGCTGGACGCCGGCCCTTTCGGTCGTAAAGGCCCTGGCCGCATTGGCCGAGGCCCGCCGCATCGGCGGCGAAGCGGTCTACTGGCTGGCCGACGAGGACCATGACCAGTTGGAAGTGGCGACAACAATTGGCTTCCAGGAGAGTCGCATCCTCCGGCACCGGTTCCACTTCCAGGCGCCCGTGGGCACGGCCACCGGCTGGCTGCCCTGGGGTCCGGCCCAGCAGAAGGACGCCGAAGCCCTCTGGGGCGAGGTTCCGGCGGCCACCGAACCGACCCTTCGCGGCCATGCTCTGGCCCTGGGCGAACCCCTCTGGCGGCGCGGCATCCGGCCGTTCTCGCCGACCGCGCCGGATCTCCGCCAGCCGATCCAGGGGGAGCTCGCGCGTTGGCGCGGCCTGGACCTGGAGCGGACCCTGGCGGCCCAGGCCGAGGCCCTGGAGGCCGCCGGCGTGCGGTTCGGCCTGGACCCCCGGCAGCAGGCGGCCTGGTTCAGCCTGGACCCCGCCAGCGGCCGGCGCCGTCGGCTCGAGCCCGGCCAGCCCTGCCCGGCCCGCGCCTGGCTGAGCCCGGGCGCGGCCCTGCGCCCGCTCATGCAGTCCCTGCTGATCCCGGGGCTGGAAGCCGTGGTCCTGGGCCCGGCCGAACGGGCCTACTGGCGGCTGACCGAACCCTGCTGGGAACGGGTCGGCCTGCGCCCGCCGCGGATCGTCCCCCGGCCCTCGGCCTACGTCCTCCCGCCCGGCCTGGCGCTGACCCCGGCCCAGCTGGAGCCTTTGCGGGCGGGAAATTGGGCGGCCTTCCTGGCGCCGGCCGACCCGGTCCTGCCGAGCCGGTCCTTCGCCGCCACCCCGGATCCGGGCTGGGAGCCGGCCCTGCGGGCGCGGTTCGCCCAGGAGGCGGCCCGGACCCGGCTGCGCCTGGAAAAGCTGGACCGGCGCTATTGGCGGGACCAGGCCGCGGCCACCCTCGGCCTCGACCCGGAGCGGCTCCGGCAGCAGCTGTTCCCCCTTGGGCTGCCCCAGGAAAGGGTCCTTCCCGGCCTGCTCTGGTTGCGCCAGGATCAGCTTGTGGACCGGCTCCTGGACCAACTCGGCGGGCCGGCCGCCAGCATCCTCGTGGAGGGCCTGTGAGCGACGTGGATATTCTGGTGGTGGGCGCCCATCCCGATGACGCGGAAGTGCATGTCGGCGGGTTGCTCGCCTTGGCCGCCCGGCGTGGCCTGCGCACGGCCATCCTGGATCTGACCCGGGGCGAAATGGGCACCCGCGGCGATGCCGCCACCCGCCATGCCGAGGCGATGGCGGCGGCCGGGATCCTGGGCGCCGAGCGGATCATCCTCGACCTTCCGGACGCCCGGTTCGAGGAATCCGAACCCAACCGCCTGAAGGTCATGGTCCAGATCCGCACGCTCAGGCCCTCGGTCGTCATCCTGCCCGCCCCGGACGATCGCCACCCGGATCACTGCCGGGCCTTCCGGCTGGCCCGGGACGCCGCCTATTATTCCGGACTGAAGAGCTACCCCTGCCCCCTGGCCCCCTGGCGCCCGGCCGGGGTGGCCTGGGTGGGCGGCGAGAATCCCGGCCAGCCGGACCTGGTGGTGGACGTGAGCGCCGTCTGGGCCCAACGGATGGCCGCCTTCGATGCTTTCGGCAGCCAGTTCACCCAGGACCCCGCCCTGCCCCCGACCCGCATCGCCGATCCGGCCTTCCGGCGGGGCGTGGAGGGCCGGGCCATGCACTGGGGCTCGCTGATCACGGTGGCCTGGGCCGAGGCCCTGTGGACCACCCGACCGGTGCCGCCGGCCCTGCTCAGGCTGCTGGGCGGGCTCGCATGAACCGCCAGGAGACCCAGTGGCTCGGCGAGATCCTCGCCCGGGGCGACGGGGTCCGGGACGGCCGGGTCCTGGTGGCCTGTTCCGGCGGCGGCGATTCCCTGGCCCTGCTTTCGTTCCTGTGGGCGGTGCGGCGCAGCCTCGGGCTGGAGCTGCTGGTCGCCCACGCCCACCACGGCCTGCGGCCGGAAGCCGAGGCCGACGCCGAGCTGGTGCGGGCGCTGTGCCGCTCCGGGGACCTGGACCTCATGGAGGTCGGACTGGACGTGCGCGGCCATGCCCGGAGCCGCGGGCTGGGACTGGAGACCGCGGCCCGGGAGCTGCGCTGGGGCTGGCTGCGGGCCCAGGCCCGGGCCAGCGGGGCGATCGCGGTGGCCACCGGCCACACCCTGGACGACCACACCGAGACGGTCCTGGTGCGGCTGGCCCGGGGCGGCGGCGCCGGCAGCCTGACGCCCCTGCCGCCCCGCCAGGAGCTGCGCTGGTCCCCGCTGATCCAGGCGCGCCGGGCCGGACTGCGGTCCTACCTGGTGCGCAAGGGCCTGGCGTGGCGGGAGGATCCCAGCAACGAGGAGCCCTTCACCCCGCGCAACCGGTGGCGCCACCTGCTCGGATCGATGCGCAAGGAGGCCCCCGCCCTGGACGACCACCTGTGGGAGACCCACATGCAGGTGGCCGAGCTTGAGGAACTCAAGGACCGGCAGGTGGCGTCCTGGCGCGGAGCCCGCTGGGAAACGGATGCCGGGGCCATCCTTCTGGCCCGGGACTGGACCGAGCCGGAGCTCCGCTGGACCCTGGAGGAAGCCTGCCGCAGACAGGGCTGGCCCCGCGAGGCGGTGCTGCTGCGGGGGCTCTCCGCCTGGCTCCTGCCCCACCTCCAGCGCCGCCCGGGCCGCGCCACCACCCGGACCTGGGGCGGCTGGCACCTTGCGGGAACTCCCACGGATAGCATATTTCCATGGTGTTTGCAGAGAAGTTGAGAACCTGGAGGCCGCCGGTGGCATCCAAAGTCAAGAACCCCCGGCTCCGAACCGGTTAGACTGGAAGCTGGTGGGGATCACCCCCCTGGAGGCCCCTTGAATTCGATGATGAAAAGCGCGCTGGTTTGGATCGGGATCATCGCCCTGGTGCTGCTGGCCCTGAAGCAGATCCCGACCAACAACCGCGTGAACGAGATCCCCTTCTCCACCTTCTACACCGAAGGCGTCGAAGGCAAGTACCGCAGCGTGACCCTCACCGGGGTGGACATCGAGGGGACCTACAAGAACCCCTACAAGTCCTCCAAGGGCGAGGCGATCGAGAAGTTCAAGACCGTGGCCCCGCCCATGCAGGATCTGGGCAAGACCATCCTGGGCTGGAAGCAGGAAGGCCAGCTCGAGGAGTTCAAGGCGGCCAAGCCCAGCGAGAACAACTTCATGTACATGCTGGTGTTCTGGGGCCCGCTGCTGGTGTTCGTGGTGCTCTGGTTCGTGTTCATGCGCCAGGCCCAGATGGGCGGCAACAAGGCCCTCAGCTTCGGCAAGGCCCGCGCCCGCGGGCTGTCCACCTCCAACCGGCGGGTCACCTTCGCCGACGTGGCGGGGTGCGACGAGGCCAAGGAGGAGCTGCAGGAGATCGTGGAGTTCCTCAAGGATCCCGCCAAGTTCGTCAAGCTGGGCGGCAAGATCCCCAAGGGCGTGCTGCTCATGGGCCCTCCGGGCACCGGCAAGACCCTCCTGGCCCGGGCCATCTCCGGCGAGGCCAAGGTGCAGTTCTTCTCCATCTCGGGCTCCGATTTCGTCGAGATGTTCGTGGGCGTGGGCGCCTCGCGGGTCCGCGACCTGTTCGAGCAGGGCAAGAAGAACGCACCCTGCATCATCTTCATTGACGAGATCGATGCCGTCGGCCGGCACCGGGGCGCGGGCCTGGGCGGCGGCCACGACGAGCGCGAACAGACCCTCAACCAGCTGCTGGTCGAGATGGACGGCTTCGAAGGCAACGAGGGCGTGATCCTCATCGCCGCCACCAACCGCCCCGACGTGCTGGATCCGGCCCTCCTCCGGCCCGGCCGGTTCGACCGCCGGGTGGTGGTGGACCGCCCCGACCTCAAGGGCCGCTTCGAGATCCTGAAGGTGCATACCGCCGACAAGATCCCCCTCAGCCCCGACGTGGACCTGGAAGTGATCGCCCGCGGCACCCCGGGCTTCGCCGGCGCCGACCTGGCCAACCTCTGCAACGAGGCCGCCCTCTATGCCGCCCGCACCAGCAAGAAGTGGGTCGAGATGATCGACTTCGAGCAGGCCAAGGACAAGGTGTTCATGGGCACCGAGCGCAAGTCCATGGTCATGACCGACGAGGACAAGCGCGACACCGCCTACCATGAGGCCGGCCATGCCGTGGTGGCCGCGACCATCATCGGCGCCGACCCGGTGCACAAGGTCACCATCATCCCCCGGGGCCGGGCCCTGGGCGTCACCTGGCAGCTGCCCGAGCGCGACCGCTACTCGTCCACCCGGGAGCGCATGGAGGGCGAGATCGCCATCCTCATGGGCGGCCGGGTCGCCGAGGAGACCTTCTTCGACCGGCTCTCCACCGGCGCCGCCAACGACATCGAGCGGGCCACCCAGATCGCCCGGCGCATGGTCTGCGACTACGGAATGAGCGAAAAGCTGGGCCCGCTCAGCTTCGGCCAGGGCGAGCACGAGATCTTCCTGGGCCGGGATTTCAGCCAGCGCCGGGATTTCTCCGACGACACCGCCCGGCTCATCGATTCCGAGGTGCGCTCGATCATCATGCGCAACTTCGAACGGGCCAAGACCATCATCCGCGAGAAGCGGGAGATCCTCATCGGCCTGGCCGAAGCCCTGCTGGTGCGCGAGACCCTGGACGCCACCGACGTGATCCGCCTGATGAACGGCGAACAGCTGCCCCCCAAGCCCGTTCCGGCCGCCGAGGCCAGCTCCAGCAAGCCCATGGACAATCCCCCCGATCCCGGCCTCAAGCCCGCCCTCAGCCCCGCCTGACGGCGCCATGTCCGCACCCTGCTGGGAGACCGGTTCGGGCCGGCTGGCGCTGGCCGAGCCGCTGTTCCTGGGCATCCTCAACGCCACGCCCGACTCGTTCAGCGACGGCGGCCGGTTCCTGGACCCGGACCGGGCCCTGGACCAGGCCCGCAGCCTCCTCGACCAGGGCGCCCGGGTCCTGGACCTGGGCGCCGAGAGCACGCGGCCCGGCGCCGCGCCGGTCCCGCCCGAGGAGGAATGGGCCCGGCTCGAGCCGGTGCTGGCCCGGCTCAGGACCGAGCTGCCGGCCCTCCCGGTCAGCCTGGACACCCGCCACCCCGAGGTCGCCGCCCGGGGCATCCGCCTGGGCGCGGCCGCCATCAACGACGTCACGGGGTTCCAGGATCCCGAGCTGCTGCACATGGCCTGCAACAGCGATTGCGGCCTGATCGCCATGCGCAGCCGGCTGGCGGGTTCCGACCTGGTGTTCCCCCCCTATGGGGGCCCGGGATACGCCAGCGCCGATTCCGCCACGGCCGAACTCGCCGCGGTGCGGGACCGGCTGCTCCAGGCCGGGGTCCGGCCCGAGCGCATCCTCCTGGACCCGGGCTTCGGCTTCGGTACCACCTTCGGCGAGGAACAGGCGATCTGGGCCGGGCTCGAGGCCCTGCCTGCCGCCCTCGGCTGGCCGGTTGAACGGTTCTGCATCGGCATCTCGCGCAAGCGCTTCCTGGCCTGGCGCGCCGCCAGCCCCGCCCTGCCGCCGCGGGAACGGGACGGCCTGGGCGAGCGCGCCCACCGGGAGGCGATCCGCCTGGGCTACCGGGTGTTCCGCAGCCACGCGGTGTCCAGGCCGCGGATCCGCGAGGCCGTCCCGGCCGATGCGGCCATCCTGGGCCGGCTCCAGGTCGCCTCCTGGCAGGCGACCTACCGGGGCATCCTGCCGGAATCGAGCCTTTCGGGTCTTTCGGAGGAGGTCCAGGCCGCGGCCTTCGCCCAGAGCCTGGCCCAGGCCGGACCCGGGTTCCGGGTGTGGCTGCTGGAAAGCCGGGGCCAGCCCATGGGCTTCGCGGTGGCCGGGCCCAGCCGACCGCAGGAGGGACCGGGCACCCCGCGGGCCGGGGAGATCCACGCCATCTACCTGCTCCCCGAAGCCTGGGGCCAGGGCCTCGGGCGCGCCCTCATGGAACATGCCCTGGCGGGCCTCTGCGAGGCCGGCTTCGGGGTCGCCCAGCTCTGGGTCCTGGAACGCAACAGCCGGGCCCGCGCCTTCTACGAGGCCGGAGGCTGGGCCCTGGCCGGCAGCCCCCGGACCGAGTGGCAGGACGGCATCGCCCTGCGCCAGGTCCAGTACCGGCTGGTCCTGGATCCCGGGGCCTCCGGGTTGTAGACTCCAACCATCAGCTTACAAAGCGGCAAGGATGACCATGGCGTTGAAATTTTTCGGTACGGACGGCGTGCGCGGCAAGGCCTTCGACTCCCCCCTGACCCTCGACGAGACCGCCCGCTGGGGTGCCGCCTGGGCCGAGGTGGCCCTGGCCCGGGGGATCGCGGAGCTGGTCGTGGGCTGGGATCCCCGGCTCAGCTCGGAACCCCTGGCCGAGGCCTTCGTCTCCGGCCTCCAGGGCCGGCTCCGGCTCTGCATCCTGGGCCTGGTGCCCACCCCGGCGGTGGCCTACGCCGCCCAGCAGCGCCCCAGCGCCTGGGGCCTGATGCTCTCGGCCAGCCACAACCCGCCCGAGGACAACGGCATCAAGGGCTTCGACGGCAGCGGCGAGAAGCTCTCGGAGGAGGATGAGGCCGCCGTGGAGGCCGCCTACGAGGGCCTGGCCGGGATCCGGGCCGGGCGCGCCTTGCTGCCCGTGCAGCAGGACATCCCCCAGGACTACATCCGCCAGCTGCAGCCCCTGGACCTGCCCCCCGATTTCAGCGTGGTCCTGGACTGCGCCCACGGGGCCACCGCGCCCTGGGCCCCGCAGACCTTCCGGGGCGGCCGCATCCATTGGCTGGGCGTGCCCGCCGACGGCGCCCGGATCAACGTCGGCGTCGGCTCCACCCACCTGGACGGCCTGGCCGCCAAGGTACGGGAATTGGGCGCGGACCTCGGCCTGGCCTTCGACGGCGACGGCGACCGCTGCCTGGCCGTGGACCCGCAGGGCGAGCTGGTCGACGGCGACCAACTGCTCTGGCTGCTGGCCCAGGACCTGCACGCGCGGGGTGCGGCCCTGCCCGGTGTGGTCGGCACCCTCATGACCAATGCCGGCCTGGAGCAGGCCCTGAAGGGGATCGGCGTCCCCTTCGTCCGCACCCAGGTGGGCGACAAGTTCATGCTGCGCGAACTGGGCCGGCGCCGCTGGGACCTGGCCGCCGAGGCGTCCGGGCACCTCATCCAGAAGCACGTGGGCCCCTCCGGGGACGGCCTGGCCACCGCCCTGGCCGTGGTGCGCGCCCTGATCGGCCGGGAGCCGGCCCAGCGCTGGTCCTGGCGCTTCACTCCCTGGCCCCTGCGGCTGGTGAACCTGGTGGCCCGGGACCGCCGGCCGGTGGCCGACTGCCCCCGCCTGACCGCGGCCATCGCCGCGCTGGAGGCCGACCATGGCGAGGAGGTGCGGATCGTGGTCCGCTGGTCCGGGACCGAGCCCAAGCTCAGGCTCATGGTCGAGGCCCAGTCGGAGGGCCTCATGAACGCCGCCCTGGAATCCCTGGAGGGCGCCGCCCGGGCCGACCTGGCCCTGGCCTGAGCGCCGATCGCGGCGGGCCGGTTCCGAATCTGCTAGGCTGGAATCCCAGCCCACCGTTCCAGGAGTCCGAAGTGCCCGTACGTCTTGGCGTCAACATCGACCACGTGGCCACCATCCGCCAGGCCCGGGGCACCCACGAACCCGAACCGGTCGCCGCCGCCCTCCTGGCCCAGGGCGCCGGCGCCCACGGCATCACCGTCCACCTGAGAGCCGACCGCCGCCACATCCAGGAGCGCGACGTGAAGCTGCTCAAGGAGGTCCTGGCCGTGCCGCTCAACATCGAGTGCGCCGCCAGCGCCGAGGCGCTCGAGGCGGTGGTCCCGGTCAAGCCGGCCTGGGTCACCCTGGTGCCCGAGACCCGGGAGGAGCTCACCACCCAGGGCGGCCTGGATGCCCTGTTCCTGCACACCCACCTGCGCCCGATCATCCGCGAGCTGCACGCCTCCGAGATCCGGGTGAGCCTGTTCATCGACCCCCACCCGGACCAGGTCAAGATGGCCGCCAAGCTGGAGGCCGAGGCGGTCGAGTTCAACACCGGCGTCTACGCCGACCTTGCCCCCGGCGCCGACCCCGGCCCCGAACTGGCCCGGCTGCGGGAATCGGCGCGCCTGGCCTTCAAGCTCGGACTCAAGGTCCTGGCCGGCCACGGCCTCACCCTCCAGAACGTCGGCCCGGTCGCCGCCATCCCCGAGATCGAGGAGCTCAACATCGGCCACGCCATCATCGGCCGGGCCATCCTGGTCGGGCTGGAGAAGGCCGTGAGGGAGATGATCGGCGCGATCAACGAAGGCGGGATATGACGGCAGGCGGCAGCGGCTCCAGGCGTCGGGGGGGTGGCTGATGTCCACGCTCCGGGGCAGCCTGCAGAGCATCTCCCTGATGGACGTCATCCAGCTGCTGAACGTCAACCGCAAGACCGGCAAGCTCCTGGTCAGCCAGGACAAGGCCACCGGCGTGCTCTATGTGCTCAACGGCGACGTCGTCCACGGCGAGACCGCCCAGGTGCTCGGGGAATCCGCCGCCTTCGAGATCCTGGAATGGGACCGCGGCGAGTTCGAGTTCATCACCACCAAGTTCAAGGCCCCCACCACCATCCGGCGCAGCGTCCCGGACCTGCTGATGGAGGCGGCGCGCACCGTGGATTCCCGCAAGCACCTGCGGGGCATCTTCCCGAGCCTGCAGGTGGTGCCCTGGCCCCTCCAGTTCGAGCCCGGGCTCACCGCCGGCCTGCGGATCTTCCAGGAGGACCGCCGCTGCCTGCCGTTCCTGGACGGCTACCGCACCTTCCTCGAGGTCATGAACGCGTCCGAGCTGAGCGAGGTCAGCGTGCTCCAGGCCTGCGCCCAGCTCAAGGATGCCGGCCGCCTGAAGATCCTGGAGCCCAACGCCACGGTCGCCGCCGCCACCATGAAGGGCGGCCTGTTCTGGAAGAACGAGCATGTGGAGCTGTCCAAGGTCCACGAGGCCCGCTGGCAGGGGATGGGCCCGTACGGGCCGGTCGCCAGCGTCCGCCTGGTCTGGCCGGAAGGCCCAGCCGTGGCCCCGGTCAAATTCGTCAAGGGCCTCGCCGATCAGACCATTGGAATTCCAAAGGAACTTATGCAATCGTGGGGGCTGACTGAAGGATCCAACCTCACCGTCCGCCCCGCCCCCTGAACCTCAGCCTTCTTAGGGACCGATCCCATGGAAAACCAGGACTCCTTCACGCCTGCCGAGCCGGTCGAAGCCGCCGAGCCGATCATTGCCGAGGAACTCCCCCCTGAGGGACTCCTGCAGGAGTTCCGCAAGCGCAGCGAGGCCCTGGACAGCCGGCTGGACACGCTGCTCGAGCTGGTCCAGGTGATCCGCGGAGAGATCCACGTCGAGAGCCAGACCGAGCTCCAGCATCTGGCCCGGGCCGCCGCCGACATGGCCAACGGCAAGATCTTCCAACAGATCGACATCAAGGCCAAGGGCGAGCTGGGGGCCCTGGTGACCAGCATCAATTCCACCCTGCTCAACCTCCAGCAGCTGGACACCTCGGTGAAGCACCAGAGCACCCAGGTGCCCGAGCTGGCCGCCCAGCTCGACGCCATCACCGCCGACACCGAGAAGGCCACCCAGAACGTCATGAACCGGCTGGATGTGCTGATGGCCGCCAGCGACGAGGCCCAGGGTTCGGTCAAGGACGCGGTCAAGGCCCTGCTGGCCACCCAAGAGGCCCAGGCCAAGGTCCAGGCCCAGATGGACGCCTTCCTGGCCCGCGCCACCGAGGGCGCCGACCCGGTCCAGCTGGCCCAGGAGGTCCTGGAGTACATGTTCGTCCAGCAGCTGACCCCGCCGCCCCCGCCCGCGGACATGGAGAAGTGCCTGGCCCCGCTCACCACGGTCTCCGACGAGGCCTTCGAGATCCTGAACACCCTCCAGTTCCAGGACATCACCCGGCAGAAGGTGGAGAAGGTGGTGCTGCTGCTCAAGCAGTTCAAGGACGGCCTGAGCCGCCTGCTGGCCATCTTCAACATCGAGGGCTTCGACGGCGCCGCCGCCCCGGCGAAGGACGAGGCGGTCTTCGAGAACCGCGTGATCGCCACCCAGGAGCACATCTTCGAGACCTCCCTGGAGGCCGACGACAAGAAGGAATCCGTGGACGACATCATCGCCCAGTTCCGCAAGGGCCAGGGCTGAGGTCAGTTCCCGGCGGCCCTGCGCAGGACCCCGATATCCAGCTTGCGCATCGCCATCATGGCGGCCACCACCCGCTTGCGGGCCGCGGCGTCGGGCGAGTTGAACAGGGCGTGGAAGCCCTTCGGGATGATCTGCCAGGATACCCCGAACCGGTCCTTGAGCCATCCGCACTGGCCCTCTTCGCCGCCCGCGGTCAGCTGCTCCCAGAGTTCGTCGGCCTCCTCCTGGGTCTCGGCGATCACCGCGAAGGACACCGCCGGCGTGAGGAGGTATTCCGGGCCGCCGTTCAGGGCGGTGAACTCCTGGCCGTCGATCACGAACCGGACCGTCAGGACCGACCCGGCCGGGCGCGGCAGGCCTTCGGGGTAGCAGGTCGTCTCGAGCTTCCGGGAGTTGCGGAAGATCGAGACGTAGAAATCGGCGGCCGCTTCGGCCTGGCCGTCGAACCAGAGGCATGGGCTGATCTTCTGCATGGCGGGCTCCCTGCAGGGAATATGGGCCGGCCCATGCGGGATGCAACCTACAAGGTGCCCGCCGCGAACCCGGTGCTGAACGCCGCCTGCAGGTTGTAGCCGCCCACCGGCCCGTCCACGTCCAGCAGCTCCCCGCAGACCCGCAGGTTGTCCCAGCCCTTCACGGCCATGGTGCGGGGGTCCACGGCGGCCAGGGCGACCCCGCCCGCGGAGACTTCGCCCTTTTCCAGGTCCACCGGCCCCGGCGCCCCGAGGGGGAAGGCCAGCACCAGGGCCACCAGCCGCCGGCGGGCGGCCCGGGGCAGGTCCTTGAGGCGCTGATCCGGGCCCAGGCCGAGTTCCTCCTGCACCGGCCCGCAAAGCCGCTCGGGCAACCAGCGGCCCAGCCAGGTGCGCACGGCCAGGTGCGGGTTGGCCTGCTGCTCGGCCACCAGCTGGCCGTCCAGATCCGCTTCGGGCAGGCGGGTCAGGGCGTAGCCCAGCCAGGCGTCCCCGGCCCTCCGGGCGGCCTCGGCCGGGCGGCTCAGTTCCAGGGCCGAAGGGCCGGTGATGCCGCCCCGGGTGAACAGGATGTCGCCCGGAAACCGGGCCAGGGCGCGGCCTTCGGGGCCGGCCCGGAGGACCAGGGCGCCGTCCCGCAGCGCCACCCCTTCCCAGGCGGGCCGGGGCCGGACCAGGGGGATCGGCGCCAGCGCCGGGAACCAGGGCGAAACCGGAACGCCCAGGCCCCGCAGCCAGCCGAGGACTTCGCCGCGGGTGCCGGTGCGGGGGTAGCTGGCGCCGCCGGTGGCGAGGATGAACTGGTCGCCCGGGAGGACCGTGCCATCGGCGAGCCGCAACGCTTCCAGGCGCGGCGCGGTCCCTTCCAGGCCCGCCACCCGGGCGTCCAGGAGCACCCGCACCCCGGCTCGGCGGACGACCGCCTCGAAGGCGGCGGTCACCAGGGCGGCGGCGCCGGGACCGGCGACCGGAAAGACCCGCCCGTTGTCCCGGGCCTGGGTGACGACCCCTTCCCGGGCCAGCAGGTCGAGCACCTGGGTGTTGTCAAAGGCGTGGACGGAGGGGCGCAGGAACCGGGCCTGGGCGGGGGGAAAGGCGGCCAGCAGGCTGGCCACGCTGCCGGCATGGGTGATATTGCACCTGCCGCCGCCGCTGATCCGGATCTTCATGCCCAGGCGGTCGTTGGCCTCCAGCAGGGTGGCCTCGTGGCCGAGCGTGGCCGCCCGCCATGCCGCCAGCATGCCGGCGGCGCCGCCACCGGCCACCCGCACCTTCAAGGGCGGGCCCCGGTCCCCTGGTTCTTCTGGAGGGCCTGGGCCAGGGTGCGGAGGATGGTCCCGGCCGAGACCCCCGCCGGCACCGGCAGCCCGGCCAGGGTGCCCTTGAAGCCCGCCTCGCGCAGGGCCAGGATGCGCTGCTCCAGGGCCGCGGCATCGGTGCCGGGGAGCACCAGGACGAAGGTGCGATCGGCCACCCGGCACAGGGCCTCGCCCTGGTTCAGCCGGGCGCTCAGGAAGCGGGCATGGCTGGCCATGAAGGCCTTGGCCTCCAGCCATCCGGAGACCGGCTGGTAGCAGCCCGCCCCCAGCAGCGCCAGCGGCTGGCGGGCCTTGGCCAGCCAGCCCTGGACCAGGGTCAGGTGGGCTTCCAGGAAGGCCTCGGAATAGGCCCCGGTGGGGGGGTCGACCAGCAGGTCCCGCTCGATGCCGATCCGGTCGGCGCTGCGGCCCAGCAGCAGCCGGCCCTCCCGCAGGAGGACGTCGACCCGGACCTTGAGCTCGGCACCGTTGGAAGGAACGACCAGGTAGTCCATGGGGCCGCTGTCGGGGCCCACCAGCTTGCGCTCCATGGCCTCCCGGGAGCACAGCATCAGCACCGGCAGATCCCGGCTCTTGACGAAATTGCGCAGGTGCCCGACGAAATCGGGGCCCGAGCCGTCGATGAGCTGGTGCTCGATGATCATCAGGTCGGGCAGGCCCTGGCCCATGCGGTCCAGGCAGCTGCGCAGGGAATCCGCCCAGACCACGTCGTGGCCGTGGCCGCGCAGCTTGTCCACGACCCACTCGCGGGTCTCGGCGGAGGTCACCGCCACCAGGATCCGGGCCCTGGGCTGCTCCTCCCAGCGCCAGCCCCGGTGCTCGCCCTGGCTGGCCTTGATCTCCTCCTGCAGGCTCTGGATCAGCAGGTGGGCCCGGACCCGCGAACGCAGCTCGACCAGGTTCAGCGGCTTGTTCAGGAAGTCGTCGGCGCCGGCCTCGAAGCTCCGCTCCTTGGCTTCCTGGCCCATGGAGGTGAAATGAATGACCGGGATGTGCCGGGTCTCGGGGTCGGCCTTGATCCTCCGGCAGACCTCGAAGCCGTCCATTCCCGGCATCATGATATCCAGGAGGACCAGGTCGGGCCGGTCCTCCTCGATCCGCGCCATCGCCTCCAGCCCGTCCGCGGCGAACACCAGCCGGCAGCCCATCTTGGCCAGCTGGGCTTCCAGGTGCCGGCGTACCACGGCATCATCATCCACAACCAGGATGCTTCGGAGTGGGACCTGCCCCAAAGAGACATTCATGGATTCCATTCAACTATGATAGTGGAGTTTCGAATTCAAGGAGAAGGTATGACATCCGCTTCCCCTCGCGTCGCCATCCTCATGGGCTCCCGGTCCGACTGGGAGACCATGGAGGAAACCGCCAGGACCCTGTCCCAGCTCGGGATCCCCTACGAGGCGCACGTGGCCTCGGCCCACCGCACCCCGGACAAGGTCCTCGCCTTCTGCGAATCGGCCGAGGCCCGGGGGCTCGGGGTGATCATCGCCGCGGCGGGCGGAGCGGCGCACCTGGCCGGCGTCTGCGCGGGCAAGACGCACCTGCCGGTCCTGGGCGTTCCTATGAAAGGTTGGTCCCTGAACGGCCTGGACGCCCTTCTGGCCACGGTCCAGATGCCGGCCGGCATCCCGGTCGGCACCCTGGCGATCGGCAAGGCCGGCGCGATCAACGCCGCCCTGCTGGCGGGCGCGATCCTGGCCCTCGGCGATCCGGACCTGCGGGACCGCCTGCTGGCCTTCCGCCGGGCCCAGACCGCCAAGGCCCTGGCCGACGATGACCTCCAGCTGCCCGGCCAATGATAGGCTGATCGCATGACCGGAATCGGCTTCCATCCCCCCAGGCCCGCGCAGTTCCGCCGTCTGGGCCACGTCCTCTACCCGGCCGGCCTGCGCATGCAGAAGGCCATGGCCGACTATGTGCAGGAACCGGGGCGCCCGGACCAGATCCTGGTCCTCGAGCACAACCCGGTCTTCACCCTGGGCCGCAATGCCTCCCGCCGGGACATCCACGTCACCGACGCCTTCCTGGAGTCCCGCGGGGTCGAGGTCCACGAGATCGACCGGGGCGGCCAGGTGACCTACCACGGCCCCGGCCAGATCGTGGTCTACCCCATCTGCAACCTGCGCGGCGGCCGCGAGGACGTGGGCCGGCTGGTGCGCGGCCTGGAGGAGGCCATGATCCGCTGCGCCGCGGATTTCGGGGTCCAAGCCGAGCGGATCAAGGGCCTGCCCGGGATCTGGGCCCAGACCCCCCGGGGACCCGAGAAGCTGGGCGCCGTGGGCCTCCACCTGCACCGCTGGATCACCACCCACGGCATCGCCTTCAACGTCGACCCGGACCTTGCCCATTTCCGCTGGATCACCCCCTGCGGCATCACCGACAAGGGCATCTGCTCCCTGCGGTCCCTGCTGGGCGACGCGGCCCCCGGTTGGGACGCGGCCGCCGACCGCCTGCAGTTCCACCTGGCCGGGAGCCTGGGCCTGGACATCCAGCCCGTCCCACCCCCCAGCCGCAGCATCTCCGCCCTGACCTGGCGGCGCGGCGCCCAGGGTCCCGAGGTGCTGGTGATGCTCCGCAACCCCGACCACGGCCTGTGGTGGTCGAGCGTCACCGGCATGATCGAGCCCGGGGAGGGGGCCGAGGCCGCCGCCCACCGGGAGCTGCTGGAGGAGACCGGCCTGCGCGGAATCCTGACCCCCATGGATTTCACCCACGCGTTCTGGATGGACCCGGCCATCATCGGCCTGCCCCCGGGCGCCCCCCGGTTCAACTCGGAGGTCTGCTTCCACCTGGAAGTGGACCCCGCGGCCGAGGTGCGGCTGGCCCTGGACGAGCACAGCGAATTCCGCTGGTGCACCCTGGCCCAGGCCCACGACCTGATGCGCTGGGAAGGTTCCAAGGCCGCCGTCCTGCGCCTGGCCCGGATCCTGGCGGCCCCGCTAAACCTTTCCCCGCCCCAGGTTTCTGTTGTTCCAGAGGGGCCTGCGGATTTCAACACCCGCTGAAATTCGTTCTTGCCCTCAAACCACGATGCGTTCATCCTGCAGGTAGGCCCGCGCCTAAACCGCAGCCCCCCTAAGCTCGTAAGTCGTCTGTCCGATTGTTCCAAATGCCCCTGAAACCGAAGGAGTGGTGATGGTCCGTGCCTCCATGGTCCCCGTTCTCGCAATCTGCTGCAGCCTGGTCGCCCAGAGCCCCGCGCCCGCCAGCCAGCACCTCAGCCTCCAGGAAGCCATCAAGATCTCCCTGCAGAACAACCTGCAGGTGGACATCGCCCGCCAGACCAAGGAAGTCACGGTCGCCGGCATCCAGATCAACGAAGGCCTGTTCGATTGGAACCTCTCGGCCAGCGCCGCCGCCGCCCGGCTCGACTACGCCAGCGACAGCCCCGCCTACAAGGGTTCGCCCACGCTGGTCAAGGGCTTCGGCACCGCCTACAACCGGAACCTCACCGTGGACCTGAACAAGCCCTTCGACTGGGGCGGCAGCGTCGACTTCAACTACGCGCCGCTCTACAGCGGCTGGCGGGCGGACGCGACGACCGGGGTGCCCGCCGCCTGGAACCCCAACCCCTACGCCGGCGCCCTCAGCGCCACCTACAACCAGAACTTCCTGCAGGGCTTCGGCCGGGAGATCGGCAGCGCGCCGCTGGTGATCGCCCGCAAGAACGCCGAGGCGGCCGACTACAGCTTCCAGCTGGCGATCATCAACCTGGTCGCCACCACCGAGACGCAGTATTGGAACGTCGTCTATTCCCAGCGCTACCTCGACAACGAGAAGATCGCCCTGCAGCTGGCCCAGAAGCAGCTCAAGGAGAACCAGATCCGCCTGGAAGTGGGCACCATGGCCCCCCTGGACGTGACCAGCGCCGAGGCCCAGGTGGCGCAGGCCGAGCAGAACATCATCACCGCCGAGGCCAATCTGGCCAACGCCAAGGACACCCTGATCCGGTCGCTCTACCCCAATGCCGAGCGCCCGCCGGTCCTGGAATGCACCGACGCCCCCACCCTCTCCCACATCCAGCTCAAGGAGGATGAGGCGGTCAAGATGGCGCTGGCCCGGCGGGTCGAGCTCAAGGCCGCCCGGGTCAACACGGACGTGGCCAAGCTGCAGTACAAGGTCGCCGACAACAAGACCCTGCCGACCCTGGCCGCCTTCGCCAGCTACAGCGGCGGCACCGACAACTACGCCAGCCTCAGCCCGGTCAACACCGATCTCACCGGCGCCAAGTACCCCGGCTACACCGTCGGCCTGAAATTCGCCGTGCCCCTGCAGAACCGCGCCGCCAAGGGCGCCCTGTCGGCGGCCCGGGCCACCCTCCGGGGCTCCGAGCTGACCCTGCGCGACCAGGAACTGAGCATCACCCTTCAGGTGCGCACCGCCGTGCGCAACGTCGAGGCCACCGAGAAGACCGTCAAGGCCGCCGAGAAGACCCGCTACTTCAACGAGAAGGAGCTGGAAGCCGAGCAGAAGAAGTTCGAGAACGGCATGTCCACCAACTTCATCGTCCTGCAGGTCATGACCAACCTCGACAACGCCCGCAGCGCCGAGGTCCAGGCCCAGATCGCCTACGCCAACGCCGTCACCGCCCTGGAATCCTCGGTAGGCAACCTGATGGAAGCCCGGAACCTCAAGATCCAGTAGGACCCTGGGGCCGGTATTCGGGCTTGAGCTGCATGCCCTGGTCGTAGTGGTCCAGGGGGTGGAAGGGCAGCGGCTGCATGGCCGGGATGGCCAGCAGGTGCTTGCGGAATTCCTCCAGGGTCGCCAGGCGCTGGGTGTCGCTCATGCGCGCGGGGCCCCAGGCGATGAACGGCGGCAGCACCTCCATGCCGCAGAAGTACAGGATGCCGTGCTGGATCGGGTACAGGATCCGCTCCATCTCGCCGTTGATGCCGTGCTCGGAGTAGATCGGCGCCGGGCCGCCGGTGGTGATCGACAGCATGGCCTTGCGGCCCTTCAGGCCGCCGTGGTCGTACCACATGCCGCCGCCATAGGCGAACCCCATGGTCAGCACCCGGTCCACCCAGCCCTTGAGGATGGCCGGCATGGAGAACCACCAGAGCGGGAACTGCAGGATCACCAGGTCCGCGTCCTGCAGCTTCTCCTGCTCCTGGACGATGTCGTGGGAAAGGGTGCCCAGTTCCCGGGCCGACTTCTCCTCGAGCTGGCGCTTGAGGTAGTAGCGGTCGCGCCGCTCCAGGAAGTCCTCGCCGTCGGCCACCGCCTTGAACTTCATCCGGTAGAGGTCCGACACGGTCACGGGATGGCCCTCGGCCTCCAGGGTCTGGACGGCGGTGTTCTTCATGGCGGCATTGAAGGAGAAGGGTTCCTCGTGGGCGTAGACGATCAGTGTCTTCAAGGGCCCTCCGCTCGCCGGTCGTGGATTTTCACTTGCACGATTATGCCGGAAACACCGGGGAATCAAAGGTCCCCGGGCAGGTCCACATCCCAGCTCCCCTGGGGGAACGGCACCGCCACCACCTCCGGGCCCCGCAACAGGCTCCGGGCGCCCTGGTCGCCTCGGAGGCCGAGCAGCTGGTCCCGGCAGCGCGCCGGCAGGAGCGCGGGAATGCCCAGGACGCCGCCGTAGGCGCAGGCCACCGGCGCGCCGGACCAGGCCGCCAGGAGCCGGCCCACCAGCGCGGCATCCACCGCCGGCTGGTCGCAGACCAGGAACAGCACCGCCTCCCAGCCCTCCGGCAGCGCCGCCACCCCGGCCCGGATCGAGCTGGCCATGCCCTCCTCCCAGCCGGGGTTGACCACCACCTGCACCGCCAGCCCGGCCAGTTCCGCGGCCATGGCCTCGGCCCGGCAGCCGGTGACCACCAGCACCGGCGCGCACGCCCCGGCGGCGGCCACGGCCCGGCGCAGCAGGGTCTCCCCCTGGTGCCGGACCAGCTGCTTGGGCTCGCCCAGGCGCCGGGAGGCGCCGGCGGCGAGGATGATGGCCGGGATCATGGCTGGACCGGCAGGCTGCGGATCTTGCCGTTGAGGGTGAGGCGGATGGGGGCCATGGCGGCGACCTGACGGGAAACTTGCAACCAACAGCATAGTGCCTTGGCGTTATCATCAGCCTTACCGATTTTATGGAGTTCTGCATGCTCATGCTTCCCCTCACCTTCGCCTTGATTGCCGCGGTGGCCGAGCCGCCGGCGCCCGCCACGCCGAGCCTGATCGCCGCGGAATACGCGTTCGCGGACCAGTCCGAGAAGGACGGTACGCGCGCGGCCTTCCTGGCCGCCCTGCACCCGGACGGCATGGTGTTCATCCCCCGCCCCGTCAACGGCGTGGCCTACTACAAGACCCAGCTGGAGTTCGGCTCATCCCTGCAGTGGTTCCCGACCCGGGTCGAGGCCTCGGCCGCCGGCGACCTTGGCTATTCCACCGGCCCGTTCACCTTCCGCACCGCCAAGGACGCCCCGGTCGGCGTCTTCGGCTGGTTCGTGAGCATCTGGGAACGGGACGGCGCCAGCCCCTGGAAGGTGCGCCTGGACATCGGCATCACCACCCCCGACCCCTCCGACCTGCCCGCCCCCACGCCCCTGCCCCGCAGCACCGCCGCCCTGATGCCGACCGCCACCGCCAAGGTCGCCGCCTCCCCCGAGCTGCTGGCCCTGGACCGCACCTTCAGCGACGAGGCCACCAAGAACATCGGCAACGCCTACAAGGCCCGGATCGACGCCGGCGTGCGGTTCTACCGCAAGGGCCGGTTCCCGCTGGAGGGGGCCGCCGCCCTGGACCGCTACCTGGACCAGTACCCGGTCAATTTCCAGCCCGAGGAGTCCATGGTCTCCGGCAGCGGCGACCTGGGCTTCACCCGCGGCCTCATGAACCGGATGGACCCCGCCGGCAAGCAGACCTCCCACTACCTCCACATCTGGAAGAAGGCCGCCGGCAACTGGAAGCTGGCCGTCGAAGTGGAAGTCCCCACCAAATAGCCTGCAGTCCCGATAGTTCGTCCCGTGCCGGCATGCCCTGCCGGCGGCTGCGGGACGGGCTGTCTGGGTCCCATTCATGGCGCCGACCCACCTCGGGTTCCCTTTTTTCGCCCTGACCCAACGGTACGCTCGCAGAACAAGATTCTGCTCGCGTAACGGTGGGTCAGGGCGAAAAAAGGGAACCCGAGGTGGGTCGGCGCGGACGGTGAGGAACGGGCGAAAGGTACCTGAGCCCCCGGCAGGGAAAGCCGGAGGGGGACGGAAAGCCCGGGTTGCAGCCTTGGCACGGGTGTCGCACCAAGGGGGTCCTGTGTCGGGAGTCCGTCGTGTGGTGCAAAGCCCTTGTTTTGTCTGGAATGCTGCTGGGGGCGGGCGGATCGGGGTTCGCCCAGGCCCCGCCGCCGGGGCAGTCGGAGCGGGAGCTGCAGGCGCCCCTGGTCCTGGATGACGGGAAACCGACGCCGGGACGGGCTGCCGAGCCGGCCCCCTCGGGATGGCGGGCGCTGGGGTCCATGCTCCTGGTCCTGGGGCTGGCCGGCGGCGGGCTTTATGCCTTCAAGCGCTGGGGTGCCAAGCGGCTGCCCGGCAGCGGTGGCGGCCGGCTGGTCCTGGAGGAGACCCTGGCCCTGGGCGAGCGCCGGTTCGTGGCGATCCTGCGGGCGGACGGGGAAAAATTCCTGATCGCCATGGGGCCCCAGGGGACCAACCTGCTCTCCCGGATGGATAGCGGCGAAGCGGGCGGCCCCGGGGAATTCGCCGAGGCCCTCGACCGCCAGGTGGACCTGGTCGCGCCCATGCCGGTCCGGGAGATGGAGGCGATGATCCGCCTGGAGCCGCAGCCATGAGGCGGTTCTGGCCGGTCCTGGTCCTGGCCCTCCTGGCCGGCGCGGCCCTGCACGCCCAGCAGGCACCGGCCAGCCTGCCCACGGTGACCGTAGATTTCGGCAAGACCCCGCACGGCCCGGCCCTCAGCGCCACCCTCCAGGCCGTGCTGATGCTCACCGTGCTGACCCTGGCCCCGACGATCCTCATGACCATGACCTGCTTCGTGCGGATCATCATCGTCCTGGGCTTCATGCGCCAGGGGATGGGCACGGCCCAGACGCCCTCCAACCAGGTGCTGATCAGCCTGGCCCTGGTGCTGTCGTTCTTCATCATGGCGCCGGTGGGCCGGGAAATTAACCAGACCGTCCTGCAGCCTCTCGAGCGCAACGAGCTGAGCACCGAGCAGGCTCTGGACCGGGCCGCCGCCCCGCTCAAGGTGTTCATGCTCAAGCACACCCGCAAGAAGGACATCTCGCTCTTCCTCAGCATCGCCAAGGCCCCCATCCCCCAGACCAAGGCCGACCTTGGGATGGAAGTGCTCATGCCGGCCTTCCTGATATCGGAACTCAAGACCGCCTTCGAGATCGGCTTCATGATATTCCTGCCGTTCCTGATCGTGGACATGGTCGTGGCGTCGATCCTGCTGAGCATGGGCATGATGATGCTGCCGCCGGTGGTCATCTCGCTGCCGTTCAAGATCCTGCTGTTCGTCCTGGTGGACGGATGGTACCTCATCGTGGGCTCCCTGGTCCGCGGCTTCGCCTAGGAAGGCTGCCATGAACGAACTCGTCATCATCGACATCGCCAAGGAGGCCCTGCGGACCGCCATCTACACGGCCGGCCCGGCCCTGATCGTGTCCATGATCATCGGCCTGTCGGTCTCGATCTTCCAGGTGGTCACCAGCCTGCAGGACCAGACCGTGGCCTTCGTGCCCAAGGTGGTCGGGGTGATGCTGACCGTGGTCCTGTGCTTCCCCTGGATGATGCGGGTCATGACCCATTTCGCCACCCGCATGTTCACCGAGTTCAACGGGGTCGTGAAGACCCTCAACTGATGCCGCAGACCCTCGGCAACCCCGCCCTGTGGGCCTTCACCGAGGCCCAGGTGCTGGTCTACATGCTCACCATGATGCGCCTGGGCGGGATGATCGCGACCATGCCCGGATTCGGCCAGACCCGGGTGGCCATGCAGGTCCGCGTGATCCTGGTGGTGATGCTGACCCTGATCGTCGCCCCGGCCGCGGGCCGGCCGGTGACGCCGGTGCTGGGCATGTACGACCTGGTGGCGGTGATGCTCCTGGAATTCTCCGCGGGCCTGCTCATGGGCCTGGCCGTGGCCTGGATCATCGACACCGTGACCTTCGCCGGCCAGCTCATGGACACCCAGATGGGGTTCTCCTTCGTGCAGTTCCTGGACCCGATCAGCGCCCACCCGGTGGCGATCTCCGGCTCCCTGCTGAGCCAGGTGACCATGATCCTGATCCTGGTCTCGGGCCTGCACCACCAGATGATCCGCGCCCTGGTCGAGAGCTACCGGATCCTGCCCATGGGCCGGCCCATGGCGGTCAACCCGGCCCTGGTGCTGACCCAGATGGGCCAGATCCTCGTCAAGGGCTTCCAGCTGGCCTTCCCGATCCTGTTCACCCTGTTCATGGTCGACTTCATCGCCGGCCTGGCCGGGAAGTTCATGCCCCAGCTGCACCTCATCACCCTCACCTTCCCGGTCAAGATCGCCCTGGGGCTCACCCTCCTGGGCATCCTGCTCCGGGAGTTCTCCCCGTGGATCCAGCCGCTGTTCGAGGCCGCGCCGCGGGAGGCCCTGCGCCTGCTGGTGAGCCATGGCTGATCCCTCGAAAACCGAGAAAGCCACACCCAAACGCAGGCAGAAGGCCCGCGATGACGGGTCGGTCCTCAAGGTCCAGGACCTCGATTCCACCGTCATGCTCTGGGCCAACTACTTCCTTTTCCTGGCCCTGGGCGCGGCCACCTTCGCCGGCCTGGCGGCCATGATGGCCCACCTTCTGGGCCGGGTCGACCAGACCGCCCTCGTGAGGCAGGACAACCTCCGCCCCCTGGCGATCGAGCTGGTCCTGATCCTCGCCAGGGTCCTCGGCCCCTTCCTGCTCGCCAACTTCCTCCTGGCGCTGGCCAACCAGCTGCTCCAGCACGGCTTCTCCCTGCACCTGAACCTGCTCCAGCCAAAGTTCAGCAAGTTGAATCCGGTCAATGGGTTCAAGAAACTGTTCTCGGCGCAGTCGGTGGTCAATCTGCTCAAGAGCGTGGCCAAGTTCACCATCATCGCCTGGGTCTCCTACCTGGTGGCCAAGCCGCGGCTGCCCTTCATCCTCGCCACCATGCACCTGCCCATGGGCCAGGCCCTGGAATACTTCCGGGAGACCATCTTCCTGCTCTACCGGAACATCATGCTGGTGATGATCGTGCTGGCCGGGGCCGATTTCATGTACCAGCGCTACGCCTTCGAAAAGGGCATGCGCATGACCAAGCAGGAGGTCAAGGACGAGGCCAAGGACGCCGAGGGCAACCCCCAGGTCAAGGGCAAGCAGCGGCAGATGTTCTTCTCGGCCTCCATGCGCCGGATCATCACCAAGGTGCCCAAGGCCTCGGTGGTCATTACCAACCCCACCCACTTCGCGGTGGCCCTGCTCTACGACCCCGGCACCGCCGCCCCGATCGTGGTGGCCAAGGGCGTGGACCACCTGGCCCTGAAGATCCGGGAGCGGGCCAGGATCTCCGGCGTGCCCATCGTCGAGAATCCGCCCCTGGCCCGGGCCATCTACCACAATGTCGAGCTGGACAAGCCGATCCCCGGGGAGCTGTACCAGGCCGTGGCCCAGGTCCTGGCCTATGTCTACCGGCTCAAGGGCGCTGCATAAAATTTTTATTCAAAATGCAGGAAAAAAACTTGGGCAACCGGCACATCCTACCGAAACAATAGACAGACACGGTGGAAACCCCTTGGTACCTCCCATCATCCCGACCCATCTCCCGCCCCAGCGCCTCCTTCTGGTGGATGATGATGCCGTGCTCCTCGAAACCCTACAGGAACTGCTGACAGCAGAAGGGTTTGCAGTCACCGCGGCGGCCTCGGGGGAGGCCGCCGGCGCGTTCCTGGAAGCCGCTCACCCGCCTTTTGACCTGGTGCTCACCGACCTGGTCATGCCAGGCAAGACCGGCATGGACGTCCTCCGCCAGGCCCTGGCCATCAACCCCAGCGCCACGGTGCTGGTCCTCAGCGGCTACGGCACGGTCCGGGAGGCTACCGAGGCCATGGACAAGGGCGCCTTCGGCCTGGTCAACAAGCCGCTCCAGCTGGAAGCCTTCCGCCAGACCCTGCGGCGGATCGTCGAGCGCACCCAGCTGATCCGGGAACGGGACCAGCTCAAGGGCAGGGTCCAGGAACTGGAAGGCCGGATCGGCCGGCTGGAGGCCATCCAGGGCCGCATGGAAATGCTGGCCCAGCGCATGGACCCGCGCCTCCCGGAAACCGACCAGCTCCAGCTGCTCAAGGCGCTCCGGAGCCGCAACCTGTTGGACGAGGTGCAGTTCGAGACGGCCCGCAAAGCCCTCCTGGCCGGGTGGCAGCCGTGAGACCGCTGGCCGCCGCCCTCCTGGTGGGGGTGCTCGCCGCCGGGGCTGGCCGCGCGGGCGAAGCCGGCCGGGGCCGCATGAATGACGAACAGATCCTGGCCCTGGCCCGCAAGGCCATGGCCTCCAGCGACGAGAAGCTGCAGCGGTCGATCCTGCCGCAGCTCGAGGCTCACCACTTCAAGAGCACCCTGTCCCGGGAGCGGGAGACCGTCCTGTTCGCCCAGGGCCTGCTCCAGGACCGCATGGGCGACGTGGCCCGGGCGGCGGTCACCTACCACAAGCTGGAGGCCGGCTGGCCCCAGTCCCCGTTCCTCCCCGAGGCCCAGGCGGTCATGGCCCAGGCGGCCCTGGAGCACGGTCGCCACAAGGAGGCCGAGTCCCGCCTTAACAAGGCCCTCTCCGGGGACATCCCGGCCGAGAGCGTGCGCCGCTGCCAGGAGCTGCTGCTCTGGTGCCTGGCCGACCAGGGCCGGGCGGCGGAGGGCCTGGCCACGGTCCGGGCCCTGCAGCCCCTGGGCTCCGCCAGGCCGACCGAGAAGGGCCTGGTGGGCATCCTCGAGGCCCTGTGCGCCGCCGAGAAGCGCAGCGAAGCCGAAGCGGTCATGGCCGACTACCACAAGTTCTATCCCAGAGGCGCCTATGCCGACCGCGTGGAACTGGACTGGGGCAAGCTCCTGGGCACCACCGGCGATTCCCGGAACGCCGCCAAGGTCTTCCAGAAGCTCATCCAGAACCACCCCGCGGCCCCCGAGGCGGACGAGGCCCGCATGGCCCTGGCCACCCTGCTCACCGAGGGCTCCCTGCCGCCCAAGGACGCCGCCGGCTACCCGGACCCCCAGGCGCTCCTGTCGCGGGTCAAGAAGACCGGCAGCAAGGAGGACGCGACCCGCAGGGCCCTCATGATCAACCTGCGGATCGCCCTCAAGGAGCACCACTGGGAGACCGCCATGGACACCGTGGCCCAGTTCCGCGCCACCAAGCCGACGCCCGGCGAGGAGCAGCCCGTGGACGAGCTGCGCGCCGAGGCGGTGCGCGGCTTCGCCCAGGACGCCCTGGACAAGAAGGAATACCTCCGGCTGCTGCCGTTCCTGGACGGCGAGACGATCCAGGCGCTCAGCCCGGCCCAGCGCCTGGCCCTGGCCCGGGGCCTGTCCGGCAAGGGCCTGCCCGACGCCGCCCGGGCCCTGGCCCGGGCCGCCCCGGTCAAGGAGCAGCCGGCCCTGGCCAAGGCCACCCTGGAGGGCCTGGCCCCCGGTTCCGACCCCCAGACCGTCCTGACCCTGATTCCGGCCAAGGGCGAGAACCCGCAGGAAAGCCTGCAGCGCGCCCAGGCCGCCCTGGCCCTGCGCCAGTGGCCGGTGCTCAAGGCCGCCCTCGCCCATGCCCGGCCCGGCGCCGACCGCATCCAGGCCCTCCTGGGCTACCTGAACCGCCCCCTCGAAGCCCCGGAAACCGCGGCCGACCGGTCCCGGGAGGTCGAGTCCTGGCTGTCCCGCGCCACCGAGAAAGGCCCCGACCGCGAGCCCCTGGTGATCCTCGCCGCCGACCACAAGGCCCGCCAGGGCGACTGGAAGGGCGCCCTGGCCCTCTACCCCGCCGCCCCCGCCGCCGCGCAGAGCCAGGGCTGGGTCGCTCTCATGCGCGCCACCTGCCAGGCCCGGCTGGGCCACGCCGACACCGCCCTGGCCACCCTGAAGGAGGCCAAGGACGTGGCCGGCTTCAAGAACGAGCGGGCCTCGCTGGAAAAACGCTTGGGGCTTTGATTGTAATTCTCCGCGATCCTCCGCGAGATCTCCGCGGTCTCCGCGTCAAACTGGTTTCAAGGGTGTGCCTGCGCGCGTAATTTTTGCGCCGACACACCCGTGAAACCAACTTGACGCGGAGACCGCGGAGATCTCGGTGGAGTAGGGGAGGAGTCGCCCCCTCCCCCCTCGTGGAACCGGACTTGCAGATTTCCCGCATCCGGCTCGCCCATGAACTCTGTCACCGCCAGGTATCGCAGGCAGTTGA